>WBZN01000245.1_pt1 | contig 62802 bp, 53 predicted proteins | sample 5204281 | NCBI WGS metagenome assembly WBZN01 (sample SAMN12344347, study PRJNA552823) | activated sludge metagenome | biome: Activated sludge suspended growth; feature: Nitrification reactor; material: Wastewater; isolation source: activated sludge from nitrification reactor of wastewater... | reverse complement strand
GTTCAACGACCCGCACCAGGCGCCGTACGGCCCGAACCTCACGCACCTGAAGAGCCGGACCACCTTCGCCGGCGGCACGCTGTCGCTGCGGGGCCCGGGCGCGGCCGCCCGCCTCAAGAGCTGGATCATGAACGCACCGGACCACGTGCCCATGGAGTCGAAGGACTGCCGCAAGCCGCCCGGCCCGAACGTGATCTGCGTGGGCATGCCGTCGTTCGTGAACAACACGCCGAAGGGGCAGAAGACGATGACCTCCGCGGACGCCGACGTGATCGTCAAGTTCCTGATGGGAGAGAAGTAGTGACCGAGGGAGCGATCCGATGACCACGGTCCTTCGCGCGCCGACCGCCCCGCCCCGTGGGCTCCTCCGTCGCCCCAAGGCCGACACGGGGTTCTGGTCGTGGTTCACCACGGTCGACCACAAGAAGATCGGGATCATGTACGGAGGCCTCGGCCTCGTGTTCTTCGTGGTCGCGGGCATCGAGGCGCTGCTGATCCGTCTGCAGCTCGCCGGGCCGAACGGCACCGTCCTGACCGCCTCGCAGTACAACACCCTGTTCACGATGCACGGCACCACGATGGTGTTCCTCGTGGGCATGCCGATCGCCACCGCGTTCGGCAATTACCTCATCCCGTTGCAGATCGGTGCCCGCGACGTCGCGTTCCCGCGGCTCAACATGTTCGGGTTCTGGGTCTTCGCCTTCGGCGGACTGTTCATCTACTCGGGCTTCGTCCTCGGCGGCGCGCCGAACGGTGGCTGGTTCGGCTACACGCCGCTCACCAGCACCCCGATCACCGGTGGTGCGCTCCCGGGCCACGGCCCCGACTTCTGGGCCGTCGGCATCGTGATGCTCGGCATCGGGTCGGTGACCTCGGCGCTCAACTTCATCGTGACGATCCTCAACATGCGCGCGCCGGGCATGACCCTCATGCGCATGCCGGTGTTCATCTGGATGATGCTGGTCGTCGCGTTCCTCACCGTCTTCGCGATGCCGCCCGTCACGGCTGCGCTGATCATGGTCTTCTTCGACCGCAACTTCTCCACGAACTTCTTCGTGGCCTCGGCCGGCGGCGATCCGCTGCTGTACCAGCATCTGTTCTGGTTGTTCGGCCATCCCGAGGTGTACATCCTCATCCTCCCCGGCATGGGCATCGTCTCGGAGATCCTCCCGGTGTTCGCGCGCAAGCCGCTCTTCGGCCGGGCGGTCGTGATCTTCTCCGGCATCGCGATCGGCTTCCTCGGCTGGGGCGTGTGGGCGCACCACATGTTCGCCACCGGCCTCGGACCGGTCGCCACCACCGCGTTCGGTCTGGCCACCATGCTCATCGCCATCCCCACCGGCGTGAAGATCTTCAACTGGCTCGGCACGGTCTGGGGCGGCGCTCTGCGGCTGAACACGCCGATGCTGTTCTCGCTCGGCTTCATCGCCATGTTCACCATCGGTGGTCTGTCGGGTGTGACGCACTCGATCGTCCCCGCCGACACGCAGCAGACCGACACCTACTACGTCGTGGCGCACTTCCACTACGTGCTCTTCGGCGGCCTGATCTTCGCGATCTTCGGCGGCTTCTACTACTGGTGGCCGAAGATGTTCGGGCGGATGCTCGACGACCGTCTCGGCAAGCTGAACTTCTGGCTGATGCTCATCGGCTTCAACCTGACGTTCTTCCCGATGCACTTCCTCGGCCTCGACGGCATGCCCCGTCGTACGTACCGGTACGCGCCGAACATGGGCTGGGACAACCTCAACCTGCTCATCACCATCGGCGGGTTCGTCATCGCGGCGTCGGTGCTCATCTTCCTCGTCAACGTGATCAAGTCGGCCACGCGCGGCGAGGTCGCCAGCGCGGACCCGTGGGACGCCCGCACGCTCGAGTGGTCGATCCCGTCGCCGGTCCCCGCCTACAACTTCGCCGAGATCCCCGAGGTCCGGGCCGCCGACGACTTCTGGCACCGGAAGTACACCGAGGACGAGGAGGGCCGCCTGGTCCGCCTGCCCGCCGGTGGGGCCGACGACGGTGCGCACCACGGTGACGGGCACGGGATCCACCTGCCGTCGCCGTCGTTCTACCCGTTCGTGCTCGCGCTCGGGCTCCCGATCCTCGCCTACGCCGCGGTGTTCAAGAATCCGTGGCTGGCGATCCCGGGGGTCATCGTCCTGCTGTTCGGCATGTTCGCGTGGGCCATCGAGCCCGACGTGGCGGAGGACTGACCGATGGCCCACGCTGCTCCCGCCGTTCCGGTCGACGACGCCGGCGACCCGCACGGCCACGCCCACGGCCACGCGGCCACCGGGACGGGGACGACCAACCCCAAGCTGGCGATGTGGGTGTTCCTGTCGTCGGAGTGCCTCTTCTTCGGCGCCTTCATCACGACGTACCTGCTCTACCGGGGCCGGTCACCCGCCAACACCCCGCAGCCCAAGGACGTCTACAACATCCCGTTCACCTCGGTGACGTCGTTCATCCTGCTGATGAGCTCGCTCACCATGGTGCTCGCGCTCGCGGCCATCCAGCGCGGCGACCACCGTCGGTTCCGGATCTGGCTCGTCGCCACCGGCCTGTTCGGGATGCTCTTCATCGGCGGCCAGATCTTCGAGTTCACCGAGTTCTACCGTGAGGGACTCGCCCTGCGGACCAGCGTGTTCGGCTCGAGCTTCTTCGTCCTCACCGGCATCCACGGTGCCCACGTGACGGCGGGCATCATCTGGCTCCTCTCGCTGTGGGGCCTGTCGATGCAGAACCGATTGCACGTGCAGGACTCCGAGAAGGTGGAGATCGCCGGTCTCTACTGGCACTTCGTCGACGTCGTCTGGATCGTGATCTTCACGGTCGTCTACCTGATCCCCAGCTAGAGGGGCGTCCATTGTCTGATCAACTGACCGACGAGAAGGACCTGCTCCCCGGCGACGCCGCGGAGCGGACGGCCGAGCACGACCACGGTCTCAGCGCGATCTCGTCCGAGGAGCTCCCCATGCTCCCCGGCGAGGTGATGGCGCACCCGGAGCCGTTCCAGTACGTGATGATCGCGGTCGTCCTCTGCGTGCTCACCGCGCTCGAGGTGGGGATCTACTACCTGCCCGAGGACTTCCCGACCTGGCTCGAGATCACGATGCTGCTGGTCCTCGCGCTGATCAAGTTCATCGTGGTCGCGTCCTGGTACATGCACCTGCGGACCGACCGGCCGATCTTCCGGCGGTTCTTCGTGATGGGCGCCGTCGGAGCGATACTGCTCTACACGATCGTGCTCGCCACGCTGCACGCCTTCGTGTCGTAGCGGGAGATCCACGTGGTCGCGGCCTGGTTCCCCGCGTTCAACCTGCACCCCGACGTCATCCTCGTCGTCGGCGCGATCGCGATCGCCTACGTGTCGGCCCTCACGCGCCTCGGACCCGGCCTCGCCGCGCCGGGCGAACCGATCGCCACCGGGCTCCAGAAGACCTGCTTCGGTCTGGGGGTCTTCGCCATCTTCGTGGTCTCGGCCTGGCCGGTCCACGACCTCGGCGAGGGGTCCATGTACTCGGTGCACATGATCCAGCACCTCACGTACACGATGCTGGCCGCGCCGCTCCTCCTGATCGGCACCCCCGCCTGGCTGGCCCGCTGGATCCTCACGCCCCGCTGGCTGTTCGCCACCGTTCGGTCGTTGTCGCGGTTCCTGCCGGCGATCGTGGTGTTCAACCTGGTCATCGTGCTGACGCATTGGCCCGCGTTCGTCGATCTGACCCTGCGGTCGGCCATCGTGCACTTCCTGGCCCACACGGTGATCCTGCTGACGGCGTTCATCATCTGGATGCCGGTCCTGTCGCCGCTCCCGGAGATCCCGCGCCTGGCGCCGATCCCGCGGATGGTGTTCCTGTTCCTCCAGACGATCGTGCCGACGATCCCCGCCACGTTTCTCACCTTCGGGGACCACCCCCTGTATCGTCGCTACGAAACGCTCCCCAAGCTGTGGGGGATGACCGCGCTGGACGACCAGCTGACCGCCGGACTGATCATGAAGATCCCGATCGGCCTGATGCTGATGAGTCTGATCGCGGTGATCTTCTTCCGCTGGGTCGCGACCGATGATCCGACGCCCCGCCGCCGCGTGCCCGCGACGCCGAGGCCCGAGCTCACCGAGGTGAAGGTCTAGATGAGCGGAGACACCACCGACGTCGCGGCGACGCCCGACGCGGACACCGCCGAGGCCGAGGGCGGCACCACCGCCGTTGCGGTGATGGACCGGCCGGGCGAGCTCGAGCGCGTGGCGCACGAGGAGCGGGTCGAGCTGCGCAAGGACCGGCTCTGGCTGCCGTTCCTCATCCCGGTCGGCGCCATCCTCGTGGTCGCGCTGTTCACCATCAACATCTCGCGCATCTTCCTCGCCGCGTCGAAGGACTCGCACGACCCCGGGGTGATCGCGGCCATCATCCTCACCGTCGCGGTGCTCGTCGGCGCCACGGTCGTCGCCGCGATCCCGAAGCTGCGCACGTCGTCGCTCGTCATCACGATGTGCGTCGTCGCCGCGATCGTCATGCTCGCGGGCTCGCTCACGCTCGGCGCCGCCGAGAACAAGGAGGTGGTGAGCGCCGAGCCGACGGGGGCCCCGGTCGGCACGCTCACCGTGATCGCGACCAACTTCCAGTTCCAGGCGGCCAACCTCGACATCCCGCCGGGCATCGTCGAGATCAAGTACACGTCGCAGGAGGGCTCGCACACCCTCGCGTTCGACGAGCCGCAGTTCTCCTACGTGAACCTGTCGCAGCCCGGCGGCGCGGAGTCGTCCAAGATCACCGCGGTCGACGGGCAGGTGTACACGATCTACTGCACGCTCCCGGGGCACCGGGCGGCCGGCATGCACTCCACGCTCACCGTGAAGACCGGCGCGACGCTCGGCAGCGCACCGGCCCAGGGCGCGACGGCCACCACGACGCTGCCGGCCGACAACACGAGCACGACGTCGAACCCGGGCAACAAGGGGACCGACTCGTCCCAGCAGTCCAACACGTCGAGCAGCGGGAACTGACGGTGCGGCGGATCATGGCCGCGGTGGCGGCCGGCGGCATCGCCGCGCTCGTGCTGGGCGGCTGCGGGAGCAGCGGCGGCGGGGCGTACGTGCCGCCCAAGGGCAAGCCGGTGAAGACGGTGACCGTCGTCGCGGATCACTTCAAGTTCGCGCCCGAGAAGATCGCGTCGCCGGCCGGCATCCTCGAGGTCAAGCTGAAGAGCGTCGACATCCCGCACAGCTTCGTGATCGAGGGCGTCCCCGGCTTCATGGTGGAGTCGAGCGCCGGCGAGACGAACTCGGGGAAGGTCTCGCTGAAGAGCGGGAAGTACACCTTCTACTGCAACGTCCCCGGTCACCGCGCGGCCGGGATGCAGGGCACCATCGCGGTCGGCTGAGCCGACCCTCCTGGAGGCACCGCCGTGATCCCCGGCATCGACACCACGCGCATCCCGCGTCATGTGGCGATCGTGATGGACGGCAACGGACGGTGGGCCCAGCGACGCGGGCTCAAGCGCACCGACGGCCACGCGGCCGGCGAGGAGGCGCTCTTCGACACCGTCGAGGGCGCGCTCGACCTCGGGTTGCGGTGGATGACCGTGTACGCCTTCTCGACCGAGAACTGGCGTCGGCCGATCGACGAGGTCCGCTTCTTGATGCGCTTCAACGAGTCGCTGCTGCTCCGGCGTCGCGACGACCTGAACGAGCGGGGCGTGCGGGTGCGCTTCATCGGCCGGCGGGGCGGGCGGGTGCCCAAGCGGGTGGTGCGCCACATCGAGGACACCGAGGCGCTCACGGCGCGGAACCGGCGGATGACGCTGACCTTCGCCTTCAACTACGGGGGACGCGCCGAGCTGACCGACGCCATGCGCTCGATCGCCCGGGACGTCGCGGCCCGACGGCTGAAGGCCGACGACATCTCCGAGAAGACGATCGCCCGCCACCTCTACGCCCCGGACATGCCGGACCCGGACGTCGTGGTGCGCACCTCGGGGGAGTTCCGGGTGTCGAACTACCTGCTCTGGGAGAGCGCGTACTCCGAGTTCGTGTTCACCGACGTACTCTGGCCCGACTTCCGCCGGGACCATCTCTTCGACGCGGTGCGCGAGTACCAGTCGCGGGATCGGCGCTTCGGCGGCATCGAACCCAACGGATCATGAGCCTCGAGTACGCCGTCTCCCTGCGCCGCCGCATCGCCGCCAACCTCGCGGCCCACGAGCGGCACGAGATCCCGGGGCCCGATCGCGCCGCGGTCGCGGTCACTCTCGTCGATCGCGGCGGCCGGGCCGGCTACCTGTTCATCCGGCGGGCGCTCACGCTGTCGCACAACGCCGGGCAGTTCGCGCTGCCGGGCGGGCGCATCGACCAGGGCGAGACGCCGGCGGAGGCCGCGTTGCGCGAGCTCGAGGAGGAGCTCGGGGTGGCGTTGCCCGAGCGCGCGGTGCTCGGCGAGCTCGACGACCTGGCGACGCGCTCGGGGGTGGTGATCACGCCGGTCGTGCTGTGGGCCGACGGGGCCCCGGAGCTCACCCCGCACCCCGACGAGGTGCACGAGGCGTGGACCATCGCGGTGTCCGAGCTCGAGCATCCCGACGCACCGCAGTGGGTCACGGTCAAGGGCGTGAAGGGCAAGGTCGTGCGGATGCCCGTCGGCGGTGAGTGGATCAACCCGCCGACCGCGGCGATCCTGTACCAGTTCCGCGAGGTCGGCCTGCACGGCGCCATGGTCCGGGTCCACGAGATCCCGCACCCGGAGTGGACCGAGCGCTGAGTCGCCGGTGCCGGAGGCACCGTGAGCGGACGACCCGAGTCGCCGGCGCGTCGCGGTGTCCCGGCGTCCGTACACTCGGGGGCGTGCCGGGCCTCTACCGCGATCAGGGCGTCGTCCTGCGGACGATCAAGCTCGGCGAGGCCGACCGCATCGTCTCGTTCATGACCCAGGGCCACGGCAAGGTCCGGGCCGTCGCGAAGGGCGTGCGCAAGAGCGGCTCCCGTTTCGGGGCCCGGCTCGAGCCGACGAGCCACGTCGCGATCCAGTGCTACGCCGGGCGCGAGCTCGACGTCGTCACCCAGGTGGAGACGATCGACTCGAACCGGGCCCTGCGAGAGGACTACACGCTCTTCACGCACGCGGTCTCGATGCTCGAGGCGGTCGACCAGGTGGCCCAGGAGTCCGAGTCGGCGCCGGCGCTCTACCGGATGCTGGTGGGCGCGCTGCGCACGCTCGCCGACCAGCCGTCGCCGGTCGTCACCCCCGGCTTCTTCTGGAAGCTGCTGTCGCTCGAGGGCTACCACCCCCACCTCGACGGGTGCGTCCGGTGCGGTGCCGAGGACGGGCCGTTCGTCGCCTTCGATCTCGAGGACGGCGGGGTGCTGTGCGGCACGTGCGGCCGGCTGGGCGGCCGGCGGATCCACGCCGAGGCGCTCGAGCTGCTCCGCGAGCTCGTCGGCGGTGGGCTGCACCGGGCCCTGGCCGATCCGCCCGATTCCGCCCACATCACCGAGGTCGAGCGCCTCGGCATCGCCGCGCTCGAGTTCCAGTCGGAGCGCCGGCTCCGCTCGGCCAGCCTCCTCTGACCCGCCGCCCGCCGTCGGATTCCGACCCGGGGGCCCGCACCGCGATCACCTAGATTCGCAGACCTCATGGCCAAATCCGATCTGATGGATCGCGTCGTCAATCTGGCCAAGCGACGCGGCCTCGTCTTCCCCTCTTCCGAGATCTACGGCGGGTTCCGGTCCACGTGGGACTACGGGCCGCTCGGTGTGCTGCTCAAGCGCAACGTCAAGGACGCCTGGTGGCAGGCGATGGTCCAGGAGCGCGACGACGTCGTCGGTCTCGACGCCGCGATCCTCATGGCGCCCCGGGTGTGGGAGGCGAGCGGTCACGTCGGCACGTTCACGGATCCGCTGGTCGACTGCCGGCAGTGCCACGAGCGGTTCCGTGAGGACCAGCTGCCCGAGTCGGGTGCCTGCCCGAACTGCGGGGCGAAGGACAGCTTCACCGAGGCGCGCAACTTCAACCTGATGTTCAAGACCCACGTCGGCCCCGTGGAGGACGACGCGTCCGTGGCGTACCTGCGCCCCGAGACGGCCCAGGGCATCCTCGTCAACTTCACCAACGTGCAGACGACGAGCCGCAAGAAGCCGCCGTTCGGCATCGCGCAGATCGGCAAGTCGTTCCGCAACGAGATCACCCCGGGCAACTTCATCTTCCGGACGCGCGAGTTCGAGCAGATGGAGATGGAGTTCTTCGTGCCGCCGGAGGACGCCCCGCGCTGGTACGAGTACTGGTGTCAGGCCCGGTACCAGTGGTACGTCGACCTCGGCATCCCCGAGGCCATGCTGCGCCTGCGGCCCCACGACCCCGACGAGCTGTCGCACTACAGCCGCGGGACCTCCGACGTCGAGTTCCTGTACCCCTGGGGCTGGGGCGAGCTCGAGGGCGTCGCCAACCGCGGCGACTACGACCTCACCCAGCACGGCGAGTTCTCCGGGCAGGACCTCTCGTACTACGACCAGGAGCACGACCGGCGGTACGTCCCGCACGTGATCGAGCCCGCCGCGGGCGCGGACCGCGCCACCCTCGCGTTCCTCCTCGCGGCGTACCACGAGGAGGAGGCGCCCACCGCCGACGGCAAGGTCGAGCAGCGCACGGTCCTGAAGCTGGACCCGCGCCTCGCGCCGGTGAAGGTGGCGGTGCTGCCCCTGTCGAAGAAGCAGGAGCTGGTCGCGGTGACCGACGAGGTCGCCGGCGAGCTGCGCCGGCACTGCATGATCGACGTCGACGCGGCCGGATCGATCGGCCGGCGCTACCGGCGCCAGGACGAGGTCGGCACGCCCCTGTGCGTGACGATCGACTTCGAGACGCTCGACGACCGCGCCGTGACGGTGCGGGACCGGGACACGATGGAGCAGGTCCGCGTGCCGATGGACCGGCTGCTCGACGTGGTCCGTGAACGAGGAGTGATCAGGTGAGCGACTACTACGAGCTGCTCGGGATCGATCCCGGTGCGGACAAGGACACGATCAAGTCGGCGTACCGCGACCGGCTCGAGGACGCGAGCCAGGGCGAGCGGGCCAAGCTGAACAAGGCGTGGAACGTGCTCTCCGACCCCGTGCAGCGTGAGCGCTACGACGGTGCGCGCGCCGAGGGCTGGCTCGACGACGCGGTCGAGGACGACGTCGAGGTCGTCGCGGCCCCGCCCCGGCGCCAGAGCGCGGGACGGGGCGGTGGCGGCGGTGGCCGCGAACGCGCGCCGCGCCCGCCGGCCGCGCCGCGACCGGAGCCGAACGTCGAACTGCCCGAGGGGATGGTCCTCGCGGAGAACCGCGACCGCGGCAACGCGCTGCTCATCGACTTCCTCGTCCTCTTCGTCGTCTACGCCCTCGCCCTCGCCCTGGTGCTGCCCGCGCTGGTCAAGGCGCAGTACCCGGCCGAGTCGAAGAAGATCGACGCGATCAACAAGCAGATCGACTCGCTGGACAAGCAGAAGTCGAACGTCGACAAGAAGGTCGACAAGGCCAAGGACAAATCCCAGGCCAAGAAGGACCTGCAGGCCCAGTCCAAGCAGCTGCAGAAGAAGATCGACAACAAGACGAGCGACGTCAACGACCTGGCGAAGCACTTCCAGGGCTTCGTGATGATCATGTACGCGGTGCTGACCCTGATCCTGTTGCTGATCGTGGTGCCGATCACCGCGATCACCGGTCAGACCGTGGGTCAACGGTTCCGCAAGGTGCGCGTCGTCCGCCAGGACGGCAGCCCGGTCGGGTGGGGCGGGGCGATCCTCCGCTTCTTCCCGCCGATCGCCCTCGCCGTCTTCCTGCCCCAGATCGGCGCGTTGATCGGTCTCGGCATGGTCCTGTGGTTCCTGCGGGACCGCAACCGGCAGGGCTTCCACGACAAGCTCGCCAAGACGCTCGTCGTAGCCGCCGACTAGCTCGGAGGCACCCGCCGGGACGACCGGCACCCGCGCATCCGAGCCCCCGGTCCCGACGGACCGGCCCCGACGCGCGCCCACTCAGTACGCTTCCCCGACCGCCAGACAGCAAAGGAACGGACCTCCCATGAAGTACGTCTACGCCTTCCGCGAGGGCTCCAAGGAGCAGAAGTACCTGCTCGGGGGCAAGGGGGCGAACCTGGCCGAGATGACCAATCTCGGGCTGCCCGTACCTCCGGGGTTCACGATCTCGACCGACGCCTGCAAGGCGTACATGGACGGCGGCGACACCATCCCCGACGGGCTCATGGACGAGGTCGGGGAGTACCGCGAGGCGCTCGAGTCGGACATGGGCAAGCGTCTCGGCGACGGCGAGGACCCGCTCCTCGTGTCGGTGCGCTCGGGTGCGCCGTTCTCGATGCCCGGGATGATGGACACGGTCCTCAACCTCGGCCTGAACGACGCATCGGTCGTCGGCCTCGCGCGCCAGACGGGCAACGAGCGGTTCGCGTACGACTCCTACCGCCGCTTCGTGCAGATGTTCGGCAAGATCGTGCTCGACGTCCCCGGCGAGGACTTCGAGGAGGCCCTCCACGACCTCATGGAGGACCGCAACGTCGCGGTCGACACCGCGCTCTCGGCCGAGGACCTCAAGGGACTCGTCACCACGTTCAAGGACATCGTGGCCAAGACCGCGGGCGTCGCGTTCCCGGACGATCCGATCGAGCAGCTGCGCTACGCGATCGAGGCGGTGTTCAAGTCGTGGAACGGCCGCCGGGCGCGTGACTACCGGCGGCTCGAGCGCATCCCCGACGACCTCGGGACCGCGGTCAACGTCCAGACGATGGTGTTCGGCAACAAGGGCGACGACAGCGGCACCGGCGTCGCCTTCACCCGCAACCCGTCCACCGGCGAGAACCTGCCGTACGGCGACTTCCTCACCAACGCGCAGGGCGAGGACGTGGTGGCGGGCATCCGCATCACCGAGCCGCTCGACGCGATGGGCAACGAGTTCCCCGAGTGCCACCAGCAGCTGATCGAGGTCATGTCCCTCCTCGAGGGTCACTACCACGACATGTGCGACATCGAGTTCACGATCGAGCAGGGTCGCCTCTTCATCCTCCAGACCCGCGTGGGCAAGCGGACCGCGGCGGCGGCACTGCGCATGGCCGTCGAGATGGAGGAGGAGGCGATGATCGACAAGACGACGGCGGTCCTGCGGGTCCAGCCCGAGCAGCTCGACCAGCTCCTCCACCCGCAGTTCGATCCCGATGCCACCTACGACGTGCTCGCCAAGGGCCTCAACGCGTCGCCGGGCGCGGCCGTCGGCAAGGTGTACTTCACCGCCGACGACGCGGAGCACGCGGCCAACGAGGGTGAGCGCGTGATCCTCGTCCGGCCCGAGACCTCGCCCGAGGACCTCCACGGCATGATCGCGGCCGAGGGCATCCTCACGTCGCGCGGCGGGCTCGTGTCGCACGCCGCGGTCGTGGCGCGCGGCATGGGCAAGCCCGCGATCTGCGGTGCCGAGATGCTCGACATCGACCTCGCTCGCCAGCGCTTCTGCGTGACCGTCGACCGTGAGGTCGGGGGGGTCGTCTCGCCGGTCACGACCGTCGTCGAGCAGGGCGACGTCATCTCGATCAACGGCAGCACCGGCGAGGTCGTCGTCGGCGAGGTCCCGGTCGTCACGCCCGAGCCGACGGGTCCGTTCGGGGTCGTCCTCGGCTGGGCCGACGAGTTCCGCACGATGAAGGTCCGCACGAACGCTGACCTGCCCGACGACGCGGCGAAGGCACGCGAGTTCGGGGCGCAGGGCATCGGCCTCTGCCGCACCGAGCACATGTTCCTCGGCGACCGCCTGCCGATCGTGCAGGCGATGATCCTCGCCGACACCGACGAGGCCGAGGACGCCGCGCTCGCGGCGCTGCTCGAGGTCCAGCGCCACGACTTCGTCGGCATCCTCGAGGCGATGGACGGCTTGCCGGTCACGGTGCGGCTCCTCGATCCGCCGTTGCACGAGTTCCTGCCACGGCACGCCGAGATCCTCGGCCGGCAGGTCGACGCGTACATCCAGGGCATCGGCGACCCCGAGGCCGACCACCTCATGACCGCGCTGCGGCGGTGGGAGGAGGCCAACCCCATGCTCGGCACCCGCGGGTGCCGGCTCGGCATCCTCAAGCCCGGGCTCTACCGGATGCAGGTGCGGGCGCTCATCGAGGCCGCGGTCATCCGCAAGCAGGCCGGGGGCGACCCGCAGGTCGAGATCATGATCCCGCTCACGGTCGTGCGGGCCGAGATGGACCTGCTCGACGGCTGGGTGCGCGAGGAGGCCGAGAAGGTCTTCGCCGAGAAGGGCGAGCGGGTCGACTACCTCGTCGGCACCATGATCGAGACGCCCCGCGCCGCGATCGTCGCCGACGAGATCGCGGCCACCGCGCAGTTCTTCAGCTTCGGCACCAACGACCTCACGCAGATGACGTTCGGGTTCTCCCGCGACGACGTCGAGGGCCGGATGATGCCCGCCTACCTCGAGCAGGGTCTGCTCAAGGTGAGCCCGTTCGAGCAACTGGACCGCAACGGCGTCGGCAAGCTGGTCGAGTGGGCGAAGGAGCGCGGCCGAGCGGTGCGGCCCGACCTCAAGCTCGGCATCTGCGGTGAGCACGGTGGCGACCCCGCGTCGGTGCACTTCTGCCACGAGGTCGGCCTCGACTACGTGTCGTGCTCGCCCTACCGCGTGCCCCTGGCGCGGCTCGCCGCGGCGCACGCCGCGCTCGAGTCGACCGGGCCCGGGATGACGGCGTGAGCTGGGCGTCCGTCACCCTCACCGACGGGCGCACGCTGGCGTACGAGCAGTACGGGGACCCCGAAGGGGTCCCCGTACTCAATTGCCACGGCGGGCTGCTGTGCCGGCTCGACGTCGAGCCGGCCGACGCCGCGGCCCGTGCGCTCGGAGTGCGGATCGTGTCGCCGGACCGGCCGGGGGTGGGTCGCAGCGACCGGCACCCGGACTCCGGTCCTTCCGACTTCGCGGCCGACGTGGAGCAGCTCGTCGACGCGCTCGGCATCGACCGGTTCGGGGTCATGGGCTGGTCGGCCGGCGGCCAGCAGGCGCTCGCGGTCGCGGCCCGCCTCGGCACGCGCGTGACACACACCGCGGTGCTCGCGGGCTGCGTGCCGCTCGACGACCCGGCGCGCCGGAAGCAGCTCTCGAAGCTGGACCAGCGGCTGGTGGCACTGTCGACGCGTGTGCCCTGGGCCGCGGCGCGCACGTTCGGGCTGCTCGGCTGGAGCGCGCGGCGCGACCCGCACCGCACCACCGGGCGCGCCGTGGCCGATCTGCCCGATGCCGAGCGGGCGGCCGTGCTGGTCGAGGGGGACTGGTTCGGCCGGACGATGGCGGAGGCGATGCACGATCCGCGTGGCCAGGTCGACGACTACCGGTCGTTCGTCGCGCCCTGGGGCTTCGCCCCCGAGTTGGTGCCGGGGCCGGTGACGCTGTGGCAGGGCGACCGGGATCAGCTCGTACCCGCGGCCTGGGCCGACGAGCTCGCCACCCGGATCCCCGCCGCGGAGCTGGTGCGGTGCCCGGGCGAGGACCACTTCATCGCCCTCACCCGCCGGGCCGAGGTGCTGGCGCGACTGGCGGCCGCCGCCCGGTGAGGCCCGGCGCCGCCGCGGCCGGTCAGCCCGTGCCCGCGGGGCCGACCGCGAGGTCGAGGTGCATCGGGGCTCCGTCGAGCGTGCTGTCGACCGTCCCCGTGAAGCCGGAGAGGTCGCCGCGCACGTCGACGGCGTGCAGGCGTCCCCGGTGGCGCCCCGACAGCCGGACGTCGGCCGCGTAGGTCATCGCGCCGAACGTGCCGCCGGTGTTGGTGATCGACTCCTCGCCGTCGAGGATCCAGCCCTTCACGTCGGCGAAGTGCCGGTAGGTGACCCGGATCGACACGGTGTCCCCGGTACGGGCCGTCCGCACCTGCACCCGCCCGGCGACGTGACCGCGCCGCGACCGGCCGGGTGCCGGCGTCGGCGGGACGTAGCCGGTGACGGTCGGAGCCCAGCGGGGGGTCGGTACCGTCACTCCCCGGCGGAGCGGCCCGACGGGCACGCCGCGGAGCGTGCTGACCACGATCCGTGTGCCCGCGTCGCTCTGGCCGGGTGCCGATGCGGCGGGGGTCTCCCAGAAGACGATGCGACGTCCGTCCCGGTTCCAGTTCGGGATCATGCGGCCGTCCCATCCGGTGGCGCCCGCCTCGGGATCGAGCGGGGTGCCGAGCGCCCCGGCCCGTTCCGCCCGGGCGTCGATCACCCACGGCTCGAGCAGCTCGTCGCGGTACCGGATGAAGAACGAGAAGACGAGCGGCGAGAGGGCGGCGCCGAGCAGGTTCGGCCGCCGGATCCGCGCCAGCGGCTCGAAGATGTGAGCAGTGCGGGCGCTGCCGATCGCCCACAGCCCCGAGCGGGGGGACCGCTCCGCCGGCTCCTCGTAGTCGGGGTAGTACGTCAACCGGGACGTCTTCCCCGAACGGAGATCGACGACGAGGTCGTCCCCGTTCGCGGTCTCGGGCCCCTCGACGAAGGCGGCGATCACGACGTGACGGCCGTCGGGCGTGAAGTCCTTCAGCTCGCCGCGCGTCGAGACCACGCGGTTGTCGCGCAGCTCGTAGTGGTCCCCGGCGCGCCGCAGCGACGCGACGATCGCGACGAAGCCCGCGTCGCCGCGTGCGTCCTTGCGCATCTGCGTGTAGCCGACGTGACGCCCGTCGGGGGCGGCGCGGAACTCCCGTTGGGGCTGCACGACGTTTCCGTCGATCGGGACGCGGATCGGCAGGAGCTGCGCGTCGGTGCAGTGCAGCACCGACGGAGTGCACTCGAGCACCGCGTGCTGCCCGTTCGTGACCGGGGTCTGGTTGCCGACGCGCACCAGGATCCGCTTGCCGTCCGGGAGCGGGATCGGCTTCATGAGCGGCGGCGTGCCGGACGCGATCCCGCACGTGAGGCACGAGAAGTCACGGCCGTCGGGCCGGATACGGACGATCTGCACGCCGGTGAAGTTGTCGCCCTGCGCGGACATCACCAGCGCGGAGCCGTCCGTGGTCCACCAAGGGAGTTGCGCATCGTGGACCGCGGCGGGCAGCGGTACCACCCGGTCGGTCACGCGCGGGCGGGGCACGGAGCTGCTGGCGCCGCTCGTCGCGGCGGCAGGCACCGCGACGAGCAGGAGGGTCGCCGCGACGGCTCCGACGACGGCCGTCAACCGGCGCCTCGGGATCGGGTCGCGGGTGCGCAAGGTTCGCAGCGTACGGCACGGCGGGTTGCCGGACCGTGCGGTACTGCGTTCGCAGTCGGTGTCGCAGGGTGCCGGTAGGGTCGGAGCGTGACGGCAGAGGAGCCCGGCCGGACCCGCACCGAGCGGGAGCGTCGCTGGGCCGCCACCATGGGCGGCCACGGTGAGGGCCCGGTGCGGCGCGCGCATCTCGACGCGGCGGCCAAGCTCGGCGGATCCGAGGCCTACCGCCGCGAGGACCGGGAGACGGCCGAGGACGCGCTCCTCGCGCCGGGCGCCACGCGGGCGCGCGGGAGCGGGCACCGCGCCGTGTCCGAGCCGCCCGACGAGTGGCGTACCTGCTTCGAGCGCGACCGGGACCGGATCCTGCACAGCTCGCCGTTCCGGCGGCTCTCGGGCAAGACCCAGGTCTTCATCTTTCCCGAGGACCACCAACGGACCCGGCTCACCCACGCACTCGAGGTCGCCCAGGTCGCCACCGGGATCGCGCGCGCCCTGCGCCTCAACGTCGCGCTCACCGAGGCGATCGCGCTGGGTCACGACTGTGGGCACGGACCGTTCGGCCACGCGAGCGAGGACGCGTTCACCCCACTGATCGCCGGGGGCTACGACCACGCGGTCTGGGGGGCCGACGTCGTGCTCGCGCCGCTCAACCTCTGCGCCGAGACGCTCGACGGCATCCGGAACCACTCGTGGTCCCGGCCGGCGCCCGCCACGCCGGAGGGCGAGGTCGTCGCGTGGGCCGACCGGATCGCGTACGTGGGCCACGACTTCGAGGACGCCGTCGACGCCGGCATCGTCACCCCGGCGATGCTGCCCGCGTCCGTGCAGGCGATCGTCGGGGCCGAGCGGCGGTCCCACCAGCTCGACGTGCTCATCTCGGGGGTCATCGAGACCAGCCTCGACGTCGGTGAGGTGGCGCTGCGCGACGACCTCGCGGAGGTGCTCGCCGAATTCCGGGCCTTCAACTACGAGCACATCTACATGCGGCCCGCGTCCACCGCCCAGGGCGACGCGGTGATCAGGGTGCTGCGGGCGCTGGTGGAGTACTACGCCGACCGGCCCAACGCCCTGCCCGGACTCGAGCCCGCCGATGCGATCGGCGCACCGGCGGGATCGGAGCAGGCGCTGCGCGAGGCGGTGGCCTACGTGGCCGGCATGACGGACCGGTTCGCCTTCGCCCAGGCCCGGACGCGGCTGGGCTGGGACGTCTCCGGGCTCCCGGCGGGCCTCGACCTCGGATGAGCGCCGGCGCGTCCGGCCCGGTCGCGCCCGTGGTCCAGGCCGTACCCTGACGGCGTGGGCATTCTCGACGAGGACGTGGCGCGGGTCCGTGAGGCCACCGACATCGTCGGCCTCATCGGCGAGACCGTCGCGCTGAAGCGGGTCGGCGCCCGCTTCAGCGGGCTGTGCCCGTTCCACAACGAGAAGACGCCCAGCTTCAACGTCAACCCGCAGATGGGCTTCTACCACTGCTTCGGCTGCGGGGAGTCCGGCGACGCGATCACGTTCCTTCGCAAGCAGGAGGGACTCGACTTCCCGGAGGCGGTCGAGCGGCTCGCGGCCCGGGCGGGCATCACGGTGCGCTACGACACCGCCGGTGCGACCGAGGGACGGCGCCGGCGCGAGCGGCTCACCGCCGCGGTCCGGGAGGCCGTCGACTACTACCACCGGCTGCTGCTCGAGGATCCGTCCGGGGGTCACGCACGCGGCTACCTGCGCAGCCGGGGCTTCGACGGCGACGCGGCGCGGCGCTTCCAGCTCGGCTGGTCGCCCGACGGCTACGACAAGCTGGCGCGTCACCTCTACGACCAGAAGTTCTCGCGGGAGGACCTCGTCGACGCGGGGCTCGCGTTCGTGAACCGCGCGCAGAAGGCCCAGGACTGCTTCCGGGCGCGCCTGATGTTCCCCATCTTCGACCGCGCCGGGAACCCGGTCGGCTTCGGTGGCCGCACGCTGACCGACGACGGGCCGAAGTACAAGAACACGGCGGAGTGCACGCTGTACCACAAGAGCCGGTTGCTCTACGGGCTCAACTGGGCGAAGGCCGAGGTCGGCGCGCGCGACGAGGTCGTCATCTGCGAGGGGTACACCGACGTCATGGGCTTCACGCTCGCGGGCGTGCCCAACGCCGTCGCCACCTGCGGGACCGCGCTCGCCGACGAGCACGTGCAGATCCTCAAGTCGTTCACGCGTCACGTGGTCCTCGCGTACGACGCCGACAACGCCGGCCAGAACGCGGCCGAGAAGTGGTACCAGTGGGAGCAGCGCTACGACATCGAGGTGAAGGTCGCGGCCCTGCCGCCCGGGAAGGACCCGGGCGACCTCTGGCGCGAGGACCCCGCCGCGCTGGTGAAGTCGGTCGAGAGCGCCTCGCGCTTCGCGCAGTTCAAGATCGACCGCGTGCTCGCCGGGATCGACCTCACCAGCCCCGAGGGCCGGGCGCGTGCCGTCGACCGCTCGGTGCCCGTGCTGCGCGAGATCACCAACGAGCTGGTGCGGGAGCAGTACATCCAGACGGTCGCCGGACGCACGGGCTTCGACCACCGCACGGTGAAGGAGGCGGTCGCGCGGGGCGGCCGGCGCGCCGGGCGCTCCGAGCCGGACGAGCCCGAGCCCATGTCCCGGCGGCGCGTGGTCGTCGTCGACCGGCGCGAGGAGGACGCGCTGCGGTGGGCGATCCACCACGGCGAGCTGGTCATCGACTGGATGGAGCCGGCGTTGTTCTCCGACCGGGTGGCGCGTGAGGCGTTCGAGCTGATCTGGTCCGCCGACGAGATCCACGAGGCGATCGAGCGGGCCGACGGCCCGGTCCGTGAGCTGCTCGAGCGGCTGGTGGTGGAGGAGCCCGACGATCCCGAGATGGAGACGGTGCGGGCCCGGCTCGTGGTGAACATCGTGGGTCCCGCCGCCGAGCGGCTGCGGCGCCGGCTGCTGGCCGAGGGCGACGAGCGGGCGATGGAGATCGGCCGCCTGCTCGACGAGATGCACAACGGCGTGCACGCCGGGTGGGCGAGCGGCGAGGCGGCGGCGATGCAGTTGGTACGCTGCATCACTTCGTGGACCACGAGCTGAACGACCCGAAACCCGTGGCGGACGGGACGGTCGCACCGGCGCCCGACCAGGCCGGCGGCGGTATCGACGCCCTCCTCGCGCGCGTGCGCGACCGCGGCTTCGTCACGACCGGCGAGGTGTTCGCCGCGCTGCCCGAGCTCGAGCCCGACACCGCGCAGCTGGCGGCGATCTACGCCGACCTCGAGGCGAACGGCGTGCAGGTCGTCGACGAGATCATCGAGGAGCTCCAGCGCGAGGACGAGCGGCGCGCCGGTCGTTCCGGCGAGCCCGAGCGCGCGGGGGTCGTCGAGCCGATCACGCCGCCGCCCGCCCCCGAGCCCGAGCCGGTCCCGGCCCCCGCGGTCGTCGAGGAGCGGGCGCCGCGGCCGACCCGGCCCCGCCACACGCGCACGCTCGACACCGGGGCGAGCTTCGACCCGGTGCGCATGTACCTCAAGGAGATCGGCAAGGTCCCGCTGCTCACCGCCGCGCAGGAGGTGAGCATCGCCAAGCGCTTCGAGGCCGGGCTCGACGCCGAGACCCAGCTGGCCGAGGGCACCGACCTCACGCCCGAGCAGAAGGCCGGCCTCCGGGCGGTGGTCCGGGACGGCGAGCTCGCCAAGAGCCAGCTGATCGAGGCGAACCTGCGCCTCGTCGTGTCGATCGCCAAGCGGTACGTGGGTCGGGGCATGGCGCTGCTCGACCTGGTGCAGGAGGGCAACCTCGGCCTGATCCGCGCGGTCGAGAAGTTCGACTACACGAAGGGCTTCAAGTTCTCCACCTACGCGACGTGGTGGATCCGCCAGGCGATCACCCGCGCGATCGCCGACCAGGCGCGCACGATCCGCATCCCGGTGCACATGGTCGAGACCATGAACAAGGTGACGCGCGTCCAGCGCCAGCTCCTGCAGGAGCTCGGTCGCGAGCCCACGGTCGAGGAGATCGCGGCCAAGGTCGACCTCACACCGGACCGGGTGCGCGAGATCCAGCGGCTGGGGCAGGACACCGTGTCGCTCGAGGCGCCGGTGGGCGAGGAGGAGGACTCCTCGCTCGGTGACTTCGTCGAGGACCCGAACGCCACCGCGCCCGCCACGGCGGCGACGCGCGCGTTGCTCATCGAGGCGATCGAGGAGGCGCTCGAGGAGCTCAACGAGCGTGAGCGCGCCGTCGTGCGCATGCGCTTCGGCCTCGACGACGGGCAGGTGCGCACGCTCGAAGAGGTGGGACGCGAGTTCAAGGTGACGCGCGAGCGCATCCGCCAGATCGAGTCCAAGACGCTCGCCAAGCTGCGGCACCCGACGCGCTCGAACCGCCTGCGCGACTACCTCGAGGAGACCTGAGCCCACGCGCCGGGCGCGCGGCGGGCCTCAGCCGGTGACCGTCTCCGCGTGGTCGACGAGGTGCAGCGTCGGCGTATCGGTTCCGTCGGTCTTGAGCCGCTCGACGCTCAGCTCCACCGCGGCCTGCATGCGCTCGAACAGCCGGCTGTCGCGGAGGCGCTCGAGGCGCCGGCGCATCTGCTCGTAGCGGGCGCGCCCGGCGCGGGCGCCGAGGTAGTAGCCGACGCCGAATCCGATGATGAGGCCGATGCGGAACTTCATGCGGTCACCTTCCTATCGCGTTCGTCTCGCGCGATGTCGATCGGCGGGGGTGTACCCACCGGCGCGCCGAACGTACGTTCGGTACCATGCCCTCATGGGCTACGGGGGCAAGGTCGTGGAGCAGCAGCGGGCCCGTGAGCTGCGGGCGCGGGCGTGGACGCTCGAGGAGATCGCACGGGAGCTGGACGTCTCGCGCTCGTCCGTATCCGTCTGGGTCCGGGACGTCGTCTTCGACCCCAAGCCGCGTCAGCGGCCGGTGTTCCGCAACCCCAGCTCGCTCCACCTCGCCCGGCTGGCCGAGATCGAGGCGATGAACGAATGGGGGAGGGGGCGGATCGGAACCCTCTCCGACGCCGCCTTCCTCGCCGCCGGCACCGCCCTCTATGCGGGCGAGGGTGCGAAGGGGGACGGCGAGGTCGTGTTCGCCAACACGGCACCGGACATGGTGGCGTTCTTCTGCCGGTGGCTGCGGCGGTTCTTCGAGATCGACGAGTCGCGGCTCCGGGTGCGCGTGTACCTCCACGACGGCCTCGACCTCGATGCGGCGCACCGGTTCTGGGCCGGAATCACCGGGGTGCCGCTCGAGCAGTTCCGGCAGGGGCACCGCGTGCCGGCGCACCCGACGATCCGGCGGAACAAGCACGAATACGGTTGCTGCTACGTGCGCTACTCGTGCACCACGACGCACCGCCGCATCATGGGTCTGCAACGGGCGCTGCTACTCTCTCCGGACCTTCCGGGGTAGCTCAGTTGGCAGAGCGTTTGACTGTTAATCAAAATGTCGCGAGTTCGAGCCTCGCCCCCGGAGCTCAGACGAACGCCAGGGCGTCCGCCCCTGCGGTGATCGACGGAACCAGCGCCGTACCCGTCGGTACGAGCTGCTCGCAGAAGAAGCGCGTGGTGCGCTGCTGTCCCGCCTCGCGATCGGTTCCCGCCGCGAGCACCGCCGACTGCAGCATCAGGTGCCCCGCCGTGAGCATCGACAGCAGATGGAGGTACGGGGTGGCGCCGGCGAGCGCGTCGTCCACGCTCGTCACTCCGGCGAGGTACGCGGTCGCCTCCTCGGCCGCGGCGAGCGCGGCCGCGAGCGCGTCGCGCGACGCGGCGAGCGGACCGTCGCCGACGGCCGTCAGATCGCTCCGGATCCGTGCGAAGTGGTCGGCGACGACCCCGCCGCCGCGCATCCCGAGCTTGCGGCCGACGAGGTCCATGGCCTGGATGCCGTTGGTGCCCTCGTAGATCATCGCGATGCGTGCGTCGCGCAGGTGCTGCGCCGCGCCCGTCTCTTCGACGTAGCCCATGCCGCCGTGGATCTGGACGCCGAGCGAGGTGACCTCGAATCCCGTGTCGGTGGACCAGGCCTTGGCCAGGGGCGTGAGCAGTGCGGCGCGCTCCTCGTGCTCCCGGCGGGTCTCCGCGTCGTCGGCGTGCTCGGCGAGGTCGATCGACGCGGCGGTCGCGTAGATCAGCCGGCGCATGGCCTGGATCTCCGACTCCATGGTCAGCAGCATGCGCCGGACGTCCGGGTGCTCGACGATCGGCGCCCGCTCGCCCTTGGGCGTGCCGGACGCGCGCCCCTGGAGCCGCTCCGCGGCGTAGGCACGCGCCTGCTGCCACGCGCGCTCCGCGAGCGCGAGCCCTTCGGCGGCGACGCCGATGCGCGCGTGGTTCATCATCGTGAACATCGCGACCATGCCGGCGTTGAGCTCGCCGACGAGCCAACCCGTCGCCCCCGCGCCCTCCTCGCCGAACGACAGGACGCACGTCGGGCTCGCGTTCGTGCCCATCTTGTGCTCGATCGACAGGCACGCCACGTCGTTGCGCGCGCCGAGCGTGCCGTCCGCCTCGACGAGGAACTTCGGCACGACGAAGCACGAGATGCCCTTGGTGCCGACGGGTGCGTCGGGGGTGCGCGCGAGCACGAGGTGGACGATCTGGTCGGTCAGGTCGTGCTCGCCGAACGTGATGAAGATCTTGGTGCCGCTCAGCCGGTAGCTGCCGTCCGCCTGCGGCTCCGCCTTCGTGCGGATCACGCCGAGGTCGGAGCCGGCGTCGGGCTCGGTGAGACACATCGTGCCGGTCCACTCGCCGCTGATCATCCTGGGCATGTAGACGGCCTTGAGGTCGTCGGACGCGTGGGCCTCGAGCAGCCGGGTCGCGCCCTGTGACAGCAACGGGCACATGCCGAACGACAGGTTCGCCGTCGACATGATCTCCTCGAACACGACACCGACGAGGAAGGGGAAGCCACCGCCCCCGTACTCGGGCGACGAGGTGACCGCGCCCCAACCCGCCTCGACGTACTGCGCGTACGCCTCCTTGAACCCGGGCGGGGTCGTCACGGTGTGGGTCTCCGGGTCGTGCGCGCTGCCGACCCGGTCGCCGACGACGTTCAGCGGCGCGACCGTCTCGGCGAAGAATCGCCCGGCCTCGGCGAGCACGTCGGGGATGGTCTCGGCGTCGACGTGCGCGAAGTCGGCGAGCGCGGCGATCCCGGGCAGTCCGAACTGCTCGAGGACCGCGGTGATGTCGTCCAGGGGAGGGGTGTAGTCGAGGCTCACAGCGGGACAGTCTGTCCGGTCGGTGCCGGCGGGGCCGGAGCCGGGCGGGCCGATGGGGCGGGTCCCGGGCCGAGCGGGGAGGATGCCTCCATGTCGTCGCGCCTGTGGGGTCTCGACCGCCGCCAGACGATCCTCGTGTTCGCACTGGTCGTGGTGGTCGGGATCGTGGTCGGCCTGCTCCTGGGTCCGACCGGCGGTGACGACGGCCCGGCTCGCCGCTCGACGGCGGGCGTCCCCGTCATCGCGGCCGGCACCCCGGGCTCCCCGCACGCCGTGTGGGTGTTCGGGTTCGAGACGCTGCGCTTCGACCCCGAGCTCGCGCTGCAGGGGCGGCTGCGCGCACGGGGTGCCGGCGACGTCGTCGGACGCGACGGTGCCGTCGACCTCTACGACGCCGCGAGCGGCCGGACCGCCCGGCTGGTCTCGGCCCGGAACCGGCTCACGAGCCTGGCCCCGGTCGCGCCGGGCACCGCCCAGACCGACGTGCTCGTGCCCGTCGTCGCGGTGGCGGCGGGCAGGCGCTGGCTGGTGTCGGCGCCCGGGACCGTGACGGCGGCCGGGGGCGGGTCGACCGCGGTGGCGCCGGAGGTGGGCGCGCCGGTGGCGACCGGCGTGGTCGCCGGTCCGACCGGGGTGATCGCGGCCACCGCCGGGGCCGACGGGATCGCGCTGGCCCGGATCGACCCCGCCACCGGGAAGGTGGTCGCGACGGGATCGGTGCCCGTGACCGCGCCCTTCACCCTCGACGGACTCACGGTCGGCGACACGGGCGTGTGGGTCCTCGCCGGGGGCACCGCGGTCGCGGCCGATCCCTCGTCGCTGACCGTGACCCGGCGGGTCCCGGTGGCGGGGCAAGGCCCCGCGCCGGCGCGCGGTCTGGTCGCCGCCGGCGGGTCGCTGTGGTCCCTCGCCGACCACGGCGCCTCCCTGGTCCGCATCGACGGTGGCCGCAGCCGGGTGGTGCTGCGGATCCTCGAGGCGGTCCCGCCCTCGTTCCGGTTGCCGGCGGGCCTCGTGGCCCGCGGCGGACGGGTGTACGCCCTCGTCCAGCGGGGGAGCGCGGCCGGGGACCGGCGCGCCCGCCTCGTCGGCTACGACGCCCGTCGGCGGCGGGCCACCCCTGCCGTCGACCTCCCCTCGGCGCTGTTCGCCGGCGAGATCGCCGCGACCTGAGGCGCCGGTCCGCCGATCGCCCCGGCGTGCAGAATCCCCCGGAAAGACGCGTCCGCGCGGAAACGGTCCGGTAAGGTGCAAGGCGATCAGGGCGCTTCGGCGGAGTTGCGTCCGAGGGCGAGTTCGTGGGCCGGGCGGGCAGCACGGACGTGGGGTGTGCAATGGAATCCCGACGACGGACCGGTTCGGTCCTCGCGGCCGTGCTGGCCGCGATCTCGGCACTCGCGGTCCTCGTGGCCGGCGGTGCGTCCCCGGCCACGGCGGCCGGAACGGTCCCCTCGACGGTGACCGTGACTTCGACGGTCAACCCGAGCGTCTACGGCCAGACGATCAACGTCACCGCGAAGGTCACGGGCGGATCGGGGACCCCGACCGGCTCGGTCACGTTCGTCGACGGCTCCACGACCAAGTCCAAGACGCTCGACGCCTCGGGCGTGGGTACCTGGTCGACGTCGTTCTCGGTCGGCACCCACTCCATCACCGCCTCCTACGCCGGTGACCCGGTGTACGCCGCGAGCACCAGCGCGCCGTACGCGCAGGTGTCGAACCAGACGCCGACGTCGACGACCCTGACGCCGAGCGCCAACCCGGTCGCGTTCGGGAGCCCCGTGACACTGACCGCGTTCGTCGCCGCCAGCGCCCCCGGCAACGGCTCGCCCTCCTCGGGCTCCGTGAAGTTCTACGACGGCGCGACCCAGATCGGCTCGGGTACCCCGAGCTCGGGCACCGTCACCCTCGTCGTCTCCAACCTCACCGCCGGCACGCACAACCTCACCGCGTCCTTCGGCGGCAGCACCAGCTACCTCGCGAGCACGAGCACCGTGCTCCCGCTCGTCGTCGGCACGACCGCGACGACCACCACGCTCGTGGCGTCGGCCAACCCGGCGCCCCTCGGTGCGTCGGTCACGTTCACGGCCGCGGTCGCCGCCGGCGCGGGGACCCCCACGGGCACGGTCACGTTCCTCGACGGCACCACGACGCTCGGCACCGGCACGCTCGCGTCCGGTCAGGCCGGCATCACGGTGCCGGACCTCGCGGTCGGCAGTCACGCGGTCACCGCGGTCTACGCGGGCGCCGGCGGGTTCTCCGGCAGCACGAGTGCGGTGCTGAACGAGCAGATCGACGCCGGGCCCACGACCACCACGTTGTCGGCCTCGCCGAACCCGGCGGCGCCGGGTGCGACCGTCACCCTCACCGCGACCGTCGCCGGCGGCTCGGGATCACCCACGGGGACCGTCACCTTCCTCGACGGCGCGACGGTGCTCGGCACCGGGACGCTCTCGGCCGGGCAGGCGACGCTCGCCACCTCGGCGCTGACCGTCGGTGACCACGCCCTCAGCGCGCAGTACGGCGGCTCGCCGGTCGACGCCGCGAGCACCAGCGCGACGGTCACCGAGACCGTCGCCACGCTGAGCGCGTCCGCCACGACGCTCGCCGCCGCGCCGAACCCGGCGGCGCTCGGCGCGCCGGTCACGCTCACCGCGACCGTGAGCGGATCGTCGGGCACCCCGACGGGCACGGTCACGTTCCGCGACGGCGCGACCGTGCTCGGGACCGGGACGCTCGCCGCCGGCCAGGCGAGCCTGGTGACGAGCGCGCTGGCGGGCGGGACGCACCCGCTGACCGCGGCCTACGGCGGCGACGCGACGTACGCGCCGAGCACCAGCAGCACCGCGACCGAGACGATCACGGTCCCGGCGACGAGCACGACGCTCACGGCGTCGCCCAACCCGGCGACCGCGGGGTCGGCGGTGACGCTGACGGCGAACGTCACGTCGACGGGCGGGACGCCGACGGGCCCGGTCACGTTCCTCGACGGCACGACCACGCTCGGCACCGCGAACCTCTCGGGTGGGCAGGCGACGCTCGCCGTGAGCACGCTCGCGGCCGGTACGCATCCGCTCACGGCCTCCTACGCCGCGACCGCCGGCTTCGGTGCGAGCGTCAGCCCGGTCGTCAGCGAGACCGTCAACGCCGGCAACGTGCTCTACGTGAACAACGTCGGCACGTGCGCCGACTCTGGCACCGGCGCGGGTACCGCGGCGAAGCCGTTCTGCACGATCGGCGCGGCGTCGAAGAAGGCGACCGCCGGCTACACCGTCGTCGTGGCGGCGGGCACCTACCGGGAGTCGGTGACCGTCGCGAACTCCGGGACCGCCGCCGCCCCGATCACGTTCACCGCCGCCGCGGGCGCCACGGTCACGCTCACGGGCGGCACGTACGGGTTCACGATGTCGAGCAAGAGCTGGATCGTGCTCCGCGGGTTCACCGTCACGGCGACCGTGAGCAGCGGCATCAACGTCTCGGGCGGCACGAACGTCACGATCGACGGCAACCACGTGACGGCCGTCGGGCAGCCGGTCAGCGGGAAGACCGCCGTCGGCATCAAGCTCTCGTCCACCACGCAGGCGCTGGTCGTCAACAACACGACCGACCACAACTCCGACGCCGGTGTGTACATGACCGGATCCAACTCGAACACGATCCGCAACAACGTCTCGTACGCGAACGCCCGGGGCTACACGCGGGCCGCGGCGGGCTTCGACGTGCGCAACGGCACCGGCAACCAGATCTACCGGAACGTGAGCCACGACAACGAGGACTCGGGCTTCAACGCCTGGACCGGGACGTCGTACGGGAGCAACGCCTTCTTCGACAACGTGGCGTACAGCAACGGCGACCACGGCATCGACGTGCACAACGCGACCGACGCGCGCGTCATCGCCAACACGATCGTCGGCAACTACGACTCCGGCATCGAGGCGACCACGTCCGCCGGCACGCTGCTCGCGAACAACGTGAGCATCAACAACGGGATCAACAGCGCCCGCACCTCCGGCAACATCCGGATCGACAAGGGGTCGGTGGCGACCACGACGGTCAACGACGATCTCGTGTACCTGCGCGTGCCCGGCGTGATGGTCGACTGGAACGGCGTGAAGTACTCGTCGCTCGCCGCCTTCCGCACCGCGACCGGACAGGAGTCGCGGGGGATCGAGGCGGACCCGCGGTTCGCGGCGTCGGCCGACTTCCACCTGCTCGCGGGCTCCCCGGCGATCGACTCGGCGAACAGCGGTGCCCCGAACCAGCCCGCCACGGACTTCGACGGCAACGCCCGGGTCGACGACCCGGCGACCGCGAACACGGGGATCGGCCCGATCGCGTACGCCGACCGCGGCGCCTTCGAGTACCGGCCCTGACCGATCCGCGTCCGGCGCGGCGCGATCCGTGACGGGATGACGCGCGGAGGCGGCGGGTTCCGTTCCGCGGTTAATGTCCCCGCCTTCGGTCGGGGCTCGGAGGGGGAGCGACCATGCGGATGTTGAAGGGACGCGCCGTTCGGTTCGGCGCGGTGGCGGTGATCGCGCTGCTGGCGGCGGGCTGCTCGTTCGTGGCGCCGGTGACCGGACCGGGCACGATCGGCCTGGGGACCGGCTTCGACGTCGGCACCGTCGGCTACCAGCGCTCCGAGTACTTCCTGCAGGGGCTGGCCCACAGCTACTCGCCGGCCTCGGCCCTGACGAACGACGGCAAGTGGTCGGTCACCCCCGACGCGCAGCTCGCCGCGTTCAAGACGCGCATGGTCGTCTACCGCCCGACCGACGCGTCGAAGTTCGACGGCACGGTGGTCGTGGAATGGCTCAACGTCACGGCGGGCCAGGACATCGCCACCGACTGGGTGATGGCGCACAACGAGTTCGTGCGGCGCGGCATGGTCTACATCGGTGTGTCGGCCCAGGCGGTCGGGGTGAACGCGCTCAAGACGCAGCAGCCGGACCGGTACGGCACGCTGAACCACCCGGGTGACAGCTACTCGTACGACATGTTCACCGAGGCCGGCAAGCAGGTGCGCGCCGCGTCCGCCACGCTGCTCGGCGGTCTGGTCCCGCAACGGGTCATCGGCGCGGGGGAGTCGCAGTCGGCGAGCCGCCTCGTCACGTACCTCGACGCCGTGAACCCGCTCGCGCACGCGTACGACGGCTTCATGGTCCACAGCCGCTCGGCCGGTGGCGCGCGCCTCACCCAGGCGCCCCTCGCGGACGTGCCGGTCCCGTCACCGCTCGCGGTCCGCGACGACACGACCGAACCGGTCTTCGTCGTGCAGGCGGAGGGCGACGTCGTGAACTCCAACCTCGGCGCCCGCCAGCCGGACACCGCCACGTTCCGTGAGTGGGAGATGGCGGGAACGTCGCACGCCGACGCGTACACGATCGCGGTCGGCGGGACGGACACCGGGACCGGGACGGGCGCCACCGCGATGTTCGGCTACATGCGCAACCCGCTGAACGTCGGCTGCACCAACCCCGCCAACGCGGGAGCCCACCACTGGATCCTGCAGGCGGCCTACCACCACCTCGAGGCGTGGGTCCGGGACGGCACCCTGCCCCCGGCCGGTCCGCCGCTGCAGGTGACGTCGACGTCGCCGACCGTGCTTGCGCGTGACGCGCAGGGCAACGCGCTCGGCGGGGTCCGCAGCCCGCAGGTCGACGCACCGGTGGCGACGCTGACCGGCAGCAACAGCGGCGCCGGCCTGTGCGTCCTCTTCGGCACCACGGTGCCGCTGACGACGACGCAACTCGGTGCCCTCTACGCCGACCACAGCGCGTTCGTCTCGCAGTGGTCGGCGTCGCTGACCGCGGCCGTCAACGGCGGCTTCATCCTCCCGGCCGACCAGGCCGAGCTGCTCGCGGCGGCCACCGGCTCGACCATCCCGAGCTAGCGCGCTCCGGTCAGGTCACGTTGACCGCGACGGTGACCGGGGTCCGTTGCCGGTTCGCGCTGTCGTCGACGGCACGGACCTGCAGGGTCACGGACCCGCGGGCGCTCGGCGTCCACGAGTAGCTCCAGGTCTCGCGTCCGACGGCGGGGTGCCAGGTGCTCCCACCGTCGGTGGAGACCTCGACCGCGCCGACCCGCCCGCCACCGGCGTCGGACGCGGTCCCGGAGAGCGTGGCGGGCACGCCGACCGGCAGCGCCGCGCCGGGGCCGGGAGTGCCCACGGTCGCGCCCGGCGGGGTGGAGTCCGTGGACCGGGTCGCCTTGACCAGACCGGTCATGAGGGTGGTCGCCTCCGCGCCCAGGTCCGCGAGGAGGTTCACCGTCGCCTGCTGCATGCGCGCGTCGGCCGCGGCGCCGTCGAGCCCCCAGGACCACTGCACCGTCCCGGCGCCGAAGACGAGCGCACCGCTCGGCGCCCGATGGATCGTGAGGTGGTGGGTCGCAGTTCCGTTGCCGTAGGTACGGCCCTCGTCGAGGAGGTAGTCGCCGTTGGTCACGTCCACCGTCGTCGTCGACAGGTCGACGAGCCCGGGCGGGCGTCCGGGGCCGTCGGGCGTGTCGTCCCACTCGTAGCCGAGCGTGCCGGTCGGGAGCGTGGCGACACCGTCCGCCGCCTGTGACGCCACGCTCGTGTTGCGCCACATCCGCATCCGGCCGTCAGCGGCCGGCACCGTGATGGCGTCGTTGCGGGGACCGTTGACCCGGTACGAGGTGCCGGTCAACGCGTACTCGGGCCGGCCGCCGTCGGACGGTGGGCTGAACCTCGCGTCGCGCCACGTCCCGGTCCACTGCGGGCTGGGATCGGTCTTGGCGCCGTCGAGGGTCTCCTTGTAACAGACCATCGTCCGGTATGGCGTCCCGGTGCCGTCGATGCTCGGCTGCCAGCGCGTCTTCCAGAACACCTCGTTCCCGGAGAAGAACGCCAGGTTGACGCCGGCGTCGCGTGCCGCCTCGACGTTGGCGCGCTGGTCGCCCGACCAGTACTCGTCGTGTCCGGCCGACACGAACAGCTGGTGGAGCCGGAGCTCCGCGGGCCGGCGCGCGGTGTCGACGCCGGAGACGTACGTGACGTCGTATCCGTTGCGCTCGAGGAACCGGATCATCGGGTACTGGTCGGAGAAGAACTGCACCGTGCGCGCCAGGGTGACGAATGGTCGGTTGTAGCTGACCGCGCGCGCACGGTCGGTGGTGTAGAGGCCGCCGTACAGACTCCGTCCGAAGAAGTTGTAGGCCTGCCAGGTCGTGTCGTTGGTCTGGAACAGGACCTGCGAGGCGTGACCGTCCTCACGGACGACGAAGTAGACGTGCCCGATCCCGCCGGTGTCCGGTCGGCGCAGCACCGCGACGTAGACGCCGGACAGGGCGCTGCCCGTGTTCCACGAGGCGGACTCGGCCCAGTTCCCGCAGTCGACCAGGCCGGTCGCGGCGTCGTTCAGGCAGGGGGGCTGCGTCTGTGGGAGCGCCACGGCGGGCGTGATCGTCGCGACCTTGCGGGCCCCGAGACCCTGGTACCAGCCGATGCGGTAGATGTCGACGGAGTACGCGGTGGCGGTCGTGTCGATCTTGAATCGCACGTCCTCGCCGCGGTTCACGCTGAACTCGGTGGTGAAGCCCCGGATCGAGCCGTCGTCGGAGCCGCCCCATTCGGATCTCGGGCTCCCGGGGAGGCGGTTCTCGCAGTCGATCCGGCTGACGTCGGCGCCGCAGGCGCTGGGTGATCCGGGCGGCCGACAGCCCACGAGCGGAACGGCGATCACGACGGTGGCGACGAGCGACGCCAGCCATCGGTGCCTGCGGTTCCGCCGGCGCAGCCCGCGCCGAACGACCGACCCTGCCCCGAGGTCCTGCCCCACGACGGCCAGCGTAGGCCCCCCGAGGTGTGGCGTCGCCGACCCGTGGGTACTCCGGCGGGGGGCGCCATCTCCCCGGCGGTGCGCAGGCCACGGCCGGGCAAGGCAGGCGAAGCGATGTGAGATCGGGATCGGGCGACTCCGGTTCGGCAGGGACCCAGGTCGACGGGCGCCGTCGCACGCGGGCCCGTCGCCTTCGTGCCCCCGTGAGGTCCACGGCGGCGCGGCTCCGGCGCCGGACGGTGCGTGGGGGTCCCGAGGACGCAGTCCGCCCGCCCGCGAGGGACGCGCGCCGGGCCGCCGAGCCCGTGCGGCCGGAGGCACCGGAGCGCGCCGGGCTCGCATCGTGGCTGGCGGACCACACGGTCGAGGTCGTGTTCGTGCTGCTGGTGCTGGCCGCGTTCCTCTACTCGCTGCGGATCACGCACGGCTCGTACTTCTTCGCCGACGAGTGGGAGATCCTCCACCGCAACGGGTCGTTCGCCCACCTGTTCGATCCGTACAACGACAGTCTCAGCCTCGTCACGATGACGCTGGACCGGCTGCTGGTCGAGATCTTCGGCGTGGACTACACGCCGTTCCGCGTGGTCGGGCTGCTCGCCCTGTACCTGGTCCCGCTCGGATACTTCCTCACGACCCGGACGCGCTTCGGCGCGGTGCTCGCCGCGCTCCTCGCGATGCCGTTGCTCTGGTACGGCCCGTTCGTCTCGCTGATGGCGAGCGAGCACAACCACAACGTGGCGCTGATCGCGGCGATCGTCGCGGCGGCGGCGCTGAACCGCGGCCCGCGCGCCGACGGGGTGCTCGCCGCCGCGCTCGTGCTGGCGTTCTGTGCTGCAGGTGGCGGCGTGGCGGTCGCAGCGGCGTGCCTCGTGCACTGCGCGTGCACGCGCCCGCCCTGGCGCCGGTGGGTGGCCGTGGTCGTCCCGGTCCTCGCCTGGGGTGTGTGGTGGGTCGTCGAGGTCGGCCATCCGAACGACCTCGGCCGATTCGGCCTGAGCGTCGGTCAGACCGCGACCTTCGTCCGCCGGCTCGCGTTCACCGCGTTCGTCAGCAGCGGTCTGAACCGGGTGTGGCTGGGCTACGTGCTGCTCGCCGCGTTCGTCGTCGTCGGCGTGCTCGCGCTCCGGCGGGGGCTCGGCTCCGGTGCGAACTTCGTGGCCTGGTCGGTCGCCGTGGTTGTCTGGGGGCTGGGACTCGCCAACAGCCGCGGGATCCTCGCCGACGTCCACGTGTTCCGGTACCGCTACGGCGCGCTCGTCTTCGTGCTCCTCGCGGTCGTGCCCCGTCGACCGATCCGCTGGCCGGAGCGGTTCCCGATCGCGGCCGACCGGCGGTACCTCGTCGCCGGTGCCGCCCTGGTCCTCGTGATCGGGACGGCGCGCGGGCTCTCGGTGCGGTCCGATCTACAGGCGTCAGCGCACCAGCTCGCGCAGATCGGGAACGCCACCCGGGCCTCCGTGCTCGTCGTCGGCCTCGGACCGCACGTCGTGCCCGACCGGGTCGCCGCGGGCACCGGGATCGACGCGCGCAGCGGGCGCACCGCCGGACAGGTCCGGCAGCTGTTCGCGGAGTACGGGGGAGGACCCGCGCACCGTCCCGACACGGTGAACCGCGAGCTCACGACCGTCGCCCTCTCGACGTCGCGCCGTCCGGCCCCGGTGGCGGTCGGGGGATCGCGCTGCCGGCCGCTGTCCTCGCCCGTGACGTCGGAGTACCGGGCGTTCGGGGGCTTCGCGCCCGTGACCCTGGAGTCCGGACACCGGATCGAGGTCTCGGTCCGGCGGTTCGGCCGCGGCTGGGTGCCGGTCCGGTCGATCGCTCCCGGCACGGCGGTCACGGTCGCGCCCGCGGCGATCCACGGCCTTGCGGCCTCCGTCCCGTGGCGGATCCGGGCGACCGGGGCCTGCCGGGTGGTCCCCGCGGGCCCGTGATCGTCGTCGGCCCGGGTGCCGCGGTCCCGTCCCCGGGGCCACGGTGGCGACCGTGGCCGCCGCGACCCTGATCGGAGGGATCGAGCGCCGGTCCGGGCCGCCCCGGGGCGACGGTACGCTCGCGCCCGGCAGGAAAGGGTTGGGGCGAGCATGGGACCGAGATCCGGCGATTCCGGAACGACGTCGAGCCTCGGCGGCGCGCCGGCGCCCGCCGGCGGCATGACGGTGCCGTTCAACGACCTCCGCCGCCACTGGGCTCCGTACCAGGACCGGCTCGAGGCCGCGGTCACGCGGGTGCTGCGCAGCGGGTGGTTCCTGCTCGGACCCGAGACCGAGGCGTTCGAGGCGGAGTTCGCGACGTTCTGCGGTGCCGGCGGGTGCGTCGCGGTCGGCAACGGCACCGATGCTCTCGAGCTCGCCCTCCGCGCGGTCGGGTGCGCAGCCGGGGACGAGGTCGTCGTCGCGCCGAACGCCGGCATGTACGCGACGACGGCCGTCCTGGCCGTCGGCGGCGCCCCGGTCTTCGCCGACGTCGACCCCGTCTCGCTCGTCGTCACCCCCGAGTCGGTCGCCGCCGTGGTGTCCGAGCGGACCGCGGCCGTCGTCGTGACGCACCTCTACGGCAACGTGGTCGACGTCGGCGCGATCCGTCGGCGGGTCCCGCCCGGCGTCGCGATCGTCGAGGACTGCGCGCAGGCCCACGGCGCCCGTCTCGGTGAGCGACCGGTCGGCGCGCTCGGTGACGCCGGTGCGTTCAGCTTCTACCCGACGAAGAACCTCGGTGCCGTCGGGGACGCCGGTGCCGTCGTCGCGAACCGCTCCGAGGTGCTCGAACGCGCCCGGTCGCTGCGCCAGTACGGATGGCGGACGCGCTACGTCGTCGAGGAGACCGGGGGGCGCAACTCGCGGATCGACGAGGTGCAGGCCGCCGTGCTCCGGGAGTGCCTCCCGCGGCTCGGCGAATGGAACGACCGGCGGGCCGAGGTCCGGGCGCGCTACCTCGACGGGTTCGGTGACCGGCTGCGCTTCGTGCGCTCGACGACCCCGGACGCCGAGCCGGTCACGCATCTGTGCGTGGTGCGCACCGAGGACCGCGACCGGCTCCGGGAGCGGCTCGGCGCCACCGGCGTGCGCGCCGAGGTCCATTACCCGGTTCCGGACCATCGTCAGCCCGTGCTGCGCGGTCGCGCCGCCGGGACCGGGAGCCTGGACGAATCGGAACGGGCCTGCGCCGAGGTGCTGAGCCTGCCGTGCTTTCCCGCCCTGACCGACGACGAGGTCGAACACGTCGTCGCCGCGGTGGTGGAGTGCACGTGAGCGTCGACGGGACCACCACGGCGCCGGCCGACGCCGGGCGCCCGGCCGCACCGGCGCGGACGAACGGTCTCACGGTCTGGGGGTGGATCGCCGACCACGCGGTCGAGATCGTGTTCGTGTTGCTCGTCCTCGGCGCGTTCGCCTACTCGTTGCGCATCACCAGCGGCGCCTACTTCTACGCCGACGAGTGGCGCATCCTCGACCGGTCCCAGTGGATCGGGCGCGTGCTCGAGCCGTACAACAGCAGTCTCAGTGTCGTGACGATGCTGCTCGACCGCGGACTCGCCGAGACCTTCGGGCTCGGCTACACCCCGTTCCGGGTCGTGAGCCTCGCCGCCCTGTTCGGGGTGCCGCTCACCTACTTCTTCACCACCCGGTCGCGGTTCGGCGCGGTGCTGGCTGCGTTCCTCGCGTTCCCGCTGCTCTGGTACGGCCACTACGCGTCGCTGATGCCGAGCGAGCACAACCACAACCTGGCGCTGCTCGGAGGCATCGTCGCCGCCGCCGCCCTCACCCGCGGCCGGCGCGCCGACGGCGTGCTCGCCGTCGCGCTGCTGTTCGCGCTCGGCGCCGCCGGGGGAGGGGTCGCGGTCGCGGCGGCCTGCATCGTCCACAGCGCGTGCACCCGCGCCCGGCTCCGGCGCTGGATCGCGGTCCTCGTGCCGCTCCTGCTGTGGGTGGTGTGGTGGGTCGTCGAGATCGGGCACACCGACGACCGTGGCCCGTACGCCATGACGTTCTCGCAGACGGTGACCTTCGTCCGGCGGCTCACGTTCACCGCGTTCCTCAACGCCGGGTTCGGCTCGCAGTGGCTCGGCTACGTCCTCGTGGTCGCGTACGTCGCCGTCGGGGTCCTGGCCCTGCGCCAGGGACTGCGCGCGGGCGCGAACTTCCTTGCGTGGTCGGCGGCCGCGGTCGTGTGGGCGGTGGGCCTCGCGAACAACCGGGGCGTGTTCGCCGACATCCACGTGTTCCGGTACCGGTACGGCGCGCTCGTGTTCGTCCTCCTCGCGGTGGTCCCGTGGCGACCGATCCGGTGGTCGGCGAGGTTCCCGATCGCCTCGGACCGCCGGTGGATCGTCGCCGGCGCCGCGGTCGTGCTCGTGCTCGGCGTCGCGCGGGGCGCGTGGGTGCGCAGCGACCTGCGGGCGTCGGCCTCCCTGCTGTCCGAGCAGGGTCGCATCACGCGGGCGCAGGTCGACATCGTGCGCCTCGGTCCCGGTGTGCTGTCCGACCGGGCGACCACGGGCACCGGGATCGCGGCTCGCCTCGGCGGGCTCGACGCCGGGCCGGTGCGGCGCATCCTGACCCGCTACGGGCAGCCGGTCCTGGACCGGAACGCGGGCGACCGCCTGCTCGTCCGGCGCCAGCTGTCATGGCGCCCCGTCCCCGCCGGTTCGGGCCCGTGCGCGCCAATCGGGCGCCCGATCACCGTGACCTATCGCACCGGACCCGGGTACGCGCCGGTCACGATCGCCGCCACCGACGCGCCCGTCACCGTGGCGGCCCGCCGGTTCGGTCGCGCCTGGGTGCCGTTGGTGCGGCTGGCGCCCGGGCGGGCGGCGCACGTCGCGATCTCGTCCGACGGCGGGATGGCGGCCGGTGTGCCGTGGCAGCTGCAGGCCGACGGGGGCTGCCGGGTCGGGGCGGTGGGCGGATGACCGCCGCGGCGCCCGAGGAGCCGGGCGCGTCGCACCGACGCACGGTGTCGGTGATTGTCCCCGTGTACCGGAACGAGGAGTCGATCCCGCGGCTGTGCCGGGCGCTCGCGGACCTCGACCTGCCACCCGACGTCGACTGCCGGGCGGTGTTCGTCGTCGACGGCAGTCCCGACCGTTCGGCCGACGTCCTGCGCGAGGAGCTGGAGCAGTGGTCGCTGCCGGCCACGCTCGTGGTCCTGGCGCGGAACTTCGGTTCCTTCGCTGCGATCCGGGCCGGGCTCGAGCACGCGTCGGGCGACTACTTCGCGGTCATCGCCGCGGATCTCCAGGAGCCGCCGTCGCTGATCCCCGCGTTCGTCGAGCAGCTCGGCTCGGGCGAGGTCGACCTCGTGCTGGGTCGGCGGGAGGGTCGCGCCGATCCGCTGCCCACCCGCATGGCGTCGTCGCTGTTCTGGCGCGTGTACCGCCGGTGGGTCCAGCCGACGATGCCGCCCGGTGGGGTCGACGTGTTCGCGTGCAACGCCGCGGTGCGCGACACGATCCTCGGTCTGGAGGAGTCGAACTCGTCGCTCGTCGGACAGCTGCTGTGGGTCGGCTACCGGCGGTCGACCGTGGGCTACGAGCGGCTGCCGCGCCAGGAGGGTCGGAGCGCGTGGACGCTCGCGAAGCGGTTCCGGTACCTCTCCGACAGCATCTTCTCGTTCACTGACCTCCCGATCCGGTTCCTCCTCGGCGTCGGTGCGCTCGGTTCTGCGGCGGTCGTGATCGCCGCGCTGGTGGTGGGGGTCGCGTGGCTCGGGAATGGCACGAGCGTGCCCGGGTACACACCGATCATGTTGGCGATCCTGCTGGTCGGGTTCATCCTGATCCTGGCCCTCGGGATCGTCGGGTCGTACGTGTGGCGGACCTACGAGAACACGAAGCACCGCCCGCTGACCATCGTGCAGTCGGTCCGTGACTACCCGGGGAGGCTCGGTGACTGAGCGCTTCGTGCACCCGAACGGTCTGTGCGAGTCGGACGCGGTCGGCGACGGGACGCGCATCTGGGCGTTCGCCCACGTGCTCCCGGGTGCCCGCATCGGGGCGGACTGCAACATCTGCGACGGTGTCTTCGTCGAGAACGACGTCGTGATCGGTGACCGGGTCACGATCAAGTGCGGGGTCCAGGTCTGGGACGGTCTCCGCATCGGCGACGACGTGTTCGTCGGCCCGAACGCGACGTTCACCAACGACCGGTTCCCGCGCAGCCGACGGCATCCCGAGCGGTTCGCGGTCACGCACATCCACGACGGCGCCTCGATCGGCGCCAACGCGACGATCCTGCCCGGCGTGACCGTCGGGCGCGGCGCGATGGTCGGCGCCGGTGCGGTCGTCACCGCCGACGTGCCGGCCAACGCGACCGTCGTCGGCAACCCGGCCACGATCGTCGGCTACGTCGAGGACCGGACCACGACCGCCGCCGGGCCGGACGTCGCGCCCGCGACTCCCGCGCCGGCGACGACGGCCGAGGAGCTGCCCGCGGGCGTGCAGATCGTCGACGTCCCCCTGAGCGTCGACCTCCGGGGCGCGCTCGCCGCCGGCGAGCTCCCGGATCTGCTGCCGTTCGTGCCGCAGCGGTACTTCGTCGTCTTCGACGTGCCGTCCCGGCACGTGCGGGGGGAGCATGCGCACCGCGAGTGCTGGCAGTTCCTCACCTGCCTGTCCGGCTCGGTCACCGTCCACCTCGACGACGGCCGCCGCCGGGCCGAGGTGCACCTCGACGGGCCCGCGCGCGGTCTCGTGGTTCCGCCGATGGTCTGGGCCAACCAGTTCGGCTACAGCGCCGACGCCGTCCTGCTCGTCCTCGCGTCGCACCCCTATCGCAGCGAGGACTACATCCGCGATTACGAGGAGTACCTCCGGCTGCTGGCCGCCGGCTGACGCCCGCCGCCGACGGACTCCCGCTCCCGGCCACCGTGGCGCTGGTAGAACCGTGCCGCGGGGCCGTAGCTCAGTGGTCAGAGCAGGGGACTCATAATCCCTCGGTCGAAGGTTCGATCCCTTCCGGCCCCACCAGTAGTACCAGGCGTTTCCGCATTCGACAAGCACTCGCGAACGTGGTCGCGAGGCCCCGTGGTCACGGTTTGGTCACAGGAATTCGCGTCGAGCGACTGTTCGCGATGTCTGTTCTGTCGTCTGCGCCGCGAACTCGAGCCGGTCTGTCCCGCGTCGCGCGCGATCGTCTGGCGATGCAGGGTGAGACCGAATCGGCCCTTGAAGGCGGTTGGCAATCGGACGCTCGGCGCGTCGGTGACGTCGTGTTGCGAAGCGCGAAGCCGCAGAGTCGGACGGTGATCGCGCTGCTCAATCGCCTGCAGTCACGGCGCGCGAGCCGGACGAGCTCTTCCTCGTGCGCCTCTCGAGCCCGGTCAAGCGAAGATCGGCGGCTTCTTCGGCGTCGCGCTCGTGACGATCGTCAACGACGACTGACCCGGCAGGACCGGGCCGACACGCGTGGGGCGGCGGGTCCTTCGGCCCTGGAGCGCACCCGGGGCCGTCGGTAGCGTCGGCGCGGCATCGTCGTCCCGCGTCGCGGAGCCCACCGTGCCTGCATCGTTCCCGTCCCGCCCGCCCCGTCGCGCAGTCAGCGTCGTCGGCCGTCTCGCCGTCGCGGTGATGGCGTCGGTGATCCTCCTGGGATTCGGCGCCGCGCCGGTCGGTGCCGGGGCACGGTCGGCGGCCGACCGCAGTGGTCCGTCCGTCACGGCCGGGGCGGGTGCGGTCACCGCGTCCGGGGGTGCGATCGCGGCGGGCGCCGGCCACACGTGCGCGCTGACCCAGGCCGGCGGCGTGAAGTGCTGGGGCATCAACGACTTCGGCACGCTCGGCAACGGCGCCCTGTTCGACCGGTTGACCCCGACGTTCGTGTCGGGCCTCACCTCGGGCGTCACGGCGGTCGCGGCCGGCGGCGCCTACTCCTGCGCGCTGACCCATGCCGGCGGGGTGAAGTGCTGGGGCTACAACGGCAGCGGTGGGCTCGGCAACGGATCCACGGACCAGAGTGCGGTCCCCGTCGACGTCGTCGGTCTCTCGTCGGGGGTCGCGGCGGTCGCGGTCGGCGGCGGGCACTCGTGTGCGCTGACGACGGCGGGCGCGGTGAAGTGCTGGGGCTCGAACTCCGCCGGTCAGATCGGCGACGGCACGACGACGGACCGTCTGACCCCGGTGAAGGTCTCGGGGCTGGGCTCGGGAGTGGCGGCCATCGACGTCGGCGGCTACCACACGTGCGCGTTGACGACGGCCGGCGCGGTGAAGTGCTGGGGGGACAACTCGTTCGGCGCCGTCGGTGACGGCACCACCGTCAACCGCTCGGTGCCGACCGGTGTCGTGGGCCTCTCGTCCGGGGTGGCGACGATCTCGACCGGCTACTGGCACAGCTGCGCGGTCACGGTGGCCGGTGCCGCCAGGTGCTGGGGCAGCAACACTTCCGGCAAGCTCGGGAACGGACTCCGTGCCAACACGAGCACCCCGACCGATGTGCAGGGTCTCGGCTCCGGGGTGGCCCGCATCAGCGCCGGGGGCGACCACACGTGCGCGGTGACCACGAGCGGCGCGCTCGAGTGCTGGGGCTGGAACTTCTGGGGCCAGCTCGGCGACGGCACGACGACCGACCGCCTCACGCCGGTCGGCGTCTCGGGCCTCGGCTCCGACGTGGTGCAGGTCGACGCCGGTCTCCACGCGCACACCTGCACGCTGACCGGGTCCGGCACCGTCCGGTGCTGGGGGAGGAACGAGGGCCGGCTCGGCGACGGGACCACCACGACGCGTCTCGTGCCCGTCGAGGTGTCGGGCTCCTTCTACGGGCTCCAGTGCCCGACGCTCGTCGCCCCGCACGTCATCGTCACGCTCAGCGCCGGCTACGAGATCGGCAGCGTCGCGTCCTTCGGTCCCGATCCCGGCTACCGGCTGACCGGTGCGACGACGGCGACGTGCCGGCCCGACGCCACCTGGTCGAACCCGCCGCCGGTCGCGGTCGCCGTCGTCCGGCCGACCGTGATCCCCGGCGGGGGAGTCGTCGTGGAGGGCGACGCCGGCACCGTCGAGCTGCGGATCGACGTCACGCTCTCGGAGCCGACGACCGTCGACGTGAGCGTCCCCTGGACGACGCTGGCGGGTCCGAACCCGAACGATCTCGTCGCCGATCCGTCGACCGACTTCACCCCGTCCGCCGGCACCGTCACGTTCCCCGCGGGGGCGACGACGGCGTCCGTGTCGATCGCGGTCGACGGGGACGTCCTCGTCGAACGTGACGAGTGGATCGTGGTGTCGTTCCACAACCCCGTCAACGCGCGTATGGGCGGCTTCTGGGGTCTCGGCTTCGGCGCGATCCTCGACGACGACTGAGCGGTCGTCCCGCTCGACCGCCGCCGGACTTTCCTCCCCGCTGTCCGCTGTCGTACCCTTTCGACCGACGCGGGGCAGCGGCAGGTGGAGGCGTCATGGAACCTCGGGCTCGTACCGGGCGGGCGCTGCTCCTCACCGTGGGTCTCGTCGTCGCGCTCCTCGCGCCCGTCGTCGGGCGCGCGCACCCCGCGTCGGCCGCCATCGCTCCCGGGTTCTCCGACGCCGCCGTCGCGTCGATCCCGTCACCGGTGGACCTCGCCTTCACGCCGGACGGCCGCATCCTCGTCGCCACGAAGCCCGGCCTGCTGCGCGTGGTCCAGAACGGCTCGCTGCTCCCGACGCCGGCGGTGGACCTCTCCGCCGTCACCTGCACCGACGTCGAGCGCGGCCTCGGCGGGGTCGGCGTGCACCCGCAGTTCGTGACGAACCACTACATCTACCTGTACTACACGTACCCGAAGTTCGGTCCGTGCGGGACCGTCGAACCCGTCAACCGGCTCTCGCGGTTCGTGCTGCCGGCGTCGAACGTCATCGACCGGAGCACCGAGCAGGTGCTCATGGAGACCCCGCAGCTCGGTGCCGGCGCGCACCACAACGGGGGTGACATCGAGTTCGGCGGCGACGGCTACCTCTACCTCACCGTCGGGAACGGCAACATCCAGAGCTCGGGCCCGGATCCCGGTCGCCTGCTCGGCAAGATCGTGCGCCTCACGGACGACGGCGGCATCCCGCCCGGCAACCCGTACTCGGGCGCCGGGACCGCGCGCTGCAACCTGACCGGGCTCCCGCCTGCGGGCTCCCCGGCCGGGACGAAGTGCCAGGAGGTCTACGCGAAGGGACTGCGGAACCCGTTCCGGATGGCGCGCGACCCGAACGCGACCGGCGACCGGTTCTACGTGAACGACGTCGGCGAGGACCAATGGGAGGAGATCGACGCGCTGACGCCGGGCGTCGACTACGGCTTCCCGACCCGCGAGGGTCCGTGCCGGACCTACACCACCATCTGCGACCTCGACCCGACGCACGAGGACCCGATCCACTGGTACAGCCACCAGGGCATCGGCGGGGCGGTCACGGGCGGCGCGTTCGTGCCGCGGGGTCTCTGGCCCTCGGAGTTCGACGGCAAGTACCTGTTCGCCGACTACGTGTTCGGTCAGATCTACCGGCTCGACCCGGGAGGCGCGAGCTGCCGGACGTGCGCGCCGCCGACGAGCGCGCTCACCCAGACGGTGTTCAGTGACACCCCCGGTGTCTCGGCGATGGGCTTCGGACCCTACGGGACCACGAAGGCGCTGTACTACGTCACCCGCGCGACCAACGAGCTCCGCCGGATCGCGTACACCGGGTCGGCGAACCGCTCGCCGACCGCCGTTGCGAGCGCGACGCCGCGTGCGGGCTCCCTCCCGCTGACCGTGGGCTTCAGCAGCGCGGGCAGCAGCGATCCCGACGGCAACGCGTTGAGCTACCGCTGGGACTTCAAGGACGGGAGCGCCGTCAGCACGGCCGCGAACCCGTCGCACGTGTTCACCACCGCCGGCACGTATCTCGTGCAGCTGACGGTCGACGACGGCAAGGGCGGGACGAACGCCACGACCGTGCGGGTCGACGCCGGCAACCTGCCGCCGGTGCCGGTCATCGCGTCACCGACCGCAGCGCAGACGTTCTCGGTGGGACAGGTGCTGACGCTGACCGGGTCCGCCACCGACCCGGAGGACGGCACGCTCGGGGACGTCAGCCTCTCGTGGGAGGTGCGCCAGCACCACCACACCCACTACCACCCGTACCTCGAGGCCACGACCGGGAACAACCTCACGATCGTGGCCCCGCCGCCCGAGGACTTCTTCTCCACCGAGGACAGCTACCTCGAGGTCCGGCTCACCGCCACCGACTCCAAGGGGCTCTCGACCACGGTCACGCGCAACATCCAGCCGAAGCTGGTGAACCTCACGTTCGGGACCGCGCCGTCGGGCTTCGAGCTCGAGATCGAGGGTCAGCCGATCACCGGCCCCACGACCGTCGTCGGCTGGGCCAACCAGCAGGTCGAGCTGGAGGCCCCGGACCAGATCCACAACGGGGTCCAGTACCACTGGACGTCCTGGTCCGACCACGGCGGCCAGACCCACACGATCACCGCGCCGGCGACGGCCGCGAGGTACGACGCGACGTTCGTCACGGGGACCGGTGTCGTGGTGCAGCCGGGCGCGACGTCGGTGACCGAAGGGAACACGGGCTCGAAGATCGTCAACGTGCCGGTCACCCTGAACCGCACGTGGGCAACGCCGGTGACCGTCCAGTGGAAGACCGTCGACACCGGCGCGCCCGGGGTGGCCACGGCCGGCGTCGACTATCTCGCCGCCTCCGGCACCGTCACCTTCCCACCCGGGACGCGGACGCAGACGGTCCCGATCCGGGTGCTGGGAGACGTCATCGGCGAACCGCCGGCGCTCTTCGGTGGCGAATGGGGCCTCATCCAGTTCTCCGGCGTGTCGGCGAACGCGACGCTCGACACCGGCTTCTTCGGGCTCGGGACGTTCGTCATCGTCGACGACGATCCGCCGACGGTCATGCCCGGAACGGTCGCGACGCCGGAGGGGAACAGCGGCTCGCACGTCGTCAACGTGCCCGTGACGCTGTCGGTGCCGTCGAGCACGCCGGTGACGGTCCATTGGGCGACGGTCGACACCGGCGCGACCGGGATCGCCACCGCGGGGGTGGACTACGCGGCGGCGTCGGGCACCGTCACCTTCGCGCCCGGCCAGACGAACCAGGTCGTGCCGATCACGGTCTACGGGGACACGAAGGTCGAGCCGCCGGCCATCGGCGGGGAGTGGGGCCTGATCCGGTTCTCGGGTGTGTCGGCCAATGCCAACATCGACCCCCGGTTCTTCGGCCTCGGGATCTTCGTCATCACCGACGACGACTGAGGATCCGTCGGGGCGAATGGGGGAGTGGGACATGGCCCGCAGCAGCACGCGACGACTCGTCTCGGCCGCGATCAACGTGGTGGTCCTGGCCGGCCCGCTGGTGATCGCCGCTCCGAGCCCTGCGGGCGCTGCCAACGGTGGCGTCACGGTCACGAGCTACGCGACCCCGCCGTCGACCGACGCCCGGGCGATCACGACCGGACCCGACGGCGCGCTCTGGTTCGTCGACGGGTTCGCCGCCGGTGGCCGGATCGGACGAGTCACCACCCGGGGCGCCTACACCTTCTTCGGCAACCCGCGGATCGACGATCCGGTCGGGATCACCACAGGCCCGGACGGCGCGATCTGGTTCACGAACTTCGGCGACGACTCCATCGGACGCATCACCACGAAGGGTGCGGTCACGAGCTGGACCAGTCCCGCGATCCGCCAGCCCGGGAAGATCACCGTCGGTCCCGACGGTGCGTTGTGGTTCGTCAACCTGGGCGGGAACTCGATCGGACGCATCACGACGAAGGGCGCGGTCACGAGCTACACCGCCACCACCGTCAGCGCGCCAGCGGGCATCGCCGCCGGACCCGACGGGGCGCTGTGGTTCACCAACTCGGTGGGCAACTCGATCGGGCGGATCACCACCGGCGGCACCATCACCGACTACGTCGCGCCGGGCGTGATCCGGGACCCCGGCGACATCACCGCCGGACGCGACGGCGCCCTGTGGTTCACCAACGCCGGTTCGATCGGGCGCGTCACCACGACCGGGTCCGTGACCGGCTTCCCGGTCGCGAGTCGGGGGAGCGCCTACGGGCCCCGCCAGATCACGACCGGACCGGACGGCGCGCTCTGGTTCGCGAACCTGGGGAACGTCCCGGGCCCGGGCTCGATCGGCCGTCTCACCACGAGCGGGGTCTTCCTCGACTACACCGATCCGGCGATCGTGAACCCGAACTGGATCGTGGCCGGCCCCGACGGCGCGCTCTGGTTCACCAACGGGGGGTTCGGCACCGACCCCGCGGTGCGCCGGATCGGCACGCCGCCCCCGGTGGCACCGGATCTGGGCATCCGCCGCCGGAGCGACGGGGCCGAGATCTTCGGTGGGAGCAGCTTCAACCTCCACGCCGTCGCGCCCGGCGGCACCTGGACCTTTGCGATGCTCGTCCGGAACGACGGCACGACCACCGGCGACCTCGTGGTGCGGAGCCAGAGCTCCGTGCTCCCACCGTTCTCGGTCCGGTACCTCTACGGCTACTTCGACGTGACGTCGATCGTCGAGGGCACCGGTCTGCGCTTCGCTGCGGTCGCGCCCGGCGACGTCCGCCAGGTCGCCGTCGTCTTCGCGGCGGAACCCGGTGCAACGAGTGGGACGAGCGCGCAGGTGGACCTGCGCGCCGATGGGATCCCTCCGGCGGGCACGGCTCCGCCACCCAGTGCGGCGCTGCGGCTGCGCGTCACGGTCCCCTGAGCCCGGTCAGCCGCCTCCGCCTCCGCAGTTCCAGCCCTGGAGGGTCGCGGTGAGCCCGGAGGCGAGCTCCTGCTGCTCCGCCGCGGTCAGCTTCGCGTTCGAGTGGAGCCCGAACCAGGTGTAGTAGTTCGGGGGCATCGAACCGTTGCGGATCGTCTCGGCCGCCTCGTTCTCACCGCCACCGCGTGTGCACTCGGAGAAGTTGAGCGCGTCGCGGCCTTCCTTCACGTGGTTCGTGATCCACCACGAGAGCGGCGCGACGTCCTCCCACTTGTACGTGTGGGTCTCGTTGCTGTGGCAGTCGTAGCACGCGGCGACCGCGAGCGTGCGCGTGCGCGCGCTGTTCCACGCCGGTTCCTGCTTCACGGGCGGGTTGTCGACGCGGTACGGGACGAACTGGATCAGCACGAACACCACGGCCACGACCCCGATGATCACGAGGGCGAGGCGGCCCCTCCGGCGCCGGGGCCGTTCGTCGGTGGGGTCGGAGGGTGTGGTCATGGGTCCAGTATCGGAGCCCCGCGCCGGTCGCTGCAGGGTCGAACGACCGGGGCCGGGCGGGCGGAACGGCGCTCCCGGTCGGGTCCGGGGCCGTTCACGCAGCGTGGTCGCCGTGCCGCGGAATCGGCGGCGCGGTGCCGTACCCTCCGGATCCATGACGAACCTCCTGCGCAGGACCGTGGCCGTCGTGGTGATCGCCGGGAGCGCGACGACGCTCGCCGCGTGCAGCTCCGGTGGCTCGAAGAGCTCCACCACGACGACGCCGTCGACGTGCTCGTCGCTCCAGAAGCTGCAGTCGTCGGTCGACGCGCTGAAGAACATCAACGTCGCGCAGCAGGGGACGGACGGGGTGAAGTCGTCGCTCGACGCGGTGAAGAGCGCCGCCCAGGGGGTCAAGAAGTCGGCCTCGAAGCAGTTCGGGTCCGACGTCGACGCGCTCGAGAGCGCGATCAAGCAGTTCGGCGACGACCTCTCCGCCGGCAAGGGCAGCCAGTCGCTCGTCGACTACGTGCAGACGCTCGGCGACGACGTCACGGCGATCGGGAACTCCTTCGACAAGCTCCAGACCGCAGCGCAGAGCGGGCTGAAGAACTGCGACCTCTCGTCGAAGTGAGCGCTCGGCCCGCGCTCAGAGCGTGAGGCCGTAGACGAGCTCGCCGGCGGCGTCGGTGTCGTAGTACTCGAGGCCGTCGGTGACGTGGGGCTCGTCGGCGCCGAAGGCGACCGCGATCTTGTTGGCCGCGTTGCGCACGACGTCGAGGACCAGCTCGACGAGCTCGACCGGTGACCAGTGCTCGAGCAACTGCGCGGCCAGCCCGTCCGGCCAGTCGGCCGGTTGCCAGAGCATGGCGTCGACCAGGCGCAGGGCCGAGCGGTCGCGCTCGGGGAGCGCCGATCGCTCGTAGTCGTCGATCTGGTCGAAGAACGCCTCGTCGCCGCCGGCGCGCACGGCGTGCACGTTCCGGAGGGAACGGCACAGGCGGCAGTCGTGCGCCCGGGCACCCCGGAGCCGGACGAGCTCGGTGCTGGTGGGGTCGAGGGCGCGCAGGCGCGCCACTGCCCGCATGAACTCCTCGAGGGTGGTCCAGAGGTCGCCGGTGGCGACCGCGGTGGGCACCGGGTGGCCGAAGAGGGCGCGGAACGCGGCGTTCATCCGCGTGCCGAGGTCGAGCACGTAGAGCGCCTGGACGGTGGGGAACGCGTCGGCGCCCAGCGTGCCGAACGCGGCGGCCCGCTGCTCGGGGTTCACGGCGCTGACGTCGACGACGAACTGCTCGGCGAAGCCGACGAGCGGGTCGACCGCGGGCAGGGGCGCCGCCGACGGGCCGGGAACGTCGGCGGGATCGGCACCGAGGCGCGTCCGGACGACGGTGCCGAGGACCGCGAGCCGTCCGGTCGGGATCTCGTCGGCGAGCCGGGCGACGACCGCGCCCCAGGTGGCGACGGGCTCGGGGGCGAGGCGGGTCGGGTCGGTCGTCGGGTCCACCCGACGACGGTAGACCGGTGGGGCGGCCGGGCGCACCGACGGCCGCGGGTACGGTGCGCGCGCATGGAGCTGTGGGAGCTGGTCGCCCGCGAGCGGATCCGCGACACCGTCGCCCGCTACAACCACGCCGGCGACCGCGGGCGCTTCGACGAGATGGTCGAGTGCTTCACCCCGGACGGCGTGCTCGTGATCCACGGGGAGCACGAGCACCGGGGCCGGGACGCCATGCGCGCGTTCTTCGCCGGTGTCGGCGGCTCGGCGACACCCGGCCTCACCCAACTCCGGCACTGCGTCACCAACCTGGTGATCGATCTCGACGGGCCCGAGGTCGCACGGACGAGCGCCTATTTCCAGGTCATCACCGACGTCGGCCTCGACCACTGGGGCCGCTACCGGGACCGGCTCGTCCCGCACGGCGACCGGTGGCTGCTGGCCGAGCGGAGCGTGCGCACCGACGGCTACGCCGAGGGCAGCTTCTTCCTGGGTGCGACCGACCGCGACTGATCAGCCGCCCAGCTCGCGCAACAGGTCCGGCTGTTTGAACGCGGTCCAGCCGCCGTCGCAGTTGAGGACCGCACCGGTGAGGCTCGCGGCCGCGTCCGACGCGAGGAACACCACGACCGCCGCGATCTCCTCCGCCGTCTGGAGACCGGTGGCGTGACCGAGATCGAACGCGTGCTTCACGGCGTCGTTGCCCCAGATCAGCGCGTTCATGGGCGTGTCGACGTAGCCGGGGCTGATCGCGTTGACGCGGATGCCGAGACGTCCTGCGCCCGGCGCCATCGACTTGGTCAGCTGCGCGACGCCGCCCTTGCTGGCGGCGTAGCCGTCGAGCCCGCCGAGCGGTACGTGCGCCATCGACGAGGCGGTGTTCACGATCGAGCCGCCGCCCGCCTTCGCCATCTCCGGGACCGCGAAGTGACAGCAGTAGAACGTGCCGCTCAGGTTGATCGCGATCACGCGGTCCCACGCGTCGAGGTCCGCGTCGGGTGCGAAGCCGTCGCGGCCGGGCCAGGCCACACCGGCGTTGTTGTGCAGCACGTCGAGGCGGCCGAACGCCGCGACGGTGTCGGCGACGAGTGCCCGGCACTGCTCCTTGTCGGAGACGTCGCAGTGGAGCGCGATCGCGGTACCGCCGGCGTCGGTGATCGCGGCCGCGGTCTGCGCCGCGCCCGGGTCGTCCACGTCGCCGACGGCGACCCGTGCGCCCGCGGCGGCCAGGGCCACCGCGCTCGCGCGTCCGAGTCCCGAGCCTCCACCCGTGACGATCGCGACCTTGCCGTCCAGTGTCATGGCCGGAGGTTACGGCGCGGGCGGGTTCAGGTCGCGGCCCAGAGGCGACGGTAGAACTCGGTGCGGTCCGCGTCGGGGTCGATGCCGTACGCGTCGAGGACGTGCTGTTCGTGGCCCTCGCCGTAGTTCCAGACCGTGCTCCAGGTGGCCACCGCGAGGTCGGCCCACCGGTCGGCGAGGCCGAGCGCGCCGAGGTCCACGTGGCCGGTCACCCGGCCGTCGTCGTCGATCAGGGTGTTGGGGGCACACGCGTCGCCGTGGCAGACCACGAGACGGTCGTCGGGCGGTGGCTCGCCGACGGCCGCCGGATCGACGCCCGCTCGCCCGACCCGGTCCGCGACCGACCACGAGAACGGGCAGTCGGCCACCGGCAGCGTGTCGTGGAGCATGCGGAGCCCGGCGCCGATGGCGCGGCTCGCGCCGACGGGATCCGCGAGCCAGCGGGCACTCACCGCGGACCGCCCCGCGACGGCCCGGGTCACGAGCCACGCGCCGTCGGCGTCCGCGCCCTCCTCGAGCACGGTCGGGACCGTGACGAACGGCGCCGCCCAGCGCAGGCGCGCGGCCTCGGCGGGGAGGTCGAGCGCAGTCCCGGCCGGGGCCCACTTCACGAACCGGTGGTCCGGACCGTCCGCCGCGACCTCGAACGTGAGCCCGCCGAGCTGGTTGCGCCACACCGGGACCGTCACCGCGCCGTGGGCGAGCCGGCGGACCGCCGCCGGGACGGGGACGTCGGCGGGCGGCGGCCCGGCGATGCGGCCGGGGTCGACGGTCATGGTCCCGGAACCGGTGGGAGCACCGGTGCGGTTCGGCCCGTGCGCACGACCGAGCACGCTACCGTCGCCGGGATGCGCGCGGCGTCGGGGCCGCGCCGAGGCGAGGAGCGCGGGTGAGGATCGACGACGCCGGAGGCCGACGGCCGACGACGGGAGTGCGGCGATGACGGGCATCGACGCGCGCCTCGCCGCGCTCGGAATCGTGCTGCCCGGTCCGTTCCCACCCCACGATCCGCTCGACGCCGTCGTCGTGCACGGCGGTCGGGCGCGCACCTCCGGTCAGCTGCCTCGGGACCACGACGGTGTGATCGTCCACCCCGGCCGGCTCGGCGACGACGTCGGGGTCGAGGCCGGAGCCGAGGCCGCCCGGTGGTGCGCGCTGAACGCGCTGTCGGTCCTGCGGGCGACGTTCGGCGACCTCGACCGGATCGAGCGGGTCCTCACCGTGCTCGGCTTCGTCGCGAGCGCACCCGGCTTCGTCGACCAGCCCCCGGTGGTCGACGGCGCGAGCCGACTGCTGCACGAGGTCTTCGGCGACGCCGGGCGCCACTCGCGCTCCGCGGTCGGGGTCGCCGCCCTCCCACGCGGCGGCGCGGTCGAGATCGAGGTCGAGGTCGCGCTCCGGTGAGCGCGCCGGTCGCGCCGACCCCATGACCGGGTCGGCCGCCCCGGACCCGGGCGCGGTCGTCCGCTTCGGCGACTGGCGGGCGTTGCGCCGGCGGTTCCCGCGTCTCGTGGTCGGCCTCCTCCTGCTCGGTACCGGCATCGGTCTCACCATCCGGGCGCGGCTGGGCATCAGTCCGTGGGACGTGCTCCATCAGGGTGTCAGCGACCGGACCGGTCTCAGCTTCGGCACCGTCGTGGTGCTCGTCGGCCTGATCGTGCTGCTGCTGTGGATCCCGCTCCGCCAACGGCCGGGGCCCGGCACGATCGTCAACACGCTCACCGTCGGCTACATCACCAACGCGACGATCGCGCTCGTGGGTCCCGTCGACGGCCTCGCACTGCGCTGGGTGCTCCTGCTCGGCGGGCTGGTCGTCACCGCCGCCGGCGTCGGGGTCTACATCGGGTGCGGGCTGGGACCGGGACCGCGCGACGGGCTCATGACCAGCCTCGCGTCGCGAGGCGCGCCGCTCTGGGCGGTCCGGACCGGCATCGAGATCGTCGTGTGCGCCGCTGGCTTCGCGCTCGGCGGCGACGTCGGGATCGGCACGCTGGTGATGGCCTTCGGGATCGGTCCGGCCGCGCACTTCTTCCTCGCGCGGTTCCATCTCGGCGTCGACGCCGGCGATCCGGACCCCGACGCGGCGTTCGGCGAGTGACCGCTGCCGTCAGGCGGTGAGCGCAGCGAAGAGGCGTTCCCAGCCGGTGGCGTTGATCCCCGTGCCCTCGAGCAGGTCGAACGCATCGGCCGCCGCGGTCTCGGCCCGCACCGAATCGCCCCAGATCGCCGACGCCGCGAGGCGCACGATCGCCCGGTCGAGGAGCGACTCGGTGACGTCGACCGCGGTCATCGCCGAGTGCAGCGCCGCGTCCGCGTCGGCGGTCGCGCCCTGCGCGTGCCGGACGAAAGCGCGCGCGAGGTCGAAGCGGTACCGGTCCACGAAGGTCACGAGGCGCGGCTCGGCGTCGGCGAGCAGCATCGCGGCGTCGTCACTGTGGCCGGCGCCGACGCGGGCGAGCGCGCAGGAGATCTCCATCGCGACGTCGCTGCCGGCGCCGAACGCGAGGCCGCGGGCGCGCTCCAGGATGTCGAGGCCGCCGTCCATGTCACCCTGCTGGAGCCGGGCGAGGCCGAGGATCCCGCGCTGCTCGTCGTTGATGAACATCTGCTCCTCGAGGTCGGCGAGCAGGCCCTGGGCGAGCGCGTCGGCGCGGTCGTCGCCGGTCATCACCGCGATCGCGGCGCGGACGAGGCCCGGCAGCCGGTTCATCGACGCGTCGAGCACCTGGAACCCGACGGTCTCGATCTCGTCGATCAGCGCCTGGGCCCGCCCGTACTCGCCGAGCATCGTGTTGGCGATGATCAACGGGCTCATCGCCTGGAGCTCGCCCCAGGGATCGCCGAGCTCGCGCAGCACCGAGATCGCCGCGTCCGACCGCTCGAGCGCCTCGGTGAGACGACCCTGCCAGAGCCCGATGTTCGCGAGGAGCACCCGCATCATCGCGACAGCCCAGCGGTTGCCGAGCTCGCCCGCCTCCTGCTCCATCTGCTCGGCCAGGTTGCGGGCCTCGTCGACGCGCCCCTGCACGAAGCGGACCCAGGCGAGCAGCCCCAGGGCCCACGCGACGCCGCCCCAGTCGCCGATCTCGCCGAAGCGCGCCGCGGAGGTCTCGAGCCGCGACTCGGCGGTGGGATAGTCGCCCTGGACGAACGCGGTCCACGCCAGGTTCTGCAGCGCCCACGCCTCGCCGCGGAGGTCGGCGACGGACCGGAAGCGGGTCAGCGCCTCCTCGATCTCCGCCCCGGCCTTCTCCATCTCCCCGCGGAAGAGCGCGTTCATCCCCGAGAAGCGCAGCGCCTCGGCCAGCCCCGCCGGGTCGTCGAGCTCGCGCCACTGCGCGATCGCCCGGTCGAACGTGTCGGCCGCGGTGACCGTGTCGCCCTCCTTCTGCTGCACGTCGCCGAGGATCGTGGCCGCGCCCGCGAGCGCGGCCGGGTCGGCGAGCTCGCGCGCGAGCCGGTCGACGATCGCGAGGTCGTGCCGGGCGCTCGGGGTCTTGCGCTGCTCGGCCCGGCAGCGTGCCCGGAGGAGGTGCAGGCCGAGGCGCGCCTCGGGGTCGGCGTGGTCGACGAGCGGGATCGCGTGGTCGAGGTACTTCTCCGCCGACTTCCAGTCCTCGCGCTGCTCGGCCCGCTGCGCCGCGCGCGAGAGGAACTGCACCGCCTCGCGCGCCATGCCCGCGGGGATGCCGCTCTCACCCGTCCCGAGCTCGGTGAGCAGCGACGCCGCGAGGTTGAAGTGGTACCCGAGTCGGTCCATGACCTCCTCGAGCCGGCCGCTCTGCTCGCCGTCCTTGGCGATGGCCTTGGCCAGGGTCGCGTGACGGCGGGCGCGCTCGGCCTTGGTGAGCGTGCCGTACGCGATCTCACGGGTCAGCTCGTTGCGGAACGAGTACTCGTCGTCGCACACGTCGAGCAGGCCCTCCCGGGCGAGCTCCGCGAGCGCGGTGCGGGCGTCCACGTGGCGCGTCGCCGCCAGCGTCTCGACCAGCGTGATCGGGCCCTTCATGCCGATGACGGCCGCGTCCTCGAGCACGGTGTGCTCAGTGGCGGGCAGGCGGTCGAGCCGGGCCGCGACCAGACCGTGCAGCGTCGCCGGCAGCTCGGTGGTGGCGTGGCCGTCGCTGTCGGCCGCCATCATCGCCAGCTCCTCGACGAAGAACGGATTGCCGCCCGAGCGCTCGCGCAGCGCGGTGCGGACCTCGGGCGAGACGTCGGGGACGAGATGGCCCAGGAGTGCGTCGGTGTCCTCCTCGGACAGCGGATCGAGGTGCACGTGCACCGCGTTGTGCCGGCCCGGGGGCGGCGACCAGTCGTCGGCGAACTCGGCGCGGGCGGTGGCCACGAGCAGCGCGGGCGTGCCGCTGAGGCGCTGGAGCAGGCGGGGGAGGAACTCGAGGAGCTCCGGGTCGGCCCAGTGGAGGTCGGAGAGGATCAGCACGAGCGGGCGCTGGTCGGCCAGGCCGTGCAGGAAGGTGAGGCCCGCCCGCAGCGCGTCCTCGTGCGCACGACCGGGGTCGACGTCCGAGCGTGGGTCCTTGCCCATGAGCGTGAGCAGGCCCTCGGCGATGCGGGCCAGCTCCGGGGCGACGGCCCGGGTGCCGAGGACGTCGGTGACCGTGCGCAGGGCGGCGGCGCTCTGGACCTCGAGGTCGTCGCGCAGGTCGACGTCGAGTGCGGCGGCGACCATGGCGCCGATCGGGTACCACGCGTCGCTCTCGCCGTAGGGGATGCAGTGGCCGGTCAGGACGCGCGCATCGCACTGGTCGCGCGCCTCGCGTCCGATCTCCTCGGCGAGGCGCGTCTTCCCGACCCCGGCCTCGCCCGCCAGCATGATGAAGTGCGTGCGGCGGCGGGTGACGGCGGTGGTGAGCGACGCCCGCAGCACCACGAGCTCGTCGTCGCGCCCGACGAGCGGCGTCTCCGGTCGCGCGCTCCGGAAGCCCGGCGGTGCGATCGCGCCGATCGCGTGCCACGCCTGCACCGCCTCCTCCCGGCCCTTCACGCTGAGCGAGCCGAGCGGCTCGTACGAGACCGACCGCGCGGTGGCGGCGTGGGTGGTGGGACCCACGACGACCTGGCCCGGCTGCGCGATCGACTGCAGCCGGCTCGCGGTGTTCACGACGTCGCCCATGGCGGTGTAGTCACCGCCCGCGCGGATCGCACCGACGAGGACCTCGCCGGTGTTGATGCCGACGCGCATCCGCAGGTCGGTTCCCGCGTCGCGGTTGAGCTGGTCGAGACGCTCCTGCATGCGCAGTCCGGCGCGTACGGCGCGCTCCGCGTCGTCCTCGTGCGCCACCGGCGCGCCGAAGATCGCCACCAGCGCGTCACCGATCACCTTGTCGACCTGACCGCCGTAGCTGACGATCTCCGCGGCGAGCCGCTCGAAGCAGCGGTCGACGATGTTCTTCACCTGCTCCGGGTCCGCGCTCTCCGACAGGCGCGTGAAGCCGACGAGGTCGGCGAACAGGACCGTCGCGACGCGGCGCTCGTCCTGGCGGGACACGAGCGCGTGACCGCAGGAGGGGCAGAAGCGGGCGCCGGGGGGCGTGTCGGCCCCGCAGGTCGGGCAGGCCATGGCCGCATCGTACGGCCGTCGCGCCGCGGTGTGAACCGACCGCGACGTGCCGCCCGGCACGTCGAAATCCCGCCATGACCAGCCGGTTCGCGTCGATAGCCTCGGAGGATGTCCCCGCTGCGAGACCGCCGCTTCGCGCTGCTCGCGTCCGGCCAGGCGCTGAACGCGATCGGGAGCTGGTGCGCGCTCGTCGCGCTGTGGGGATTCGCCTCGTTCCGGTTCCACGCGGGCGCCGCCGACCTCGCCGTCCTCGGGCTCGCATGGGCGATCCCGGCCGTGCTGCTCGGCCCGGTCGCGGGCATCCCGGTCGACCGGTTCGGCCCCAAGTGGGTGCTCGTGGTGGCGGACTCGCTCGCCGCCGTGGTCGCCCTCACGTTCCTGCTCGCCGACTCGTACGCCGCGCTGGTCGTGCTCGGCGCGGTCGAGGGCGCCACCAAGGCGTTCGGCGAGCCCGCGTTCCAGGCGCTCGCACCCCGCATCGTGCGTGACGACCAGCTCGCGTCGGCCAACGGCGTGCTGGCGATGGCTTCCCAGTCGGCGATCGCGCTCGGTCCGCTGCTCGCGGCCGGTGCGATCGCGGCCTTCGGCCTCGAGGGCGCGTTCGTGGTCAACGCGGCCACGTACGTCGTCGGGGTGCTGGTGCTGCTCCCGTTCCACATCGGACCCGTGAGCGCGGCCGCCGACCACCCGAGCCGGACCGCGGCGCTCGTCGCCGAGGTGAAGGAGGGGTGGCGCGTCGTCGTCACGCGTCCTGCGCTCAAGGGCCTGCTGCTGCTCGCCACGACCGTCTACGTCACGTGGGGCGCGTTCGTGGTCGTCGAGCCGATCTACGTGCGCGAGGTCCTGCACGGGTCGCCCACGCTGTTCGCGCTCCTGCAGACCGCGTTCGGCATCGGTCTCGTCGCCACCGGCATCGTCGTGACCCGACTCGGTGACCGGCTGGTGAAGTGGTCGGTCGTCTGTGCGGCGGCGGCGGGCTCCGGCGTCGCCTCGATGCTCTACGTCGGCACCGCCAACGTGGCGGTCGCCTGCACGGGGCTGTTCCTCTGGGGCACCGTCACCGGCCTCCTGATCGCGCCGATGCGGACACTGATGCAGCGGGCCGCGCCGGTCGAGGCCCACGGCCGTCTGTTCGCGTTCGACGGGATGGTGCACAGCACCGGCGACCTCGTCTCGCTCCCGCTCGTCGGGCTCGCGGTCGGGGCGGTGGGCGTGCAGTTCGCCGGGGTGGCGGTGGGCGCGATCCCGCTCGCCGGTGGCGTCCTGATGTGGCGGGCGATCCGGCGGCGGCAGGCGGCGGCCGACCCGCACTTCCTGGACGCCGTCGCCGAGGTCGCGACGGCGTAGCCTCGACGCGGTGCGCGCCCGGCTCGACGACGACGCGGTCACCGCCCGGTTGGCGGCGCTCCCCGGCTGGGACCGGTCGGGTGACGAGATCGTGCGCACCTTCGAGTGCCCCGACTTCCCGGCCGCGATCGCGTTCGTCGTGCGGATCGGCTTCCTCGCCGAGGCGAAGGACCATCACCCGGACCTCGACGTCCGGTGGCGCCGGGTGCGCGTCGCGCTCACGACCCACGATCTCGACGGCCTGTCCGACTGGGACTTCGAGCTGGCGGCGCAGATCGACGGGGTCGCGCCGTGATCGTGCTCTTCGTGGTGATCGGGATCGCGATCGCGTTGCTCGTCACCGTGATCGTGATGGTCGCCAAGGAGCCGGGGCCCCGCGCCGCCGACGTCGCGATCGGCTACGTCCGGGCGGTCGGGACCGGCGACTTCGACGCGCGGTACCGGATGATCGATCCCGACCTGATGCGCGGCCGCAACCGCGTCGACTGGATCGCGGCGGAGCAGCGACGGCCGCAGCCCGCCTTCGACCCGAACGGCGTGCACGCCGTCGCCGTCGACACCGGGGACGAGCAGGCCCGGGTCGACGTCGCGGTCGACGCCGATCGGGTGGTGGCCGTCGGTCTCGTGCTGCGCAGCCGGGTCTGGGTCGTGGCCACCTACGACGGCGAGCCGGTCGTCGGCGCCGCCGCCTGACCGTGCTCGGCGGGATCGTCCTCACCGGCGGTGCCAGCCGCCGGCTCGGCGTGGACAAGGCGACGCTGCGCCTCGACGGCGAGACGCTCGCGGTGCGGGCGGCGCGGATGCTGGAGGCGTGCTGTGACACCGCGGTCGAGGTCGGACCGGGTCACACCGACCTGGACTCGGTGCGCGAGTCGCCGCCCGGGTCCGGGCCGCTCGCCGCTCTCGCGGTCGGCACGGCCGCGCTGCTCGGTCGGGGCGCGCTCGGAGGCGTGCTCCTCCTCGCGTGCGATCTGCCGCACGCATCACCGGCCCTCGGCGCGCTGGTCGCCGCGCCGCCCGCCGCGGTGGTCGTGCCCGTCGACGCCGCCGGCGGGCGGCAGTACGTCTGCGCGCGGTACGGCCCGGGTGTGGTGCTGCGGGCGATCGAGCTCGCGGACCGCGGTACCCGGGCGCTCCACGAGCTCGTCGCGACGGTGCCCGACATGGACGTCGTCGAGCTGACCGGGTTCGCGCCCGAGGTGCTGGCCGACGTCGACACGGCGGCCGACGCCCGGCGGCTCGGGATCCCGGTACCGCCGGTAGCCTCCGATCCGTGACCTCCGACGCGGCCCGCCGCCCCACGACGCCGACGCGGGTCGACGTCTGGACCGGCGAGCGGTGGCGCAGCCGGCCCGATCGGCTGGCGACCGAGGAGCCGATGGAGATCCGCGTCGACCCGGCGGACGGGGAGCCCGGCCCGCTGGCCGTCGTGATGCGCACCCCGGGGCACGACTTCGAGCTCGCGGTCGGGTTCTGCCTGACCGAGGGCGTGCTCGACTCCGCGGCCGACCTCGGCGACGTCCGCTACTGCACCGGTCCCGACGTCGACCAGGAGTACAACGTCGTCACCGTCGGCGTGCGCCGGCCCGTCGATCTGGAGGCCCGGGCGCGTGCGTTCGCGGCCGGCGCGAGCTGCGGCGTCTGCGGGAAGACCACGCTCGATCAGCTCGCGGTCGAATGCTCGCCGATCGGACCCGGGCCGGCGGTCGAGCTCACCACGATCCTGGCGTTGCCGGACCGCCTGCGCGCGGGTCAGGCGCTGTTCGACGCCACCGGCGCGCTGCACGGCGCCGCGCTCACGGACGCGGAGGGTGCGGTCCTCGCCGTGCGCGAGGACGTCGGGCGGCACAACGCGGTCGACAAGCTGGTAGGCCACGCCGCGCTCGCAGGCCGGTTGCCGCTCGCCGAGAGCGTCCTCGTCGTCTCGGGGCGGACGAGCTTCGAGATCGTGCAGAAGGCCGCCCGGGCCGGCATCCCCGTCGTCGTCGCGGTGTCGGGTCCGTCGAGCCTCGCGGTGGCCACGGCCGAGCGCTTCGGCATGACGCTCGTGGGGTTCGTGCGGGACGGGCACGCGAACGTGTACACGGGCGCGGGTCGGGTCGCGGGCCTCGCGGCGACCGCCGACGCGAAGGCCCGCTGATGGCGTGGCGCGGGTCGGCGCGGATCAAGCCGCCGAAGGGCACCCGGCGCGACCTCTGGGTGGGTCTTGCCCCGAACGGCATCGGGCAGCAGAAGCCCAACCACTTCCTCGACATGGCCAAGGTCACCTGGGCCAACCGGCGCAACCTTCCCTACGCGTGGCGGATCCTGCGCAAGGGCGTGTGCGACGGTTGCGCGCTCGGCGTCGCGGGCTTCCACGACTGGACCCTCTCCGGGGTGCACCTCTGCACCACACGCCTCAACCTGCTGGCGATGAACACCATGGGGCCCCTCGACGTCGCCGTGCTCGCCGACGTCGACCGGCTGCGGACCAAGTCCGGTGCGGAGCTGCGCGCGCTCGGTCGGCTGCCGTACCCGATGGTGCGGCACGTGGGGGAGCGGGGCTTCCGCCGGGTGAGCTGGGACGACGCGCTCGACCTGATCGCCGGGCGCATCCGCTCGGCGCCGTCGCCCGACGCGTTCGCGCTCTACCTGACCGCGCGCGGGATCACCAACGAGGTCTACTACGCGGCGCAGAAGGCCGTGCGCGCGATCGGGACGAACAACGTCGACAACGCCGCCCGGGTCTGCCACTCGCCCTCCACCGTGGCGTTGAAGCGTGCGATCGGCGTCGCCGCGACGACGTGCTCCTACACGGACGTGATCGACAGTGACCTGATCGTGCTGTTCGGCAGCAACGCCGCCAACGGGCAGCCGGTCTTCATGAAGTACCTGTACTACGCGCGCAAGCGCGGCGCGAAGGTCGTGGTGGTGAACCCGGTCCGCGAGCCGGGCCTCGAGCGGTACTGGGTGCCGAGCAACACCGAGAGCGCGCTCTTCGGCACGCAGATCGCCGACGAGTTCTTCGAGGTGCACACGGGCGGCGACGTGGCGTTCGTCCACGGGGTCCTCAAGGTCCTGCTCGAGCTCGACGCGATCGACGCCGACTTCGTGCGCGACCACACCGAGGGCTGGGACGACCTCCGGACCGAGCTCGAACGCGAGGACCTCGCCGACCTCGTGCGCCTCGCCGGGACCAGCGAGACCGAGATGCGGCGCTTCGCCCAGCTCTACGCCGGGGCGTCGAGCGCGGTGCTGATCTGGTCGATGGGCATCACCCAGCACCGCAACGGCACCGATGCGGTCACCGCCATCGCCAACCTCGGGCTGGCCCGGGGCAACGTCGGCCGCCGGGGCGCGGGTCTGATGCCGATCCGGGGGCACTCCGGCGTGCAGGGCGGCGCGGAGATGGGCGCCTACGCCACCGCGCTGCCGGGCGGCCTCCCGCTGACCGAGGACCACGCGGCCGCGCTCGGCGAACGGTACGGCTTCCCGATCCGCACCACGAAGGGTCTCGACGCGGAGGAGATGGTCGCCGCCGCGGCACGCGGCGACCTCGAGGTCCTCTACTCGAGCGGCGGCAACTTCCTCGACGTGCTGCCCGACCCCGCCGAGGTCGAGGCCGCGCTCGCGGCCGTGCCGGTACGCGTGCACCAGGACATCGTCGTGACGTCGCAGATGCTCGTCGAACCCGGGGAGACCGTGGTGCTGCTCCCGGCGTGCACGCGCTACGAGCAGCCGGGTGGCGGCACCGAGACCACCACCGAGCGGCGCATCGTGTTCGGCCCCGAGATCGAGGGCCCGCGCATCGGCGAGGCGCGTGCCGAGTGGGACGTCTTCGGCGACCTCGCGGCGCGGGTCCGGCCCGATCTCGCCGATCGAGTGCGGTTCCCGGACGCGGCGGCGATCCGCGCGGAGATCGGGGAGGTGGTTCCGGCGTACCGCGGGATCGACGCTCTCGGCCGGCTCGGCGACTCGGTGCAGTGGGGTGGCCCGCGTCTCGGCGTCGGGGGACGGTTCGACACGCCCGACGGCCGGGCGCACTTCACCACCGTCCGCCCGGTCGCGGTCCCGGTACCCGGCCGCGGTGCCTTCGTGCTGAGCACCCGGCGCGGCAAGCAGTTCAACTCCATGGTCTACGCGGAGAAGGACCCGCTCACCGGTGCCGGCCGCGACGCCGTGCTCGTCGCCGGCGTCGACGCCCACGCGCTGGGCGTGGCCGACGGAGCGCGCGTGACCCTGCGGTCCGAGCACGGCGAGATGGTCGCGACGGTCCACGTCGCGCCGATCCGCGCCGGCAACCTGCAGGTCTTCTTCCCGGAGGGCAACGTGCTGCTGCCCGCAGGCGTGCGGGACCGGGAGTCGGGCGTCCCGGACTACACGACGCGCGTCGACGTCGTGCCGGCCTGAGACCGCGACCGGACGCCGGGTGCGGCGGAGCGGTCTGTCAGACTCCTCCGCGATGGAGCCCGGTCCTCTCCTCGACCTCTTCGGTGAGGTCAGCGCGGCCGTCGCCGGGGCGCTCGACCCGATCGGCGGCGTCGAGCGGCGCGCCCGCACCGATCGGCCCGGCCAGTACGCGATCGACGTGGTGGCCGACGCCGCCGCGTTGCGGTTGCTCCACGCGCACGATCTCGCCGTCGTGAGCGAGGAGTCCGGCGTCAGTGGCAACCGCGACGCCGCGGTGACCGTCGTGCTCGATCCGGTCGACGGCTCCACCAACGCGTCGCGTCATCTCCCGTACTGGGCGACGAGTCTGTGCGCGCTCGACGCCGACGGACCGCTCGCGGCGATGGTCGTGAACCACGCGACGGGCCGGGTCACCACCGCGGTACGCGGCGGCGGTGCGTTCCGTGACGGCGTCGCCCTCCGTGCGTCGACGACCGAGCGGGTCGAGGACTCGATGGTCGCCGTGGGCACGCTCCCGGCGCGCGTCCCGCCGTGGAAGCAGTTCCGCGCCATGGGATCCTGCGCGCTCGCGCTCTGCGACGTCGCCGCCGGCGCGTTCGACGGGTACTTCGACGCCGGCAGCGTGCACGCACCGTGGGACTACCTCGGCGGGCTGCTGGCCTGTACCGAGGCCGGCGCCGAGGTGATCGACGGGCAGGGTCGTCCGCTCGCCGTCACCGACCCGGACGCGCGCCGTCACCTGGTCGCGGCGGGTACGCCGGCGCTCCTGCAGGTGCTCGAATCGGTGGCGACGTGAGCGCCCTCGACCTCACGGCGCTCGTGACGCTCGCCGAGACCGCGACGCGCGCGGGTGGTGCCGTCGTGCTTGCGGGCTTCGCCGATCCGAGCAACGTGCGCGAGAAGTCGCCCGGCGACTGGGTGAGCGACGTCGACACGGCGAGCGAGGCCGCGGTGAAGCGCGTGCTCGCCGAGGGCGCGCCGTCCATCGCGTTCTTCGGCGAGGAGTCCGGCGGCGAGCGCGGCCCGCTCGGCTGGATCTGCGACCCGCTCGACGGCACCGCGAACTTCCTGCACCGGTTCCCCTCGGTGGGCGTGTCGCTCGCGCTCGTCGAGGACGGGGTGCCGATCGTCGGCGTCGTGCACGCGCCGTTGCTCGGGACCACCTACGTCGCGACGCGCGGAGGCGGCGCGTTCCAGGACGGCGTACCGCTGCACGTGTCGGACCGCGGACCGGACCGCGCGATGGTCGCGACCGGGTTCCCGTTCCGGCACGAGGACCTCAAGGACCCGTACCTGGGGATCTTCGGACGGGCGCTGCGGCGCTTCGAGGACCTGCGCCGGGCGGGTGCCGCGAGCCTCGATCTCGCGTGGACCGCGGCCGGCGTGTTCGACGGCTACTTCGAGCTCCGGCTCGGGCCGTGGGACGTCGCCGCCGGCGCGCTGCTGGTGCGCGAGGCGGGGGGAGTCGTCACCGACTGGACCGGCGACGACCGGGCCTGGCTCGACTCCGGCGACATCGTCGTCGGACCCGCTGCGGTCCACGCCGAGATCCTCCGCCTGGCGGCGGAATCGGGGATCGCCGGATCGGGTGTCCAGCCGCGGTGACCTCCGGCCGATAAAATCGGTTGACCGACCCGGACTCTGCCTGGCAGTCTCCTGGTCGTCCGGAACCGGCTCCTGCCGGACCGTGACACCGACCCCGACCGATCAGACCCAGGACACGATCACGATGCATCGCCTCGCCGCACTCCAGCACCGGCTCGACGCCGGGCTCGCGCGCGTGGCCTCGTATGCCGCGGTCGTGTGCCCGATGACGTCGACCGGCGCCGGGACCCTCTCGCCCATTTTCTGGACGAACCAGGACCCGAAGCGCCGGCCCCGGCCCCTGATCCCTTCGCAGTAGCGACACCGCAGCGACAGGACTGACCAGGCCGCCGGGGCGAACCCCGGCGGCTTTTTCGTTGTGGTCCCACGACCGCGGCGAGCAGGCCCCCGCCGACCCAACGACCCGACCGACGACGACCAGAACCCAAGAAACCCGACACGAGACCAGAGACACGAGAGAGAAGGGGCATCAGATGTTCGCACTGCAGTGGGAGATGACCGACACCGAGGAATGGCGTGACCAGGCCCGGTGCCGGGACGGGTCCGCGGCGTTGACCGAGCTGTTCTTCTCGGAGCAGCTCGACGACATCGCCCGGGCCAAGGCGTTCTGCCGGGAGTGCCCGGTGGCGCGCGAGTGCCTCGGGGCCGCGCTGGAACGGCGTGAGCCCTGGGGTGTCTGGGGTGGGGAGCTTCTCGCCAACGGGAAGATCCTCGCCCAGAAGCGGAACCGGGGCCGACCACCCAAGGTCAGGCCCCCCGAGCTCCTCTCACCGGTGATCCCGGTGCGTGAGGTGCTCGCCGCCCGTCAGTCCGCCTGACGTTCCCGTGCCGGTTCGTTGCGATCCGGTCGCCCAGCGACCGATCTGCAACGAGCCGGGCGGGACCAGGCGCACTGACGGGAGATCGTGCCGGGAGCGGGCGGAGTGATCCCACCCGCTCCCGGTCACCGGCCGCCACGTGCAGGCGGGCCGGGGTGACGCAGTCAGCAGGTCGCGGTCGGGGCGCATCCCCCCGCTGCCCCGACCGACGACGGGGGCCGATCACGCCCCCAGACGAGCCCCGGCCCGCCACCGGCGGACCGACGATCCCCCGGGTGGTCGCAGCGGCCCGCGAGACTCGGACCATGGCGTTCGGTCAGCAGTCCGGCCCGCCGGCCACCCACCGACAGATCCAGACCCTCACCGAGCTCGTCCTCGCCGCAGGTCATTCCGACCTTCGGGACGCGCGCGGTCCGCTCGGGCTCACCCAGCGTCAGGCCGGTGGTCGGTTCACGCGTGACGAGGCCGATGCCCTGATCGCCCGCCTCGAAGCCGAGGCCGAGGTCGGGACCGACGTCGACGCCGGGGAGTCCGCCCCGGCCGAGCCGGGCACCGACCGGGCGGCCCCGTCCACGAACGAGACCACCGATCCGCTCCGCCGGACCGGGCCCGGATCGGGGACCCGCCGCCAGACGATGCTGCGCAACGGCCTGCCCGAGCTGCCCGCCGAGGCGCTCGCCGCAGAGCTCCAGCGTCGGGGCTGGGTCGTGATGGAGCCCTGACGCTCGCCGTCGCGACGCCCCGGACCGACGGCACCCCACAACATCGCTGCTCGACGCGCGCACGGAGCGCCGGAACCCGGGCGGGAGCGCGTGGAACGATGGGCGGTATGACGGAACCCGACGGAGCGTCCGGCGCGCCCGCGTTCGACCGCACGCTCGGTCGGATCTTCGACGGCGTCGCCGACGTCTACGACCGGGTCCGGCCGACGTATCCCGACGAGATGATCGCCGACTTCATCGGCCTCACCGGCGTGACCCGTCGGAGCTCGATCCTCGAGGTCGGCTGTGGGACCGGTCAGGCGACCCGGTCGCTCGCCGCGATCGGCGCCTCGGTGATCGCGCTCGAACGCGGCGAGGCGCTCGCGCGCCTCGCGCGCGAGCGGGTCGGGTCACTGGGCAACGTCGAGATCCGCACGACCGCCTTCGAGGAGTGGGACGACGAGGGCGCGCGCTTCGACGCGCTCGTGGCCGCGTCGTCCTGGCACTGGATCGATCCGGCGGTGGGGTGGCGGCGCGCGCACGAGATGCTCCGTCCGGACGGGTGGTTGGCCCTGCTCGGATGGGTGGTGGTCCGTCGCCCGGGTGAGGTCGAGGTCTACGCCGAGACCGCCGACCTCCACGAGCGGTACTTCCCGGGCAACCCCGAGTGGTGCGATCCGCCGCTCGAGGACGAGGTGCGCACGACGGGCGAAGGGTGGGGACCGCCGAACGAGGATCGTGAGGGCTGGTTCGGGCCGCCCGTCTGCCGGTGGTACCCGGCGGTGCAGTGGGTCGACGGCGAGGGGTTCGCCGACCTGCTCCGCTCGACGTCGCTGTACCGGAAGCTCGACGCGGACCGGCGGGAGCCGCTCCTCGACGCGATCGCCGAACGGATCCGGACCCGGCTCGGCGACCGCGTCCCCCGGCGCTATCTCGGCCTGCTCCGGGCGGGCCGACGCTCCGAGACCGCGCCGCTGACCGATCGTGTCTGAATAGTCCGAATCGCGGCTAAAGTTCCTCCTTTGGTAGTGGGAGTTGGGGGACAGGGCTGATGAACGGACGGGGCGCGCGAATCCTCGCGGCCGGGCTGGCGGTGGTGCTCGCCGGGGCCGGGTCGCTCGTGGCGACGACGACGGAGGCCGGCGCCGAGCCGGGCGGGGTGGTGATC
>WBZN01000118.1_pt2 | contig 63045 bp, 61 predicted proteins | sample 5204281 | NCBI WGS metagenome assembly WBZN01 (sample SAMN12344347, study PRJNA552823) | activated sludge metagenome | biome: Activated sludge suspended growth; feature: Nitrification reactor; material: Wastewater; isolation source: activated sludge from nitrification reactor of wastewater... | reverse complement strand
ATGGAGAAACCGGCCGAATGCCCGATCCTTCTTGCGCCGATCAATGTAGGACAGTTCGTTGAAATCCGCTTCCTTCCGCAGCTTCAGGAAGTTCCGCAGATGTTCTTCGCTCAACTCGTGTCGCTCGATTGCGGCACGCACCTCGCAACCGGGTTCGCTGGCATGACGACAGTCGGTATACCGGCAGCCTTGTGCGAGTGCGTTGATATCGGCAAAGGTCTCAGCGATGCCTTCCTGGGCGCCGAGCATTCCCAGCTCGCGCATGCCGGGCATGTCGATCAACAGCCCGCCATGTTCGAGCACGATCAGTTGGCGCCGTGTGGTGGTGTGGCGCCCCTCGCCTGTGTGGCTGACCGCGCCGATTTCGAGCGCGCCACCCCCGCTCAGACCGTTGATGAGCGTGGTCTTGCCCACCCCTGACGAGCCCAGCAGGCAGTACGTCCTGCCTGGAACGATGAGTTCCCGGAGCTGTTCGACGCCGGAACCGGTCACGTTGCTGAGGCAGACGATCTGAGCGTTGACCCCACTGGCTCGGATGCGGCCGACCAGCTGCTCCAGGGCTTCCGGGGTGACCAGGTCGGTCTTGGTCAGCAGCACCACAGGCTCGACGTGGCCGTCCCGGGCCATGACCAGATAGCGCTCCAGCCGCCGGACATTGAAGTCGAAGTGGCAGGACTGCACGATGAACGCCACGTCGATATTGGCCGCAATCATCTGGAACTGGACGTCGCGTCCTGCGGCTCTGCGCCGCAGGAACGACCGGCGCGGCAGCACGTGATGGATGCTGGCTTGTGCACCGCCATCGCGGTATTGCACGCACACCCAATCGCCTACGCAGGGCAGCTCGACCGCAGACTCGGCGAGATGGAGGAACTTGCCCGTCAACTCGGCCGGCACCTCGTCGGACTCGCCCCGGATCAGGTACCGCCCACGGTCAACCGCGGTGACTCTGGCAATGGATGAATCCGGCCCGCACCTTTCAACGGCCTCGCTGGCCCAGCCATGATTCAGGCCCAATTCAACAAGTGTCATTCGCTCACTGTCGCAGAAAGAACAAGGCCCGCCAAGCAGTGCGGCCAAAGTCGTGATGTCAGTACTTCGACTGACTGTTTCTGACCGAGCTTACCGTTCCCTAAAGCGGTCGCGCGACTTCGGCAGCGACCGCTCACCACCGTCCGCTAAACGGAATGCTGGCGCGGTGGCGGCGAGCACTCAGGCCGCCAGTCTGAGTTCCGGTTCAAGGCCGGCGCGAGCGGCCAGCGTCAGCAGCATATCGAGGCTGAAGTCCTGCCATCGCCCTTTGATCAGGCGCGACACGCGAGGCTGCGTAATTCCCAAGCGCTTGGCAGCTTCGACCTGGGTCCACCCCTGTGCTTTCAGGTGCTGCTCGATGCGGATCATGGCTTCGGCACGGAGTGCCATCACCTTGGCCTCTGCAGGATCGAAGCCGAGATCGATGAACACATTGCCGCTACCCTTGGTCCGGCGCGTATCCGAGATGCGGGGATCGGACTTCTTTCTCATGGCTTTCCTCGAATGAGCTTGTAGCGGACTTTCGCCAAATCCATATCGGCCTTGGTCGTTTGCTGTGTCTTCTTCTGGAAGGCGTGCAGCACGTAAACGGCGGCTTCGAACTTGGCCACATAAATGGCCCTATAGGCGCCGGACGCCTTTCGGCATCGTAACCAGGTCGTCCCGGCTCGAACCCAGGAACTCCAACGGCTTGATTGGCGCGTTCGCTGACTTCCTTGGCTTCACGGAACGATTATACAGTTACTTGAATAATAATGCAACTATTTGAATAACTCGTGCGGCGCGACTTGGCAATGCGATGTCGGCTTCCGAAAAGCCTGCTCAGGGACGCTGAGGTCAGCTTCTGGCCGACAGCGGCGGTACGCGGTATTTCGTACCGGATATTTGCAGATCGATCACGGAACCGCCGACCGCAGTGACATACTGACGCGGATTGAATTTTTTTCGCTATATCGCCCGATGCGTCTACAATCCGCGCGCCCATGGACGTATCCCACCTTCTCGATTCCCTGAACGACGCGCAGCGGCAGGCCGTTGCGGCTCCGCTCACCCCCGCGTTGGTGCTGGCCGGCGCCGGCAGCGGCAAGACCCGCGTGCTGGTGCATCGCATCGCCTTCCTGATCCAGGTCGAGGGCGTCTCACCGCACGGCATCCTCGCGGTCACCTTCACCAACAAGGCCGCCGCCGAGATGCGCGGCCGCATCGAGTCGCTCCTGCGCATCCCCACGGCCTCGCTGTGGATCGGCACCTTCCATGGCCTTGCGCACCGGCTGCTGCGCCGTCACTGGCGCGAGGCGGGCCTCGCGCAGTCCTTCCAGATCCTCGACAGCGATGATCAGAGCCGCCTGCTCAAGAAGGTGCTGAAGGCGATGGACCTGGACGAGACCCGCTGGGTGCCGCGCGAGATCCAGTGGTTCATCAACTCGCAGAAGGATGAGGGCATCCGCCCCAAGGCCATCAAGGACGATGGCGACCCGACGCGGCGTCAGCTGGTGAAGATCTACGCCGCCTACGAGGAGGCCTGCCAGCGGGCCAATGTCGTGGACTTCGCAGAGCTCCTGCTGCGGGCGTATGAGACCTGGCGCGATCACCCGGCGCTCCTCGAGCACTACCGCGAGCGCTTCCGCCACATCCTGGTGGACGAGTTCCAGGACACCAACACCGTGCAGTACCGCTGGCTCACGCTGCTCGCGGGCTCGACCGGCCTGCCCTTCGTGGTGGGCGATGACGATCAGTCCATCTACCGCTGGCGCGGGGCGAAGGTCGAGAACCTGCTGCAGTTCCGCCGCGACTTCCCCGCCGCGCAGCTCTACCGGCTGGAGCAGAACTACCGCTCCACCGGCAACATCCTCAAGGCCGCGAACGCGCTCATCGCCAACAACTCCGGGCGCATGGGCAAGACGCTGTGGACCAGCGGCGCGGATGGCGAGAAGGTGCGCCTGTACTCGGCCTTCAACGAGCGTGACGAAGCGGAGTTCGTCATCAACCGCATCCGCGAGTGGATCAACGCCGGCGGGGCGAGGAGCGAGGCGGCCATCCTGTATCGCTCGAACGCCCAGTCGCGCGTGCTGGAGGAGGCGCTGATCAACGCGCGCATCCCCTATCGCGTGTACGGCGGCTTGAGGTTCTTCGAGCGCGCCGAGATCAAGGACGCGCTCGCCTACCTGCGCCTGGTGGCGCACCGCGACGATGACACCTCCTTCGAGCGCGTGGTGAACCTGCCCACGCGGGGGATCGGTGCGAAGACGCTGGATGTGGTGCGGGAACTCGCCAAGGCGCAGGGCACCCCGCTGTGGGCCGCGGCTCTGGCCTGCGCGCGCGGCGAGGCCGGCGCCCTGCCGCAGAAGGCGGCACAGTCCCTCGGCGGCTTCCTGCAGCTCATCGAGCGCATGGCCGCGGAGACCGCGAACCTCCCGCTGCACGAGCAGGTCGATCACGTGGTGCAGCTCTCGGGACTCATCGAGCACTTCCAGAAGGAGAAGGGAGACCGGGGCGAGGCGAGGGTGGACAATCTTGCGGAACTGGTGAGCGCCGCGAGAGGCTTCACGGCCGAACCCGGGAGCGAGCTGTCACCGCTGGATGCCTTCCTCGCGCACGCGGTGCTCGAGTCGGGCGAGGCGCAGGGCGGAGCGTACGAAGACTGCGTGCAGATGATGACCCTGCACTCGGCCAAGGGCCTTGAGTTTCCGCTGGTGTTCATGACCGGCATGGAGGACGGCCTGTTCCCGCATCAGCGCTCCATCGGCGAGATCGCGAGCCTCGAGGAGGAGCGGCGGCTGTGCTACGTCGGCGCCACCCGCGCGATGAAGCAGTTGTATCTGACATATGCCGAGCAGCGCCGGCTGCACGGCATCGACACGTTCGGCATGGCCTCCCGCTTCATCGCCGAACTCCCCCCCGAGCTGCTCGACGAGGTACGCCCGCGCGTGCAGGTCTCGCGTCCCGTGTTCGCCGCCCGCCGGCCGATGGAGGAACCCACGCCGGCCGGCATGCGCATGGGCAGCCGCGTCCGCCACGCCAAGTTCGGCGATGGCGTGGTGCTGTCCTTCGAGGGTAACGGCCCCCAGGCGCGCATCCAGGTGAACTTCGAGAACGCGGGCTCCAAGTGGCTGATGCTGTCCTACGCCAAACTTGAGGTCGTGTAAGATAGCCGCACTGTGAAAATCATCATCCTGGGTGCCGGGCAGGTGGGTCGAACCGCCGCCTACCACCTGTCCCGCGAAGAGGCGAACGAGGTCACGGTCATCGACACCGATGAGGCGACCTTACGGGACCTGCAGGACCGCCTCGACATCCGCACCGTCAACGGCAACGCCGCGAGTCCCGCCACGCTCGAGGCCGCCGGCATCAACAGCACCGACATCCTCGTCGCGCTCACCAACAGCGACGAGGTCAACATGCTGGCCTGCCAGGTGGCCTGGACGCTGTACCGCACGCCGAAGAAGATCGCCCGCGTGCGCTCCTCCGACTACACCGAGCGCGGCAACCTGTTCGGCGAGAGCGGCGTGGCGGTGGATGTGTGGATCAGCCCCGAGCAGCTCGTCACCGAGTACATCGCGCGCCTGATCCGCTACCCCGGCGCGCTGCAGGTGCTGGACTTCGCCGAAGGGCGCGTGCGGCTGGTCGGCGTGCGCGCGCTCAAGGGCGGGTTGCTCGTGGGCCAGCAGCTTCGCACGCTGCGCGAGCACATGCCCAAGACCGATGCCCGCGTCGCGGCCATCTACCGTTCGGGGCGCAGCATCAAGCCCGAGGGAGACACGATCATCGAGGATGGCGATGAGGTGTTCTTCCTCGCCGCGCGCAAGGACATCCGCATGGTGATGAACGAACTGCGCAAGGAGGAGCGCCCGGCGCGCCGCGTGGTCATCGCCGGCGGCGGCAACATCGGCTTCCGCCTGGCGCGCGAGCTCGAGGCGAAGAACCAGGTCAAGCTCATCGAACGCGACGGCAAGCGCGCCCGCAAGATCGCCGAACGGCTGCAGAACGCCATCGTGCTGCAGGGCGATGCGGCCGACGAGGAGCTGCTGCTCGAGGAAAACATCGACAGCACGGATGTGTTCGCCTCGCTCACCAACTCCGAGGAAGCCAACATCCTCTCGGCCATGCTCGCCAAGCGGCTGGGCGCGCACAAGGCCATGGCGCTGATCAACAAGCCCGCCTATGCCGACCTCATCGAGAATGGCGCCATCGACATCGCCATCTCCCCGCAGACCGTGACCATCGGCTCGCTCCTCACCCACGTGCGGCGCGGTGATGTGGTGCGGGTGCACAGCTTGCGGCGCGGCGCCGCCGAGGCACTCGAGGCGGTGGTGCATGGAGATGCCGACAGCTCCAAGGTCATCGGCCGGCGCATCGAGGACATCTCGCTCCCGGAAGGCACCACGCTGGGCGCGCTGGTGCGCGGCGAGGATGTGATCATCGCCCACCACGACACCACCATCCAGCCCGATGACCACTTGATCCTCTTCTCCACCGACCGCCGCCACATCGAGGCGGTGGAGAAGGTCTTCCAGGGCTCCGCCTCCTTCCTGTGAGGGGCGCTCGCGCGCGGCCGTGAAAGAAACCCTCTTCCCCGTCGCGCACGTCTTCTCGCTGGTGCTGATGGTGTTCGCGGCCACCATGCTCGCGCCTCTCGTGCTCGCGGTGTGGGGCCTCGACCCCGCGCTGCGCTCCTTCGTGGTCTCGGCCATCGCCACCTTCGTCATCGGCGCGCTGCTGTGGCTCGCGACCCGCCGCTACAAGCGCGAGCTCAAGACCCGCGATGGCCTGATGCTGGTGGCGCTCACCTGGATGGCTCTGCCGGCGGTGGCGGGCTTCCCGTTGTGGAACTACCTGCCCATCGATTTCACGGATGCCTACTTCGAGGCCACCTCCGGCCTCACCACCACCGGCGCGACGGCGCTCTCGGGCCTCGAGTACCTGCCGCGCTCCATCAACCTCTGGCGTCACCTGCTGTCCTGGCTGGGGGGCATGGGCATCATCGTGCTGGCCGTGGCCATCCTGCCCATGCTCGGTGTGGGCGGCATGCAGATGTATCGCGCCGAGATGCCCGGCCCCATGAAGGACAGCAAGCTCACGCCGCGCATCGGCCACACGGCCAAGCTCCTGTGGGCGGTGTATGCGGGGCTCACCGTTGCCTGTCTCGCCTGCCTGCGCCTTGCCGGCATGAACTGGTTCGATGCCGTGTGCCATTCGTTCTCGGCGCTCGCGCTGGGCGGCTTTTCCACCTATGACGCGAGCATCGGCCATTTCGACTCCGTGCCCATCGAGCTGGTGCTGACGCTGTTCCAGGTCCTCGCGGCGCTGAACTTCGCCACGCACTACCTGGCCTGGAGCCAGCGTGGCCTCACCGCCTACCTGCGCGACCCGGAAGCCAAGGCCATCGTCGGTGTGCTGACCTTGAGCTGCGCAGGGGTAGCCTGGTTCCTGAACTTCCACGGCACCTATCCCGATTTCTCCACCGCGCTGCGGCACTCGCTGTTCAACCTCGTCTCCATCGCCACCGACAGCGGTTTGCACACCCAGGACTTCAGCCGCTGGCCCATCTTCGCGCCGATGTGGATGATGTTCCTGTCCTGCATCGTGGCGAGCTCGGGTTCCACCGGCGGTGGCATCAAGATGATCCGGACGCTGGTGCTGGCCAAGCAGGCCACCCGCGAACTCGAGCACCTCGTGCATCCCAACATCGTGCGACCGCTGAAGGTGGGCGGCGCGGTGATCGAGAACCGCGTGGTGTTCGCGGTGCTGGCCTTCGTGTTCCTGTATTTCATGAGCCTCGTGATGATCGTGTTCGTGCAGCTCGGCAGCGGCCTGGACTTCATGACCTCGCTCTCCGCGACGCTCGCCTGCATCAACAACTCGGGGCCTGGCTTAGGGCTCGTCGGGCCGGGCAGCAACTACGGCGTGCTCACCGACTTCCAGACCTGGGTGTGCTCGGTGGCCATGCTGCTGGGCCGCCTCGAGGTGTTCACGCTGCTGGTGCTGTTCACACCGGCCCTATGGCGCAAGTAGCGGCGGACCGGGGCCGCCCGCGGCGCGGCGCATGATCGCGCTGCTGCAGCGGGTCACCCAGGCCACGGTGGACATCGGGGGTGCGCGCCAGGCGGGCATCGGGCCCGGCATCCTGGCCCTGGTCTGCGCATTGCCCGGCGACACGCCCGAACACGCCGCGGCGCTGCTCGAGCGGGTGCTCCAGTACCGCATCTTCGGCGATGCGCAAGGGCGGATGAATCTCAGCCTCACCGACACCGGCGGGGAATTGCTGCTGGTGCCGCAATTCACCCTGGCCGCCGACACGCGCAAGGGGCTGCGCCCGGGCTTTTCGGGTGCGGCGCCCCCGGCGCTGGGGCGGGAGCTGTTTGAACATCTGGCCCGGCTGGCGCTCCAACGTCATGGACGGGTGCAGACCGGCGTGTTCGGGGCCGACATGCAGGTGTCGCTGACGAACGACGGACCGGCCACCTTCTGGCTCGAATACCCCTCCCGCACGCCGTAAGTGGCGAACCGGGGCGCAAACTCGAGGGGCCGGCCCGCCTGCCGCCGGTGCGTTTGGCGTATGATGCAAGCTCCCCCACCGGGGGCTATCGGAGATGCGATATGTTTGATTCGAAAATGCTTTTGGTCATCCTGGCCATTGCACTCGTGGTGTTCGGCACCAAGCGCCTGCGCTCCATCGGCTCGGACCTCGGCGCCGCCGTGAAGGGCTTCAAGCAGGCCATGAACGAGGGCGAGAACGAGGAGTCGGTGAAGCAGATCAAGCAGGAGAAGGACGCCGACTTCGACGCCGCCAAGCGCGAAGCCGACAAGGCCAAGACCTGATCCCCGACCCGCGCGCATGCTGGACATCGGCTTCTCGGAGATCCTCCTCACCTCGGTCATTGCCCTGGTGGTGCTGGGGCCCGAGCGGCTGCCGCGGGTGGCGCGCCAGGTCGGCAACTGGATGGGTCGCGCCCGCGCCATGGCGCGCCAGCTCAGTGAACAGCTCGACCGCGAGGTCGCCGCCGCCGACATCACCCGCGAGGTGGCCAAGGCGCAGGCGGCACTGAACGCGAGCCTCAACCCCAACGCAACCCCAGCGAATCCCTCAGCAGAGGCGGCCGTTCCACCGCCGCTCCCGCCCGATCCACCCCCGTATGCGGCCGCCCCGGCCCCGGGCTCGATGAGCGTGGCGGCAGCCGAGCCGGACGGCGCTGCACCCAAGCCGCTGCATGAGTGAGGCCGACAAGGAGCCAGAGAGCCTCGCGGAAGGCACGCTGATCTCCCACCTGCTCGAACTTCGCGACCGCCTGCTCAAGGCGCTGCTCGCGATCGGCATCTGCTTCATCCCTTGCGCGACGTACATGAACCAGATGTTCACCTTCGTCGCCAAGCCCCTGATCGCAAAGCTCCCCGCCGGCGCGACGCTGATCGCGACCAGCGTGGTCGCACCCTTCACCGTGCCCTTCAAGCTGGCGCTGCTGGCGGCCGTGGGACTTGCCATGCCCTATGTATTGTTCCAGGTGTGGGCCTTCATCGCCCCGGGGCTGTACCGGCACGAGCGGCGCTTCGCCGTGCCGCTGTTGATCTCCAGCGTCATCCTGTTCTACGTGGGCGCGGCCTTCGCCTACTACGCCGTCTTCCCGGTGATGGTGAGCTTCTTCGTCGCCACGACGCCTTCGGGCGTGTCGATGATGACGGACATCTCCAGCTACCTCGACTTCATCATGGTGCTGATGCTGGCCTTCGGCGCCGCCTTCGAGGTGCCCGTGGCCACGGTGCTGCTGGTGTGGACGGGCATCGTCAAGTACGCAAGCCTGACGAAGAACCGCGGATTCGTGCTGCTGGGCATTTTCATCGTGGCCGCCTTCCTCACCCCGCCCGATGCCGTCTCGCAGAGTTTCATGGCCATTCCCATGTATATTCTCTATGAGCTGGGCATCCTCATGTCCCGGCTCCTGCTCAAAGACAAGATCGCGCAACAAGAAGCCACGACAACGTGACGAACGGCACCGGCGCTCCCGCGCAGCTCTTCGGCCATCCGCGAGGCCTGGCGACGCTGTTCTTCACCGAAATGTGGGAGCGCTTCACCTACTACGGGATGCGCGCCATCCTGGTGCTGTTCCTGGTGACGGCCACCGCCAGCGGCGGATTCGGCATCGATGATCGCACCGCCACCGCCATCTATGGCCTGTACACGGCATCGGTGTACCTGGCAGCGCTCCCCGGCGGCTGGATCGCCGACCGGCTGATCGGCGCGCAGCGCGCGGTGATCGCCGGCGGGGTGCTCATCGCCGTGGGCAATGGCGTACTCGCGTTGTCCGCGACCCCGGCGATGTTCTATGCCGGCCTCGTGGTCATCGTGTTCGGCGTGGGCCTGCTCAAGCCCAATGTCAGCACCATCGTCGCCGACCTGTACCCGGAAGGCGGCGCGCGGCGCGATGCGGGCTTCAGCATCTTCTACGTCGGCATCAACACCGGCGCCTTCATCGGGCCTTTCGTGACCGCCTGGGCGAAGACTCGCTTCGGCGATCGCGCGGGCTTTGGTGCCGCTGGCCTGTTCATGGCTCTCGGGCTGGTGCAATTCCTGCTGACGCGGCATCACCTGCACGGCGCCGGCAGCGAGCCGCACGCACGACCGGGCGCCGACGCCCTGCAGCAGCGGCAGCAGGATTGGCGACGGCTGGCGCTGGCGTTGGCACTGCTGCTCGCGCTGTTCGGCGCCGTGGCGCTGGGCTGGATCCCGGTCGCGCCGGTGAGTCTTGCGCAAGCCACGAGCTGGGTCATCCTCGCGATGTCCACCGGCTATTTCGCCTACTACCTGCTGTTCGCGGGGCTGTCGAGCGAGGATCGCCGGCGCGGCATCGTCATGGTGGTGCTGTTCATCGGCAGCGCCCTGTTCTGGTCGGGCTACGAGCAGGCCGGCTCCTCCATGAACCTGTTCGCCGAGCGCTACACGGACCGGGTGATCGCATCGCTGGGATTCACCATTCCCACCGAGTGGTTCCAGTCGTTCAACCCCATCTTCATCCTGCTGCTGGCGCCACCCTTCGCCGCGCTGTGGGTGAACCTGGGCCGCCGGCAGCTCGATCCGTCGGTGCCCGCCAAGTTCGCCCTCGGCGTGATGCTGGTGGGCGCAGGCTTCCTGCTCATGGTCGCGGCCTCGCACCTCGTGGTTGCGGGCAACAAGGTTTCGCCCAACTGGCTGGTGTTCACCTACCTGCTGCACACCACGGGCGAGATGTGCCTGTCGCCGGTGGGCCTGTCGTACTTCACCAAGCTCACACCCAAGCGATTCACCGGGCAGATGATGGGCATGTGGTTCCTGTCGATCTCGCTGGGGAACCTCGTGGCCGGGTTGATCGCCGGCGAGTTCGACGCCACCAATCTCGCCGCGATGCCGGGCCAGTACCTGCGCATCGTGTACTTCATGGTGGGCGTGGGCGCATTCCTGCTGCTGATGAGCCGACCGGTGAAACGCCTGATGGGCGACGCAAGATGAAGAATCGAAGAACAGGGGGATCCTACCAGCCATGCAAGCCGCACCCGCGCCGCAACTGACCTTCAAGGCGATCACCCTGTCGGTGATCCTCACCGTCATCCTCGCCGCCGCCAACTGCTACGTCGGCCTGTTCGCCGGTCTCACCGTGGCCACCGCGATTCCCGCCGCGGTCATCGCCATGGCGGTGCTGCGGCTGTTCGGCCCGCCCAACATCCTCGAGAACAACATCGTCGCCACCGGCGCCTCGGCCGGCTCCTCCATCGCCTCCGGCGCCATCTTCACCCTGCCCGCGCTCATCCTGCTGCATCACTGGCAGCGCTTCGACTACTGGTGGACGCTCGCCATCGTCGGGCTGGGCGGGGTGCTCGGCGTGCTGTTCTCGGTACCGCTGCGGCGCACGCTGATCATCGACCAGAAGCTGCTGTTCCCCGAAGGCGTGGCGGCGGCCGAAGTGCTGAAGGTGAGCGTCAATCCGGGAGAGAGCGTGAAGGTGCTGGGCCTGGCGGCGCTCGCCGGGGGCCTCTTCAAGTTCATGACCTCCGGGGTGCGTTGGATGCCCGAGTCCTTCACGCTCAAGGGCTTCATCGGCGAGCGCGGCATCGCGTTCTTCGGCTACGGCTTCTCACCGGCGCTGCTGGCGGTGGGGTACATCGTCGGGCTGAATGTGGCCGTGTTGGTGGCGCTCGGCGGTTTCTTCTCGTGGTGGCTGGCCATCCCGGTGTACAACGTGTTCTTCCACGATCTCGACCCGGCGCTGGCGCAGCAGCTCGCGGGCCTGACGGCAGATCCGGAAGCCTCGGCCTTCGCCATCTGGCGATCGCAGGTGCGCTACATCGGCGTGGGCTGCATGCTCACCGGCGCGTTCTGGGCGCTGTGGTCCTTGCGCAAGTCGCTGTGGCGCGCGGTGCGCTCGGGGCTCGCCGCGGGCTCGCAAGGCAGTGCGGTGGCGCACACCGAACGCGACCTACCCATGGCCGGCGTGCTGGTGGGCATCGTGGTGTTGGTGTTGCCGTTGTTCCTGCTTTACAACGCCGTCGTCGGCAGCATAGGTGTGAGCCTGGCCATGGCAGTGATCATGATCATCGCCGGCTTCCTGTTCTCCTCGGTGAGCGGCTACATGGCGGGGCTGGTAGGTTCCTCCAACAATCCTGTCTCGGGCATCACCATCTGCACCATCCTGTTCGCCTCGCTGGTGCTGCTGTGGATGCTCGGCGCGGAGCAAGCGCGCGTCGGCGCGGTGGCGGTGGTGCTGATCGGCGCCGTGGTGTGCAGCGCGGCTTCCGTGGCCGGTGACAACCTGCAGGATCTCAAGGCGGGCCAGCTCGTGGGTTCGACGCCGTGGCGTCAGCAGGTGATGCTGGCCATCGGCTCCCTGGCCGGCGCCGCAGTGATGGCGCCGGTGTTGAACGTGCTGCTGGATGCCTACGGCATCGGCGAGCCCGCACACCCCGGCGTGAAGCCCCTGACCGCACCGCAAGCCACGCTGGTGAAGTCGGTGGCCGAGGGCATGTTCGGCGGCCAGCTGCCCACGAAGATGATCGCCCTGGGCGCCATCATCGGCGCCCTCATCATCGTCATCGATCTGTACCTGAAGAGCCGCAAGTCGCGCTGGAGCGCACCGGTCCTCGCCGTGGCCGTGGGCATCTACCTGCCGCTGGACGTGTCCACGCCCATCCTCGCCGGCGGCCTCGTCGCCGAGCTCGTGGATGTGTGGCACCGGCGCCGCGGCACGAAGGAATCCGAGCTCGAGCAGCGCAAGCAGAACGGCATGCTGTTCGCGGCCGGGCTGATCACCGGCGAGGCGCTCATCGGCATCCTCATCGCCATCGCCATCTCGGCCACCAAGAATGCCGACATCCTGGCGATGAGCGAGATCCCCGGCGGCCAGTGGCTGGCGGCGGTGATCCTCATCGCCATCTGCGTGTGGATGTACCGCGCCGGCACGCCGCGACGGGCATGAACCTCGCGCGGCTGGACCTTGTCGCCGCGGCGCCGTGACCGTCGCCGCCCACCACGCGCGGCGCAGGGACGCGGGCCGCGAAGCGTCACGCGATGCGGCACGCCACCGATCCCGGCTCACTGTCGCGCTGAGCGCCGTCTACCTGATCTGGGGAACGAGCTTCATGTTCTCCAAGATCGGCGTGTCGCACCTGCCCCCCACGATGTTCAGCGCCTGCCGCTTCCTGCTGGCCGGCACCGGGCTCACGCTGCTGGCACGGCTGTGGCGCAAGAACGCCTGGCCCTCGGGCGCGCGCGACTGGCGCGACATCCTCATCACCGGGTTCTTCATGGTGGTGCTCAGCAACGGGCTGTCCATCTGGTCGCTGCAATTCATCTCCAGCGGTGAATCGGCGCTCCTGGCCAGCACCATCGCGCTGTGGATCGCACTGTTCGGCAGCTTCGGCCGTCGCGGCCATCCGCTCAATGTCATGGCCTGGTGCGGCCTGTCGCTGGGAGTGATCGGCACGGCGCTCACCTTGAGCCCGCGTCTGACCTTGGGACCGGGCATCGCCGTGCCTTACCTCGTGACGCTCGCCGGTTGCCTCGCCTGGTCCATCGCCACCCTGTACTACCGGCACGCCGACACGCAGCTCGGGCCGCTGATGTTCATCGGACTGCAGATGTTCACCGGTGGCCTCATGCAGCTGGCGATCGCGGGGCTGCTGGGCGAATGGCCACAGTGGCACGCGAGCGTTCCGGGACTGCTGGCGCTGTCGTACCTGGCGGTGTTCAGCTCGGGACTGGCCTACACCGCCTACGGATGGCTGACCCGCAACACCACGCCGGCCATCCTCGGCTCCTTCTCCTACGTGAATCCCGCCATCGCTACCTTGGTGGGCTGGTTGTTCCTGCACGAGAAGCTCCTGCCCATCCAGTTCGCCGGGATGCTCGTGGTGCTGACGGGGGTTGCGCTGGTGGCCTCCTCGGGCACGACGCCGCCCGATGACAAGGGGCTGGAGGAGCCCACCCCCCCGTAGCGCTACACTGGCACCGATGCGCAGTCCCTTCACGGCCGACGGCTACCAGAGCTTCGAGGAGCTCGCGCGCGAGCACACAGAAGACGTGGATTACCGCATCCACGTGCGCGAGCCACGTGGCTCGCAGGTGGCGATCCTCGCCCCGCATGGCGGCAAGATCGAGGGCGGCACCTCGCAGATCGCCACGCTCATGGCCGGCGAGGAACACGGCCTGTACCTGTTCGAGGGCCTGCGCCAGAGCCAGGACAACTTCGACCGGCTGCACCTGACCAGCCGCCGCTTCGACGAACCGCGGTGCCTTGCGCTGCTGGCGCGCTGCGAGGTGACGCTCACCGTGCATGGCTACCGGGAGGAGGGACCGCCCGACGTGCTGCTCGGCGGCCTGCACACCCCGCTCCGCAAGGCGCTCGCCATGGCGCTGCGCGCGGGAGGCCTGTCGGTGGCCACCGAAGGCCATCGCTACCCGGGCCTCGATCCGCTCAACATCTGCAACCGCGCGCGTTCCGGGCGCGGCGTGCAGATGGAGCTGAGCACCGCACTGCGCCGCTCGCGGCAATGGACGGGCCTGGTGGAGGCCGTGAGGGGCGTGCTGCGCGGCTGATGGCGCCTTAGCCGAACTTCGCGGAAGCGCGTCGCTTCCATTGCGCCACGAACTCCCTGACGCTCGACGGTGTCTTCTGATTCTTGTTCTTGGCGAATGGCGCGTGAATTCCCTCGACCGCCGAGGAAGATGCGGCTGAAATGCGCAGGCCGGCTTTGCGCAGTGTCGCCGACCTCAGGTAGGGGTTCGATTTCTTGAGGGACATGCATTATCCCGAAGGCTTCAACCGTTTCGTTACCTCCACAGTTGCTCCGGTAGCTTCCGGCTGGAGCACTTGCCGGGCGGGACTCTCACCCACTGGAAAACGCCGCCTTTGCACGGCACACAGACGTTGGAGAAACAGGGCCGAGCTTGGCGCATTAACGGCGGACACGTCTACCAGATGCTACAAATTCAGAGCATGTGACATTGCCATTTACCGCCCTTGGTCGCTCGGAAAGGCGGCGGTGAATCAAGTCTTTAGCTCAAATATGCGCATAGTCGGGTCGCTTGGGCGGCGACGAAGGTCGAGGACATGATAGCCTTGGTATGTGCGCACTTTGAAATTCATTGTTGAACGACATTCCGACGGATTCTTGGCTTATCCCCTGGGTCTCCGTGGTGTCGTCATGGGCCAGGGCGATTCGTACGAAGCTGCTTTGGCTGACGCGAAGTCCGCTGCGCAGTTCCATATCGAGACCTTTGGGGCCGAAGCCTTTGACGACGACAGTGACGTCGAGGCGGCGTACGTCGCCGAGGGCACTGTCTCGGCGGTATGAAATTCCCGGTTGATGCTCCTCGCAGGCGAGTGGTCGCCGCCTTGCAGTCGTTGGGGTTTGAAATCGTTCGGGAGCGAGAACACATCGCGATGCGCCGGACGAATCAGGACGGTACGATCACGCCCTTGACCCTTCCCAATCACCCCAACTTGAAGGGGTCGACGCTACGCGCAATCTGTTCGCAGGCGCAGATTCGGCGCGACGACTTTCTGCGGGCATACGAGCAAAGCTGACTGCGGTCGAAGGGCACCTCCACGAGTGGGGTAGGTGCCGGGGTAACTCGCATCAAAGCTTCTAATCTTTCCATTGTCATAAATGACTTGCGCGGCGAATGTAATCCTCAGCCGGAATGGCGCAACCGGTCGAGATCCAGGATGCGGATGGTGCGGCCGTCGACCTCGATGCTGCCCGCCTCCGTCAGCGCGCGCAGCGTGCGTGACAGCGTCTCTGGCTTGATCGCCAGTCGCGCGGCGAGCGCCTGCTTGGCCTCGCCGAGCACCACGCTTGCGCTGCCGGTGCCGTTGCCGGCGAGTTTCAGCAGGTGGGTGATCACGCGGTTCCTGGCGTTCTCGAAGGACAGCGTCTCGATCTCGCGCATGTGCGAATGCAGCCGCCGGCTCAGGTCCGCGAGCATGCGCAGGCAGGTGGCGTTGCTCGCGCGCAGCACGTCCAGGTACTCGACGTTCGGGATGGCGACAAGCGTCGTGGGCAGCACGGCGATGGAGGTGACCGGGAATGCGGGGCTCTCGGCGAACATCAGTGCCTCCGCGAACGACTGCCCGGGGCCGAGCACCTGGACGATCTTCTCATCGCCGCTGCGTGACTGCAGGCACAGCCGCACCTGCCCCTCCATGACGATGTAGAAATGGCGCGCGGGCGAGCCGCGCTGGAACAGGATCTGCTCGGCATCGGCCGTGATCAGCTGGCTGGCCGCGGCGACGGTCGCGAACTGTTCATCATCCAGTGTCGCCAGCAGGGCATGCTGGCGGAGCAGGGAAAATTGATCCAGGTTCATGGTGCGGCCACGCTCTCCAGGTCGGTTCTCGTGTCAGGCGCTTGCCCCACTGGCCGGCGGGCATTCTAGCAGGGTGTATCCTGCCCGCCGGCCCGGCTTGACGCACATCAAGGCACTGCAGGGCACGGGGGTGGAGCATGGATGCATCGACACTCCTGCGAATGAGAACCCGATGGAAGCGCTAACGACGATTCTGACCCATCATCACCAGCACTGCGATGAGCTGTTCGCCGCGGTGGAGGCCAAGGTCCACGAGGGCGACTGGCAGGCGGCGCAGGAGGCCCAGCAACGCCTCACTACCGAGATAGAATGGCATTTCCAGGCCGAGGAGAACCGCCTGTTCCCGAGCTTCGAGGCCCTCACGGGGATGAGCGGCGGTCCCACCGCCGTCATGCGCGAGGAGCACGCACAGATGCGCGAACTCCTCGAGGAGTGCGGCGAAGCGATCGGCCGGCAGGACGGGGCGGGGTTCACCGACCGCGCCGAGACCCTGTTGATCCTGCTGCAACAGCACAATCTCAAGGAGGAGAACGTCCTGTACCCGATGTGCGAACATCAGCTCGGTGCCGAAGGTGAGCAGTTCGCTGCGCAATTCGCGCAGGAGATCGCCGCGTTGTGAGCATCCTGATCGACGGCCGCGCCATGCTGCCCCCGGAGCCGCTCGAGCGGACCCTGGAGGCGCTCGACTCTCTGCCGGAGGGGGAGTCGTTGACGCTGCTCGTCGCCTGCCATCCCGAACCGCTGCTGTTCATCCTGCAGGACCATGGGTTTGCCTGGGAGGAGACGGTGCGCCAGGACGGCACCCATCAGCTGGTGATCCGCAAGCCCAAGTCCGGCTGACGGACGGGTCCGATGCGGCCGGTCACCTTCTCGCTGGACCATGCGCCCTCGCCGGGCGTGACCATGCCCTTCCTCGCCGCGGGGCCCTGTTTCCTCGTGGCTGCCGGAATCGTGCTGGCGGTGCTGGGCCCCGCCGCACTCGAGTCGCGCTGGACCCCGGGGGCGCTCGCGCTCACCCATCTCCTGACCGTGGGCTTCATGCTGCAGGTCATGTGCGGCGCGCTGCTGCAATTCACGCCCGTGGTCGCCGGTGCGCGCATCTGGCGTCCTGCCTGGTCGGCACGGCTGTCGCAGGTTCCCATGCTCGCCGGCGGCGTGCTGTTGCCCTGCGCGCTGGGCGCCGGCGCCTTCCAGCTGCTGCTGCCCGCCGCCGTGCTGCTGGCGACGGGCATCGGCCTCTTCCTGCTGATCCTGCTCGCCGGCCTCGGGGGCTCACGCGCGGGGCTACGCACCGGCGGAACCCTGTGGCTCGCGCTGGCGGGTCTCGCCGTCACGGCCGTCCTCGGCACCTGGCTCGTTCTCACCTTGCGCGGGAAGGCCGCTCTTCCCCTGCTTCCCTTCACCGACCTGCATGCCTCCTGGGGCCTTGGCGGCTGGTCGCTGGTCCTGCTGATGTCCGTGGCCGGTGTCGCGGTGCCGATGCTGCAGCTCACGGCGCGCTTTCCACGCTGGCTGCTCGCCACCTGCGCCGGTGCGGTCACTGCCGCGCTTCTTGCCTGGACGCTGGCTTGCGTCGCAGCAGGACCGGCCCTTGCGGGGACATTGGCCATGAGCCTCGTGCTGGCGGCCGCAGGCATGTTCGCCATCAAGCTGCTGTGGCTGATGTTGCGCAGCCGCCGCCCGGCGAAGGACGCGAGCGCGCTCTACCTGCGACTCGCCATGGCGTCGATCCTGCTGCTCGGCGCCGGCAGCATCGCGCTGCCGATGCTGCCGGCATCGCTCGGGCCCACCGCACAGGTGGCGCTGGGCGTGCTCACCCTGGTGGGCGTGTTCGTCGGCGCCATCAGCGGCATGCTCTACAAGATCGTGCCGTTCATGCTCTGGCTGCGACTCTCGCGCCTGCACGGGCCCCGCCGCACACCGGGGACCGCGAGCATCATCCCGCAGTCCAGCGCCCGCGGTCAGTTCATGCTGTTCAGCGTCGCGATGCCGGCCCTGCTGGCGGCACCGTTCGTACCGGCGCTCGCGCGTCCCGCCGGCCTCCTGTTCGCGGCCTCCAGCGCCTGGCTCACGTTCAACGTCGGTCGTGCCATCTGGGTGCACCGCCGCGCATTCGGTCAGGCCCCGCCGGTGCAGCGGCCGGATGCTTCGGAACACGGCCACCGGCGCGCAGGAGATGGACAGCCCGGCTGAGCCCGGCAGCGCCGATCAGCAAGTGTGGCGATGATCGCAGCGGCCTTCAGCGACCCGGCTCCTCGCGCATCACAGCGTTCAACTGCACGCCCAGGCTGGCAGCCGTCGTGGCATCGGCAAACCTGCGGATGAAGCTGCCGTCCGGCCCAAGCAGGTACATGCCCGTGGTGTGATCGATGGCATAGTCCTTCGGGCCCGCACCCGGCTCGCGGAACTTGCGGAACTGCACCTTGAAGTGATCGGCACAGGCCCGCACCAGGTCCGGCGTGCCGGTCAGGCCGATGATGCGGGAGTCGAAATACGCCGTGTAGCGCGCGAGCACCTCGGGCGTGTCACGCTCCGGATCGACGCTGATGAAGACGAGCTGCAGGCGCTCCGCCAGCGGGCCCAGCGCCTGCAGTGCGCGGGCCATGGTCGACAGCGTGGTCGGACAGACATCCGGACAGGAGGTGTAGCCGAAGGTGATGAGCTGGAAGCGACCCGGGAAGTCCTCGTTGCCCACCATGCGTCCATGCGCATCGAGCAGCACGTAGCGCGGGTTGATGGGCGATTCGTCCGCGGCGGCGGCCCTCCTCTCGGTGGCGACCGAGTCGGCGGTGACCGCATCGGTGGCGCGCGCCTCGGCGGCCCGGGCCGGCACGGCGACCCACATCCCGCCCGCGCACAGCGCGAATAGCGCCGCGCAGGCTCGATGGAGCAATTTGCGCGGAAGGCTCATTCGCCCTGCGGCAAGGTCTCGCGCAGCTTCCGGGCGATGGTCTCGAGGCGTACGTTGAGTTCCGCTTCGGAAGGACAGGGCTTGTTACCCTGCACCTGGCCCAGGTAGCCGCGCTGCGTGGCCTGCTCGAAGGCCGATCCGTAGGTCGAGGTGCGCGGCGAATGCTGGAGCATGAGCTCGCGGGCACGCGCGGCGGCTTGCTTCGCGCCACAGGCCAGCGCCTGCCCGTTGGCCTCGCCGAGCGTCTCGATCGATTCGAGCGCCTGCTTCGCCGGCGGAGCCTCGCTCATCACGGGCGTTTCTGCCGCCGCCGGTTTTTCTCCAGCCGCGAGCGTATCTCCAGCCGCGGGCGCCTGGGCGCCGGCCGCCGCTGCGAACAAGGCGAGTGACAATGCGATCAAAGTCCTTATCGTCACGGACACTTCTCCCTGGAGTTCAGCCCGGCAGCAATGCGAGGCACAGGAGCAGCCCGTGCGCCACCGCGGCGAGTATGGTCAGCTTGATGGCGGGCGCCAGCGCCGACGGGCGCATCGCACCCCGCCACAGTACCGCCAGCGCCGCGGCGCTGAAACCCAGCGGTGCCAGCGACACCAGCGCGAGGCGGGGAAGCTGGCCGCCGATGACGCAGCCTGCGAGCCACAGGCCGCCGATCGCGGCGATCACCGCGTAGCCCGCTCGCGCGCGATCGGCGCCCAATCGCACCACGAGAGTCCGCTTGCCCGCCAGTGCATCGGCACGCGCGTCCGGAAACTGGTTGATGTAGAGCACATTGGCCACCAGCAGCGCGAAGCACAGGCCCGCGGCGAACGGCGCGAAGGCGAAGTCGCGACGCTGCACGAAGTCCGCGCCCACCACCACGAGCAGCCAGCCGGCGGTGATGGCCAGTTCCCCGAGCCCGCGGCTCACGAGCTGCAGCGGCGGCGCCGAATAGCTCCAGCCCACCAGCAGCCCCGCCACGCCGATCCAGATCAGGCCGATGGCGCTTTGGCTCGTGAGCCACAGGCCGGCCGGCACGACGGCGAGCAGCAGCAGGTAGCCGTACTGTCCGGTCTCGCGCTGCGTCAGGATGCCGTTCTGGATGAAGCGGCTGCCACCGGTGAACGGGAACACCCGCTCGGTGTTGGCGGCATCGGTGCCATTGCGATCATCGAAGTAGTCGTTGAGCACGTTCACGCCGGCGTGCGCCATGAGGGCGAAGACGATGGTGACCGTCGCGGTGAGCGCGCCGACGTGCACACCGCTCCCATGGGCGCTGGCAAGGCCCACGAGGCAGCCCACGAGCGTCACGCTCAGGAACGGCGGCCGTGTCGCGGCGATGTAGCGCCGCAGCGGATTGGACATCGCCGCCGGGGTGGGTTCGATCGCCGCGTTCATGCCACGCTCCGAAAAGGCGAATCAGGGCAGGTCGCTGCGCCGGAACAGCCCGTATCCGAGCAGCGCGCTGGCCAGGCCGATGAGGGCGGGATAGGCGAGCGCGAAGACTTTGTATCCGGTCAATCCGAAGTTGTCCAGGATCACATAGGCCGACGGACCGAGGACGATGAGCTGCGGATCGAACATGGCCAGTGCCGCGGTGCGAAACACCTGCAGCGGGTTGGCGAGCGCCACGCCCACCGCCACTTCTGGCGCCACCTTTCCCTGGATCATGACGCCGAGCAGGATCAGGTCGAGGAACAGCAGCAGCGTGAGCCATATGAGGAAGGCCGCACCCTGCGCGACATCCGTGCTGCGGGCGATGACCGAGACCAGCATGCCGATGCCGAGGAAGCAGGCGGCCATGGTCGCGAGCAGCGCCGTGTAGTAGCCGAACATGCCCCAGGGAACGGGCAGGCCCTTCACCTGCGCGACGATGATGGCGGCGAGCATGGCGAGCATCACCGGCGCGAAGATCGCGATGTAGCGGCCGACGATCTTTCCCCAGAACCACGCGCCCAGCGACACGGGCAGCGAGAGCAGGTATTCGAACACGCCGGCCTCGCGGTCGCCCGCCACCGAGCGCACCGTGGTGATGAGCACGAAGATGGGCAGAATGGCCATGGTGAGCTGGATGTAGGTCACCAGCAGGCGCGAGAGACCCACGAAGCCCAGCACCCGGGATTCGGTGACGCCGAAGACGAACAGCACGGCGACGATGCCGCCGAACACCAGCGTGTAGAGCTGGAACCAGCGCGCGCGCAGGGACTCGACCAGGTCGAGCCGGGCGGTGAGCAGGAGTTGCTTCATGATGCCCTCCTCGTTTGCGCGAGCACCCGTTCGCGAAGCTGCGGGAAGCTGATGCCGCCGGGCTCGGCATGGTCCACGGCGCCGAAGCCATAGCCCATGGGTGATGCGTGACCCTCGAGATACCAGGCGGCGGCGGCATCGAGCCATCGTGGTTCACCGCGGCTGTCGAGCGCTGCCACCCACAGGCGCGGTGCGGGCTCGGCGGGCCACTGATGTGCGGCGAGCCAGGTGATGGCGCAGCCGATGTCATCGAAGTCGTGATGCTGGTTGCCCGGGCCGCCTTGCACCTGCACCGCGAAGCGGCGGTCGGACAGCGCCATGCCACATTGCGTGCACGGCTCGCGATCCCACCGGATCGCGACGGGGCCCGTGGCGCCGCCTTTCGGCGCGCAGCCGCCCAGCAGCCAGGGGGACAGGGCGCCGGACAGCGCCGCGGCGCCGCCGGAGAGCAGGCTGCGCCGGCTGATCATTTCTCGCCCATCGAGAGCTGATCGATCAGCGCGATGTAGCGCGACAGCATGCTGACGAAGCGCAGCCGGTCGACGCCCGCGATCTCGCCCTCCCAGCGCAGGCCACCGCCCAGGTCCTGGAACTGCCAGGCGCTCAAGGACCGCGCCAGCGCCGCTTCCGCGCGCTTCACCGTCACGGTGCAGGCGATGCGGCCGCTCAAGCTGACATCCTCGGCGACGCGGTCATCCAGCACCACCTTGCCGGTGTCGAGTTCCACCACGCGATTGACCAGCGATGACACCTCGTCGAGCCGGTGGCTGGAGATGAGCATGGTGGTGTCGTGCTGGCGCTCGGCCAGCAGGTCGAAGAACATGCGGCGCGCGTCGGGGTCGAGGTTGGCGGCCGGCTCGTCCATCAGCAGCACCGTTGCCTGGCGCCCCAGCGCGATGGCGATGAGGATCTTCTGCTTCATGCCGCCGGACAGGCGGACGAACTGGCGGTCGGCGATGGCACGCGTGTCGAGCCCCAGGCGCGCGGCGATGGCACTGATCTGCGCGGGGTCGGTCTCGCACAGCGAGGCGGAGAAGTCGATCAGCAGCCCCACGGGCATCTTCAGCGGCGGCGGCAGTTGCGGCACGAAGCCGACGTTGCGCAGCACCTCGGCGCGCTGCCGCCGGGGATCCAGCCCCGCCACGCGCACCTCACCCTCGCAGGTGTACTGCCCCAGCAGGCAGCGGATCAGGGTGGTCTTGCCGGCGCCGTTGGAACCGATCAGCGCGATGCGGTCACCCCGGTCGAACTCCAGGTCGATGCCGTTGAGCACCTGGGCACGCCTGAAGCTCTTCTTCAGGTCGCGACACTGGATCATGTTGTCGGTCGTCGTGGTGGCCTTGAGCAGCATGATGGCATCACAGCAGCTTCGAGAGCCCCTTGATGTCGAACTTCAGCGAGTGGGTCGGGCAGACATCCACGCACATTCCGCAGCGGGTGCAATCAGGGCCGATGGGCACTTCGACGTCGGTCGCCCGGCCCTTCACCACGGTCTCCAGCACGTGCGGGACCAGGCATACCTTGCGGCAGTCGCCTTCATGCAGGCAGCTCGTGAGCGTGTACTTCACCCGCACCGGCGAGAAGGTGCCGACCACGCCATAGGTGAGGCCGATGGGACAGGCATAGCGGCACCACGCGCGGCGCACGAAGAACACCTCGAAGCCGAGCAGCGCCACCACCCACAGCAGCGCAAGCCCCGGGCCGTAGATCATGGCACGAGAGACGATGCCGGTGGGTGAGATCGCCTCGTACACCGTGTAGCCGCTCAGCAGCGCGAGCAGCGCGAAACCGGCCCACAGTCCCAGTCGCAGCAGACGGTTGATCTTCTGGTCGGATACCACGCGATTCGCGGCCAGTTTCAGGTGCAGCATCTCGGCGACTTCCGAGAGCAGGTGATAAGGACACACCCACGAACAGAAGGTCCGGCCTCCCAGCAGCAGCCAGAGCGTGCCGACGGTGAGCGTGCCGATCAGCAGGTTCACGATGATGTGCCGGTGCGCGAGCATCACCTGCAGGGCCGAGTTCAGGTCGATGAGGTGGAAGCCGATGAAGCGCGAGGCGGTGAGCGCCCCTTCCAGGATCTGGACGTCGAAGTGGTAGGAGACCACGAACAGCATGTTCACCGCGATCAGCACCGCCCAGCGGCGATTGCGCCACTTGTGGGAGACGCCCTTGTTCGCGCGGGCGTTCGCGCGCTCCTGCCGGACCAGCTCCTTGTTGGTCTTGCGCTGCGAAAGGTGGATGGCTTGCGCGGCCGGCGAGATGGACATGCTCTTCTTCGGCTCCCGGCCGAACATGATGAGCACCTGCTCGAGGAGACGCTTCATGCCTTCCAGACCTCCCGCTGCTCGACCTCGATGCAGGCGGTCTCCACCGGGCAGATCATCTCGCACACCCCGCAGCCGATGCAGGGCTCGTGCACGGTGGGCTGTTGATACTGCCGGCCGTCCGAGGTGGTGATGGTCTCCATGGAGATGGCGCCCTCGATGGGACACTCGCGCACGCACAGATCGCAGCGTTCCAGATCATAGGGGTGATCGGCGATCGGGATCGGCTTCCAGCGATCCACCGACATGTAGCGCAGGTGACCCTTGAACTCCTCGCCCCGCGCCTTGCCCTTGAACGGCTTGCCCTTGACGGCGAGGCAACTCTCGGGCCGCACGAGCCGCGCCACGCCCATGCGCTCGCGCAGGTTGAGCGTGTTCTCGGCATCGTGCTCCTTGGCCTTGAGGATGGGCTTGGCGGCGAGTTCGGCGCCCTTGCGCACCGACTGGAACGCTTCCTTCTTGTAGGTGAGCGCGCCGGTGGGACAGGCGAGCACGCATTGCGCCGCGTCGCAGGAGAAGTCGCAGGCCTGGGCGCGCGGCTCGATGAAGGGCACCCCGACACCCACGCCATCGACCAGGTCCGCGAGCTTGATCGCCTGCACGGGGCACACCTGCACACACTGGCCGCACTTGATGCAGGAGGCCAGGAACTCGTGTTCGTCGAGCGCACCCGGCGGCCGCAGCCGCAGCCTCTTGGCGTAGGCCAGCGGCAGGAAGCCCGACAGCGCCGCGCCGAGCACGCCGCCGGCGAGCAGCACGGTGCGCAGGAAGCGGCGCCGCGCCTGGCGGCGGCGTTCCGGGCTTGTGGTCGGCGTCGTGGTCGGCGCCGCCGCGGGCTTGTCTGGCGGCTGCTCGCTCATGGATGCGCTCCCGCGCGCGTGAAGCGCGGCTGGTCATCGCGCATCTGCAGTTCCGGCGCCGACAGTGGCGCGAGGCGCTCGAGGAAATCGAGCAGCTCCATCACCGGCGTCAGCATGAAGAAGCGCGCGGTGGGGATCTCGATCCAGATGCGATCCGCATAGGCGAACTGCTGGTGGGGGGTGTCGCCGAAGCCATCGTGGTTGCGATCGAACCCCTCGTAGGTGTCGAAATAGTTGCCGTGGTAGTCGTTCACGCCGCCCTTGCCGCGCCCCGACTGCACCACGTCGGTGAGATTGCCCTCGAACACATTGTCGGCGAAGCGGTTGCCGCCGAGCTCGCTGGTGAAGTGCACGCCGATGCCGTTGTAGGCCAGGCGGTTGCGGCGGAAGCGGATGCTGGTGCCGGGCTGGAAGGGCGAGAGGTCCGACCCCACGCCCACCGAGCAGTACAGGATCTGGTTGTCCTCGATGTCCGAGTCGCTGGATTCCTTGAACCCCAGCGCCATGCCGGCGGCGCCGGTGGCGTGCGAGATCAGGTTGCGCCGCACCGTCACCCGCTCGGTGTACATCATGTACACGCCGACGATGTTGTCGAAGAAGCGGTTGTCCTCCACCACGTTGTCGTTCGAGAACATGAAGTGCAGCGAGTAGCGGCTGTGGTGGGTCTCGTTGCCGCGGAACACGTTGCGGCTGGAGTACCAGGCCACCATGTCACGCGATTCGCTGATGTGGTTGCCCTGCACGAGGTTGTCGTTGCTGTACCAGAGGCGGATCGCATCACCCCGCATCGCCACCTCGAGGTCCTTGGAGCGGATGCGGTTGTTGCGGATCACGCCGTGATTCGACTGCTTCAGGTCGATGCCGAACAGGCAGCCGTCGACGATGAGGTTCTCGATGACGTCGCGGTCGCCGCGCACGTCGAGGCAGGAATCATCGGTGTCGTAGGACTCACCGGAGCCGGTGAGGTGCAGCCCCCGCAAGGTGGCGCCATCGGCACGCAGCTCGAAGACGCTGCCCTTGTCGCCGGCATCGATGGTGACGGCACCGTGGCCGTCGATGGTGAGCGGCTTGGTCACGAGCACCGGACCCCGGTAGGTCCCCGGGGGCGGGGTGAGCACGGATCCCGCCGGGGCGGCATCGACCAGCGGCTGGAAGGCCGGCAGCCGGCGAACACGCGCCGCGCGTTCCTCCAGGGTGTACACGGGCTTCGGCCGGTCGACATCGGCCCGCACTGCGCCATGTGTGCTGCCGAGCTGCTGCGCCGGGTCGGGTCGCTCCGTGTCCTCGCCGACGATGATCTGCGCGGGCAACGCTGCGCTCAGCAGCACCCCGGCGAGCACCAGTCCCAAGTGCCAGCAGGAGCGTAATGAGTGCCCGTCCATGCGGCACTCACCCCGCCGCCAGCTCACGTAGCTGCTTGCGCCGCAGGAGCAGCGCGAGCATGAGGCTGGCGAAAACCACCAACAGGAGACCGAACCCCCAGTAGGGGTACGAATACGTCGAGAACTGCGCGACCTTGCCTTCGCCGAACACCGTGGGCATGAACGGCTTCACGGTGAAGGCGCCCCAGGGATGCAGGTTGTGGCCGAAGAACCAGAGCCACGCGGAGTAGGTCACGACGAAGAAGAAGGGCAGCAGCGCCGGCACCCCGGCCAGCAGCAGCGAGAATCGCCGCGAGCGCGCCGTGCCGATGACGACGACCACCATGGCGAGGATGAGGCCGGCGATGGCGCCGTGGCTCACGGTTCGCACCACCTCGCCCCAGTGCTGGATCTTCGCCGGCTCGTTGAAGTAGGCCGTCGCATCGCGCACGTAGCTCGACACGTGGGCATCGAGGTGGCCGAGGACGTACTGGTCGACGAGCATCCAGCCGGCAACCCCCGCAAAGCCTGCCACCAGCACACCCAGCCGCAGCTTGCGCGCGGACTCGGGCACCATGAAGCCCAGCAACATGACGGCGAAGAAGCCGAAGAAGAATTTCGCCAGCGGCTTCTCCACCGGCGCGCCGGTGGAGATGGGGAACATGCCGACGTAGTGGTTGATGGTATTCATTTCATGGACGCAATCGAGGCCTTCCGCGCCCTTGTTGACGTCCTTGGCGGCATCGATGATCGGGTTGTAGCGCTCCACCTTCTCGTCGAGGTCCTGCTGGATCACCTCGTTCTGGCGCTTGCTGCCGCTGCCGGCGACACTGCAGCCGTTGTAGACCCCGTCGAAGTGGAAGTGGATGCGGATGCCCTGAGGGAAGGCGTCCTTCGGGTAGTTGGGCGCGGTCAGCGCCACCCACCAGATCGGCAGGAAGTAGGCGGCCAGCATCGCGATGAGTCCCACGCTGGTGAGCAGCACGATGGGGCCATTGGTGATTTTCGGCGATTGCATATCGGTCTCGATGCCGGAGCGCAACCCTGTTGGAACGGCGCGCCCCGGCTGGCGAACGAAGTTGCGGCTATTTCTTCGGTGCGCCGGCCTTGCACATGGCGCCGGGCATCTCCAGGCTCGACTGGTAGGCGCTGATGGCGACCAGGTCGGTGTCGGTGTACTTCTTGATGATCTTGACCATGTCCGGGTTGGCGTTGCGGCGCTTGCCATCACGGATGTTGGTCATCTGCCGCAGCAGGTACTTGTAGTGTTGCCCGGCGATGACGGGATAGAACTTGTCGCGGTTGCCCTCGCCGTTCTTGCCGTGGCAGGTCTGGCATTCCTTCTCGTAGAGCTGCTTGCCCGTGGCCACCTGCTGCGCCTCGTCACGGCCCTCGTACTTGCCATGATCCAACGGGATGCACAGGCTGGCGATGTAGGCGGACGCATCCGCGAGTTCCTGCGGATCGACCAGCGAGATGGCGAAGGGGTACATGGTCGGGTTGTCGCGCAGCCCGGCGCGGATGTCGGCCATCTGCTTGATGAGCACGGTGCTGTGCTGGCCCGCGAGCTGCGGGAACGTGCCGTCGGGACGGCCCGCGCCGGAGGGCAGGTGGCAGGCGCCACAGACTTCGTATGCGTCCTTGCCATTCGCGATGTCGCCCTTCTTGTGCAGCGCCTCGATCTTCTCGCCCTCCTGGGCATTCCAGACATAGCCTTGCGATTCGATGCCGGCCTTGGCGGGCGCGGGCGCCTGGGCCATCGCGGCAGAACTGCCGAGCAGGCTGAGCGCCAGAAGTGTCGTGAGTTTCACGGGGTGTCCTCTAGGGTTTGAGCTTGGATAGATAGTCGGCCAGTTGCTTGATGTCATCGTCCGACACCAGCACCATGACGCCCTTCATCGCGGCGGAGTTGCCGTTCGCGCGGGCGCCGCTCTTGATGTCAGCCATCTGCTTCACCATGTACTTGGCGTTCTGCCCGGCAATCTTCGGGTAATCGGGCATCAGCGGCGTCTTCGCGTCCTTGCCATGACACGCGACGCAGGTCTTCTCGGCGTAGAGCGCGGCGCCGTCGGCGAACGCGGTGCCGGCGCAGGCGCTCAGGGCCAGAAACAGAAGGACTCTTGCGAACATTGGATTTTCTCTCCTGAAGGTTGCGGGGAACGGCCCTTGCCTGCAGCCGTTCCCCGCCTTCCTGTGGTTGCTTACTTGGCTACCTTGTGGGCGCCATGCTGTTCGAGATAGGTCTTGGCGCGCAGACCGAGGTCCGCCGCCTTCACCTGGTACTGGAACACCTGCTCGGACCAGAGGTTGGCCTGCTCCCAGTCCTTCTTGCCGGCAGCGGCTTCCGCCTTGGCCTTGGCGTCCTTCATCTTGCCGAGCTGGTCGGTGGCGTCCTCGACCATGCTGACCACATCCGGATAGTCCTTGTAGTTCACGGAAGTGATGTAGCCCACCACCGAGTCGATGACGGCCTGGGTGTCAGCCACCTTCTTCACGGTCGCGCGATAGTCGTTCTCCGTGTAGCCCTGGGTGGCCATGGTGGCCTTGACCGGCTGCCAGCCCTTCGGCTTGACCAGCAGGTAGCCCTGCATCTCCAGGTGGAGCGCCGAGCAGAACTCGGTGCAGTAGTAGGGATACACGCCTTCCTTGTCGGCCTTGAACTTCACCGCGACGGTCTTGCCCGGCTCGATCGAGGCATGCACGTTGAACGTGGACACCGCGAAGCCGTGCGTCTCGTCCTCGGCGCGCTCCAGGTTGGTCAGGTAGATCGTCACCTCATCGCCCACCTGCGCCTCGATGGTCTCGGGCGTGATGTGCGAGCGGATGAGCGTGCCGTACACCTCCAGCTTGTTGCCCTTGCGGACGACCTTCTCTTCACCCGCACGTACCGCGCCCGGATGCGGCTTGTCGGTGCGGCTGTCGGTGCCCACCTTGTAGCGCACGCCGGGCTTCAACTTCTTCGCCTCGATGGCCACCGCGTAGTGCGGCTCGCCCAGCGGCAGCGGCATGTCGTACAGCAGCTGCATCTTGTCGCCGCTGATGTCGATGAGCTGGTGGTTCTGCGGATGCAGCGGACCCACCGGCGTGAAGCGGTCGATGGCCAGCTTGTTGAGCGCGACCAGGTAGTGGCCCTTCGGGGTCTCCGAGTCGCCTTCCATCGTCATCAGGTGGCCGATGTTGTACTGCACGCTGAGCTTGTCGAGCACCTTGCCATCGCAGTAATTCCACTTCGCGACCTGCGAATCGACGTACACCGAGGTGTAGGCGATGCAGGGCTTGGAGTCGAACTGCGTGTGCAGCGGCCCCAGGCCGATCTGCACCTGGCGCTCCATGGCATCGGCCATGGCGATCACGGGGACGCCGTACGGATCCTTGGACTCGAACTTCTTCGCGCGGATCGCCGCCTGGATCTTCTCGAAGCTGAACACCGTGGCATGCGTGTCGAGCTTGCCCGAGACGATGATGAAGCGGCCGTCCGGCGTCACGTCGGCGCCGTGCGGGCTCTTCGACTCGGGAACGAGGAACAGCACGCCTTCCTTGATCGCGGTCTCGAGCGAGAGCACGTTGTGGCCGTTGATCTTGACCGCCTTGCCGGCGGCGACCAGCTCGGCCGCGTGCTTCCAGTTGATGACGTGCAGGTAGTCGGTGTCCTTCGCGGAGCAGCCAGCCTCATACGGCGGGCGCCCCTTCTCGATGCCGCCGACATAGCGCTCGGCGCAGAAGGAGTTGGTGAACGACCAGCCATCCGAAGGACCCTTGCCGGCATCCGACAGGTCCTGCGAATACGGCGGCAGCTCGATGGAGAAGGACTGCGCCGGATCGATGCGGCCTTCGGCGCGGTTGAACTTCCAGTAGGTCACCCCGCCCCGGTACTTCTCGTTGAACTGCTCCAGCGGGTAGAACTTCTTGCTCTCCAGCGGTGCCGCGTACTGGGCCGCCTCGATGACGTAATCGGTGTTCGGCGTGACGAAGGTGCCGCCATGCTCGGACTTGTAGATCGGGTTGACGACGATCTGCTTGGTCTCGAAGTCACGCAGGTCGATCACCGCGACGCGCGGGTTGGCCTTGTCGTTGATGAACAGGAACTGCCCGTCGTACTTGCCGTCGGTCTCCGAGATCGCCGGATGGTGCGTGTCGCCCCAGGCGATGGACTTGCCGTCGATCTTGCCCTCGTCGAGGATCTTTCTGGAGCTCTCATCGAAGCCATAGCCCTGCCAAGGCTCCGGCGTGAACACGGCGAGGTACTTGAGGATGCGCATCGAGGGGATGCCGTAGACGATGATCTGGCCGCTCTGTCCGCCAGAACTGAACGCAACGAATTCATCGCGCCCGCCGGTGGGTACGTACGTCTTGGCCGCCGCCAAGACGTCCTGTTGACTCAAGCCGCGGGCCTGCATCACGTCCTGCAGGGTATCGGCCGCCGAAGCGGCGGCGCCCCAGCCGAACCCTGCGGCCAGCAGCAATCCGAGTGCTCGTTTGGAAGTCTTGTTCATACCTCGCTCCCGAAATTGGTGATCTGCAAAACAATGTGTCGAACCGCGATTACTGTAGGCAGGGGCGCTTCGGTGTCCCTTGACCGAAGTCAATTGCGCGGGCAGGGAGCCTTACCGCTTATCCGTATGAGATTGCGGCGAGTACCGACCGGCGCGGTCGGAACTACTCGGGCTTCAGCGGGAGCGAATTCACGATGGCGGAGAGGGACGCCGCCGCTCCACCCGGACCGAAGAAGGTGAACGTGCCACCGTGGTTCACCGAGGCGGTGATGTGCTGCACGTTGTCCGCGCCCGGGTAGCGCTGCCGCAGGTCGATGTGGATGCGACGCGATTGCACATCCTTCACCGCGGCCAGCCAGCCCTTGGCGCCGCAATTGCCGGGCAGCTCAACTTCCGCCGGGCGGTAACGAGGGTTTGCATCGTCACCATCGTTGAACAGCACGGTGAGGAAGCTGCCATCGCAGCGGTACGAGGCCCAGCCCCAGCCCAGCACCAGGTCGGTGCGCCCGTCACGGTCAAGATCGGCCGCCGAGAGGAACTCCGGCGCCGTCGGGTAGCGCCGGGCCTCGGGCCCGCTGCTCAGGCGCTGGGCCTTCGCATCGGCCTGAACGCGCTGCCCGAGCCAGGTGTTGGCGGCGGCGATGCGGGCGGCGGTGAGTTCGCCATGCGGCTGGGCGATGCTGGCGGGCAGCGATGGCGTTGATCGCACAGCGTCAGGCACTCCGGCTGGTCCGCTCGCAGCGCTCGTTGGAGGCTGCCCTGCAAGTTCGCAGCGGAAGATGCCGCGGTTCAGCCGCGCCGCCAGCTCCTTCGCCCGCGCCTCGCAAAAGCGCCGGTCCGTGCTGGCACGCCACAGGGTCGAGGTGGATCCATCCTTCACGTAATCGACACGACATCCCTGCGCCCCGGTGTCGTAGAGGCGGATCTCGCGAGTCGAGCCGCTGGAGCGGCAGACCCAGGTGGAGGACGGCGAAGCGTCCGCCCACAGCAGGCCTGGCGCGACCGCGATGGCGGTCACCATGGCGATGGCGGTGGCGAGCAAGGACATCCGAGGCTTCGAGCCACTGCTCCGGTGATCAGGGTCGTGCTTCATGCCTGTTCAGTCCAGGTGAGCTGGGTTCGTAACCCGAACCCCCGATTCGTTTCGTGCCTTCGGCGTCGTGCAGACGAGGAAACGTCGACCCATCCGCTGCGATCGCGATCGGCTCAGCGTCGCCGCGACGTCATCGAGAACCCGCATCCAGCGGCCATCGGGATCCGCTGACCACTTCGCCTCCACGAGGTCGAGTTGGCCACCACTCGCGCGCAGGAAATCGATCTCGCGGCCTTGTGCGTCGCGATAGAACCACAATGCGGAAGCGGCGGCATTCAGATCGGCGGCCGCACGCTTGCGCAATTCCGCGAACACCAGGGTTTCCCAAATGGTGCCGATCAGCGGACCCGAAGCAACCGAGCGTGCATCCAGTCCGAGCAGGAAGCACAACAATCCCGGGTCCGTCAGGTAGAGCTTGGGCGACTTGACCAGACGTTTGCCGACATTTTCGAAATAGGGCTCGAGCAACACGATCTGGTTGGACGCCTCCAGCACACTCAGCCATGCACGCGCGGTGTGCGGCTTGATACCCACATCGCGCGCCAGGTCCGACAGGTTGAGCAAGTGCCCGGATCTGACAGCGGCAGCCCGCAGGAAGCGTTCGAAGTCGCGCAGGTTCTGCACGTTCAGGATCTGGCGAACATCACGCTCGAGATACGTGGCCACGTAGGCCGCGTAGAACTCCGATGCGTTGCTGTCAGGCACACGCCATAGTTCCGGATACAACCCGCGCGCGAGCAAGGCAGACCAGCCGGGGTTGGCTTCCCCGAGTTCCTCGACCGACAGCGGCTCGAGCGCAGCAATGCCCACGCGGCCGGCAAGACTGTCAGCCACCTCGCGCATCAGGGTGAACTTCTGCGACCCGGTGAGCAGGAACTGTCCCATCCGGTGCCGATCGCGATCGATGGCGACCTTGATGAAGCGGAATAGCTGCGAGGCATATTGCATTTCATCGATGATCAACGGCGGAGGATGCTCAGCGAGGAAGCGTTCCGGATCCCGCTCAGCTTGTTCCGCTACGCTGGGCAGGTCGAGACTGACCCAGAGATGCTCTGGAAACTCCTGACGCAACAAAGTCGTCTTGCCGGTCTGCCGAGCCCCGGTCAGCACCACTGCAGGAAACTGGCGAGCCAGTTGGTGCAGACGGCTAGCAATTTTCCTCTTATATATCATTTATATAGCAATTATGCCCATCGATAGGCAGAATTGCAATGAGCGCGTTCGAAGCCAGTCTCACGCGCGCAACCGCATTCCTTGCGGATCGTAAAGCGGCTGCAGCCTCACCGTGGCGCGGCGCGGCTCGCCCAGGATGTCGATTTCGAGGTTCTCGCCCTCCTTGGCCAGCGCCGCGGGCACGTAACCGGCGGCGAGGCTCGCGTCCACGCAATGCCCGTAGGCACCGGAGGTGACGTAGCCCACGGCCTTGCCATCCTTCATGAGGGACTCGAAGCCGACCACGTCGGCATCGCCCTCCTGCACCTGCATCACCACGAAGCGGCGCTTCGGACCGACCTCGCGCTCGGCCAGCGCCGCGGCCTGGCCGGTGAAATCGCCCTTGGAGAAATCGACGAACCGGTCGAGGCCAGTCTCGCCCAGCGTGTAGTCGGGACGGAAGTCCTTGTTGAAGGAGCCGTAGTTCTTCTCCAGCCGGAGCGAGGACAGCGCGCGGCCACCGAAGTGCACGAGGCCGAGGTCCTGACCGGCCTCGCACAGATCCTCGTACAGCGACACAGCGAAGTCCGGCGTGGTCCACAGCTCGTAGCCCAGCTCGCCGGTGAAGCCGGCGCGCGTGAGGATCACCGGCGCGAAGCCCGCGGCGCATTCCTTCGCCGCGAACAGCCGGAAGGCCTCGTTCGACAGGTCGATGCGCACCAGCTTCTGCAGCAGGGCGCGCGAGCGTGGACCGGCGATGGAGAAGCCGGCCAGCGTCGAGGCCGCGGAGCGCAGGAACACCTCTGATGGCGGTTCGGCGGACTCGAACCAGCGCAGGTGGAACTCCTCGGCGAAGCCCGAGCCCACGATGAGGAAGCGATCCTCGGCGAGGCAGGCGATGGACAGGTCACCCACGACGCGCCCCGCGGGGTTGAGCATGGGCGCGAGCCCAAGGCGCCCCGGGCGCGGGATGCGTGAGGCGAACACGCGATCGAGCCAGGCGCGCGCACCGCGCCCGGTGACTTCGTACTTGCCGTAGTTGGTGGTCTCGTACAGGCCGACGCGTGCGCGTACGGCACGGCATTCCTGTCCGACGACATCGAACGCTTCCGAGCGCCGGTAGGTCGGCGTCTCGCGCGGCTCGATACCCGGTGGCGCGAACCACAGCGCGTGCTCCAGGCCGAAATTTGCACCCATCACCGCGCCGCGCGCGAGGAGCTGCGCGTACACGGGCGAGCGCCGCACGGGTCGCGCCGCCGGCAGCTCCTCGTTCGGATAGGCGAGGCGGAATCGCCGCGCGTAGTTCTCCGGCACCTTGATGGAGGTGTACTTCGGGGTGGCGAAGCTGCCGAAGCGCGAGACATCCATGGACAGGATGTCCTGGCCCGGATCCCCTTCGGTCATCCAGCGCGACAGCACCAGGCCAATGCCCCCGCCCTGGCTGAAACCGGCCATGACGGCGCAGGCCACCCAGAAATTCGGCAGCCCGCGCACCGGCCCCACCAGCGGATTGCCGTCCGGCGCGAAGGTGAAGGGGCCATTGATGGCCTTGCGGATGCCGACCCGTCCCAGCGCCGGGAAATGCCTGAATCCCACCTCGAAGTACGGCGCGAGCCGCTCGAAGTCATCGGGCAGCAACTGCATGGAGAAATCCTCCGGCGTCTTCACCGGCGCCCACACGATGCCGTTCGGCTCGTAGGTGCCGATGAGCGCACCGCCCCGCTCCTGCCGCAGGTAGATCTCGCCCGAGTAATCCGTGGTGTTGACGAACTCCTTCGCGCGGCCCGCCAGTTCAGGGATGTCCTCGGTGAGCAGGTAGTGATGCTCCATGGCGAGCACCGGCAGTTCGAGGCCGACCAGATGTCCGATCTCGCGCGCCCAGAGTCCTGCGCAGTTGACCACGTGCTGCGCATGGATGCGGCCCTTGTCGGTGATCACATCCCAGCTGCCATCGCGGCGCTGCTGAAGGGCCGTGACCCGAGTGAAGCGTTCAACGCTTGCGCCCAGGGTGCGCGCCGCCTTCACGTAGGCATGCGTGGTGCCGGAAGGGTCGCAATGTCCGCCATCCGCGCGCCACAGCGCGCCGATGAAGTACTGCGGGTCGATCAGCGGGTTGAACTGCCGCGCTTCCTCCAGGCAGATCATGCGCGTCTCCATGCCGAGATAACGCGCCCGCGAGCAGATCAGCTTCAGGCTGTCGAGCTCGCCCTGGTTGGCCGCCAGCATCAGTCCGCCATTGGGATGCAGGCCGCAGGACTGACCCGAGATCGACTCGATCTCGCGGTACAGGTCGATGGTGTATTTCTGCAGGCGTGAGATGTTGGCCTCGCCGTTGAAGGTGTGCATGCCGCCGGCCGCATGCCAGGTCGAACCCGAGGTGAGCTCGCTCTTCTCGACCAGCAGCACGTCCTTCCATCCGGCCTTGGCCAGGTGGTACAGCACGCTCGCGCCGACCACGCCGCCACCGATGATCACGGCCCGGGCGGAACTGTTCATGTGCACTCCTCGTCAAGCAGGATCTGTCGAAGCGAAATGGCGGCGCCGATCGCCGCCCCCGAGTGGGCGAACCACTCCTCCACGTGCCGCGCGAAGCTGATCGGCGCGAGCAGCAGCATGCCGGTCGTAAGGCCCGCGAACATCGACGCCACCTGCGCGAACAAAGTCGCCGACGCGGCTCCCGCCGCAAGATACTCGCGCGGATCGAGGCGGCAGCCCCGCGCGAGGCAAGGCGCGAGTCCTTCGCCCGCGAGATGCCACGCACACCAGCCGCCGCTCTGGTCGATGACCGCGGCCCTTCCCTCGCAAAACCCGTGCCAGCGCATCGCCGTGCTTCCCGACTCAGCGGCCTCGCCGAGGATGATCAACCGCTGCGGCCGAACGGATAGCGCCAGGATCGAGTCGTCGGTGGTGCAGCGGCCGCGCGCGGGCGGCGCCAGGCCCCGTTCGCGCAGGATCTCGGCGAGATCGGGCTCGTGACCGCGCAGGGCGGCAAGCTCGATGACATCGGCGGCGCATCGGGCGATGCGCACGGATACGCCGGACGCCGGCGGTGTTGGGCGGCAATGGCCTTCAGCCTTTGACACGGGCGTTCTCCGCATCCAGCCAGTGGGGTGAGATCACCTCCACCTCGACATGCTCATCGTGCACCGGCGAGGCGGCAATCAACTGCTCACCAATCCGGCGGCGGCCGCCGGCCAGCATCGCAAGACCCACCCAGCCCTCGATCACCACCGAGGGCGTCGCGGAGGTAATGTAGCCCAGGCTGTCGCGCGGCCGCGAACGCGTGACGAGTTGCGCGCCGTTGCGAAGCCGCAGGCCGCGTTCCACCGGCCGCAGCGCCACGAGCTGCAGCCGCTCCGCCGCGTTGAGCGCCCCGCGCCGCGCCGCATCGCGCCCGACGAAGTCACCGTCGCCCTTTGGCAGGCCCGCGAACCCGAGATCATCGGCGCTGGCATTGCCGGTGAGCTCCGCGCCGGTCACATGGCCCTTCTCGATGCGCAGGGTGTTGAGGGCATCGAGCCCGTAGGCCGCGATGCCTTCGGATTCACCCTCCTGCATCAGCGCCTGCCACACCGGCCGCGCGTGATGCGCCGGGACGGCGATCTCGTAGGCGCATTCGCCGGAGAAGGAGATGCGGAACACGCGGCCGGCGATGCCCGCGATCGTGGCCTGCGCCGCGGCCATGAAGGGGAAGGCCGCGTTGGACAGGTCCAGCCCGTCGATCACGCGGGCGGCCACCGCGCGCGATCGCGGCCCGGCGAGAGCAAACTGCGCCCAGGCATCGCCCACATCGGTGAGCACCACACCGAGCTGCGCCGCATGCGCCTGGCGCTGGAAGTCGAGATGGTCGAGCACGGCGGCGGCATTGGCGGTGGTGGTGGTGAGCACGAAATGGCCGGCGCCCAGCCGCGCCACCGTGCCATCGTCGAACATCAGGCCATCCTCGCGCAGCATGATCCCGTAGCGTGCGCGGCCGACGGGCAGCGTCGAGAAGCGGTTGGCGTAGACGAAGTCCAGGAACCGGCCGGCATCGGCACCCTGCACGTCGATCTTGCCCAGGGTGGAGACATCGGTGAGGCCCACGCGCTCGCGCACCGCGCGCGCCTCGGCCAGCACCGGCGCCCAGCCCGGTTCGCGCGAGTACACCAGCGGCCGCAGCCACAGCCCGATGTTCACGAAGCGCGCGCCGGCCGACTCGTGCCAGTCGTGCAAGGGGAGCCGGCGCCGGGGCTTGAAATGCTGGCGCGCTTCCGCACCTGCCAGCGCCGCGAAGGGCACGGGCTGCGCGAAGGGGCGAGGCCGGGTGAGCGCGAGCTGCGCCGGCGGCAGTCCGCGTGCTTGCGCGAGCACGGCAAGACCCACGAGTGCGCCGATGCGTCCCTGCTCCGTGCCCATGCCCAGCGTGGTGTAACGTTTGAGGTGCTCGGGGTGCCCGTAGCCTTCGCGCGCCGCGAGGCGCACGTCCTCGGTGGTGACGTCCTGCTGCAGGTCGACGAAGGACTTGCCGCGACCGTGCACTTCCCAGATCGCCCGCAGCGGGGTGTGCGGCAGGTCCGAAGGCAGGCTGGCGAACAGGTCGCGCAGCTCAGCGTTCCCGCCACCAACCGGTACGCCGTCACCGAGTAGTGAGGCTGCCGCAGCCAGCCCGTCGCGGGCCGCCGCCGCCAGCCCCGTCGTGCCGCGCACGGCGCCCGCCAGTTTCACGACGGCAGTGTCTGCGCTGGCGCCGGCCGCACCAGCAGCAGCACCCGCGTCCGAACGCGCGTCGGCGCCCGCGCCAGGCTCGTCCGGCACGAAGGCTGCGATCTCCTCCTGCCAGCGCGAGCCCAGGCCGAGTTGCGTGGCCAGCGCCAGTGACGGTGAATGACCGCCGGACATCAGCAGCGCATCGGCCTCGACATGCCGCCGTCCCGCATCCGTCTCCACCGTCGCACCGCGCACAGCCTGGCGCCCCGCGACCGCGACGATGCGCGCGTTCGCAAGGACAGGGATGCCGAACTCACGCGCGCGTCGCATCGCAAGTCCCGACTCGCGCACATCGACGATGCCCGCGCTGCCAAGACCAGCTGCGTGATGTGCGAACACAGCCTCGTAGGCTTCATCGTTGTTGAGGAACCACAGTGGCCGCTCGCCGACGGCGACACCGTAACGGCGCAGGTACTGCCCGGCGCCGCCTGCCAGCATCACGCCGGGAACATCGTTGCCGGGAAAGGCGATGAGCCGTTCGAGTGCGCCGGTGGCCAGCACCACCGAGCGTGCGCGGATCACGTGCAGCCGCTCCCGCGGGTCACCGCGCGTTGGAGCGCCAGGCAGTGTCTGCAAGGCCGTGAAAACGCCCTGGCCATAGGCGGCCAGCAGTGTCGTGCGGGTCAACAGGCGCACTCCCGGCATCTTCCCGAGCACGGCCAGGGCGCGCTCGCACCAGCCGGTCCAGCGATCATCGAGCAGTGCGCCGGCGCCCGCGATGAGGTCCTGCTCGAGCAGCAGCACCTCGCGTCCCGCGGCCGCGCAGGCCAGCGCAGCGCACAGGCCCGCCGTCCCGGCCCCCACCACCAACACATCGGCGTGGACGTGCACAGTCTGCGCGGCCGGCGGCGCCGCATCCACCCGCGCCTCGAGCCGCCCCAGTCCCGCGGCGCGGCGGATCAGCGGCTCGTAGAGACGCTCCCAGGCACGCGCCGGGAACATGAAGCTCTTGTAGTAGAAGCCCGCGGGCAACAGTCGCGAGATCGCATCGTTCACCGCGCCGACATCCACGCTGACCGATGGCCAGGCATTCTGTCCGGCCGCCGTCAGTCCCTCGTACAGCGGCAGCGTCGTGGCCAGCACATTGGGCTCGCGTCCCTGCGGACCCTCGAGCTCCACCAGCGCATTGGGTTCCTCGGGACCGGCGGCGACCACGCCGCGCGGGCGGTGATACTTGAAGCTGCGCGCCACCACGCGCCGGCCATTGGCGAGCAGCGCCGAGGCCAGGGTATCGCCGGAGAATCCGCCAAGCACCTGGCCATCGAACTGGAAGCTCACGGGGCGGGTACGATCGATCACCAACCCGCCGGCAATGCGCCTGGGCCCGCTCATCCCGGCCCCGGTGCCGGCAACGGTCTCGGCTCCGGCTCCGGCACCGGCCTCGGCTCCAGCCTCGGCTCCGGCGGGGACAGCGAGTCGGCAGGACCGCCGACGGCCGCGATCTCGTGGGTCACGGTGTGGCGCAGCACCTTGAGCAACTGACGGCAGCCGGCGGTGTGCAGCCACCACTCCAGGTGCCAGCCGCGCGGATTGTCGCGCAGATAGAGATAGTCTTCGACCTGGCCGGCCGCGGCGCCCGCGGCAGGACGCGTGCGGCCGGCATCGCCCTGGTAGCGGAACTCCACCTCGTCGCGCTCACCGCACCAGGGGCAAGGAATCCTCAGCATGGGCAGGGAGTCCGCAGCATTGGGGGGCATCGCCTCATGGGTTGATCAGTGCGCGAAGGGAAAGGGCCCGATGCCCCGCTCATCCACCGGCTGACCGGCGGCGAAGCGACGCAGGTCGAGGTGCGCGGCCAGCGGATGCGATTCGCCGCGCGCGATGAGATGCGCCGTGCACATGCCGCCCGCGGGGATGGCCTTGAAGCCGCCGTAGCACCAGCCGCCATTGAGCGTAAGGCCGGCGAGCGGCGTCGCCGAGATGAACGGCGAGCCATCCATGGACATGTCCATCACGCCGCCCCACTGACGCAGCACCTTCACGCGCGCCAGTCCCGGCATCAGCGTCACCGCCGCCGCCGCGACTTCCTCCACCATGGGCAGCGCGCCACGCTGCGCGTAGCTGTTGTAGCCGTCGATGCCGCCACCGAACACCAGGCCCCCCTTGTCGGACTGGCTGATGTAGAAGTGTCCCGCGCCATAGGTCACCACCTGGTCGAGTACCGGCTTGATCGCTTCGCTGACGAAGGCCTGCAGCACATGGGTCTCGATGGGCAGGCGCAGTCCGGCCATGGCCGCGAGCTGCGAGGAATGTCCCGCCACCGCCAGGCACACGCTGTCGGCGGCCACCGCACCGCGGGTGGTCTCGACGCCGGTGACGCGCTCACCCTCGCGGCAGATGCCGGTGACCTCGCAGTGCTCCACGATGTCCACACCCGCGCGCGAGGCTGCGCGAGCGTAACCCCAGGCGACGGCATCATGGCGCACGGTGCCGCCGCGCGGCTGCAGAAACCCACCGAGTACCGGGAAGCGGCCATTGTCGAGGTCCACCAGCGGCACGCGCGCCTTCACTTCCTCGCGCGTCAGGGCCAGTGCATCCACGCCGTTCAGCCGCATGAGGTTCGCCCGCCGCGTGAACAGGTCGCGCTGCGCCTCGGTATGGAACAGGTTGAGCGTGCCACGCTGGCTGACCATGGCATTGAAGTTCAGCCGCTGCTCCAGGCCCTCCCACAGCCGCAGGGAATAGTCGTAGAAGCGGATGTTGTCGGGGTGAAAGTAGTTGGAGCGGATGATGGTGGTGTTGCGGCCGACATTGCCCAGGCCCAGCGCGCCGCGCTCGAGCACCGCGACATCGCGGATGCCGAAGATCGTCGCCAGGTAGTACGCCGTCGCAAGACCATGGCCACCGCCGCCCACGATGACCACGCGATAGCGCGGTCGCGGCTCGGCGGCACGCCAGGCGCGGCCCCAGCCCCGGTGCCCGCGCAGGGCCTCGCGCAGCAGCCGCCACCCCGAGTAGCGGCCGCGGTCGGCCTCGTCGGGACGCGCTGCCTGCGGCGCGGAAGCGATCGGGGAACTCATCGGTGCGCCATCATAGAACTTTGCGCGCGGCAGTCCATTGCCGTGCTTGACGTGCGGCGCTGCAGGCGACAACGTGAGTGGATGCGGGGAGGCAGGTTGCAGCGGGCCATCAGGTTGCAGGCGCGGGGCGTCGCCCGTACTCCGGCCGTGGTACACACCAAGTCGTTGGCGCCGACGCGGGCCTTGATGTTGGCATTGGTGCTGACGCTGTCGGTGGCCACCGGCCCGCTCCACGCCGCGGTCGTCGTGTCCTCCAAGCTGTCGAGCGAATCCGCGATGATCGGCCACATGATCCGCCTGCTGCTCGATGCCCATGGCATCGCCACGGTGGATCGCATGACCCTGGGCGCAACGCCGGTGGTGCGCAAGGCGCTGCTGGCCGGGGAGATCGACCTGTACGTGGAATACACGGGCAATGCGGGCTTCTTCTTCAACCGGCCGCAGGACCCGGCCTGGAAGGACCTCGACCAAGGCTACCGGCTGGGATCGCAGCTCGACCTCGCCGCGAACCACATCGTCTGGCTGACCCCGGCGCATGCCAGCAACGCCTGGGCATTGGCGGTGCGGCGCGAGATCGCGCAGGCGCAGCACCTCACCACCCTGACGGATTTCGCGCGCTGGGTGCGAGGCGGCGGACCCGTGGTGCTCGCCTGCTCGGCGGAGTTCGCCAATGCCGGCACGCTGCGCTCGCTCGGCCAGACCTACGGTTTCAAACTCAGGCCCGAACAGCTCATCGTGCTCGCGGGCGGAGAGACCTCCGCCACCATCGCCGCCGCGGCCGCCGGCACCAATGGCACCAACACCGCCATGGTCTATGGCACCGACGGTGGCATTGTCGCGGCCAACCTCGTGATCCTCGAGGATGACCGGCACGACCAGCCCATCTATGCACCGGTACCCATCATGCGCGAGTCGGCGCTCGCCGCGAATCCGCGCGTGGCGGAGATCGTGAAGCCGCTGATGGACTCCTTCGACGCCGACACGCTTCGCCGCCTGAACGCGCGCGTGCAGATCGACGGCGAGGCGGCCCAGGCCGTGGCCGAGGATTACCTGCGCTCGCGCAGGTTTCTGCACTGATGCCGCGCCGCCTGCGACCGGATGCGCTGGGCGTGCTGCTGGTCGCGACGGGTCTGGTCGGCCTCGCGCTGCCGTTCCTCGTGTTCAAGGCCAATCGCGTCGTGCCCGGCGTCGCGCACGCGATCTTCTCCCTGCCCGCCAACGGCCTCGCCTGGGGTCTGTACGCCTGCCTGCTGCTCGCCGCCGTGGCCGCGCTCTACGGCGAGGACGCGCGCGTGCGGCTGGCCATTGCGCTCGCGGCGCTGGTGATGCTCGGCTGCACCGTGGCGGCCGGTGCGCAAGGACTGACCCCGCCCGGCAACCGCGTGGTGCGCATCGCCCCCGGCGCCGGATGCTGGCTGCTGCTGCTGGCGGTGGCGATGCTGACCACCGATGCGGTGACGCGCCTGAGGCCGAAGCCCCTGGCGCGCATCGCGATGCTCGCCGCCTTCCTGCTCGCCGTGTCGCTGGCCTTGCGGAGCGGCGCCTTCGAGCACCTGTCGGTGATGCGCGAGTACGCGGTGAATGCCGAGCGCTTCATGCGCGAGCTGCGCACGCACCTGCTGCTGACGCTGGGCTCGCTCGCGGCCGCCGTGCCGGTAGCGCTGCCGCTGGGCACGCTGTGCCATCGGCACGCCCGGCTGCGCGGCGCGGTGCTCGGCGTGCTCAATCTCGTGCAGACCCTGCCCGCGATCGCGCTGTTCGGCATCCTGATGGCCCCGCTCGCCGCGCTGGCGGCGGCGCTCCCCTGGCTGGGCGCAATAGGGATCCGTGGCATCGGCGCCGCGCCGGCCGTGATCGCGCTGTTCCTGTACTCGCTGCTGCCCATGGTGGCGAACACGGTCGCAGGGCTCGCGCGCGTCTCGCCCGCCGCCATCGAGGCGGCGCTGGGCATGGGCATGACGGGAGGCCAGGTACTCGCACGCATCGAACTGCCGCTGGCGCTGCCGGTCATCCTCACCGGCGTGCGCATCGTGCTGGTGCAGAACATCGGGCTTGCCACCATCGCCGCGCTGATCGGCGCCGGAGGCCTCGGCGCGTTCGTGTTCCAGGGCATCGGCCAGACCGCCATCGACCTGGTGCTGCTCGGCGCGCTGCCGACCATGGCGCTGGCCTTCTCCGCGGCGGTGCTGCTCGATGCGGCGATCGAATCCCTGGAGCGCGTGCCCGCATGATCCGCATCGAACAGCTCACCAAGCAGTACGGTGGGACCACCGTGGTGGACGATGTCTCGATGGAGGTCGGCCGCGGCGAGGTGGCGATCATCGTGGGCACCTCGGGCTCGGGCAAGTCGACGCTCCTGCGCATGATCAACCGCCTGGTCGAGCCCACGCGCGGCCGCGTGTTCATCGACGGCCGCGACACGCGCGAGGAGCCGGCGCACCTGCTGCGGCGGCGCATCGGCTACGCCATCCAGAGCCATGGCCTGTTCCCGCACCGCCACGTCTTCGACAACATCGCCACCGTGCCGCGCCTGCTGGGCTGGGAGGAGTCGCGCATCCGTGCGCGCGTGCACGACCTGCTCGAGGTGTTCCAGCTCGATCCGGCGCAGTTCGCGCAGATGTTCCCGCACCAACTCTCCGGCGGACAGCAGCAGCGCGTGGGCGTGGCACGCGCGCTGGCCGCCGAGCCCGCCGTGCTGCTGATGGACGAGCCCTTCGGTGCGCTCGACCCCATCATCCGCGGCAAGGCGCAGGACGACCTGCTCGCCATCCAGCGCCGGTTCGGCACCACCATCGTGCTGGTGACGCATGACATGGACGAGGCCTTCCGGCTGGGATCGCGGGTGGCGGTGATGAGCCAGGCGAAGCTGCTGCAGTATTGCGCGCCGGCAGAGCTCTTAAGGCAACCGCGCAACGAGCTGGTGGCGCGCATGACCGGCCTTGCGGATCGCGCGCTGCGGCTGATGTCGCTGACCCGCGCGGGTGACGCTGCGGGGCGCGCAGCCGATGCGCCAGCGAAGGAACGGGCTGAGGCGTTTGCGCCCGAGGGAGGGAGGGCTGCGGGCGTCGCGCCGGTCAGCATCGCGCCGGTCCGCGTCGCAGCGGACGCCAACCTGCGCGATGTGCTGTCCGAGCTGGTATGGCGCGGCGCGACGCAGGCGCAGGTGATCCGCGATGACGGCCAGGTGCTGGGCACGCTGAGCCTGGGCGGCCTGCTGGCCTACGGGCGCAGCGGCTGATGTCCTGGCGAGCCCTGTCGCTTCGGCTCCCGGCACTGGCGTTGCTGGTGGTCTTCCTGGTCGTTCCGCAGCGCTTCGCGCCGCTGTTCTCGCCGTTCGCGCACGACGGCGCGCCGGCGATCTACGACCAGGGCGACCTGCTCACCCTGACCCTGTCGCACCTGGGGATGGTGTGCATCGCCGCGCTCGCCAGCACGCTGGTCGCGGTGGGCCTGGGCGTGCTCGTGACGCGGCCAGGCGGCGCGCCCTTCCTGCCGCTGTCGCGCACGCTGGTGAACATCGGCCAGACCTTCCCGCCCGTGGCGGTACTGGCCGTGGCCGTGCCGTTGGTGGGTTTCGGCCTTGCGCCCACGCTGATAGCGCTGTTCGTTTACGGCCTGCTGCCGATCTTCGAGAACACGCTCGTGGCCCTGAAGACCTGTCCATTGCAGATACTGGAAGCGGCCAGCGGGATGGGCATGAGTCCGCTGCAGCGGCTGTGGTCGGTGGAGTTGCCGTTGGCGCTGCCGTTGATCCTCGAAGGCGTGCGGCTGTCGCTGACCATCAGCGTCGGCACGGCCACCCTGGGCTCCACGGTGGCGGCCAAGGGCCTGGGCGAGGTGATCATCGCCGGCCTCCTGTCCAGCAACGACGCCTTCGTCCTGCAGGGCGGGATGCTCACCGGGGCATTGGCCATCCTGTTGTATGACGCCATGCGCGTGCTGGAGAGATATGTCGGACGGTCTTGATCGCCTTTCGGGGGCTTTTGATCGCTACTGGGGCAAGGCTCGGATGGGAGCGCCAGACGCATCCCCAAGTTGGCATTCGTTACGGCTGGTAGGCACTGTTTGACTGATTCTGAAGGTATGCACACCCTTACCGACGACGAACTGCGGCGCGAACCACAAACATTGCTTGACGATGCCAGGCGCGGCCAGGTAACCGTGATCACGATCAGCGGACAGCCTTTGGTCATGACCCTGCCGCTTGCCGAGGGTCGGGCCTTAGGAGATGTCCTGATCGACGTTGCCGCACAGCTATACGATCAGGAGCGCGTCAGTCTTCAACGTGCCGCCCGCATTGCCGGTCTGTCGTACAGCGAAGCCATCGACGAATTCGGCCGACGTGGAATCGCCACCATCCGGCTCCGAGCCGGCGAACTTGAGCATGAGCTCGCCGCCTTCGACGCATGATCCTGCGCGGGCACGGGATGTGCCTGCGCTGCGAGTGGTCGTTTGCGATGCCGGTGCGTCGATTCATGACTTGACGCGGGGATGCACGGCAAGGCGCAAGCCCATGGCCTTCAGCATGGAATTCATGCTTCGCAGCTCCGGATTCCCCTTACTCGACAGCGTGCGGTAGAGCGTCGTCGCGTTCAGCCTGGCTTTGTTGGCGAGCGTCTGGACACCGCCCATGGCATCAGCGATGCGTCGCATCGCGAGCATCAGTTCCTGCTCGTCACCGTCTTCCAGGATGCCATTGAGGTATGCCGCCGCGAATGCCGGATCGGAGCGCAGGCTTTCGATCGTGGCCTCTTCGTGACTTCGGAACGGCATAGACTTCGTTCGGCGCGCCATTACCGTCTCCGCTTGCAAGCGGTCAAGTAGTGAATGATCTGCATGAGCAGTTTCGCTCATAAGCGAAAAATGCTGCAATTCCATTGCGAGGAAACGGGCGTCCTGCCGTAGGACTCCTTGCGGTGGCTGGAGCGGTGGATTTGCCGCAGCGCACCTGACCCGTGATGCGCTCCGCCCTACGCGACAATACTGACGGTGTCTTTCCGGGCATTGGTTACAATCCCCGTCAGAACCTTCCGACAGGCTCGCCATGTCTGCCACCCTCGAACAGCCGTCCACCCTACCCGGCAGCCGGGACGTGGCGGTTTCCGCGGTGGAGATGCCCACGCTGGCGCTCATTCTCCTCGCCTATGGCGGCTGGCTGATCCTCACGTTTTCCTACGGTCGCTGGCCGCTGGCCGTCATCGCGCCGCTCACGGCTGTGCTGATCATCCTGCACAGTTCGCTCCAGCACGAGATCCTCCACGGCCACCCGACGCGCCTGGCCTGGCTCAACCGGCTGTTCGGCGTCGTGCCGCTCTCGCTCTGGCTGCCCTACGATCGCTACCGCGTCACGCACCTCGTGCACCATCACGACGACCGGCTCACCGATCCGCTGGATGATCCGGAGTCTTACTACTGGACGGCCGAGCAGTGGAAGGCCAAGGGACCGCTGTCGCGCGGCATGCTCGGGCTGCAGCAGACCCTGGCCGGCCGCGTGTTGCTCGGCTCGTTCTGGCGACCGGCGCTGTGGCTCGTTTCCGAGGCCAGGGCGGTGTGGCGAAACGAGCCTGGCCTTCGCGCGGTGTGGGCCCAGCACCTGTTGTGGTGTGTGCCGGTGGTGTTGTGGATCAAGCTCGTGTGCCACATGCCGCCGTGGATCTACCTCGTGTGCATGGTGATCCCTGCCAACGGCATCCTGCTGATCCGTTCCTTCGCCGAGCATCGCGCCGTGGGACCGGTGCGCGAGCGGGTCGCGATCGTCGAGGGCTCGCGAATCCTCGCGCCCTTGTTCCTGTACAACAGCCTGCACTCACTGCACCACGAGTCGCCTGGCATTCCCTGGTACCGCTACAACGAGCACTACCGGCGCGAGCGAACGCGGCTCATCGCCGAGAACGGCGGGCTGGTGTACCAGGGGTATGCGGACCTGGCGCGGCGCTACCTGTTCTGGCCGCATGATGTGCTGGTGCATCCCACCGGACGGGCACCGGGCGCGGGTCAAGCCGGTTCCGCGTAACCCGCGTCGCGAGCCTCCCGGTCCCACTCCAGCAGCACGGCATAATCCGCCGCGCTGACCGCAGCGAACCCGTCGATCAGCAATGCCTCGCCCAGCGGCGCGAACCACGGGCGGCCGCGGGCGGCGAGGAAGGCCGCACGCAACCGTTCGAGATCCGCCGCCGGGATGTCTGCCGCGGCGACGAACGCCGGCATCGGCGCGCAGGCGGTGGATTCGAGCACGCGGATGCCGCTCACCAGCTCCGGCGCATGCCGCGCAAGCAACGCGTGCCAGTACGCATCCAGCGGTCCCACATCGATCGTGCCCGCTCGCACCTCGTCCAGCACCCGGCGCGCGGTGATGAGCTCGCGCGCCATGCTGGCGTACAGCGCCGGGCGCGCCGGCGTGCGATGCGCCAGCAGGTGATGCCGGAAGGCGTTGAAGCCCGAGTGCGAGTGCGACACCGTCCAGCCGGCGCGATGGCCGAAGGTGTCGGCGAGAGAGCGGAACGGCGCACCCTCGCGCACGATGAGATCGCTCCGGTAGACGGGTCGGCCGCCGGCCCAGGCCATGCGCGGCACGGGTGCGGCGATGGGTTGCACCGGGGCAAGCCCCAGCGCGATGGGAAAGCCGCACATGAACACCCCGCCGAGGTCGGGCCGCGCCCACAGTGTCTCGAGCGGCTGCGGCGCGGGATAGGGGACATATTGAAGCGCAACGCCCGCCTCCTCCGCCACCTTCGCCAGCAGTTCCCGCCACAGCGCCTCCACCGCCGGCGTCACCGCGTACATGCGCGCGTTGGCGATGCGCAGATTCATGCCGCCGCGCCTGCTCAGGCGCCCAGCTCGCGCGTGCGGCGCGCGACGTAGTCATTCACCGCCTCGCGCACCGCCCGATCCAGCGGCGGCGGCGTGTGCTCGGCCAGCAGCTTCTTCCACAACGCGGCGGCCCGCCGGGTCGCATCGAGCGAGCCGTGTTCGGTCCAGGTCTCGAAGTTCGACCAGTCGGCCAGCAGCGGCCGGTAGAAGGCCGTCTGGTAGCGCGCGAGCGTGTGCGGCGTGCCGAAGAAATGCCCGCCGGCCGCGACGCCGCCGATGGCCTCCACCGCCAGGTCATCGTCACTGAACTCCACCGGCGTGAGGATGGCGGCCCAGTTGCGCAGCAGCTCCGCATCCACCACGATTTTTTCGAGCGAGGCGGCGAGACCCCCTTCCAGCCAGCCGGTGGCGTGGTTGATCAGGTGGCTGTGGCTGAGGATGGCGGCCTGCAGCGAGAACGCGGTCTCCCAGGTGGCCTGCGCATCCACGCAGGGCGAGGCGTTCACCGCACTGGTGCGCACGGGCAGCTTCAGCCGCCGGCCGATCTGCGCACCGGCGATCACCGCGTGCACGTACTCGGGCGTGCCGAAGGCCGGCGAACCCGTGCGCATGTCCACATTCGAGGTGAAGCCGCCGAGCACGCAGGGTGCGCCGGCTTTCAGCATCTGGCACAGGGTCACGATGGCGAGCTGCTCGGCCGTCTGCTGTACCAGCGCGCCGGCGAGCGTGATGGGCGCCATCGCGCCCATCAGCGTGAACGGGGTGATCACCACGCACTGTCCGTGGCTGGCCATCACCATGATGTTGTCGAGGATCTCCTCGTCCACGCGGCGCGGCGAGTTCACGTTGGTGATGGTCATCAGCGTGGGCCGCTGCGCGAGGCTCTCCACGCTCACGCCATGCTCGATGGCCGACAGGGCGATGGCATCGTGCGCCTGCACCCCGCCCACGCCGCGCGCCGCCCAGACGCGGTCCGAACACTCGATGTGCGCCTGGTAGGCGGCCAGGTGCCGCACGGGCACGGGCACGTCCACCGGTTCGACCACCATGCCGCCCTGCCAGTGCAGCACGCCCAGCGCCTGGGTGAGATCGAGGATGCGGCGGAAGGAGGCGATGTCGCCGTAGCGGCGCCCGCCCTCGAGATCGGAGATGTTGGGCGCGCCATTCACCGGTCCGAAGTTCACGATGTTGCCGCCGACGTGCAGGTTGAAGGCCGGGTTGCGTGCGTGCAGCACGAAACGTTCCGGCGCCTTCGCCAGGTACGACTCCACGAGCGCGCGCGCCAGGCGCACCGTCTGTGTGTCCTCCTCGACCTGCGCGCCGCCGCGGCGGAACTCGGCTCGCGCGCTGGCGCTCCTGATCTCGAGCCCGGATTCCGCGAGCACTCGGTACGCGGCGCTGAGGATGCGCTCCACCTGTCCGGCGTCCAGCACCTCGAGCGGCGGGAAGGGGTTGGCGAGCCGCGGGAGCGGCGCGAACGTGGGTCCCGGGATTCGCGCGCTGCGTGCGCGCCGGCGCGGCGAGGGTGTGTCGCTCACGTCGCGGCGCGCATCATTTGCGCTTGACGATGATCTCGAAGCGGCCGCGCGGGCCGATGAACCAGGAGCCGATCATGCTCACCACGCTCACGACCAGCGCGCTCCAGAACGCCGCGCCGAATCCGGCGAGCGTCATGCCGGGCAGCATCCAGGCCACGAGCGCGAGCATCCCGGCGTTGATGACCAGCAGGAACAGACCGAGCGAGAGCAGCGTCATCGGCAGCGTGAGCAGGATGGCGATGGGCCGGACGATGGCGTTGACGAGACCCAGCAGCACGCCGGCGAGGATCAGCGTCTGCGGCGAGTCGATGCCAAGGCCAGGCACCCAGGCGGTGGCGAGCCACAACCCCAGGGCGACGATGGCGGCGCGAATCAGGAATCCGAGCATCTGGCGAACCTCGTGTCGGGACTCGCGCAGCATTGTGGCACGAACCGCGCGCCGGCGGTGCGAGGGTCAGTAATCGAGTCCGGGGAGCGGGGGTTCCTTGCGGACCGGAGTTTCCGCCTTGGGCTTGGGCGGGTTCTCGAGCATCACCCGCATGCGCGCCAGCAGGCGCTCCCAGCCCATACGGATCTTCACGTACGACCGGTCCCATTCCGGGGCCTCCGGAATGCCGGAGCCGAGCAGGCGAAGCGCGGTCTTGCCGGGCTTCGCATCGAGCAGGAAATCATCGACGATGGCGCTGTCGCAGCGCGGGAAGTCGCGCGTGTTCATGTAGATGAGCCGCAGGCGCCGGTTCGGGTCGAACACGTCGATGTGCGCCTCACGCAGGTTGGTTCCCGGCACGCCGGTGCGGTACAGCCCGCCGCGCCGGGCATCGACCTGCGCCTCGGTGTTCTGCCAGATGCGGATCATCGAGGGCTGGGTCAGGGCGCGCCACACCCGGTCCACCGGCACGCTCACCTCGACGAGGTGGGCATAGCCGCGGGTTCCGGAGCGGTCTTCCTTGCGTCTTGCGCTCATGATGGGTGCGATATTGTGCCGATTATGGCAAGCGGCGGCGTGAAGGGCGTCGCGGTGTTAGCATCGAAACCGCCCATGCAACTCCCGAATTGGCCCCCTGGCGAGGTCTTCCCGGCATGCTCTACGTGGACATTGTGATCGGTCTGGCAGCTTTGCAATTCCTTTACTTCGGGGCGCTGGCGGGCCGGGCCCGGGAGCGGTACGGGATCAAGGCCCCGGCCACCACCGGCAACGAGACCTTCGAGCGGCATTTCCGGGTGCAGATGAACACCCTGGAGAGCCTGCTGCTGTTCTACCCCGGCATCTACCTGTTCAGCGGCCATGTGAGCACCCTGTGGGCCGCCATCCTCGGGGCGGTGTACCTGGTGGGACGGCAGCTCTACGGCTACACCTACGTCCGCGACCCGGCCAGCCGCGGCCCGGGCTTCGGCATCGGCATGGTGGCGACGCTCGCGCTGCTGGTGGGCGGGTCGGCGATGGCCCTCTGGCACGCCCTGCACTGAGGCGCCGCCGGCTCAAGCAGGGGACGGAGGCCGCCGCAGTTCCTTGTCCCGGCGCATCCGCCGGTCCGCCAGGTTCATGAGCTCGCGCGCATCGCGCCCGTCCTTCGGAAAGCTCGCCATGCCGATGCTGACGGTGCAGCGGATCATGCGGCTGCGCACATCCAGCGTGGTGCTGTAGACGGTGTTGCGGATGCGCTTCTGCACGGCGTCGGCGGCCTCGGCATCGCTGGCCGGCAGCAGCACCACGAATTCGCCCGCCGAGAGGCGCGCGCTCGAGTCGGTGCCGCGCACGCAACGGTCGATGCACTGCGCCACCAGCCGGATGGCGGCATTGCCGGATTCGAAGCCGTAGGACTCGTTGATGGCCTTGAGGCGGTCGATGTCGATGCTGAGCAGCGTGTAGCCGGACTTCTGCGCGTCGAGCAGCGCGTGCTGCTGCTGCAGGACCTCGGTGAACGCGCGCAGGTTGAGGAAGCCCGTCAGCTCGTCGGCCTGCGCGAGGGTCTCCAGGTGCTCGCGTGCCTCGGTGACATCGGCCGACAGGGTGGTGGTGAGATAGGCGACGAGGAAGTACGGGGCGAGCGCACCGACCGCCTGCGCGGCGTAGCGCAGCGAGAGCACGTCGGTGTCCGGTGCGGCCATCGCCATGATCATGTGGCAGCAGCAGATCGCGGCCACCTGCAGCAGCGTCAGCGCCCGGCCCAGGGTGAGCGCCGAGAGCACGATGGGCAGCAGGTAGAGGTTCAGCAGCGGGCTGCCGTTCTTGCCCGTGAACCAGAGCACGCCGGTGATGAACACCATCATGGTCCAGGATTCGATGGCGAGCTTCACGCTGGTCTGCCGCGGGAAGAAGCGCCGCGCCCGGAACAGCACGATCATCGCCGTGAAGCCGGTCATCATGCCTGCCACCGGCCAGGCCTGCTCGGAAGGCGCCTTGGACCAGATGAGCACCAGCGCCACCAGCAACAGGCACAACGTCTCCACCGCCGTGGTGCTGCGGATGAAGCGCCGCAGGTTGAGCTGCGTCCCTTCCGTCGGGTGTTCCTCGGTGAAGATCGACATCGCGTCAGCGCAGCCGGGCGGTCAGGTGCGGGCCATGGGCGGCCTGCGTGCCGAGGCGGTGCAGTTCCTGCAGCGCCCGCCGGACTTCCGCATCCTTGCCGAGGGCCGCCTCGCCCTCGCCGCCCGTCCCCGGCGCAGGACCCGCGTCGCGCTCGATCAACACGTCGGGCTCGATGCCCTTGTGGTTGATCGAGGCGCCGGAGGGCGTGAAATAGCGGGAGGTGGTCAGCTTCAGCGCGCGGCTGTCGGAGAGCGGGATGATGGTCTGCACCGAACCCTTGCCGAAGGTGCGCCGCCCGACCAGCGTGGCGCGGTGGTTGTCGTGCAGCGCCGCGGCGACGATCTCGGCAGCGGAAGCCGAACCTGAATTCACCAGCACCACGATGGGGGCGCCCTTCAGGTCATCGCCGGGCGTGGCGTCCATCTCGAAGCGCGACTCCTCCGTGCGGCCGCGGGCGGTGACGATGACGCCCTTGTCGAGGAACTCGTCCGACACCGCGACGGCGGCCTCGAGAACGCCGCCGGGATTGTTGCGCAGGTCGAGCAGCAGGCCCTTCAGCGGCCGCCCGCCGTTGCGCGCGATCATCGCCGCCACGCCCTTGGCGAGGTCCTCGCCGGTGTTGTCGCTGAACTGTGAGATGCGGGCATAGCCCACGCCCGGCTCGGCCATCTGCCACTTCACGCTGCGCAGCTCGATGCGCGCCCGCTTGAGCCGGAACTCCAGCGGCTCGGCGAGGTTCTCGCGCTCGATGCCGATGCGCACCTCGCTCCCTTCCGGACCGCGCATGCGGCGGATCACCGCATCGAGCGAGCCGGTCTCCACCGGCACACCGTCGATGCTGACGACCACATCGCCCGGACGGATGCCCGCCGCCACGGCGCTGCCGCCGTCGATGGGCGTGATCACCACCACCGAGCCATCCTGCAGCGACACCTCGAGTCCGACGCCCGAGTACTCGCCGCTGCTCGAGATCTTGACGTCCTCGTAGTCCTCGCCCTCGAGGTACTCGGAGTGTGGATCGAGCGAGGAGACCATGCCGTGCACGGCGGCGTTGAGCAGCTGATGATCGTTCACCGGATCGACATAGTCGCGCTTGACGCGCTCGAGCACTTCGGCGAGCAGCCTTGCATCGGCCAGCGGCAGCTCATCGGCGGCGCCCGGCGCCGGCTTGCCGGCCCGGACGGCCGCAGCTATCCCTGCGGACAGGCCGATGAACATGCCGAGCAACAGCACTACGGTGTGGCCTGCGGGAGGACGGATCACGGCGGCAAGCATAGCCGCATCGAGGCCGGGAGGCCACGACGGCGGTTCAGCGACCCTGCCGCGCGAGCCACTGCTGGGGATCGAGCGCCGTGCGGCCGTGACGGATCTCGAAGTACAGCTCGGGAGCGGCGGACTCACCCAGCGCGGCGATCACATCACCCGGCGCCACCGCATCGCCCACGCGCTTGTACAGCGCATCCACGCCACCGAACAGGCTGAGATAACCGTTGCCATGCTCGATGATGAGCAGCAGTCCCAGGCCCGCCAGCCAGTCCGAGTACACCACCCTGCCGTGATAGGGCGCGCGCACTCGCGCGCCGCGGGTCGCGGCGATCATGACGCCGTTCCAGCGCAGGTTGGTCTCGCGCGCACCGCGTCCCTCGTGGAAACGCGCCGTCACCCGGCCCTGCACCGGCCAGGGCAGCCGGCCCTGCATGCGCGCGAAGGGTTGCCTCGCGCCCGTATCGAAGCCCGGAGGCAGCCTGCCGAGTTCGGCGATCAACGCCTCGAGCGCCGACTGCTCCGCCTTGAGCCGCTCGAGCTGCTGCTGCTGGGTCTCCACGCGCCGGGCCAGCGCGCCGAGGGCGGCGTTGCGTTCACGCTGCGCACCTTCCAGCGACTCGAGCTCACCGTGCGCCTCACCCGCGAGGGTCTCCAGCCGGGCGGCGTCCGCGGTGAGGCTGGCATCCAGTTCCAGCAGGCGCGCATGGTCCTGCCGGATCACCGTGATCTGCCGCTGCTGCTCGCGGCCGAGGTAGCCATGGTAGGCCAGCAACCGCCCCACGAGCTGCGGATCGCCTGCATCGAGCACGCCCTTCAAGGCCGGTTCGCGCGACAGGCGGTACGCGGCCCGAACATCTCGCGCCAGCTGCTCGCGGCGTGCGGCGAGCCGCTGTTCGATGCGGCCGCGCTCGGTGGCGAGCGCCGTGCGGCGCTGCTCCAACGCTTCGCGTTCGCGTTGAAGCGCGGTCAGCGCTTCGCGCTGGCGCGCCGCATCGAGCTCGGCGCTGCGGACGCCCGCGCTGAGCGCATCGCGCCGGGCGAGTTCGTCGGCCGTGCGCCGGGTGAGCTCGGTGATGCGCGCCCGCAAGGCCTGGAGCTTCGCATCGGGGGAGCGCGGCGCGGCGCTGCGAGCGCCCGCGGCCAGGGCGCCTGCGGTCAGGGCACCGGCGGCGAGCGCGAGACACAGGACCATGGCCAGGGAACGGCGGGTGGGGCAGTGCGGGCTGCGCGTGGTGGCTTGACAGAATGGGCGAAGGGCGCGGCTCATGGACGGGGCCCAGCATACAACCCGGGAGCCCCGCTGCTATACTTCGCGCCCTCATGCAGCGCCTGCTGGAATACCTCGCCCATCACCCGCTCCTGTCCGGTGGCGCCGTGGCCCTCGCCATCGCCGTCATCGTGAACGAGTTCCTGGAGCGTGCCCGGAGCTTCGCCGCCGTCAGCGCCGCGCAAGCGGTGCAGATGATGAACCAGGGCGCACTGTTGCTCGATGTGCGCGGCCGCGAGGCATTCGAGGCGGGACACATCGGCGAGGCGCGTGCGGTGGAGAGCGCCGAGCTCGAGTCCTCCGCCGACTCGTTCAACAAGTGGCGCGAGAAGAACGTCATCGTCTACTGCGACAGCGGCATGCGCAGCGCCACGGCGGTGCGTACCCTGGCGAAGCTGGGCTTCCGCCAGGTGTTCAGCCTCTCCGGCGGCCTCGAAGGCTGGCGCAAGGACAACCTGCCGGTGGTGACCGGCGGCGGCAAGTCCGGCCCTTCGGGGGGCCCTTCGGGATCCTCGAAGGGAGCCCCGAAGGGCCAGGCGAAAGGCGGCGCCAGGTGAGCGCCCCTCGCGTGGTCATGTATGTCACGGGCTGGTGCCCGTACTGCCAGCGCGCGCGCGGCCTCCTCGACGCGAAGCAGGTCGACGTCGAGGAGATCGACGTCGAGTCCGGCGCCGGGCTGCGCGAGGAGATGCGCCAGCGCAGCGGCCGCAACTCCGTGCCACAGATCTTCATCGGTGCCACCCATGTGGGCGGCTTCGACGACCTCCATGCCCTGGATCAGGCCGGCAAGCTCGATCCCCTACTGAAGGAATCGCCATGAACGAAGTCATCGGGAACCCGCAGCCCACCGCGGCGGGCGTACAGATCACGCTGCAGACGGTGTATCTCAAGGATTGCTCCTACGAGTCACCGAACGGGCCGCGCCTGCCGAGCGAGCAGGCCTGGGATCCCAAGTTCCAGCTCAACATGAACACCAGCGCCGAGGAGATCGGCCCGGACGTGCGCGAGGTGCTCTTGACCATCACGCTCGAGGCCAAGCAGGGCGAGGCCACGCTGTACCTGGTCGAGGTGAAGCAGGCTGGCGTGTTCACCATCGTCGGTGCCTCCCAGGACGACCTGAAGCGCGTCATCGGCAGCTTCTGCCCGGGCGTGCTGTTCCCGTTTGCGCGCGAGGCGGTGTCCGATCTCGTGATGAAAGGCGGCTTCCCCGCCTTCCTGCTGCCGCTCGTCAACTTCGATGCGCTGCTCGAGCAGGCCGCCGCGGCCCCACAGGCCGGCGCGGTGAACTGAAGGAGCCGCACATCTCCCCCCGCGCGGAGCGGATCACCGTCATCGGCGCGGGCTCCTGGGGCACCGCGCTCGCCATCCACTTCGCACGCTCGGGCCACGACACCCGGCTGTGGGGCCGCGACCTCACGGCGCTGTCGCAGATGGCGCGCGAGCGGTGCAACCGGCGCTACCTGCCGGAAGCGCCGTTTCCACCCCGGCTGGCGGTGGAGGCGGATCTCGCCGCGGCCCTCTCCCATTGCGATGACCTGCTGATCGCGGTCCCCTCGCATGCCTTTCGCGCCACGCTCGAGCACCTGCGGCCGTTGCTCGCGCCCGCGACGCGCGTGGCCTGGGCCACCAAGGGCTTCGAGCTCGACACCGGCAAGCTGCCCTACGCGGTCGCGCGCGAGGTGCTCGGCGAGCGGCCGATGGCCGTGCTCTCGGGTCCCACCTTCGCACGCGAGGTGGGAGCCGGCCTGCCCACCGCGATGACCGTGGCCTCGGCCGATGCCGGCTTCGCGCAGGCGCTGGCGCGAAACATCTCGGGCCCCGCGTTCCGGGCCTACACCCAGGCCGATGCCATCGGCGTGGAGGTGGGCGGCGCGGTGAAGAATGTCATCGCCATCGCCACCGGCATCGCCGATGGCATGCACTACGGCGCCAACACGCGCGTCGCGCTGATCACGCGCGGGCTCGCCGAGATGATGCGGCTGGGCGAGCGCCTGGGCGCGAAGCGCGAGACCTTCATGGGACTCGCCGGACTCGGCGACCTGGTGCTGACCTGCACCGATGACCAGTCGCGCAACCGCCGCTTCGGCGTGGCGCTGGGGCGCGGCGCCACCGGGGAGGACGCGCAGCGCCAGATCGGGCAGGTGGTCGAGGGCGTGCTGGCCGCGCGCGCCGTGAAGCGCGTGGCGCGGGAGCTGGCCGTGGAAATGCCGATCTGCGAGCAGGTACACGCCATCGTGCATGCCGGCACGCCGATCCGGGACGCCGTGCAGGCGCTGATGAGCCGGGCGATCCGCGCCGAAGGGGACTGAGGCAGGCGACACCACAGCGCCTTGCCGCCTCAGCGCGCGGCGGTGCGCAGCGCTTCGCCGAAGCGCTGGATCTCCTCCCGCGTGTTGTAGTGCACCAGTGACACGCGCACCGTACCGCTTTCCAGCGGCAAACCCAGCCGCTGCATCACGCGCGGACTGTACATGTGGCCATCGCGGATCCCGAAGCCGGCGCGGGCCATGTTGCCGGTCAGGCTGGCCGGTGAGCAACGCTCCAGGTTGAAGCAGATCGTGGGCACCCGCTGCGAGAGCCTGGCCCGATCGGCGATGCCGTGGATGCGGGCACCGCAATCCTCCAGCACCTCGAGCAACCCGGCCGACAATCCCCGCTCGTACTCGAGGATGGCATTCATCGCCCTCACCAGGACCGCTCGCCGGGAATGAGGCGGCTGCCCGGACCGGTCGGGATGCAGCTCGCGGCCGAGCCGCTGGAGATAGCCGATGGCCGCCTCCATGCCGGCGATGTTCTCGTAGCAGACCGTGCCCGCCTCAATCTTGCCGGGCGGCTCGTCCGGGATGAAATCCTCGCGGAAGAAGGGCAGTTTCTGCAGCAGCTCGTAGCGCCCCCACAGGAATCCCATGTGCGGCCCGAAGATCTTGTAGCCCGAGCAGACCAGGTAGTCGCAGTCGAAGGCCTGCACGTCGATGGGACCGTGCGGACCGTAGTGCACGCAGTCGAGGAACACCTCGGCGCCTGCGGCATGCGCGAGGTCGGCGACCCCGCGAACGTCGATGAGGGACCCCAGCGAATTGGCCGCCACGGGGCAGGCCACCAGCCGCGTGCGCTCCGACAGAAGCGGTGCGAGATCCTCCACGTGCAGCAGGCCATCCTCGCGCATCCGCCAGGTCGCAAAGCTCGCCCCCGCCCCATCCAGCGCCTTCCAGGTGGCGATGTTCGATTCGTGATCCAGGTCGGTGAGGATGATCTCGCGCCGCGGTCCCAGCGACTGACCGATGGCAAGGCTCACCTGCCGGATGAAGGACGTGGCGTTGAGGCCAAAGGCGATCTCGCCGGGCGCGCGCGCATTGAGGAGTGATGCGACGGCCTCACGGGCGCGAACCAGCATCTCATCCACGGCCCGGCTCTGGGGGTAGCGGCCACCCCGCTGCACCATGTGCTCGAGCAGGTGATCGTGCATGGCCGTGAACACATCGGCGGGGACCTGCGCGCCAGCCGCATTGTCGAAAAACACGAAGCGGCCGGCCCTCGCCAGCGCGGGAAACTGCTGGCGGGCCCATTGCACCGGAAAACTTCCGTCCATCCGCGCCTCCGCTGGAATGATCGCGGCGCCAAGATGGCGAAGCGCCCGCGGCCGCGCAAGCGGGATTTTGGGGCCCTTGACCTACGGGTCCAGACACAGGCGCGCTTGACAAGACCGTTGCGACGCGACAAAACACTGGCTGCATGGGGACCCGCGAAACGCAACTGCGCATCATGGAGACCGCACTCAGGTTGTTCAACGAGTTCGGCACGGCGCCCATTTCGACGAACCGCATCGCCACGCAATGCGGGATCAGCAAGGGCAACCTGCACTATCACTTCCGCACCAAGCAGGAAATCATCAGCCGGCTGTTCGATGAGGCCATCAACGAGATGAACACCGGCTGGTACGGCGATCATCTGGAGCCGACGCTCGAGCACATGGCGCAAATGTTCGTGCGCCAGCTTCAGCTCATCCTGCGCTACCGGTTCTTCTACCGCGAGATGGCGAGCCATCTGCGACGTGACCGCGTGCTGCGTCGACGATTCGCTGACAACCGCGCGCGGCGGCTGCGGGAGATCGAACGCTTCTTCCGCGCACTCGAGGCACGCGGCGTACTGAGGCTTCCTGCGGATGAGCGGCGGCTGCGCACCATCATCGACATCACCTGGATCGTCTCGGACAACTGGTTGAACTACCTCGAGTACCACGACCGGGACGTGACGCCCGAGTCCATCAACGCCGGATACAACGAGATTCTCGAGGTGCTGCACCCGTACCTTGCGGCGGACTTGCCTGAAGTCACACGCGATGCACTGCCCACCATTCAGCGGTTGATGGCGGTGACCCAGGCGCCGGCGCATCACGAGCCACCCGGCCCGTAACGCCAATCAGCAGCGCACGGGCCCTTGGCGGCACGGTCCCCCGTCTCTACCGCCGCATGAAATCGGATGCCGGCAGCACCCTGCCGGGCCCGCGCGCAGATTAGGGCGAGCAGGCTAAAGTCCTCCTGTACAAACCGGGCGTCGCTCAAAGACAGTATCGGCCATGAGCAGCCCGACCCGGGTAAACGCTCGATAACAAGGGGATGAGAACGTGAGCAATGGACAACTGCGGATGACACCATCCTGGCGCCTCGGCGCCCTGACATTGGCATCGGTTCTGCTGCCGCGCCTGGTGCCGGCGGCGGAGCAGCTCAGCGAGATCACGGTGACCGCGACCAAGCGCGGCGAGCAGCTCACCCAGGATGTGCCGGCGGCGATCCAGGCGCTCTCGGGCGATTCGCTGCAGAAGATAGGCGCGGTGGAATTCAGCGACTACGCCGGCAAGATCCCCAGCCTGTCTTTCACGGACCTCGGTCCCGGTGACAAGAAGTACGTGATCCGCGGCATCACCTCCACGGGCGCGGCCACCGTGGGCGTGTACTACGATGAAACCGTGATCACGGCCTCGAACGCCAACGATGGCGGCGGACGCAACGCCGACATCCGGCTGTTCGACCTGGACCGTGTCGAGGTGCTCAAGGGCCCGCAGGGCACGCTGTATGGCGCAAGCTCGATGAGCGGCACCATCCGCTACATCACCAAGAAGCCGGACCTGCATGCCTTCGGCGGCTATGTGAATGCGGAAGTGTCCGACACTACCAAGGGCGGCACCAACATCGGCGTCAATGGCGCGCTCAACCTGCCCATCGTCGATGACAAGCTCGCGGCGCGCTTCACCGGCTGGGACATCCACAACAGCGGCTTCATCGACGCCGTGCGCATTCCCGCAGGACCCATCAAGGATGCCAACAAGGAGCGCACGCGCGCCGCGCGGGTGCACCTGCGCTGGCAGCCCACCGACAACCTGAACCTGTTGCTGTCGGTCACCAACCAGTCGTTGCACACCGATGGCTCGAACCGCTACACCCCTGCCGGCACGATGTCCTTCGGCGATGTCGCCGCGGGATATCCGTCCATCCCGGGAGGCGACCTGGTCAACACCGACCTCACCCAGAGCCCCTGGGATGAAACACTGAGCACCTACAGCCTCACCGCCGAGTGGAAGGGCTCATCCGGTACGCTCACCGCCACCGGCAACTACTTCGACCGGCGCATCAACTTTCTCTTCGACTCCTCGCCCATCCTCTTCTATTTCGGTGTCCCCATCCCGGGCATCACCATCGAGCCGCAGGAACGACGTGTGTCCTCCTACGAGCTGCGCTATGCCTCTGCCCTGACCGGCCCCGTCAACTTCGTGGCCGGCGCGTTCGCGCAGAACGAGCACAACGACCTGACGGTGCAGGTGATGAAGAGCAACGCATTCGGCTTCCAGACTGCTCCCTTCAGCCCGCTGGATTCGGACGATGCCCTGCAGCATGCCAACGGCAACACCTTCTTCGGACGCACCGACTATCGCCAGCTCAAACAGTACGCGGCCTTCGGCGAGGTTACCTGGCAGATCAGCCCGAAGTGGTCCGCCATCGGCGGCCTGCGCTACTTCCACTCGAAGCAAGATGCAGAGAATGAGACCACCCACCCGTTCGGCGGCTTCGGCACCGACATTCCAGTGGGCGTGCAGACCAACTCGGGCTCGGGCAACAAGACCACGTTCAAGGCCAGCCTGTCGTACAAGTACAGCGACGATGGACTGTTGTACGCGACGGTGTCCCAGGGCTTCCGCGTCGGCGGCGTCAACGCCGCCAACCTGCCCTTTGCCAGTGGCATCCAGCCCACTTACCGTCCGGATACCCTGACGAACTATGAGCTCGGCGCGAAGAACGAGTTCCTGGACCACCGCCTGCGGCTGAATGCGGCCATCTACCAGATCAACTGGAAGGACATCCAGGTGCAGGCCTTGGATACCACCGGGGCGTTCCGATACATCACCAATGCCGGCACGGCCCGCTCGCGGGGTGTGGAATTGGAAGCGCAGGCGTTGCTGGCACCGGGACTGGAGTTCGACTTCGGCGGCTCGTGGACGGATGCCAAGCTGACCGAGGATCATCCCAACGTCGCGCACCCCGAACTCCACGACGATTATGCCGGCCACAATGGCGACCGCCTTCCCAACGTACCGCGCATCCAGTTCAATGCGGCGCTGAGCTACAAGTTCCCGGTGTCGAGCGAGGCCAACCTCGACCTCATCGCCGACGTGAACTATCGCGGCAGCACCGACACCCAATTCCGAACCTCACCAGCCCTGACGGTTCCGAACGGCTTCAACATTCCGCTGGCTGCCTATACGCTCGTGAACCTGCGGGCGGCGTTCGACTGGCATGACTGGACGGCCACGCTGTTCGCCAAGAACCTCACCGACAAGCGCGCGCAGGTGGATGGCATCGCCGCGGCGCAGGACCCCTACGGGCTGATCACGGTGCGACCGCGCACCATCGGCGTATCGGTGACGCGAAAGTTCTGACAACCACGACTGACGCCATGGGCCGAGCCGGCGGTCAGCCGGCCGGTGCCTGCGGCGCCGACCGACAAGAGGCGGAAGGAAAGCGAGAACGTGCACAATTCAGCAGCTGGGGCATGCACGTGAGTGCGCGCGGTCCGTCGTGGGTCGCCGATGGCGTGCGCGAGCACCTGCGGCGGATGCCAGTCGAGAACATCGCCGAGCTCGCGCGCGACACGACGCGTGCCGCTGATTTCATCCCCCTGTGGTTCGGCGAAGGCGACCTGCCGACCCCGCAATTCGCGGCCGATGCCGTGGCTCAGGCGCTTGCCGCGGGCCAGGTGTTCTACACACAGCAGAACGGAGTCATGGAGCTGCGTACCGCGATCGGCGAATACCTCACGGGTCTTGGCTCCCGCACGATCCCGCCGGAACGCGTGACCGTGACCGCGGGCGGCATGGGTGCGATCCTGCTGGCGGTGTCGCTGGTGCTCGATCACGGTGACAACGTCGTGATCGTCGATCCGGTCTGGCCGAACATCGCGGGCGCGGTCCGCCTGGTTGGCGGCATGCCGCGCTCTGTGCCGATGGATCTGGGGCTGGCCGGCTGGCAGCTTGACCTCGCGAAGCTCGAAGCTTGCCTCGACCGGAGAACGAAGGCGGTGTTCTTCGCCTCGCCCGGCAATCCGACCGGCGCCATGATTCCGGTCGAAACACAGCGGGCCATCCTCGAGCTCTGCCGGCAACGCGGCATCTGGGTCATTGCGGACGAAGTCTACAATCGCATGGTATTCGGTCAGCGTGCGGCTGCCTCGATGGCCGACCTCGCCGATCCCGAGGACCGTGTGCTCATCGTCAACAGTTTCTCGAAGTCCTGGGCGATGACCGGCTGGCGGCTCGGCTGGCTGGTGCACCCCCCGGCGCTCGAATCGCTGCTTGCCAACATGACGCAATTCTCCAACAGCGGACTGCCGACTTTCCTGCAACATGCTGCCGCAACGGTGCTGCGCGATGGCGAGCCGTTCGTCGCGCACATGAATCGCTACTGCGAGCACGGCGTGCGGCTCGTCTGCAACGCGCTCGAGCGCATGGGGCGCGTGCGGCTGGCAGCACGGCCACCGGCGGCGATGTACGTGTTCTTCGGGGTCGACGGAATGACCGACTCGCGTGCCGCCTGCCGGGAAATCGCGACGCGGGCACAAGTTGGTCTGGCTCCGGGCGCGCTGTTCGGCCCCGGCTCCGACGGCTTCTTGCGGATGTGCTGCGCTCGCGCGCCCGCGCAGTTGGAACTGGCCATGGAACGCTTGCGAGCGCTGCTGAGCTGACCGATGCGCGCTGTAGATCTCGACGACAAGTACCAGGTCGCGGACGGCACGATCTACCTCTCCGGCATCCAGGCGCTGGTCCGGCTGCTGCTCGAGCAGAGGCGCCGCGATGCGAGCGCCGGCCTTTCCACCGCCGGCTTCGTTTCCGGCTACCGCGGGTCGCCACTCGGCGGCGTGGACTTTGCGCTCTGGCAGGCTGCGGCGCACCTCGAGCGCGCGCAGATCCGCTTCGAGCCGGGCCTCAACGAGGAAATCGCGGCCACCATGGTGCAGGGAAGCCAGCAGGTCGCCGCGATCGGCGGTAGCCGGGTCGATGGTGTGTTCGGGCTGTGGTACGCGAAGAACCCCGGCGTGGATCGTGCCGGTGACGCCCTCAAGCACGCCAACGCCGCGGGCACCGCCGCTCGCGGCGGCGTGCTCGCGGTCTCGGGCGATGATCCGGGTGCGTCCTCCTCGACGATCGCCAACCAGTGCGAGCACGCCTTCATCTCGGCATCGATCCCGGTGCTGGCACCGGCAAGCGTCGCTGAAATCATCGACTACGGCCTGATCGGCTACGGACTATCGCGTTACGCCGGGGTCTGGGTCGGCCTCAAGGCCGTCGCCGACGTGGTCGAAGCCAGTGCGTCGATCGTGGTGCGCACCGGCAGGCCAGTGCTCGTCCTGCCGGAGGATGTGCCCAGACCGGCCGCAGGCTGGGGGATGCGCTGGCCCGATAGCCGCTGGGACCAGGATGCGCGCCTGCTCGGGTTTCGGCTCCCCGCCGCGAAGGCTTATGCGCGCGCCAATCGACTCGACTCCGTGGTATTCGGCTCCACGCGGCCACGAATCGGCATCGTCACGGCCGGCAAGGCGACGGGCGATGTGCTCGACGCCCTCGCACTGATCGGCATCGATCGGGAGCAGGCCGAGGCGCTCGAACTCGCGGTCTACAAAGTCGGCATGGTGTGGCCGCTGGAACCGGTGGCGCTGCGCGCGTTTGCTGAAGGGTTGGACGAAATTCTCGTCGTCGAAGAGCGCCGCGCCGTCATCGAGACTCAACTGAAGGAGCAGGCCTATCACTGGCCGGCCCGGAGCCGGCCGGTGGTGGTCGGCAAGACCGACGAGCGCGGCGCGCCGCTCCTGCCGGAAGGCGGCGTGCTCAGTCCGACCCTGGTCGCCGAGATGATCGCCCGCCGTCTCGCGCTGCGCGGGGCGCGCGTGGATCTGCGCGGGGTACGCCAGGAACTGCGCGGTACCGCCGCGCCGCCGCATGCGCCCGGCCCCGAGCCCTCGCGGACGCCGCATTTTTGCGCCGGATGCCCGCACGCGCGCTCGACGCGCGTGCCCGACGGCGGCCTCGCCATGGCCGGCA
>WBZN01000244.1_pt1 | contig 63180 bp, 73 predicted proteins | sample 5204281 | NCBI WGS metagenome assembly WBZN01 (sample SAMN12344347, study PRJNA552823) | activated sludge metagenome | biome: Activated sludge suspended growth; feature: Nitrification reactor; material: Wastewater; isolation source: activated sludge from nitrification reactor of wastewater... | reverse complement strand
GGAGTCGGGGCGTGCGGCGACGTTCGCCTCGGCTTTCTCCAGAGCGTCGATGCGGGTCAGCAGTTCGTTGACCAGGATGGCGGGCGGGTCGAGCCTCATTAGAGGTTTCCTCCTAAGATCATGAGCATCGCTTCGAGGATCGGCTTCGTCTCGTCAACATCCGTCACGTCAGCGAGCAGGGACAGCAGGATTTCGGTGGGCGGCGTCTCAGGCTCCGGGGGAACGTGGGCGTCGATGACCGCCTGCGCCTTGGGCGGCAGGGCCGCGATCTCCCCCGCTTCGGAGTAGGTGTAGATCGTGACGACGCCTTCATCGTCCGTCATGCCGAGCGCCGTCGTGACGATGCCGGCCTCGGCCAGTTCGGACTGCAATCGGATCAGGTCGTACATCATCGCTTGAACTCCTGAATGGTCAGCAGGCCGTCCCCAAAGGTCGTCGTGCCGGTCGGCCCTGACCAGTACAGGGCGAACGTGTACGTCGTGCTGGCGGCGATCCCGGTCATGGTCAGCGACAGGGCGAAGCCGGCCTGCGCCATGCTGTTGGCGGCGAGGTTCTGGATGACGATTTCCTGGTGGATGACGCCATCCTTGTAGAGGTAGACCAAGATATTGCCCGATGCTGCACTGGAGCTTAGCCTCATCCTGCCGAACAGGTAAATCTGCCCGAGTTGGGGCGAGGTCGTGAACGACACGCTCCCCGCCGTCATCGCCACCAGGGTTGTTGATGTGGTGGTCTGCCCGGCGGTCGGGTTGATGTTCGCCCTTGCTGCGGTGACTGCGTTGGCCGCGAGGTCTGCCGTAGCAATAGTCCCGTCAAGAATCTTGGCGCTGGTGATCGCACTGTCCTCGATGTCGCTGGTCCGAATGCGCCGCGTGCCGGTACCGGAATCCAGGTAGTCGCCGGTCATGCCGCTGTCGTACAGGTCGTTCAGGCCGACCACAGCCGCCGTAGCCCCGGCAGCAATGCGCAGTCCATACGCTGCGCGATTTCCGGAGGCTCCGCGACGAGCAGTATTTCCACTTACGAACGAGTAGTTCCCGGAGACCTTGATGTTGTCATACGTGGTCGCCGCGCCTACGCTGTTCTCACGGGAACTGTTGTTCGTAACCTGGGTGCCTGCGCCGGACGTGCTGATGCCGTGTTGGTTGTTGAGGTACGACTTGTTACCGTCCACCACGGCGTCGGCCCCGGAGGTAAAGACACCGACACCTGTATTGAGACGGGCGGTGCAACCATTTACCGCAGCCCGTGCGCCCGTAAATGACAGCCCCCGTGACGAGTTGGCTACGGCCTCGCAGCCGATAGCCGAGGAATCGGCGTACGATGAGCCGAATCCGTTACCCGTGTTCCCGTAGGCAAGGCAGCCTATGAAGCGTACGACCCCGCTGTCATTAGCGAAGCCGTCAGACCCGTTGTTGCGGGCGACGCACCCGACCATCGTGGTCACGTTCCCGTTCGGGGAGGCCGCCGCCCGGACATAATAGCCGACGTTGACGCAGCCGTCCGAAACGAGGTTGCGCCCCATCGCCGCAGTCGTGCCGACCTCGAAGAAGAAGCCGTAGCCCGGCGAGTTGACGACGACGACGTTTTCCACAAGGTTATCGTCGGCGGTGACGTAACATGCCGTGGTGGTCGTGTACGCTCCGTTGACAGCCTTGTTGCCGTCGATTTTGAGGTTCCGCAGTCGGCATCGACTGTTATTGACGGCAACCAGCCAGATATTGCCGCATCCCGACTGGCCTTTCAGGCTGGTGTTGTGTCCGCCGCCTTCCAGGGTACTGTTCGCACGCCCGTAGGTGACAGCAGCCCCAATGTTGAACGTCCCGCTCGACAGACGCACGCTACCGCCAGTAGACGGCAAGGCTGAAATAGCCGCGATAATCTCGGTATGATCGTCCGTCCCGTCGCAGACGTAATCAGCCATGAACTTCTCAAGGAAGGTCGCGTCGTTGGCCGCGACGTAGAGCGTCGCCGCCCGACCGGTCTTAAGCAATCCTCGCACCCAAGCAGCCATTACGTACCCTCCGCTACCAGGACAGTTGCAGTACCGGACGCTGTGATTCCCCTAATCACGGCTGTAGTGAAGTTATTGTTGGCTGGAGATATCTCGTAGGTGCCACCGTATGCTTGAAGTAGAATACCCTGACTAACTACAGCAGCCGCGTTTATTTTTATGTACACATCTACAGAGCCGATGTTAGTGAGTAGGGCATACTTACGACTAGCGTTGGCTCCTAGCATATCTCCGGAAGTCGTAGTTGCTGAAGGTTGTGTATGAGCGTAGGTCATAGATGTCTGGGTAAACTCTAGAATACCTACCTTAAAGTTACCGGCACTAGTTAGGGCTGTAGGGACGAGGGCGATGAGGCTAGTCAGTCGTTGTGCAATTCTCTGAAGTCGTCCGTTAAGTCCTGAAGACGCGGTATCAGATGCCGGAGCAGTCTCCGTAATAATACCCATTCGGGCTACGTCTTCAGTAGAAGCCGTTACAGCTAAACTACCGGCTGCTGAAGTACTACCTAGTGCCGTTGGTAGTAGGGCAATAAGGCTGGTCAGGCGCTGCGCGATCCGCTGGAGCCGCCCGTTAAGTCCTGAAGAGGCGATATCGGATACCGGAGCAGTCTCATCGACAGCCCCAATAAGAGTAGACTCAGCTACGTTGACAGGGAAGCGCTTTCCTGAAGTATCGTCAGTGTCATTCTGAGTACCTTCCGGACCCCATCCTGCTTTAATACGCTGAAAGTCTTTACCAGATATACGATCTACGGCAACATCTGGATCAGATGAGTTAGCTGACTCCGTAGTCTTAATGCTATTGTATGTCATAACTAAGTCCTAGCTAAAAGGGGTGGAGGTTTTCACCCTCCACCCCTATAGTCCCGGCTATAGAATTATCGATTACGATTCTTGTCGGGTCGCCGGTCTTCCCGTCGTGGATCACTCTGAGGGCCACGCTCAATCGCTTGATTGAATACGCCGGGATGCTGACGTGGTACGGGGTCGGGGACCGCCGCATCCTCGACAGTGAGATTATCCAACTTATCCGCAAGCGTGGAATCATTGAGCGGATTAGCCACTGCCGGCTCCCCAACCTCAGCAGACGACGTGGCTTCCTGAGGGGTATAATCCGGCTCGACATACTCGAAGGCGGGTGATTCCGGAATAAGGAATCCCTTACGATCAGAACCAGCCGTCTTCGTGTATGCGAGGTATTCATCTCGGGTAGCGGGAACCGCGATCCGAGCGCGGTAGACCCAACGAGTAGCCTTAGACTCAGGGAGCGTAACGATGTCCCCTGCCTTCAGCTTCCCTACCGTTGCGTCTACGTTGGCCCGAATCATACGCACATAGACGTACCGTTCCACCGCAACGGGTGCCGGTTTTAGCAGTTCCCCACGAGCGATACTCATTACGTTACCTTTGTGCAAGGGCTTTTAGCAGCCCTTGCACCCCTTTCCCTTGCAAGACTTCTTGTGTGCCATGATTATTCCTCTTAGCAGTCCGGTCGAACAACGACCTTGGATCGCCAACCGCTATGAGCCGTACCGGTAGTGGCGTGAGTCTCAACGATTTCGATAACATCGCCCGCAGCAACCACAAGGTTAGCCGCAGTACCGGAAAGCGTCATAGAAACTTCGTCACCATTCAGGATGTTACCCTGAGCGACGTTTGTAACCAGGGTAGCCACAACCGTGGTACCCACGCCCGCTGTACCTCGGTTATACGCAGTAAACGTACGAGCCGTGGCATCAGCCGCAGTAATAGCCCCGGCAAACGTGAGCGTGATACCTGTAACAGTACCGGCTCGATCAATTACCGCGATGATGGAGTCCTGATCTGTACCCGCAGCAACCGCCGGCGCATATCCGTGCTGCTTATCCTGGTAAGGGCTAGTGTTAGGCATTGAAATTCTCCAGTAGTGAGGGGGAGGCGACTCCCCCTCGATAGCTATTAAGCCGCGTCGTACAGAACAGCGAACGGATAGCGAGTAGAAGCGGTGTTCTGTCGATTAATCGGATTCGGAACCTGGAATGCCATCCGGCACGTAACCATGAGGGCAACCATGCTCTGTTGCGGAAGGTTGTACACGATACGCCCGTCGTTGTCAGTGATGACAGCCTGATCGAGCATCCGGTACGTCAAGTCCTGCCGAATACCGAGAATACCCTGAGTCCAGTCACCGGCAATAAGCTTCACAGAGTTGCTGGTACGACCGTAGGTACCCGCATCCTCTGCTTCAAACAGGCCGGTAACTCCCGACACAGCCTTCTCACCGTATACCTGACCCTTGTATACGGTATTCTGGAGGCCAGCCGTAGCCGGTGGCTGGAAGATGAACGCCCCCTGCGAGTCACGAAGACCCCGCAGTTCGCCCTTGACCGAAGTCCGGATAAAGAATCCGTTAACTTCATAGCCGTCAGTTTCAACCGCAGTCATGACTGAGTTGATATCGTCGGCAATATCGATACCCGCCCCCTGCGTAACATAGTTACCGGCCGCGATAGCCGCAGCAACAATGCTAGTAGGCCAAGACGACGGCTTGTTGTAGCCGAAGAGAACAGCGGCGTCGAGAGTAACACCGATAGCCTCTTCAACTTCCGGCTTCACTTCTGCCCAGATATCGTAGTCGGTATCATCCAGAAGCTTTTCCGGAATAGGAACGATTGCTGCCAGTTCCTCTGCATCGAGAAACTTATTGTCCCACGTAACCCGCGTGGTCTGCTTAAGGCCGATCTCACCAGTCACAAAGTAACCGGTAGCCTTGCTAGACAACACAGGCATACGAGTCTGTGCCGTACCCATGTTACGGTGCTTGAACATGGACATAACAACAGATTGATTAACGGCATTCTTGATGATTTCCCGCGACGCATCCTCCTGAATTAGAGGATGAGTTGCCGGAGTAGTGTCGTAGGTTGGGGTACTACCCCGAACCAAAGCGGTATTATAAGTCACAGCGATTCTCCAGAATAACGAGGACAGCAGTATTAGCGTAGAATAAAGCGGCGCTAGATACGACGCCTGCCGCCTCGAATATAGGCGTTCATTGATTCATCGACGCTTCTAGGTTCCCCGGACACAGCCGAAGTACCTGAAACAACATCTGGTTCGATACGCTGGCCCCCGTACCGCGCCAGTACCATCTTAATGAAACCTGAATCGTTCATTAGGGTTTCCCGGGCCTTAGTCATACCTTGATTAATATAGTGATTCTCTAGGGCTTTAAGGGCTTCCGCAGCCATCTTCGTTCGCCCCTCAATACCCGGTTCCTTTACTCGTGAGAGGATGTCTGCCTGAACCTGTTCCGGAAGTCGTTCAAAGAGGGGGTCCATTACTCCGCGATCCAAAGCAGTAAGGGTGGCGCTAACATTAGAGATAATGTCGGCGTCAAGGGCTGCTCTGGCGGCTTCTTCCTCTTCGCGCTTCTTAATTTCATCGACGTACGCATACGGGTCTTTATCCCGTAGTTCTCGCTCGCGGTTACGTCGATCTTCCTCTTCCTGCCTCTTCCGGCGAACGGCTTCACGCCTATCCGCTTCTGCCTGAACCTTTCGGTCAAGTTCTTCAGGGGTCAGGACGAGTTGCTTCGCCGGCTCAGTGGGAGTATCGGTAGCACCCTCAGCCTTTGCCGCCTCAGCCGGTGTCTCCGTACGGGTACCAGTCGTTGATTCCGGAGTAGCACTTGGGGCACCTAGCCGATTCCGGCCGAATGCCTGCCGAATACTATTTGAGATATCACGAGAGGTAGGGGTAAGTGAAGACACTTGGGGAGGCGTACCCTCGCTACCACCAGTCTGCGTAGGTGCAGGGGATGGCGCGGGTGATGGGTCAGCCGTTGGTGCCGTAGTCCCATTAGACGAAGCGGTTGAATTGTCAAGCATGACCTAATGAACTCCTGTCATCCATGCTAGCAGACGACACCCCCACCTGTCTAGTAGGGGTGTCGCCGGCCGCTCTATTCGGTTGGCGTTAGGTACTGACTCGTGTCGATATAGGAAGCTGAAGGGGGTGCAGCGGCCCCTGTACTGGCGTCAGTAGGGAGTCGGATACCTTCGTAATTGCCTACTGCGTACTTACTCACGTCGGTAGGCTCGTATGGAGTTAGATGCTTCAAGGCGTCCCTAGTAGCGTTTCTAGCGATTCCTGCGAAGTCTGGTCGCTTAAACTCAAAAGCATCAGCGGTGAATTTAACTCCGGCAGATGAATCCTTATCCATACTGCCGGATAGCCCGTTGACCGCTGAAGAGAACTGCCCCCCAAACTTCGGTCCTACCCGATAAGGTAGCAACGCTCGTTCGTTTGCCTGAGCCGACTCAGCCGCTTGCTGCCCTACGTTAGCCTTATCAATCTCATACTTAGCAGCAAACCGGCGTTCCTCATCAGCAGCCTTCTGCGCCTCCCTACTCTCAGCCGCTCGTTCTCGTTCCTCCTTGGCTCGGGCTAGGGGAATGGCTACCTCTGCATCATACCACTCCTTGTATTTCTGCGAAGCTACTGCGGCAGTCATTTGATTATGAGCGATAGCGTCCCGTAGCTGTTCTCGCTTTTCTTTCGTTTTAGCTTTAATCTCATCGTAAGCCGGATTATCGATATAGCTTACGCTACCATCCGGATTTTGTTGAATTATACGACGAGTTTCGTCCGTAGGACTTCCGATAACCGCAGGACGATTAGCCTTATCTTTCTCTGCTTGGAGTCGATCTCGCTCGATACCAATGCGATCCCGTTCTCGTGAATCAGTGAGAGCGCGTGCCCGGTCCTCACTGTCCGCTCGGGCCTGAGCAATTTCTAGTTCTTTTTCTCTTAGAGCGTTAGCTTTATCATCAGCTTCCCGGCGACGCTTCTGTTCTTCTTGACGATCCTCTTCGGCCCGAGTAGCCCGACGTGCTGCTTCTTCGTCTCGCTCTCGCTTTTCTCGTTCGCTATGAGTTTCAAAACGACCGGACCCGCGTCCAGCGTCTTCTTCTTTATATGCTGGACTAGTTTTGTCTGGAACAGGGCCGTTAGCCCTGTTCCACTCAGCTTCCGCTGCCTCTGCCTGATCTTGCTTACGTCGTTCAGGGGAGCGGTTATCGTTCGTATTTGACGGAGGGTTTACTTTATCGTCTTTTGGAACCGGTCCCTGGTAATCTACGTCATATGAGGGTTTACGACCTACCCCACCTTCATCCGCTACATCTCCTTCGAGCATGCCGTCAGCGGTTCTAGGTCGGGATGTATCCTCGGAATCATCAATAACGGTAATCATTTTACCGTTATTGCTGTACCAAGTCATTTTCTTTCGAGTTAATTTTCGAGGTTGGCTAGTACTACCCGGCTCCCATTTAGGGTTATCTATGGATTCAGTCTCAACTACATAGTCCCCCTTCTGCCCACCGTTTTCGTCTAGCCATTTAATAATGTCATCTCGCAGCATGCGGGCCATAGTTATCTACTCCTGGGAAGAATCTCACCTGCTTTTACTCGTTCATTGCGTCGTTGCGGTATAGCGTCCGCCGGTAGCTTATCATGAATCATCGTGTATTTTGCTGCATCCCTAGCCTGTCCAACGTAATAGTCAATGAGACTAGTTTTATAGGCTTCTGTAGCTCCCGGTTCTTGAAACTTAGGCATAGACACCGCTTTACGTATGCCTTCGTCTACGGCTTTATTCATAAGACGCTGATACGTAGCATACTCGGCTCTAGTAAGTCTAGCACCTTCGATTTCAGGATCAGATACCGCCGGTCGCCAGGACACCCCTGCGTCTTCTAGAAGCTTTCTAGATGATGGGGTGAGTAAGTCGTTGCGGGCTACCGCTGCATTCTCACCGATAGTCCCCTTCTGAAATCTATTGATAAAGCCGCCGGCTACTGGAATATCCTGAGGTTGATTATTATTCTCTACCCCTCGCTTACCATACAAGATTTCACTGGCACCATGCCACATGCCTGCGTACCCTGTACCGATATCACGAGTTAGAAACTCCCACCAAGCCGGATGCTTAAGAGGTTCGGTACTGTCTCCAGACATTCCCCCTGCTTCAGCTATACCGGCAATACCTCTACCTAACGTATCAGCCATGCCCACAGATAGAGGGGTGGCGCGCTTATCAGCATATTCGCTAACGATGTTGCGTCCTCTAAATGTGTCACGGTTTCCAGACAACTGTAGTGCAGTGTTAATTCCCGGAGGAACGGCACTCATGAACAAGTCTTCGCTGTCTGTAGCCTGAATAGGAGAGAAACCGAAAGCCACATTCAGCGCCGTCTTAATTGCCGTAGGATTCTTATACTCGGGGGCATTAGCCGGGAATAGGGTACCTTGTAGCATCTCTCGCGTAAGTACGCCGATAGGAGCAAGATGTCGAAACCGAATATGAATAAATTGCGGTCGTCGGTTTCCATCATCATCTACCGGGGCAGTGAATCCTAGGTCTTCAGGGAGCATCACTACCATACCCTGATCCTTAATGAACTGAGGAACGTCCTGATAATCCTTTCTCGTTTGCTCTGACCAGTTATTCATAGCTTCAGCCATGTACATAGGCATGACTACACCAGAGATAACTGAAGCCGTGTAAGCCGCTGGATTCTCTTTGTATGCGCGTTGTACGTCAGCTACAGACTGAACAGACACGTTAAAGAATGGAACGATTTTGTTAATAGCCTTAGCCCAGGTTCCACCCTTAGCAAAATCGATAGTAGTTGTCCGGGCTGCCTGTGTACCTTCGATGGTAGATCGAAGCTGAGCGTCTGCTATGTCCGACCGGATATTTTTAAGGGATCGAAGACCAGGGGGTCGCTGCCCACCCCGCTGAATAGCGGCTAGAGCAGCCTGTTCCTCAGCCTTAAATCCGGCAATAGTCTTAGCCGAGCGCCCCTCAGACAAGCGCATCGCCGCTACTCGGGGAACCATTTCAATGCGTTCACCGATACGCTCTACCGGCTTCAAGAATAGGGTATCTTTAATGAACGACAGCAGATCAGCGGCGGTACCAATCTGATGAATACCGGTTCTATCGATCTTAGTGTCAGTAATGATGGGTACCGCGCTACGCTGAAGTTGTCGTACCTCCCCCTCTAGTTGACTTTCAGCGCGAGTCCCCCGGAGTAGGGCGGTAGCCTGATCTAGCAGACCCTCTCCAAGCCTACCGCTCTTATTATAATACCCGGTATTTCCGCCTCCTTGCTCCATGAGTCTAGCCATATCTCCGCTATACTCATTGCGCCACATATCGCGCCACGCCTGCGGAGTCAGTACGAATTCCCCCAACGCTCTAGCCCATGTGTAGAGAACCTTACCGTGAACCATAGGGTTAAGGGGGATGCCTGCTACCACGCCACCCATAGCCCCCGGTCCGGCTTCTCTAGCTACTTCACGCACCATATAGCCATGTAGGTCTAGTAGGGCGTTAGCTGTCAAGAATGCCGGATTACGTGAAGTAGCACCAGCCTTGAAAGCATCCATCAACCCCATGAGTACGCCGTTAGATGGGGGCGTGTCGTAGTGAGTGAGATTCCCTAGTTCCTTAGCTACCCAATAAGCTGTTTTTACCCCATTCTCGAAACCGGTAATACGTGTATGGGTATCCTTAAGATCACGCATACCCTTAGTTTCCGGAACAATCAGAGCCGCGTAGTCAGCAATCCTGCGCTCCCCCGAAGTAAGCCGACCCCCTACAGCGGTATAAGTACTGCTGAGATTATTAGCCGCATGCCACAGACCTACGACGGCGTTGAAGACTTTATTCTTTTGTGCGGCTGCAAAGGCTTCGTAACTCTGCCCCACAATAGAGGCCAGGGGGGACATGATGTCGCTCTCGCTGCCATAAGCACTGAGGGAGCGAATGGTATTGCTATTAAGCGAAATGGACTTACCCACAGGAACGGCTTTGTCATCAAGCTGATGCCGTAGGATATTCATAGGAATATAGTGAGGATACGCCGCACGTAGTTCCTGATACATGGTGTCTGTGATAAGACCGGAATCCCGCTTAAGTTGCAGGATTTCATCCCCATAATCCCACACACCTTGAACAGCAGTCAGGAATTGCTGCCAGTGCTGCACCCCATTTACCTGTTTCCACTGTGCCTCAGTGTTAACTAGAAGACGTTGCGCCTCCCTATAAGTAAGCCCCCGAGCAAACTTACGGTTTTCCCAGATAAGCTTTTGGGTATTAGGATCGAATCCGGCATGTTCTACTACATCCACTATATGTTGAGCATACATGAACAAGTCTACGGATTCGTTATCTATGCCTAGTTCCCGGAATCTACGTAGGAAGGGCTTCAATCCATTATCGATGGCTACCTTAGCCATACTACCCGGATCGAATCGCTTCATCTCCGCAGCCAGAATCTCCGCCGGAATAACTTTACCCGTTTGCTTGTACCACTCTCGGGCTATGTCATCCTGAAACGACTGTAGCTGTCGGTAAGAGTCCGTCCACTTCAATGCTACATGTTCGTTAATACGTTCAAAGATTCCCTTATTGGTAAGTTTAGCCGGAGTAGAGGGGTCCACAAACATCTGTCGGATTCGATTATTCAGTAGAAGAGGGGGAGCCTTCGACTTCATTTTGCTACTGAATATACCTAGGGCCATACCGCCAACGATGTTCTGGATAGTAGGTTCTTCGTCCGACTCGGCTCCCGCTGTCGCACCTAGCCCGGCTCCGGTTAGTGTGTTCGCGTACTTCCAATCCTCGGGGTGGTAATCTCTGGGCATCTGTAGATTAGATGGAGCATCCAGAGAATTCTTACGACCCATTAGACTGTTTAGGAAGTCCTTGGACCGGGTTAGCAGGGATGCGGCGAAGTCATCATTAGATGCATGCGCAAACTCATGAATAAGGATACCCCTGAATTCCTCCTTAGTCATGGTGTCTAGGATACCGGAGTTAACAATAACTACAGGCATATTACCCGAATCATGATATGCCGCCGCATTAATAGACGGGTCAAGCTTAATGATTACTCGGGGGGAGGGCATGCCTATTTCGTTAGCTACTGCGTCTACTTGCTTCCAGTAATCCGCGTACTCATTTTTAGGTGTGGCTTCAATGGTAGCGGCACCGTGGTCAGCCGCTATTTCATCTGGAAACCGAGGGTCTACCTGTTCTGGAATAGCCGGCTTCTTCTCTGTCTTAGCGCTACGAAGCCGACCTAGAATAGATGCCTCATCTGCGGCTGATTCCTTAGTACGACGACTAGCTAGGTCTTTAAACTCCGGTCCACCGAAGTAACCGAGTATAGTATCTCTAGCCGCTCGGCCTAAGGCTACCCGTTCGTAGGATGGATTCTTGTCTACATACTGACTCATAACCTGCCGGATTTCTCCGGCAGTAGTTATAGGATTATCCAGTCGGCTAGCTACCCAACTAAGGATCGGATTCTTCGACTTAGCCACACTGCGCGAATCCGTTAGAAGGGGGCCAAGATCGACTATCTCGTCATCCGCTTTGTTACGAATACTCAGCAGCAATCCGGCAGCCACTCTATAAGCACTATTAGGGTGTGTGGATAGGATATCCTTGGACAGCGACCCTATAGTGATTCTGTTAGCGATGGCATCAGCCGCCGCTTTGGCTGCAATAGTTCCTGCGAATGCACCACCTACTGTACCGGTACCTAGTCCTACCAGGGCACCGACTGTGGCCTTACGCATCTTCGTATCGAAGTCATCATCCGGATTATCGTTGTATCCACCCACGGCTCCAGAAGTCACACCAGTGATAGCCCCGGTTCTGGCTCCTAGGGTATCGTATTTATTTAGTTGTTGACCTTCATCCGGCTTCAATGTGCTTCTGAATCCTGATTGGAATTCAGCCGCTCTCATCTTATTACCGAAGTTAGCCATGTCTTCTGCTGTAGGAGGCGCTGTGTTTTTGGGTTTAATCGCTTCGTAGTCCAGAAAGGTACCGTTAAGTGAAGCATCATCTAGGAATTTTATTACATCTGATTCCTGTTCAAACGCCTTTATAGGTAGTCCATCTGTAGGATCGAATACCATGTATCTAATAGGTCGTTCCGGATCATTGGCGTTTAGCTTAAGAAGGTCTTCGACGTTCTTTAATTCGTGTGAAGCCTCATTAAATATATCCTGAGGCTTATATTCCAAACCCTCAATAAGCTGTAGTGTTTCCGGCTCAAACCTACCGTAATAGGTTTTTAATTCCTTTAGAGCGTAATCAGGATTACGGTGAGCGCTCTCTAGAATACCGTGTAGCTGATCTAGTTGAGCGTTAATATTAGGCGTCTCTACCCAATTAGGTAGACCCTCGGGCATCTTAGCCGTAGCCCCGGATAGTGGACGGGCGATACTATCTTCGTCGCTAAGTGCCTGAGCGAGTGCAGGCATGTTAGCCGAGTCTACACTTTTGATAACCGCTTCGTCGTAAAGCCTACCCAGAAATCTATCAAACTTAGCGGCGGCTTCTGGAATCCCGGTTTGATGTACCAGGGATGTCATGGCTTCTCGAAGCAACTTAGCTGTGGGCTTACCCTTGACAATCATGCCGGTACCCGCAGCACCAGCGGCCAAGGCTTCTAGGCTCAGGTCCAGAATATCGGTACCCTGACCACCAACGAAATCTCGCTGATTGTACAGAGAATCAGCCGCCCCTCCGATAGCGGAGACAAGCCCACCAATAGCCGCGAGCGTGTACTTAGGCTTCTTTTCCAGACCGTAGCTAATAGCCTGAAGAGTACCCAATACACCGGCAGTAGCTTCGGGTGCTTCGAGCAGGGATGCGGCTAGATCGACGCCTTGAAAGAACGTGAATATCTGCTTAGGTCCAGACCATAGGTTAGCAATAGCCGCACCCGGCGTGATGTTATCACCCAGACCTAGACTCTTAGCTAGTCCGGCACTAAGATCACGCTTCTGTTCAGGATCACCTGCCAGAATTTCGATAGCCTGACCAATGAGAGTAGGTCCGGCATGCCCCGCAGATGACGCAGCTTCTCGGGATTCCTGTAGAAACTTATCTCTGTTGGGGTCAACGCTAGGGTTTTGTTGTTCAAACAACGCCCGAATCTTGGCTACCTTTTCCTCATCTCCGAGGTTAGGGTCGCTTTCAATTCGCTCTTGTTCGGCTACTGCATCCGGAGTACCCAAGTCACCCCACGGTCGAAGGGGTGCGCGTCGGCCTGCATCCGTTTCAGCCTGACTCCACTCATCATAAGCTTTACCGGCTTCACCGAATTGCTGCCCTACTTCGCTTAGTGTTTGGGCTGGCGCGTCAAACATATGACGCGCTTTTTCTGATGCCCTACTGTAGAGATCACTGACTGTGTTACTAAGTCCGGATTCAAAAGATGTTGAGTCTCTGATTGCTTCATCTGACGTGGGGGAAGTGCTACCGTCTCCTGGGCCAAAAGCCTGGGAATCGAGACTTGACGCATAATTGTCAGAATCGGAGAGCGTCGATACGTTTGCAGGATCGATTGCGGTAGTAGTTCCGGTGGAATCAAAGGCAGCACTGGCTTCGTTATTTCCTGTGTATCCACTAGGACGCCCCTCCATAGCGGAAAACTCGGCTCCTACATCATCCGGTGTAGGAATTCCGAGTTCTTGTGCCATGCTATTAGCCGACGCCGCTATCTCATCCTGACGCTGGCGTTCCTGCTGCTGTAATTCGTAGGCTCGTTGAGCCTCTTGTTGTTGCCGGTGTTCTTCTGCTAGCCGCTCCTGCTCTATTCGGAATTGCTCATCCTTGATGCGTTGTGTTTCAGCCTCGATAGCGGCTTGTCTTCCGGCATCAGGGGGTACGACCATATCGGCAGTCTTTAGGTCGAAATCATCGGCCTCCAAGATGCCCTGAGTCTGTCGATCAAACAAATCCTGCTGATCGGCTAGCCAAGACTGGAGTGGAATATCCGGTAGTCTGACCATTATATCCTCACTGAGTACAGGGGATGCACACTACTAGATTAGTGTCCGGGATTATGTAGTACGAGTCTCCTGTTTTGATTGGAGCATTGCACTCAGGTTTAGCGCAATGAGGATGTAGCGTAGGATCATCCTCCCTCCAGACCCCTAGCGGACTACAGAATCCTCGGTGACTATTACCCGGCATCTTTCCTAGCGACATCGTACTGCCGCCGATCTTGTCACGATACCCGAATGTCTTCGTTCGTTGCGTCTTCTTCAGTGCCATAACGGTATCCTAGCACATATAGGATAGGGAGTCCACTACGGCCCCCAGACCTTCGTTTGCTGCTTCTCTCTGACCACTGAGGCAGGATCGCCGTGATGCTTGCTACCAGGGCTGCGGATGGCTCGAATGAACATGCGGTGCTGCGTTACGGGATCGTAGAAGTTAGCCCCTTCTGGAATGAATGCCTTATGCCCATAAGCATCTGAACCATCCGGAGAATGTATGATGAATTGATAGTAGCCCTGAGCGCTGGAGTTTAACTCATTGGAATTAGGGCTGCGGTCGCTAGGATCGGAGGCATACATAGGTGTGCCTCGACTTTCTCCGGCCATCATGAAGGGATTCAAGCTAGGATTCTCACCCGGAAAATCAGGGGTGCCCTTGACAATCTTATTCATATTGTCTTTCCAGTACCCCCACTCTTCTTGCGGGATTCCCTCAGCTTTCAGGGCTTCGGTCATGGAGTCACTGAATATACCCTCTCGCGTAGTAGAAGGCATATCGTAGAACATCTTCATGCCTTGATGCCGGTTACGTTGTGCATTCAGATCAGGATTCCAGGGATTCTCGTCTTGTGCTCCGGCGGCGGCTAGAACTAGCCTATCGTCCCCTGTATTCTTATAGAAGTTTACATAGAACGAAGGTGGGTTTCCCTCACTACCGCTCATCTTCATAGTCGAGTAGGGGTCGTTATTGGTGGATCGGCTAGGTGCCCAAGGTTGTCCGCTGTACTGCTGAGAACCGTTCTGCATCTGTCGCGTCATAGCAGACAAATTCTCACGAGTTGGTCCCGGAGGTCGCAGACCTAGTTCCTGAATACCTCGGGCATTTGGATTGGCAGTACCGTTGGCTGTAATCATTACATCCGGTATACCTGGATCACCGTTATATGCGAACTGAATCTGGTCTGCCCTAGCCCACTCAGGATTACGTACTACGGCTCCGGTTGCTCCTGTATAATAAACAGGACCATCAGGCGTATCCTTCTTCCCTGCTATGGTCCAGTAGTGTGTGCCGCTAGATACCACTACTGGACGACCGGCGTCTAACTCTTCATTTATTTTGTTCCAGTCCAACCGTTGAGCCTGTGCGTTAATACCTGCTTCTTCGCGTAGCATGCGAGCAAAGTTAATCGGACCAGTAAACTCTTCACCGTTATGGTAGCCATACTTCTTAGCTAGATCGAGTGCTTGCTCCGGATCAATGTTATATCCGCGAGAACGCAGGATATTTGCAAACGAGTTAGGTCCGCAATCATTGGAGGTTACTTGACGGGATATAAGCCCTAGTTCACCGTTCTGCCCAAAGGCGGCTTTCCAGTTGAATGGACCGCCCGGAGCAGATCGTTCAACCGCATTGTCGATGAGTTGTTGGTCGAGGTCTTTAACTCCGGGGACTGAGTGGTCTGATCCAAAGAAGGCATCTTTCCAACTTTCTATATACTGTCCGGGAGCATTGCGGGGATCAGCCTGCCGTCCCTGTTCTCGCTCCTGTTTAGCCCATGCCATTCTAGCCATATCATTTAGATACGGTTCGTAGGCTTCCCCACCGGCTTCACCCCTAATTAGTTTGCCGATACCTTGAACTATATTACTACTAGCCTGCTGTAGATTTTCTCCGGGTTTACTGGTTAGTTTAGCTAGGGCATATGTAGGAGGGTCGTTGGTATCAGTAAGAGATAGGGGCTGTGTTGTAGGTGCTGTACCTGTAGTGCCGGGTAGCGTTTTAGTATCTACGGGAGCCGTACCAGTCGGTTCGGTTGGTTTAGTGGGGGCGTATACGGAGGCCGGACCCACATACTCCCACTTATTCGGAGGCTCATATTCGAGTTGAGTCTTATGAATTCGTTGTAACTTTCCGGTTTCCTTGTCTCTATATACATCTACATTAGCATCGGGATCGGGTGTAGCTACTGTAGAAGGCGTTCCGGGTGTAGGTGTAGTACCCATAGCACTAGGCGAGCCATTGACAAGCGTAGGCTGTCCAGGTTTAGCCAGCGATGGGGGTGTGTAGGTGGCGTTTGGTTTGATTCTCGGGTCGAACACACCTTTGTAGGAATCCGTGCTTTTTGGTACAGAGGTTGATACTGCTGTTGATACCGGAGGAGCTGTTCGTCCGATGGTCCGGTCGGAAGCAGTCGTTCTACCGTCCAAAGACTTTTGTCCGGCGTTCGGTTCGTAAGTCCCGTACACGGCTTTGTTTTGTTGTCGTTCGGACTCATGCTGTGCCCTCCACTGATTTTCAGCCTGATCTCCATATTGTGCTTTAAATGCTTGCTGAGTCCACTCACTCTGTTGTCCGAATGTTTGGGTGTCTCTAGCCTGCATGACTTCAGACGGCTTAGCTGTCTTAGGCTTATTAGCGGCTTCCGCTTTACTCTTAGCTTCACGAGCCGCTTTCTCGGCAGCCTCGCGGCTGGCTTTAGCCTTAGCTTCAGCGGCTTCTCTAGCTTTCTCGGCTGCTCGTTCTGCTTCACGAGTGGCGGTAATATGATTGTACAGTCCCAGGATATCCGGGGACTGTACAGTAACTTCAGGAACCTCTGAACCTGGAGGCTTATTTAGCATTAGATTACTCCGGCTACCGTGCCCCGCTTCGGTCCACCGTACTTAGGTAGGGATGCTTGAAACTGATCTTGGGCTGCTTGAATATCCCAACCATCCGCATTATACGCGGCCCAGGTTACATCTTGACCGTAGCTACCGGAGTTCTTATAGTTCTTAGCGTTAATCTTATTAGGTGCATACCCTCCGGTATACTGTCTAGCGGCTTGCTGCCCTGTAGTCATGTTCTGAGCCGTGGACTGCTGCTGCGGTACAGTAGTGCTGTACTGCGGACGATATACAGGGGCGGCGGCTCCTGGGGGATATACGTTAGTTTGACCGCCGGGAGTAGTTTCATAGTTGTAAGCATTAACAGGGGCGGCTACTCCTGGGGGACTGTAGGTATAGGCCGGTAGCCGCGCTCCTATAGCCTGAACAGCACTCTGCGCCCCATTCGGTACTTCGTACTGCCCTGTCTGTTCATTAAATACCGGACTACCTCCTGCGTAGTTAACTACCGCTCCCCCTTGGGTGGTGACTACCTGTTGTCCTTCAGCTACGCCGACTGGTGGAGCCGTGTTGGGGAAACGTACGGTTCTACCGTCTGCTAGTACTACGCTACCATCCGGATTCTTCTGCACTACCTGAGGCATAACGGCCTGACTCATGTCAGTACCGACCATAGGTTGTGTAGCCGGTCCGAATTGTTGTGGCTGATAGATATTCTGAACCGTAGCGGCTTCAGGATTACCGGAAATAGTTCGTGCAGCGGCTATAGGGGTGCGGCCCACTAGCTGATCGGCATAACCGGCCAACCCCATCTGCTGCGCCCCATTAAGCACATCTAGCTGAGCAAAAGCATTCTTCGCTCCCCGAGTGTTGTTCGCCAACTCCAGCATCTTAAAGCCCTGATCGGCTTCCCACTGCTGGCGAGAGAATGTCTTTTGTCCGTGTACATATCCGGTAAGTTCTGCCTGCTGCGCCTCTAGCTTTAGCTTACTGTCAAAGTCCCACTGCTCACGAGTAAGGGCAAACTTATCCTTTTCTAGTAGTTGCTGCTGACTCTGAATCATCATAGTGTGATTCATCTGAGCAATTTGCGAGTCAGTCAGCTTACCTTCGAGGGTCTGTTCCCCATTAAGAACACCGGTTAGTCTAGCCTGTTGCTCTAACCACGTTAGCGTAGGCTGTCCCTGATACGTACCGGTGACTGAAGCTTCTTGGAAGGCATGGGACCACGCGGATTCCGCCTGCTTAAACGCTAGTTCATCAATCTGAGCCTGAGTCGCACTCTGCATCTGAGGTAGTTCGACTAGGCGTAGACGTTCCTTTTGAAATTCTAGCTGAGCCGCAAACTGCGCCACCTGAGCGGCTAGTTGTGCGGCTTGCAGATTTACTAGTTTATCTTCCGTCTTAGCCATTTTAGTTCACCAGTGCATAGCTAACGGTGTACGTAATGGAATCAGCGTCACCATGAGCCGCATCGACTGCCCATCGGGGAGGCATGAAGTCCTTGGCGATAGTATTAGCTGATCCGGTTAGTTCTGGATGGACTCGCAGAACCGTTGTACCTACTCCAGTAATAGCGGCTGAGGCCAGGATGGTATAATACTTACCGGAAGTAGGATCATAACCCTGGATAGTGAACACTACTGACGGTGTTGCCGATACAGCAGTAACATCAATAACAACCAGCACCCCTCGGGCACCCTTGTTATTTAGAATCTGCTTTGTTGGGTTAGCTGTGCGAGCCGCGCTGGAATACACCGTACCGAAGTTAATCATCATTTTCTCCCATAGTATTACCGGGATCTAGGTCGGCAAGAGTAGTCCTTGGCCCCACAGCTTTCATGATATCCGCGAAGCCTTCGATACCTACTTGCTTGATTAAGGTATCCCGACCTTCTTTATTAGGCTGATCGTAGTTAGGGGTGCCGTCAGGGTTTATGTTGTATACCTTCCGGCGATAGTAATCTAGCTTATCCTTTTCGGATACCTGAGCAGCGAAGGGGGACTGATAGTCCCCAACCATCGCACTAACATAATATTTCGATTCGTTTTCAAGCCAGTTCATGATTTCGTCAGATACGCTATCGAATGGATGAGGTTTTCTGGCGACCATGAACTATGCTCCCGGAATAGGTTGGTGGGTTGAGGGTGCCCCTCGTACACCGCCCGGTGCTCCTGGTGGAGTACCTGGAGTACCTGGGGGCATCTGGGGTGCGGTCATGGGTGGTTGAGCCATACCAGCCTGCTCCCCTCCCTGGAACGGTGGAACGAATCCGGTAGTAGGCAAGCCCTGTGGAATTCCAGGCTGAGTAAGCGGAACAACGCCCGAAGGATTTTCTGCCGGAGGACCACCAGGAATCTCTTCCGCTGGAATACTACGCAGCTTATCCTGATCTATAGTAGCAAGGCCCGCAAATACTCGCTGCTTCATCTGATCCTGAATCGCCGGGTCTTGCTTCAGGGAGTAGAGTAGCCACGCCCGCTCAACATCAACCGGATTCCGGCCCCTCTTACGCATAGCTTCGTAGGGGTCCATGATACGCATGTCCAACTCTTCTTTAATATTTCGGAGTTCTAGCGTATCATTATTGATGTTAACCGGTTTAAGGGCTACCTCGTAGAGATGAGAGCCGCCGGTTAGTTGCTTGGGTCCGAGTCCTAACCAGCCTTCTTTGTATATACCTACCGGGGTAGGAATGCGCCCCCTCATCTTGGGTAGTGCGCCGTTAACGTAGACTGTCTCTCCGATATTGTTTTCAATTAGCCAGGATTCAAACCCGACTCTAGCAGACAGACAGTCTTCGGCATTCTGAATGATGGGGGACCACGCTAGAGTGGCGAGATGTGTTGCCTGATTAAGTGCATATCCGGCCGTCTCCCCGGTGATAACACCTTGAACCGCATCCGGAAGCACTCGTTCGATGAGGCCGCGAACAAATTGGATAGCTTTATCCAAATCCACAGAAGTACGCGGCGGGTCCATAGCTTGAATGTCATGCGGAAAGATTGCCCCCGGAACCAACTGCTGTCGATTCGCGTGAATCTCCTTGGCGTCGTATCCAAAGGGCGTTTCGGCCATAGAAAACGTCGAAGGACTGGTTCGACGATACGCCGGATAGCTGAAGGAAAATGCAGCCTGACTCTGCATGGTCAGCAACGCATTCAGCAGGGGAAACAAGTGAAGGTAGGCAAACAGGACTGATAAGTTTGCTTTGGCCGGATCGCGGCTGGCAGTCATGATCCCACTTGACATGAAGTAGGGACCATTTAACGTTCCCAGATGCGGATTCCCATAATTGTGTTTGAACCGGCGTACCATCAAGCCCGAGCCTACGAAGCCAGCACCCTTCGACGGCAGATCGCCCGGCCCCCTCAATAGGACTACACATTCATCCTTATCCCACACTTCGATCATGAGAAGCGTTCGACGGCAACCGGGTCCAGTCTTAGGAAAAGTATTGTGCCATTGAGCCGCCGGAAGCGGAGCAGACGTAACGTCATCAAACGCTACAACCTTACCCCTGGAATTCATAGCCCCACCATACTTCAATAGTGTATCGAAGTATGGAACCTCTTTGACTTCTACTACCCGGACAAAACCATCTTCACCTTTCTGGTAGTAAAAAGTTTCTGGAGGAATATCTTGGGTTTCAATAGGGTAGGGTAGGCCGCGCTTGTAGTTCTCGGTTCGTCCGTCGAAAATTCGGTAATAGCTGTCGTCGTCTATTTCTTTTCGCTTACGCTGCTCATCTAGTTCCCGGAGAGTACTCTTAGCGTAGTCACTATACTTGGCCCATGCCCGAATCTTTCGGTCATGTGTCTTAAATACAGCAACTCCCTTAGTAACCAGGGAGTACATCCAGGCTCTATGTAGTCGGCGTTGTTTTTCTCGCTGTTGTTTAATCCAGGCTTGTGTGAAGAATTCTCTACGAAACGCTGCCACATCCTCCCCGAGATCACCAAAGCCGGTAGGCTGATATGTGATGGTGGGAGTATTGATAGACAGCGCAGCAGTAATGCTTCCGGCAATATGATTAGGCATAGGGGATCGTACTTCGATAGCCGTTGCCTTATAGTTTTCCGGAATCTTCACCGCTTGGTTCAGAAAGATTACATCATCAATGTTCTTGAATATTTTATCTCGGTCCTCAAAGTCCCTAACTAGATCGTGCGCGAAGTTGAGGCTTACTGTGGCGATATCCTCATCGCTCAGTCTACCTCCGGACTTCAAGGTAGCCGGCCTAATTTCTAAGGACTCTTGGGACGGGAAGTCCAACATATTACGTCCTCGTTATTCCCACATGTAGCTGCAAGTCGGTGTACCGGACGCCGACTTAACAAACAATCGATTAGTGTTATTGATGGGGATTGGTCCAGTGTTTTCTCCGGGACCAAGGGTGAAGCTTTGAGTGGTAGATGTGCCCCCAATCAAGATGTTGATGGAGCCGTCGTTGTTGTGAACATTAGCCCACCGGCATGGGTGATTGTCCAGAGCGACAGCGGAGGTTGACAGTGCCTTAGTAGCTGATCCGAGAGCCATAGTAATCAAATTCTCCCGCGCTAGCTTCCCGTCCCAAGACAGGACAGGATCACTATAGCATACGTGCGCGTATATCACATACTGGTAGCAACTTGCCCCACGGCTTTAAGCCGCTCAATCTCTGCCGCCAGTTTCTCAACTCTGTCTGAGGCTAGAGACAAGGTATCCACCTGATCCTTGAAGCGGGTGTTAGGAAACCCGAGTACTTCCCTCATAAAAACGGGATACCATTTCGCTTTCTTGTTAACGAATACCTTGCCTGCTTCTGCTCGGCCGGCAGGCAAACGGGCACGACTAATCTTATCTTTCTCCGGCTTAACTAGTTCAATGTTGACCATTGCTCGGGTCAAAACATTCCTAACTATTGACTGGATGGTAGAGCCGTGGAAGTTCTCTGTCTCCACTCCAACGTAGTTAGGACGAACTAGCCGGATCATCTTTACCATCATGTTTTCAACGCCGTTAGTAGTCAAGCGTTCCCGGAAAACATTGATGATGTATATATTCAAGTCCATGTCTACAGCTACGGTCATACAGACGGTGAAGCATGCTCGTTTACTCTCCGAGAATGCCAAGTCCCACACCATAATCTTTAGACATTGAGGGAATATAGTCCCCCAGAAATCAGTGGGTAAGTCCTGAAAGTGTTTCTCATCCTTGAAGATGTCCCCACCCATACCGGATACATCGCCTTGATGTACCATGTTGAATTCAGCGATGGTTAATCGCTTACGTTCTAGGGCGACGAATTCCTCATCAAAACGCTCCGGCCACAGTAATTCACCTACAGCCCGACCTAGGGGGTCGTCTTCCTCTGCGACTAGAGGGGTGCGAATTACTATCCAGTCTCCGGATTTTTCCGCTAGGTTAATGAAGTGACTACCTAGATCGGCCTCATGAAACCGGGTCATACAGGCTACCAGCCATCCGATCTTAGGCTGGATTCTAGGAATAACTGTCTGATCTACGTAGTTCTTAGCTTTCTTTTGCTCAGCTTCACTCTGAGCATTCTTCTGATCCATTGGGTCATCCATGATAATACCGTGTGCGCGAGCGCCCATGATATTAGCATTTAGACCTACCGCTTTAAATGCCGGGTCTTTAGCCCCCGCTGGCGTGCCCTGTAAATACAGACCATCACTAGACCAGCCCCGGCGTCTATTAGGTTTATTATCCTTCTCCGAGAATACCATCTTATACTTATCATTACCCTCTAGGATTTCTCGGATAGTGTTACCGAATACTCCGGCCATAGGATCGGATGCCGTCATAAACAGTAAGTGGTGATCCGGATTATTACCTAGATAGTGTGCTGAACGTATGATGGAATTCCAGGTACTCTTAGCAGAGTTAGGGGGCGCGATGATGAGTAGCTTATTCTGGGGTACCCGGCGATTGATTACGTCATCGGCTACTTTGTTCCAATACCTATGAAAATATGTGGGGGTGAAGCCAAATACATACTCCCCGAAATAGTTAATATCATCGCGCATTTGCTGAAGTTTTTCTTCAGCTTCTTCGGGAGTGTCACCTAATTCGGGGTCATAGCGTCTAGCTAGTTTTCTTTTCTTAGCCTCAGCACGAATTAGAATCTCTTGAATTAGTGTCTCTTCTTCTTCGGCGGCTACTACTAGACTTCCCGGTTTAGCCATTACGTAATCCTATTATCAGGGTCCAAAATCTGACTTAGTAGTATCTTCGTATCGAAGTCATTAGGGTCTGGTTCGCTGTGTCGTAGCACATACGAAGCTATGTGTACAGCTATAGCCTCTTTAACCGTAGGCCATACTTCATCTACTAAATCAAATTCCCCTCGTATAACTTCACTAAGTGCATCCTTACTTACCGGGACTAATACTTGTAGTACTAGTGGTTTGTACTGCTCATACGTATTCATTATGGCGGCTGCTGCTTCAGGTGAAACGAGGCTGTCAGCGACGACAGCCTCCATGAAGTGTGCAGCCGGTTTATTCGCAATCAGTTGGGATATGATATGCGATAGTCGCTGAACTTTCGCGTTCATAAATTCGATTATGTCCGCGTCGCTCGGCCCCGGCTGATAGGTCATGATTAGATTCCAGTCTTCTTGCTCGACGCCTTCTTAACAGCATCCTCGGTTCCGAGTTGTGGTCGGTTAGCGCTGAGCCATACTCCAAGACCAGTAGCAAGGAAACCAAAAGCGCTACCGATTTCCTGCTTAGCTGCAAACAGTACTTCACCTTCTCGAAAAGGTGGGACGGCTCCGGCCCCAATAGCTACAGCCAGAGCCGTAGCGATGCCCATAAGAATCCACAGTCCGGCGTATACAAACAGGTTAGCTAGCTTGGCGTCCATTACTCTTCTCCAGTGAATTGTTTCTTAATTCGGTTAGCTTCGGCTACAAGTTCTTGTACGTCTTTTGTTTTATCTACGATACCTGGAATGATGACGTTTACGATATGCTTAATGGCTGTCTCGTATCCTTCCCGATCCGGCGTACTGAGCGTAGGTTCCTCGGTATCCGATGAGATCAACAAATCCGGATGCAGAATCCGCACCATTGAGACAGGCCCACGGTCGCGGAACTGTTGTTCAGTCATAGTCTGGTAAATACCATCGTATCCGTTGGCCGGATTAGCTAGGTTAAGTCGGTTATTAACTTCGTCGTAACCTCTAACCCCGGTCCAATGTCCTGCCGACCCCCATCGTCGAAAGCCCGCGAGAATAGGGTATTCACCCGCTTCCCTAGTAATATACTCATAGGATACCACCGGTTCGTTATGACCGTAAAACCCAAACTCACCCCACTGTCGAGTAATAAAATCAGCTAAGCCTTTGCCGGAGGCATCTAGTAGACCACTACTAGAATTCATAACGCCTTCGGCTGACATTGTATCTTCCATCCACTTATCTTGTGGATGTCGATTAACTGACCACATACCCCACTCTAAGGATTCCTGTGAGCAGTCATAAGACTTATCCTGCGGGTGTACAGGCTCGTCGGGGTTGTACGTAACCTTAACACTCTTTTGTAGTCCGGCGTCCCATTCCTCCCCTAGAATGATTGTTAGATACAAGCGGGTTTCTTCTGGCAGATCACTGTAGGAACCGTTCCAAGAGTTAACATTACCCGGTCCCCAATTATAAGCAGCCAGGGCTTTTACATATGATCCGTTATATGTCTTCAATAGCTTACTCAACCACTTAGCTGCGTAGTCGAGGCTAGCCCTAGGATCAGTAGGGTCTACATCGGGATGCATGGAGGGGATAATTTGGGCGATGCCTGTAGCCCCGGATGCATTGTTATAAGCTTTAGGATTAAACTGAGACTCCTGTTTAATCTGCTTATAGAAGATGTCCTGATCTACACCATACACCCGCGCTCTAGCTTTAGCGTACTCTACTAGATCCGGAGTAGTCACTCCCCCTCCACTAATCCAGAATGTGCTGTTATTAGTTCCGGCCGCAGCGTCTACAAACGCCTCTACATAATCTTCCTTCGGTGAACCATCTGCGTTATACAGACCAAATGGGGGCACCATCGCATCAGAATAACAGAAATAAAAGAATCCGGCGATTCTTTTGGATTCTGAAGCCCACCTAACCATATCGTAGATTTCATCTACGCCCCGATCCGTCTTATCTCCCCACCACCCCCACTCAGTAATCATGATGGGAAGCGTGCCTGTGTATTCTTCGTAAGCGTCTAGCAGAGACGTAACGTCGGGTAGGTCTTCAATATCCGAATCATTGGGGCCGTCTTTTAGGTAGGGGTGGATGGCTACCGCGTCTACGTGAACGAAATCAAAACCGTCTAGCCATGCCGGCTGACCTGAAGCCAAGCCTCCTAGAACCCGTGGAATATTCTGATCTATATACTTATCTACGAACTCTGTTAGCCGGAACAATTCCTCGTGGTTTAATGTCCAAGAAGAATCGCTAACGTGGTCCGGTTCATTGCCTACCTGAATTCCAGACAAGTAGGGACCATATGTATCGTTATAGGTCTTCAAGGCTGCTGCTAACTTAGAGTCGTCTTTCCAGATATAGTCCGGAAAAGACTCTTGAGCCAGTACACCTAATACCATTAGTCCCTGCTCAGCGTATTCAATAACTCTGGTTAGCCCGGAATTAGGGGGTGGTATCATAACTATGCGGACTAGTGTGTTATGTTTAGCCAGTAGAACTGAAGCCGGTGTATTACCTTCTCTATCTACGTTCATTCCGATGTTAGCCATGCTGATAACTCTCCAGGGTTTGTACTTTTAGTCTCAGTTCTTGGATAAGCTTTAGGTTGGTATCATGCGCGGTACGGATGGCTGACAACTCTACAGAGAGTTTGTATTTTTCCTCATTAGTCCTCATAACCTGAGCCTGTAATTCATCTACTCTATCTCGTAATTCAGCTATTGTTGTTTTATATTCCTCCCTCATTTCTTCTTGTAACCGGAAAATAGCTTCTCTATCTTTTAGGTCTAGAATAGATTTCTTTCGTGAGTATCGCTGGCGTAGTTCGTGATTCTGATTAGCTTTAAGTGTTCTATAAGCCATCCAGCCGGTGAATCCAGTACCTACCAGCGATATAACCCCTGCCCCCAATTGAATGAGAGTCTGATTATCCACAGATTACCCCGCGTCTTTTGCAGCCCTGAGTGTAACAATAAACATGAGTAGTGCCATAGTTCCGTAAATAGCTACCCCCGTTCCCTGTGGATTAGTGAAACCGAACATCAGCCCAATAAACATAATATATCCGGTAAGCGCACTAGCGGTGCATATTCGCAGCATGTGCTTTCGAAACACATGAGCATACGCCTTGATAGCACTGATACTCGCCCCTATGATACCCCACCATGCCTCGGGTGCCAACTGCCTGAAGCTAGAGTATGAAGGACTACTACCGAATGAGTCGTAAAACGGATTAAGCAACTGTAGGGAGAACATCAATATGACTAATGTAATTCCCAATTCCAGGGGGTCGATGTCGTCATGCCAGAATATTTCTTTTACCCTCAGTAGTGCCTGATTAATCATATTAACCGAGTAGGTATTACGTTGCATGGCTTTGTACCTAACTTCCGGATCCCAAGGCTTTACTGCGCTCATAACCTGTAATCACTTCATTTGCAAGTTCTTGTAGTTCGTCGTAATCGTACTTAAGAGCCGTTGCTAGTGTCTGTAGTCTGATAGATAGGTCAACCTTCTTCGGTGCATCCAGACCCATCAACTTAGACTTAGCCGTCAAAAGCTTAATCATCCGGTCTACTGCTTCATAAGCAACCTCATCTGTGCGTAGGGTGCCGTCTGCTTCTCGACCTGTAGCCGCCGGAGTAATGGCTCTAATCATCTGATCGTACTGCTCTAGCTGCATCCGGCGTTCTAGTTCGGTGTCTGCGGCTTCCTGGTCATTGAGATGTCGCAGATAATTATATGATGCTTCTCGTACCACATCAGTAGCTAGCTTCGTTTTATACTCATCACTGAGTATAGCTGCGATTTCATCGAACGGTACCGCATGCTTACGTAGATCGAAGGCTCGTCGTTGTAGCATGGGGTCAGCGGCGGTAAACGCCATACGAGCGGCCCGGGGAGTAGCACTAGCACTGATAGAGGAAATTACAGTTCCAGGGGTAGGTAGTGTTCGCGGAATCTCCGGGGGGATATCGTGAATATCCCCACCCTTGGTGCGCTTAATTCCGCGCTCATCAGCCCACTCTAGATACCAGCGTACTTTCTGTACGCTGATACCCAGAGTCTCCGCGATCTGCTTACGGCTTTTCTTTTCCCGACGAAGCCTCGTTACTTTAGCCCGCATCTCCGCGTGAGTAAAACCGTTAGCTTCATCCACATGATAACTACGCCGGCGCTTCTTGCCGCGCTTCTCTGCGGGTAGAAGTTTCTGTACCGCACTATGAACCGGAGATAAGGCTTCCATTATTTCCCTCTTCTGGTTCGGGGTCAGGGAGTCGGGCAGTCCAGGGATTATCAGCTTCTAGGTACTGATTAATCTCTTCCTTCAATGCTAGAACTGCCTGTAGTTCCTGATCTCCCAATTCACCCGGAGCATTGTAGTCAGGAATGTCTTCCCCACTCTGTAGATTGAAGTCCGGGTCAGGTACGGAGGGGAAGCCTAGGTCACTGTTATTAAGCGTGGTTGGTGGCTTAGACGGCGAGGGGTCGGGATCGGTGCTGTTTCTGAAGTAACCCGTAAGCGTCCTAGGTGGTCCCGGGATAATGTGTGGTTCCCACTCTAGATCACTGTTACTGTAGGGGTGGACTTCCCGTAGGCATGAGCCGCACTGACTAGGAGCGTCGATAGGGATAGGTAGTCCGGTAAGATACCGAAACACCAGGGGGTCTACCCGTTCACCCTCGTGAATTTTTCGTGTAAGAATAAAAGCCGGCTTGAAGCAGGGGTACTCTCCACGTTTATGGTAGATGTACTCATATCCCGGTGGTAGCGTCGGACCCACCGCGTTAGGGTTATATAGCGGTGGCGTGGGAGCGGGGGCTAGGTTAGGAAACGTAGCTTCGGTACTACGAGCAAACGCTTCCGACACTGCTTTCTCAATCAGGGGAGCGATCTTAGCTGTTAGGTCCGGTGAATAGATTGTATCCGTATCTACCGAACCTCCTTTATGTCGTTCCAGACTATCGAGAGCCGCTGACCACCCCGCTATGTAGGCTCGCTCTAGCGCCGGTTGAATATACTTTATAATACCTAGCGTGCTTTCGAAGCCGTAGTCTACGGCCCGCGTGTTAGGCGTTACTCGTTCCGGCTCGAGATTTTTCCGAAGATATGCGTCCTTTTCCAGCCTATGTTTCTTATGAGCAAGTTCTTCATTGAGTTCTAGTTGAGCCTTCCGCTGTTGTTCTAGATAGTTCGCCAAGTAGTCTCGGGTATTCATGATTCCTCTCCGTCTCGGTGCCAGCCAATAAACACAGTGTCTCCCGGCATAGTTTCTGGGAGTCGCGCCAAGTGCGGTAGACCCTTATGCGGATGCGCCTCATGAGGGGTGCGGTTTTCTTCCTGACACACGATGATGTGATCCCGGTTACGTAGTCGAACAACCGTAGTCGCCCCGCATGGATTCTTAGCCACTAGACCATCCGCATTTAAATACTCAGGATGCGTAGGATAAACGGAGTGCGTGTGTTCTCCCGGCTTTACTGTGGGGTTCATCTCATAACTAGTATTCTGCTGGTAGGGTGGGTTGGGCTGCGACGGGTAGATGTGCTGCGTGGCATCGTAGTACGTAGTAACCGCAGGTTCTTCCGGTCTAGTTAAGTCAACATGATGGTAGTGCTGCTCAACTTCGGTCAAACTAGGTGTCCACTCCTGCTCGTACTGTCGTCGCCATTCCCGGTCAATATCTTCTACCAGTGGTTTATCTTCAGTCAAACTTACTGACAGTTCTTGAACCTGATCTACTTGCTGTCTCCACAGGTTCTCTCGCCGCGCAGTGAAATCCGGTGCAGGGGGTGTTGGGGGAGCGGCCGAAGCCTCCGGTGTCTCTGGCTGAGTACGCTGAGCCTTCCGGGCTTGCACTCGCGCCATCTCAGCCTCCCACTCAGCCATCGGGTCAGGCTCTTGCTCCTGCTGAGAAGCTTGGGCCGGATTCCCGTAGCGCGTCGGGAGAATAAGTTGTGTGGGGGTGGCTTCTACTTCTCCCCGGAAACCAGAAATTCTCTGGGAGCGCTCCTGTGCGCTCATCGGGGGTCGCGGCCTAGCCCCAAGGTCTTCCGCGTAGACCTTCTGTCCGGTCTTAATAGCTTCAATACCGTTACGGATAGCCCGGCCAAATCTGGCCCCCTGATCCGCTACAGCTTCCGGGTCTGCTCTGAACATCCACCCATCAGTCTCCGAGTACGGTTGATACTCAGTTCCCGGGGGATCAGCGCTCACCCTCACGAGCCTCGTTGATTCTCTCGGCTGCTCACTCACGTAGCTGTACTCCTTCTTATCCTGACCGGCATCTGCCGTTCTCAGGCGTTTGTACGTAGTCCGGTGGGCTTAGTTCACCAGTCAATATCGGGGTAGGTCTGTAACTTCTCCAATCAACAGGGAGTACGATTGATTGGAGAAGCCCCGTCATGCCGAGTTTCCCGGATGTACGAGCGGACCATATTGACTGGTGAACTAAGCCCACCGGACCGTAGGAACCTCGGAGCATTCCCACCCACCCCAAAGCCCTACGAGCCAACTCTAACAGCTACCTTCGCCGTTGTCAAGATACCTACATTTGAGATAGCCACCCACCTTATCCCGAAGTGAGGGGGCGGTATCCCTACCGCAAACCCACTAAAACAAGCGCTGAGGGGCACCTACAGCCCACAAACCCCCGTACCCTATCTTCCTACGCACCCTTAGATAGTCTCGCCGCTCTAGAGACGTTAGGGAGCATAGTTTGACTGGTCATCCGGGTACTACAGATATACATACATACCCTAACCCTCATAACTATCAACCACTCAAATTTGACTGGTAGTCTGGTGATTCTGAAAAACTGATACAAAAATTGTCGGGGGTCACAGATTCCGCCGGCTCGCGCCCCTCCCCCGCATGATCGCGCCGGCGCATCGCCCGGGCCTTTTGTGTCGCACGTTTGCGCCGGGACCGGGGGGCGTTTGGGGTGGTGGGTTTCAGTCAAACACGCATTCCTTAGGTGCGCCGGCGCCGGGATCTGTTAACACTCTTCAATCAAAGTTGATTGCTAGATTCTCAGAATTTTGATTGGAAATGATGCATCGCCGGGACCGGGGCATGCGTGCCCCCCACGTTCTTTACCCTACTTAGGGCCGGGAGTCACCTTATATCGCCCCGAATCCCCACCCTCACATCCGCGCGGAACCGTAGTGACCGATGACACTTACTTTTGCAAGAGTCACAAGCGCAAGCGCAGTGCCTTGCAAACGTACGTGTCATCTAACGGTTTGACCCTGGATTGCAACACTTGAGTTTTTCCACCCCGCTTAGCGCCAATTCACTTTCCTTTAAGGAACGCATTTGCTTATGGGTGGGGCAGATTCGTTCTCTCCTGGTCATGGGGTGGTTTTGGGGTGGCAGTCAATATGGGGTGGTTTTGGGCCAAATGCATCCCTTGCTTCACTAGCGCAACGGTCAAATTTGACTGATAGGCGATAGGGCCGGGATTCGGGGTAGGAAGCGCATCCCCAGTAAGGTGGCGTTCGGGGTAGGAAGCGCATCCCCAGTAAGGTGGCGTTCGGGGTAGGAAGCGCATCCCCAGTAAGGTGGTAGCGTTGCAAAAGAGTGCATCGGGGTACCGGTACGAAAGTACTTTTGACTGGTACCCCATCTCACTTGGTTGACAGGGTATTGTCAAGGTGCATAACAGTTTTGATATTCGAGATACTTCGAGTAGGGGCATTTTGACTCGAACGGAGACATATCAAAAACATTGCAATCGGTCAAATTTGACTGAATAGGCTTGCCACCCTACCAGTGTCGGGTGTACCTTGACGTTGCGCCCCAACGTCTCAGACGGAACGGGCAGCACCTTACAAACCGAATAACGAGACGCTAGCGATGGCACCACCCATATGGGCGACAGCTCACCAGTCAAACGACCGTCCGTTGAAAGGCACACCCTCACAGGCAGGAAGTGCGGCAACCAATGCTCAGTAGACAGATTCTCTTTTCAGGGAGTCTGGCAAGCCTACTGGTAAAGGCGCTAACGGCAGGGTTCTGGGATGGGATAGGGGCGATACGAGAGTATCGCGGCAGGGTACCGATAGTCTGGTACGGCAGTTGGCAAGTAAGCAGCATAAGTCTCGTTATTCGGCACATAGGCGACACCTAATTGACCGCGCACCTATGCGCATGCTCTTGAGCATGCATGGTGCATACGTCAAGACACGGACAACGTTGTCCGGTATCGCCTATGCGTAGGGTGGGGTGGGAATCGTAGTTTCGTCAGTAGCGCGACGCTTTCCAGTGTTGGCGATTGACAATCCGGCCCATCCGAATCTCGGAGTACCTTTTTAGGTTTACTGTGAGCGATAGGTGCGAATCTCTTTTCAGGGAGTCGCACCTATAGCGCGGGGTAAACCCGTTAGCCTACCAGGAGTAACGAGCATGTTGCAGCATCGTACGTTCATTGTCCGTCTGGATTCGCGACCAGGACAACATCAGGTTATTTGCCGGGATTGTGGGGAAGTAGGCTCACCTAGCAAGCAGCATGTATGGGCTACTGCCACGGCAATCACACATGGTCGCCATGGTCGCATCACTCGGCAATGCGCATGGGTGGGATGCCCCATCCATAACAGGGACAACGCGACAGCGTAGGACACTCGTGAGAGACGGCAGTGAACGGATATCCGTTCACTGCCGTAGCGCGCGAATCCTCGAAGCGCAACGCATCGTATCACCGTTTTGTAGTGCAAACGTCACACCCACCAGGAGAAACATCGTGGCAAAGAACGACACTGCTTCGAAGCTTGACGCCATCATGACCGCGCTGAACGCTACCACCGGCGCTATCGGCACCATCGCTGAGAACATGACCGCCTTGACCGCGCGCGTTGCCACCCTGGAAACCGTTGCCGTGTCTCCTAAGGCTAGCGCTGCCCCCGATCCCCAGAACGCCCAGAATCCCGGCCCTGCAAAGAATCGTGCGGAGTCTACCGTCAAGGGTAAGGTTTCGAAGATCGCCGCATCCCACAAGGGTATGCAGCTTGACGGGCATGACGGATGGTTCAATGTCCACAAGGATTCCGCGCCATTGTTCACCAGTGACCGCGTTGCACTTGGAAAGACGGTCACTCTCACGACAGACAAGGATGGGCACGTCATTTCCATGCATGTGGGTGGCAAGACTGGCGCGACGTATGCCGTAGAATCCCGGCCCACCCCGACAGAAGAGACGGTCAAGGGTACGCTAAGCAAGGTGCATCGGGGCGGCATGGCGTGCTGGCTCAAAGAGACAGGAGAGACGTACTACAACGCCACTAAGGCGTCCGGCGCTCTTTTCCAGTCACTCGAAACTGGTACGCGAATCGCTATCACGATTCTGGCCGACGGGTCGCCGAATCCTAAGGCTACGGCAGTGTCGATTATCTCGAAGGATGCGCCGCGTCAGAATCGCGTACAGAACGCCCCTAGCAAGTCTGAAACCGTTAAGACGGTTGCTACCCCAGAAACGGCCACAAAGTCTCTCACAGTGTCGCTGGTGGCCGATTCTGACGCGGGATGCGCCCACTGTGGGGCGAAGCATGGCAAGAACGGTAAGGGTATCGTCATCCTGGAATGCAGCATTCGCCAGTATATGAAGGATACCGGCGAGAAGCTCAATCCGGCCGACGACGCATCCATGATGGCGTACATGGATTGGCGCATGACGCGCATCCTTGAAGTGTCGGTCAACGCTGAGGATTCCCTGATTATCAAGGGAAGCAAGTACGTTGCGCCCACTGCCGAAAAGCCCGCGAAGCGCGGCCCTGGTCGTCCCAAGGGTAGCAAGAATGCATCCAAGGGTACGGACCCAAAAGCATCCCGGCAGTAGCGTCTACGGCAGTAGTCTCGGAATCCGAGACTACTGCCCCCGCGTTGACTGCCGACGCACCGAAAACGGAGGATGCATCCAAGGATGCCGTGTTTTGCGTCCGAATCGTCAGGACAGCAAACGCTAACAATGTCATCCGTTGCCGGATCGAATCGGACGACGACAGCAACGGGAGCATTGTCAACTATCGCGCCGTTGCGGGCGGGATCACGGAACGCGAAGCGTTGGGTCATGTTCAGCGCGCTAGCGTTGGCGATATGTACGTTACTCGCGTTACTGAGCATGGCGTGATTCGGAAATTCTCGCCAGTGACCAGCACCCCACCCGTCCCCCAAACCGACTCGAAGCCGGCACGTACCAAATGCGCATTCTGCAACGGTCCCCTACATGCCGACCAAGATGCAGAATTGAAGTGCATGAATGCTACGCGCTTCGCTCGCCGGAGTAACCGACGCGGACAACGCCAAACATCCGACGACTAACAGGCAGCATGGGGTGGGGATGCGTCCCCACCCAACGCTAGCATCACACCAGGAGTGAATCATCGTGGCGCGTACACCTAAGCAGCCGATTATCGGCACCGTGCGCTACGTCTCGAAGCGCGGGACAGAAGTGCATATTGAAGGAGACACTCGCCGGTATCGCGGCGTCAAGACGTATCTCACGGATGACGAGCGTTGCATGACTAAGGCCGTGTTTTCTCTCGTCAAGCCGGGAGATATCATCGTTATGCATTGGGGAGGATTCGCTAACCTGAATATCCGACACGTACGTTTCGCCTATTGGAATGAAGAGGCACGCGAGGTAAAAGAACGCGACCAGATGCGCCGCATAACTCGCCTACAGAAGTATGCAGCGGGCGCATGCTGTGACACATGCCGGAAACTGGTAGCAGAATATCGCGCTGAAACAGGAGCGTAACCTAACCTTGACATAGGATGACGCGCTGTGTTACTACATCGCGTCATCCTGGTATCAGGATGTAACGCGCACACTCGGAGGGTGTCATGGGCTATCCAGGGGCAAACGTAGCAACGGTCACACTTTTGACGCGCAACGCGCAGCATGTCGTTTGTGACTCGTTCCGTCCCCGGCATAGTGAACACACGCTATGCCAAAATTGCGCCTATGCCGTGTGGGAACACGCCAAATTCCCCAACGTTTTACCTCGGGAAAGGGGCTGGAAGTAACGCGCCGCCGGATAATACCAGCAAAGGGGCTGCAATATGCAGCTCCTTTTGCGTTGAAAAATACGCGCCGGGAGTAGTATACATGGAGCCTCAGAAGTTTTGCCGTAAGTGTGGGCACCTATGGGAAGTACACTACACGCGCAACCGGGGAGATCAGGGCTGTAGCGTCCATACCCCAAGCTTCGACCCCCCTACAGGACAGTCCAGACAGGCTATATCCTGTCGATGTACGGGGTATGAAGAACGCGCAGACCTATATAGAGTAAACCTTGAAATTAATTTCAAGGCTGCTTGGCCGGATGTTCCTGCAATACAGGGGAGGATTACTGACGACAGCACCGACGCGCCGCGACTGCTCACACTTGCTACCCTGACGGATAACAAGACAGAGGATGAGCGATCATGGCGTAATTTCGTGAAGCGACTCGCCGAGATCACAGGGGTTGTGCCGGAGTACTGATGAAGTTTATAGACGAACTAATCGAACTTAGCCGGGATGTGGATAGTAGACTGCATATATGCATGCAGACATTGAAAGAGCCTACTGTGGGGGATACGGCAAAGTCGTATTTCTACGGGGAGTCTCTGTACTTGGAGAGTATGGCTCGCCGGCTTGATATGCTGATGCGCCTGTATCGTGACGAAACTAAGGGGAGGGACAACTAATGTCGATCACAAAGAAGGACATCGAGATTATCCGAGAGCGCTTGCTTATTGCTCAGGACTTGAACCGGGAACAAGCACGCGCCGTAAGCAGGCAGTATCGACGCCGGACTAACCAACGGGTACACGACGAACACGAAAACATCCTGACCATTATCAACCGGCTACTGGAGAAGCCGACACGACGACCAGCACGTAGCGCCGTTCCTGTATTAGCGCTTGCGGAGTAAACATGAAGCCTACAACCTGGGATCAACTGAAGCCGGGAGATTGCGTCTGGATTGACAACTACCAGGACGGCAAATTCCCAACAGCTAATCCCAAATTGTCCGGCCCCTATCGCGTAATGAGCCTAAAGTACCGACAGCTTCGGACGCTTTACAAGGTACCTCGTAACAGGGAATACAGGAATCGCACCTTCACATATTGCCTCAACGGCGGACTACAGGCATCCGAGTTGGGGGATGTGAAACTACGGGACGTACGAACACGCTACTACTATTTGCTACGTGCGATGCGTTGGGTAGCGTGTCTTTCTATAGGGGAGGCTATTGCCTGCCTTGACGCGCATAAGAGGGGAGATAATTATTCGTCAGAAGCCGTGAACGCCTTCGGAGGAACACGCCGGGTATTGCAGCAAGCATGGGAGAAACGGCATTATGCCAACGCTTCCGCATATTAGCACGCGCCGACGCAAAGGCAAGCATCGGACATATGAGGGCATCGTAGAAGATGGCAAGAAAATCCTCTATTCCTGCAAGTGCGCCCACCAAAGTAGGGAAGCAGCCTTCGTCTGCAAAGAAGCGGCCCGATATCTGGGTGGGATTATTTCCGGGGGAAAACTTCGGGACACACATACTGAAGTCAACCCGATTGAGCAGCCTATGCGGGAGGTATCTAGCGGCTTCGATGGTCTGGGTTACTGAGCCTGTTCGTTGTCGTGATTGCCGGAGTAGGGCTGATAAAGCCCTACTCCGCACCCTAGATAAGCAGGGAGGATGGCGTGCCTAGCCATATGAGGGACGGTACTAACGAAGTCCGGGTACATCAGCTACGGGATTCCAAGGGTAATGAGTATACCCTTAGGTTCATAAACGCCACCGAAATTCAGCTATACTGTCAGCGTTATTACGAGGATAACTTTATTTATAGAGTGACCACGCACATGGAGAAACGAGAGGAGCTTGCCGGAACTGCTGAGCCATATTACGCCTCTATGCTTCATGTCGTAGAGGATAGGCTAGGTAAGAAAATTACTGACCGGCTACTATGGCGTAGGATTCTGGAGCATATCACAGAATTCGTGAACGCCTACCTACAGGATCGCCCCAAAATTCTGGAGGATGCCCACAAGTGGGCTATCGCTACTGACCTATTCCAACTGAACCAAGATTTGACTAGGGCACGCCGGAATGCCTTAGAGCATCAGATGAAAGCCGATGAAGCACGCGCGCAGATCGATGCCCTGATAAGTAAGTACCCTCAAGCGCCGGAGTGGTACAACTACCTCGACAAGCGCCCCTAGACATGTGTCGGCGACCATCGAATACTAAACCGTTCACCGGCGAACATAGCTGTCCCCCACCGATATGGGGGACGGCTCTAGCCTGTCTTGCTCTAGTCCTGCTTATAATCCTGCTAGTAGTAGAAAGAACCACGGCATGCCTAGTACGGTAGGGCACAACACCTACGTACGCGCATCAACACATGGCGTGTATAATACACGCTGCGATACCTGTAAGTCTCGATGGCAGGGCATCCCGGATATACAGATGGCCCTGTTCATCCGCTTACAGCACATGTTCTACCCAGACAGGGAGGTATTGGAGTGGCCGGTAGACAAGAGGAACCTACAGAAGAAGTATCCCGAAGGTATACGGAAGGGGAACTACAGGAAGAACTTGATATATTCCGGCGAGAAAACGATAACCTCAACGACGAAGAACTCGTAGCGTTTCTCGATAGTTTCCTGACCAGGAGTAGCAATGTTCAGTAAACACATCTCCGGGTTCACCCTTATAGTAGACGACCACGAAGACCCGATCATCAAGGTAGAGGCTAAGCATGCCATAAGTGCTCCTGATGATGTGGATAGTATTCGTATCGTAGTGGGTGTCCCGGAAGAAGGAGCGATGGTGGCATTGATTCTTCCAAAGCATGCGTTCTGTGAACTGATGGAAAAGCTGAACGTCGAATACGTAGCCGCCGGTTGGGGTGATCCTGTGGAGCCACACAATGCAGATAACTAATAGTCCGGGTAAAGTTAGTGTAGTTACTCACATGGGTGACGATAGACTAATTGCAATGGCTGCGTGGTCATCCACCGACAAGGATGAGCAGGCGTTCATCTGTTCGGAGACGCTTATTGTTCGCATCATATTTTCGTTGATGCGGCATAAGCATGCCACCCCATTCGGTCATCCTCAGATTATGTTCAGGGTAGAGGACGTCCCCCTATACATCGTTACCCAATGGCTCCGGCATCGTACCTGGAATTTCTCGGTAAAGAGTTTCAGGTATGTACTCGGCAGCCTTATGTTCTACCTACCACCCAAACCGCGACGACAGGAAGGGAGGCCGTCACAGTATAAATTCTACGAGATCACCGGCTGGAAGGCAGTAGTCAGTCAGCTAGCTATGAAGTTAGGTATTGCCGGTGCAGTAGCCGCTTGGATGGTAGCTGTCAAGTTGGGGGTGGCTAACGAGACAGCGAATCGTATTCTTCCGTACAACATGCTCACGAAATTCTACGGTACCGTGAGCCTACGTAACTGCTTGAATTTCCTGGTGCTGCGTAATGATCCGCACGCACAGCAGGAAATTCACGAACTAGCTGAGGTTGTAGAGCATATCGTCGCCGATCTATTCCCTATTACTTATAGGGCGTGGGTTGAATGTGGTAGGCCGCAGATATGACCAACGGTAGTATCCCCGGAAAGAAAAAGGAGCCATGTACCGTCTGTGGATGCACTCGTACACATAATCAGGCTGGTGTTGGACTAGACGTACACCGAATAACTCGACTGAGAGAATGGAGGTTGGCTCGCGGTCTATCGATGGCTAAACTATCCTATAAAGCCGGACTGGGTAAAAATACCGTACATATTCTAGAAAATGGGTACGGTAATGCACGCATAGAAACTATCCGGCTTCTCGCTGAGGCTTTAGGCATAGAGCCTAACGATCTCCGATAGGAGTAACGATGCAGCATCCGTGTACATCCCAATGTATGCAGGCATTTACTGAGCCGTGTTCGTGTGAGTGTATGGGAGAGAACCACGGATATCTGCTCCGGCTAGGAGCAAGGATTTGGAACGAACGTAATGCGAATACGAGTAAAGCCCCTCGACTTGAAGAAGAGTACGAGGATGTGTGCCTACGCTTGTCCCGTGTGGCGCGCAGTAACACGACGACTCGCTAAGTCTTTTCCTGATATTGACTGGCGAAATAAAGGACTGCCGGTCATTATCACTAGCGAGAACATTGTATTCGGTGAACGATTCAGGAGTCTTGATTATGGGCAGCGGAGCGTTCCGCTGCCCCCCGCTGTGACGACACGCATTCGGCAGTATGACTTAGGTAATAGCATGCAGCCGTTTAGCTTCACGATCACCTTGCCTAAGCGATTGAAGCAGGAGATACGCCGGTGCTCATCTACGTCAACGTCCGCGACGAAGATATTGCCCGATCAGCCGAAGCCAGAAAAGCCGGTATCATCTACTCGCCGGTCCGCAAAGCGATCTGGCGAGCGTGGAACCTGATGCTGGCCCCCGAAACCAAGCTTCCTGAACGACCGTTCGCGCTAAACCATAAGCGATTCATCCTGTATCCCCCGGTTCTAAGTATGGAGGTAGCCGAAGCTAATCCTAAGGGATTGAATATGCGCTGCTCTGAGTGGCTTATGTATCGGGTGCGTATGCTGGATAGTAGCGGTACAGGGGAGTCGTTTGATTTCTACATGTCGATACCGGATGAGGTAGCCGAAGTGTACCGCACTATGGGTAGCGGGGCTAACTCGGTACAACGTACATTAGACGTAGTACTGAACCACCCTAAGAGTCCACAACGACTCCCGGATATTAGCTACTCCAAGCAGGGGTTGCACTAATGCTAAAGAAGATATATAGGAGGTTAAAGACAATTGTTCTGATACTGAGGAACATTGATGAGGATTTTATTCAGCTAACAAAGGAATTAGCTGAACTAAAATCCGGCATGAAAGAACTAGCTGAGAACATGGAGGGTATTCGTCTCGGGATGGGGACGACGATAGACGAAACACACGACGTAGCCAAAGCCGTTGAACACTTGACGCTAGAACTGGAGCAACAGGAATGGAAGCAGGACATCCGGCGGATACAACTCGATTCGAGAATGTTGAGTTTATCAACTGCACAGCCGTTGATTCAGGAATCAGTGCCAGAAATAATGCCTCCGGGATGGAAGCTAGCGACAGTGGAGGAACTAGCACCCCTGACCAAGAACGGAAAACCCTCAAAATCGAAGTCACGCAAGAACTCATAGACGAAGGGTGCCACTCAGAAAGTAATTGTCCGGTGGCTCAGGCTACTATCAAAGCGTTCAACGACTGGCTTGAACGACCGGGCTATGGGTTCAAGGCCCATTACGGCACTAAAGGCGTGTTCATAGGCTACGTAAACATCACAGTAAACTCACATACGTTGCGAATAACTACTTATTATTATGAGTACCTGGACACAGGAGGGGTGAAGCTAACGGAGAGTAATTATGAGGCATACTTGCAGCCCCTTATTGGGGATTGGGTATCTCGATACGATATTCCCGATGCATATAAGACGGAACCAGTAACCTTCGAGATACCTATTACACCGGAACTATTGGCTGTACGAGAGGCAGTCCTGAAAATCTATGATAATCCGAACAACGCCAACCCTCATGCATATTCATCTAACGACTGACTCAGGTACGTGGACGTACTACAGGGAGGGAGCGGCCCCACGTAAACGGCTACGCCTATTAATGCAGCAGGGGTATACCGTTAGAGCCATCCGATGTGATGGCTCTACGGCGTGCCCGTTCTCGGGTTACAGGAAACTGACCCGCCGGACTGATGACGATGCCATCCGAAGCCTTGAAGAATCCCTCGTGGTCCGATGTACTAAAGATTCTAACCGACCCGTCGATCCAGGTAGGACTTGCCGGACCTCCTGGGGTTGGTAAGACTAGTGCATGTTTCTGGGCAGGCACTAAGCTAAAGAAGAACATAAAGAAAGTACAGTTTCACAACGAGATGTCTCCGGCAGAAGTGCTTGGCATGTATGTCCCTGGTGAGAAGAAGACAAAGCTTATCAAGGGACCGGCAGCAGTAGCCTATGAAACAGGGGGCATGCTTATACTGGATGAAGTAGATCAGGCCAGCGGCCCTATGAAGACCTGTCTGTATGCGCTGCTAGACCGGGGGCCAGGGGGCAACATCGATTGGCTAGGTCACAGGTTCGCCCAGGAACCGGGCTACCAGCCAGTAGCTACTATGAACGGATGGCCCCGAGACGGCTCGCTCCCTGAGCCTGTGCTAGATCGCTTCGATTGCTGGTTGATTATCACCCGCCCTAGTGAACAGCAACTAAAGTTGCTCGACCCCGATCTCCGGGAGCTATGTCGTCGATCCTATGAGGCGGCTAAGGATAGCATGCAGGGACCGGACCTAACGTTTCGTATGTTTCAAGGGCTACAGAAACTACGAAAGCGTGTGGATATCGAACAAGCGGTACTAGCTGCATGTTATGGGGATAAAACGTTGGCCCATAGCTTGCTAGAGGTACTGTCCCTACAGGAATCTGACGACGAAGAGGAAGAGGAAGAGGAAGAGGAAGAAGAGGGGGAGAGTGACGATGACGATGTGGAGGAAGACGAAAGTAACCCGGAAGAAGATGATGACGAAGAGTGGTAAGATGAGTCGGGAACAAGACAGATGGTGTGACGAATGCGGTCATCCCACTGATTCTAGTAGCATGAACCGTAAATGTGGGGGCGCTGTTTGCGTGAATAAGTCCGGGAATCAGTATGTCGAGGACGACGATGAGTACCTCGACTAAGAAAACCAAGCGGGGAGTGCACGCACTCCCCCACCTACTTGAACCTAATCCCGGTCCTTGGGTTATGGAGGAAGTAGCCCTAGAGAATAGTCGTGTAGATATCATCGCGCGTATAGCAAAGCTACCAAAGCCCAATACTCCGGCACAACAGATGGCACGTATACATGAGATGCTTCACATCATGTATACCCCAAAGGATTTGAGAGACAGGAGAAATACTCTCCTGAATCAAGCGGAGGATGAGGGCAAGCGCATCAGTAGTAGTTTCCTTATGGATATGCTAGTGAAGCTAGAAGAGACTCGTGTAGATTGGATCGGGTGGGCCTATCACGGCTACGATCTACGCGCATGTCGTGAAGCCCTGGCGTGGGGTACGAAGCCGGTACCTGACGATGACATAAAGTCCTGTACTTCCTGGATACTCCAATTATTTTGGACTGTACTAGGTAGTACAACAGTACCTCCACTAGTGGATGAGGGGCCGGATATTCGTACTCCTGACCCAGACACTAAGGAATTCTTCGACTCATGTTGGCAGGCTGTGGCTGCTGAGAAAGGCGAAGCATTTCTACGTGCATTAGTGCAGGCAGGATTACAAATATGTCACGAACCCACTAATGCTGTCCGGGATAAGCTAGCCTACGAGTTAGCTTGCTGGTTTGAGGAACCACCACCAGACGAGGAACCGGAAGAATCGGAGGAAGAGAAAGAAGCACAGGACGAAGCTGAACAGGAGGAAGAAGAAGAGGAAGCTAAGGAGGAAGAAGAAAAGTCCGGGGGTATAAACAACGAAGTAGAGGTATACGATACCTGGGAGTTGCACGATCACACGCTAGGGCTGCGTCGTCCTAGTTCTAAGTTCCGGCAACTGTGGAAGCCTCAGGATATGGGTACTATCATGCGGTACCCTCAGCGCTGGCTGCTGGACAGGAACGTATTCGGTAGGAAAGTTACCACACAAGCCGCCGTACTGGTAGACCTGTCTAGTTCTATGCAGTGGAACAACGACGACTTAGAGCATATGCTAGCTAAACTTCCGGCCCTATGGTGCGGAGGATATTCTAGTGTTCGGGCTAAGTATGGGTCTACAGTACAGGGTAGACTGTGCATCTACGCTAAGAACGGTAGGTTCAATGAATTTACCGGCATCGATCCTGAGATGAGTGGAGGTAACGACATTGACCTAGAAGCCTTACAGTATTTAGCTAGGCTTCCAGGATATAAGTTCTGGGTTAGTGATGGGCACACATGCGGGGGAGTGCACCAAGGTAAGCCCCATCCTGACATAACAAATACCTGGACCGCTACCTACGGTGTTCCTCACAACATGACTGCGGTGGGCTACCTCTACCACGAATGCACCAGAGTCATGAAGCGTGCGGGAATACTCCGCATCCCCAACGCACAGGTTATGCGTGATCTGATAGATGGCAAAAGGATTACAGCCTATCGGTCAGTAGTTATGGGTGAAGAGGAACTAGACGCAACTGTAGCCCGTTATGCTGAGTGGGCATCCCGGGTTGCTAACCCACGAGAACAGATACTCAAAGATTTCTACGGTGGTTTGATGTCATCTGAACCTGTAAAGATTCAGTTGTAGGTATTGACTGAACCACCGGCCGTGTTGTATAGTCTGGTCCCGTAAGGGTACTAACTTACATGGAGTGACGAACATGGCACGCTTGCCCCGTAATCAAGGTACTACCGTGGTTGACTTGGATGAGGAAGGGAGTGTAGGATCACAGGGAACATACGGAAAGGTGGTTCCCTTGGCAGCGCAACTTCGTGAGTCCCGACCCCGTAAGGCACCAGAAGATCACCCAACTTGCCCTCACTGTGGGGCTAAGATGCACTGGAATCAGGCCGGTGCAACCATCAACTTCGAGTGCTTGTGGCGGCAGTACTCGATTGCTACTAACAGGATCGACTCCCCTAACGACCGGCTACCGCTGTTTAGCGACGAGGATATCGCCCCATTCGGTGAGTGGGTGGCTACTCGTAAGAAGAGTCGGAAGAATCCGCTAGCTTATGGCAAGATGCCTGCGGCTAACGGGTTGGCTAGCACGTATGCGGCTCTCCGCACTGCCACTAAGGCTGAGAGTGCTGAGGCTACCGCTAAGGCTGTTGCCAAGAACGGTACCGGCAAGACGACTAAGCCTAAGAAGAGTGAGTTGGTTGACCCGCTAGCAGCCAAGCGGGCTAACCGTAAGGCTAAGGTGGAGGAACCTGTCGTAGAAACACCGGCAAAGAAGCGCGGTCGCCCGCCTAAGCATGAGATTCTGGAAACCCCTGAGATTGTTATTCAGGCGGCACCAGCAAAGAAGCGCGGTCGCCCTGCTAAGGTAGAAGAGGTAGTCGTTGAAGCACCGGCAAAGAAGCGCGGTCGCCCGCCGAAGCAGGTTGCTACTACGGCATCTGTCCCAGACTTTGACTTCGATGACTTCGACACCCAGGATAGTAAGCCCGCCAAGAATAAGAAGGGTAAGGTCAAGGGTAAGGGTAAGTCTAAGAAGTCTAAGTAACGTAAAGAATGTGTGATGCCCCTGGTACATTATCAGGGGCATCCCCATGTCTGGAGATAACCGTGAGCGATCCTCCCAAGAAACGAAAGTCCGGTAAGAATGCTGCGGGTAAGGTACTAGAAGCGTCCGGCCCTACAGGTAATAAGAACGACGTTCGATACTTTGAAGAACGTTATGAAACCTGTATGAAGGAAGCCGACGTATGTCGTGAAGAAGGAAACCGGAGCGGAGAACGAGCATGGAAAGCACGGGCACTGGAGACAGCGCTGTACTTGTCAGTGACGACAATGATTCTCGACGGGGAGAAAGCGAGCCTATGGAGGGACAGGGTAACGAAGCTGACCGGCTCAGTTCACAAGATCAAGTCCGAAAGATTGTAAGTTCTCGGGCTATTAGCGGGCTATATACCGGTGACTGCATCATAGTTCACCGGAATAATCAGCCTGTTCTAGCGCTCGTTCTAGTAGCCATTCGTTTCGAGGTAGAAGAGGGAGGTACGCGAACGTTCTGGTACCCTAGACAGGAGTTTCCAGTTCAGCCTATTTACTACTCGCTGTCTACGGTGTACACATCCGAACAGGACGCTAAGGCGGCGGTAGAAGAGTGGGTAGAGCAGCACCAGCATACCTTGTAGGCACCCTTTACCTTGATTCAGTCAAACTAGATGCCGTATACTCGGCGCATCCTACTGTGAGGGTCATCGTGGAAGATCAGAACACCGCAAACGTCACCGTCTCTGAGGCTCCGGCTATCTCTTCTGTTTCCGTCACCGAGAACGCTAAGGGTGGCGTTCAGATTAGCGTCAAGGCGTACCATATCAACGTTGATGAGGCATCGCTCGCCGCTGTGGCTGCTTATATCAAGACTCGTGATCGGCTGAATAATCCGGAAGCTACTATGGCTGAGTTGGCCAAAGCTACTAGTCCGGCAGAAGACGACGAACCGTTTGGCTTGGACGAAGTTAGTGCCACTACTCCGGTTGATGACGACGATGACGAGGATGACGATGAAGACGAAGACTCAGTTGACGATGATGAGGATGACGATTCGGAAAGCGAAGACGAATCCGACGATGACGATGATGATGATTCCGAATCAGAAGAGTCTGATGATGACGAGGATGACGAGGATGCAGATGATGATGACGACGAGGATGCAGATGATGATGACGACTATGACGATGACGACGAGGATGATGATGAGGACGACGACGAAGAGGATGATAACGATAACGACGATGACGATGATGATGATGAAGATGATGAGGACGACGATGACGATGACGACGATGACGATGACGACGACGAGGAACCTGAGCCTGTAAAGCCCGCTAAGAAGGCACCCGCTAAGGCTCCGGCAAAGAAGCCAGCACCTAAGGCTCCGGCAAAGAAGGCACCAGCTAAGCGTAAGTAAGCATACTCCAAGCATGCAGGGGGTCGGTGGAAACGCCGACCCCCTTTACATAGGAATGCACATGCCTAAGGTAATAAAGAAGAAGAAAAAGAAACGTCTACCTATGGGAGATCACCAGTACCGGGCTGTGGATTCCATCTGTAGTGTTGATGGACTTCTAATTGAGTACGGTACTGGAACCGGTAAGGCTAGAATCATCGTAGAGGCATGCAAAGTACTCCTAAAAGTGGGGGACGTGCCTATTCTGGTACTAGTACCTAACTCCCTGATGGAGCAGACCTACGAAGAGTTTGAAAAGTGGGCCGGTAAGCGATGGTCGGCTACTAACGTAGTGCTGCTAGATAAACACATGACCATTTATCAGCGTAGGGAGGCTATCAAACGCGGCAACGGTACCATCTACATGATGTCTCACGAGTCCATGAGTTATGGACAGGTAAAGGAAGCCATCGCTTATCGCAAGTGGGCGGCATCTTTTGTGGATGAGGCATCCCGGTTTCGTAACGCAAGCGCACGAACACGCACCCTCAACCTATTGGCTAAACGAGCCGCTACTCGTTATGCACTAACGGGAAACTTGATGGTCAAGTCTCCGGCGGATGTGTTCTATATTATGAACTACGTTAAACCGAGGATATGGGGGACTAATAACAGACACACGTTTGTTACCGAGTACTGTGAATTAGGTGGGTACATGGGCAATCAGCCCGTGGATATCCGAGCGGATAAACTCCCTAAGTTGCTTAGTATCATGGATGCTCACCGGATTAAGTGTGAACTTAAAGATATCCGGGATCTACCTGAAAGAGAGATGAAGGTCTACAAGGTAGACATGCTCCCTAAGCAACGCGCAGCCTACGTAATGATGCGAGATCAGCTACGTCTAGAGATAGAGCAAGAGTCAGACGATACCTTCATGTCGTCAGTAAAGACGTACTCTACTAGACTACTGCGACTGCAAGAGATTGCGGCCGGATTTGCCAGGGATGCTGAGGGTAATGTTGCTTACCTACCGTCCCCTAAGACAGCGGAGTTAGTAGCCCTACTTGAAGACGCGGCTACTACTCCTACGATTATCTGGTATTGGTGGCGTCCGGAACTGGATGTCATCACCAGAGCATTGAAAAAGGCTAAGATACCCTACTCAGTATTCGGAGAGAATAATAGTCGTGAAGATTTCCTGTCAGGGAAAACGAATGTATTTGTATCTCAGCTAGCGCGGGGAGGTTACGGTCTAAACCTACAGCGAGCTATCCGGATGATCTATCATTCGTTACCGTGGGACTTAGACGTTTATCTACAGTCTCAGGAAAGGAATATGCGTCTGACTACTACCGCCAAATTCCTACAGGTTATTCACCTACTATGCAGAGGTAGTGTGGATGACTACGTTCGAACAACACTACTGCGTAAGTCCGGCATCTCTAAGAAACTTAGCCGATCACAGGCACTAGAGATGCTGAAGTAAGGGAGACGATCATGACTGGTGAGTCTTTGCTACGAAAGCAGTACGATGAGATGGTTGCTGAGAATGCTCAGCTACAAGCCACTATCACGCAGATCAGACGTGAACGTAATCTATGGCAGGACCGACTTATTGCTACCAAGGTTAAACTAGAACATGCTTGGATTCGTGATGCCGGATATCAGGCTGTTATTAAAGTAGACGGATTTAGGGTTAGCATTTCGAATGCCGACGCTCCTTTTGTAATTCAAATGCTTCATCAATATGGTCAAGAAATATCCGAGTCTCCGGGCGTAGCGGTAAATTTTACGGACTTAAACAGCACGGTAGATTTTGTACGATCTCGCAGAGCCGCTATAGAAGAACAAGGATGCACTCCGCTACGTGTGGAACTAGGGTCCGGGTTGTATGATCGATGCGGCAGGCCAGTATTTATTATTGGTCTACCTGTCGTTGTTATTCCAAATATAGATACCTATGCACGAGTGGCCTACGAAGAATGGCATCTAGAGTTGCCACCTATCCGACCTACATGACTAGAAGCATCAAGATTAACCCGGTGATGCCCTACAACTTCAAGAGTGTGGATTATACCGAACAGGATTACCATAACGAGGGGTGCTGTTGGGACTGGATTAGGGATACTTGTCCCGGACTTAAGTGCTTATGTGTGTGTCATAAGGAGAAACCCGGTGAACCAAAGACTACTGTTCCTTCAACTAGTACTGGCTGAAGATGGGGGTAGGATTAGCTTTAGTGAACTAGCTGAGCGTATGTATGGAGAGGTAACTCAGGTGACACTTAACCGAGTTACTTCTATCAAGTATCTCGCTAGTAAATCACATCCGCACATAGCCATCGAATCCACGCCCCCTAATTCTAGGGGAGGTATGGGTTTCTACTGGTGGGCTGGAGGTAGCCATGCCGGACAATCACGTAAATCTAGCGGAGTTGGGGATTCGGAAGGGGTTGTGGATCGTAGATCGAAGAACCGGAAACAGATTTCGAAGAGGCGTCGTATTGGACCCAATAAGCAGCAAGATGATAGCCGTACGGTGGAACCAAGTAAACGAAGGAGAAAGCGATCACGAGTTAGTAAGTCTGGAATCTATTCAGACGTTTAGCGAGTACGTAAAAACACGCGACTCACAGAGAAAGACTAGGAGTTAACATGAGTAACGTACTTCTAATTACCGGACATAACGGAGTGGGTAAAGGCAGCGTTGCCGCAATCATTCAGCAAGAACTAGAGCGATATAACTATACGGTCATGCGAGAAGCATTCGCTTCTCCACTGAAAATTAATACTATCTATGTTGCCCGTGAATTTATGCGTAGTCTACCCAAACCTACCGGGAATAAGGAAGGTAAAGAACTGGAGGATATCGTATACTCTTTAAGTTTCATGCCGTATCCGATGTGGACAGACCGGTTAAATCAATCCAACATGAAAGAAGATGTATATAGACCACTGCTACAGGGTTTTGGAGAACTAGTACGGCGTATGGTTCACGCAGACTACTGGCTCAGGCTGGCTGCTGAGCGGGTCGAAGAGGCTCGTGCTACCCGCAGCATCGTTCTTATCGATGACACTCGATACCTGAACGAAGCCGAATGGTGCAAAGAAGTAGGGGGGTTGCTAGTAGGTGTAGCGGGTTGGAATAGGCGTAAGCAACCTAGCGAAGTAGCCCAACTAGGTTTAGTTAACCGGGAGGTATCTACTCATCCTAGCGTGTATGGTGTAGATCAGTGTCTATTGCATGCTAGTGCTCTCGTAGGTAATACCGGTAACAGAGTTCAACTACGAGAGGCTGTACGCTTGCAGCTATTTGAGCATCCTTGTTGGAAGCAGTGGCTAGCAAGAATCAAGGAGAGTTTTGAAGATCATGGAAGCTGAGGCGTGGCATGCTTACGAAGATGCTCTATGGATTAGAGGTACTAGTGTTAAGGTGGAGGTAGGTGTGAAAGCCGTACTTATAATTAACGGTACCGGTGTAGCTTGGTTGGAAGCCAATAAGGCTAAGTGCTTAGCCTGGATTTCCGGGGTTGTTGCTGGACTAAGCACACAGGGGTGGGAGATTTATATGCGTAAGCCCGGAGAGTGGAGTGGTCACTACACTAAAGCAGAAGGTTCGGTAGAGATACGGCTGTTTAATCTAACGGCTTAAACTATGGCTTCCTCAGGAAACCAGAGAACGGTAACTAAGCCTGATAAACCATCAGGCTTCGGTATCATAGTGAGGCGGCATAGACTTAGCTACGGTATGAGTCAGAACCAGTTAGCTAAACTAACCGGTATAGATGCTGCATACGTCAACCGCATAGAGCGTAGCCCTGCTACTCCCACCCGAGCCGTAGTCCTCAGACTAGCCGCCGCCTTGGCCCTAGAAGGGGTGCCTAAGGATCGATTCCTATGGGCGGCGGGATACGCTCCAGATCATGACTACATCTCAGAAGCCTTAACCTACAGGGACGCCGCTAATGTCCTCATCGAAGCCCGGAAACAAGCGCTCAAAGAAGAGAACCTACACGAAGGTTAGCAACGATATTGAGCGAGACATACGGTCGCTCCCCATTGACTGTACGTCCCCGCTGAGCATCGTACAAAGCTTCGTAGGGGTCATGAAGGAACTAGGACTAGAGAAGAGAGGGGTGCCCCGATCCTTCACCCGTAGAGAGATCGTAGCGATGCTTAGAACCACCCGAGAAATAGTCCGGGAGTTTCAATCGGTGGTCAAGAAACGACTACCTATTGACCACGCGCAGACGAGCGCGCAAGCAGTATGCGCGGGTACTTTGATTGCTCTCGCGGCCTATGAAGCTAGCAATATCCCACCCAAAGTAACCGGGGAAGAAGGGGAGGTAGACCTGAATCCAGACGCCGTTTTATTTTGATCGTTGCGCTAGTGTTGCACTCATGCTTGTGTCAAACTTGCGACACGTTTTACATGCATACGGCCTGGTCTGGGTGGGCTGTCGCAAGTTTGACAACTTAACATTCTGCCGGAGTCTGACTCGGAGGGAACGTCCAATCAAACCTTAACAGGTTCGTAAGATTTAGTATTTCAAGATGGTTTTGCAAATCCCCTACGGGGATTATGGGTCTGAAACGCTGAAATCCCCCTGTGCCACACGTAGATTTGCAGCGCTAGTCGCTTGCGCTCGGCGGCTGCAAAACTAAGTGTTGCACGAAGAGGGGATTCGCGCATCTGATAACTTTGATTGGACGGACCCTAGATCGAAGAGAAAGAAAGGCACTGTTTTGAGATGGTCAAGAAGCCCGCCGTTTTGACCGAAGCTTACGACGACGCTTACGAACTGCCGGTAGTTCTGGACGAGCCTTACCCTTAGGCCATCCCGACTTACCCTTTTGCAGCGGAAGCGCCATGTTCACTTTGAACACCATAAGCCCGGTTAGTTGGTTGATACCTAAACCGATGTTGTGCGCGGCCCACTCACTGAGAGGACGGGCACCGGTAGTATAAGCACTAAGTACCGACCCATCCATATGAATGTGCCGGGCTAGTTGAGACTTCAGGATCATGTGTCGGGCTAGTTCTACACGGATCGTCTCGGGGGTCACATCGTACACTGGTAGGCTCCCTATTGACATGGACTCACCGATCCGAGTATACTGGTCGGGCCGCTCAATATGCAACCGAGTGGAACGATTGGCTAGTGGCTTCCTAGCGCCACAGCTAGGACGAAATCATGGAGACGGATCGTGGCTAAGACTGACGATTTGGTAGCAAAGCGCCGGAAGATGAAGCAGGCAGACGTGAAGCGGGTCAAGGCATCAGACGTTATCTCCCCTTCTCCGGAAAAGAAGAAGAAGAAGGTCCAGAGTCAAGACACGCCTCCTGCCGTTACGAAGCGGCCCGGATTCGTTAAGCCTAAGAAGACTATGGCATTGTCTGATAGCGCTAAGGGTGGCGCACTGGCTGTACCTGACCGGTCACGCATGATCGATCAGGGGGATTTCGTTATCCCAAAGGTTAAGATTTCTCAGGGGTTGTCCAAGGTCAACATCGAAGACAAGGTACGTCAGGGCAACTGGTACCATACGCTACGCAATAATTCCCTGGGTAAGAGCATCTACATTGTCCTTGTGGATATGCGGAAGAGTCAGTCCGTATTTAAGCAGGGGCAAGGTGTCATCTGTCGATCCTTTGACCTAGTGCAAGGTGAAGGTGATCCGGGAATTCTGTGTGAGGGTACCCCTAGGGAAATCAAGCTGTATAGGGCGTCGGATCGCGGTTGTCCTCTGCGGTTGTGGACAACTAACGAGAAGACCAACAAGCGAGTACCCCCGGAATGCCAGTTGGCCTACAACTTTCCTATTCTCTTGCTAGATAGCGCGGACCCGGAGAATGGTAAGGTTCGTAAGGCTATGATGACGCTTCGGTCTAGCGCCACTAAGGCCGCTGCTAACATGATTAGCATTGTGCAGGATGAAGATGAGCCATGCTGGTACGATCACATCTTCAAGCTGACACTAGAATTGAAGACATTCGATAACGGCAACACTACGTTTATTCCCACTGTGGAATACGTAGGTGAGACTAACGCCCGGCTCAAGGAACGGGCAAAGAATCTAGCCCAGGTTGTTACGGATCAGTTTGTCCGGGCAAATCTGGAGTCTAGTGATACAGAAGACTAAGCTGTAGCCGCACTCAGACAGAAGAGGGACGGGCCACCGTCCCTCTTCTGTCTACATTGGGGTACATGGTGTGACGGACCAATGGAGCAAAGCATCACCTATCAACAAACGCAAGCTGAAGAGGGAGCAGCGAGCAGTATTACGCAGTGGTTCTAAAATTCTACCGGAAGTATATAGAGCGAGGGGATACTACACAATAAAAGCCAGGGCTATAGCTAAGCTAGTAGCCCAGAAGGTTCTAGACAAGAAGACTCTAGAGGGTAAATCGTGGATGGGTATTCCCATCTATAGACCGGATGGAGTTAAACATGGTGAGATAATTCGCGTCTTTGGTGGATCAGGAAAAGCCAAGTACATCTGGCCCACCGGAAAGAGAAACGCCGCTGACATCCATCCCCTATGCCGAGAGAAAATCAGTGATATATCAATCCCTGTCATATTCACAGAAGGAATTAAAAAGGCAGATGCGGTGCTGTCGGCTGCACTACGAGATGGGATTGATGCAGTTGTCGTTGCCCTTAATGGCTGTTGGGGGTGGCGTGCCCGAGAAAGCGGAGGTCGTCAAGCCCTCCCGGATTTCGCGGATATTCCGCTGGATGATCGGCTTTGTTACGTAATATCGGACTCAGATTACCGGAGCAATGATAATGTACGGGAGGGTTGGAACGGCCTCGCTTCTTACATCACGTCCAAGACCGGGGGTAAGAAAGCCCTGGTGGTTATACCACCATCTACGGGGCTTGATAAGGTTGGTGCTGACGATTACCTTGTGGCTGGTAATAGCCTCAAAGACCTACTCGGTATGGGCTGTACGCCAGGGTTTCTCGCGGCCGAAGAATACGACACTCCCTCACCGCTCTCAGTATTCTCCGGCCTTGAAATCATTACCAGAGCCAAGGATGAAGTACCCCACCTTATTTACCCTCTGCTCCCTGAACAATCCATCATGCTTCTTGCCGGGCACTCGGGTACATATAAGACATGGCATGGACTCTCACTCGCATTGGATGGTGCTTTCGGCCTGCCGTGGGGCGATCACCCACAACTAAAGACACCGGACCGTCCATTCAGGACTCTTTACATTAACAAAGAGATGGGTCCAGAAATGTTAGGGAGTCGTTTGAAGCATCTAGCTAAGAACGACCGATATAAACTGCATCCGGCCTACCCTAACGCCATTGAAGAAAACTTCATGGTGTGTAACGAAGCAGAGTTAGACTTAGCTAACTACCGGCAACGACAGCGATTATCTGAACTGATTGGAGATTACAAGATTGACGTAGTGATATTGGACTCCCTGTCTATGTCCTGGACAGGAGATGAAAACTCCGCATCAGAAGTTGCGAGTTTGTACCTACACCTTCGAGGTATGACCCAACATCTAGGCTGCTCGTGGGTACCCCTACATCACCTAGTCAAACCAGGGGGTACAAAGAAACCGGCAAACAAATTCACCGTGCGAGGCTCAGGGCAGATAATCCAGCAAGCCGACTCAGCAGTCATGATGGGCCTTTCGGACGCTCCTGAGGCGTCCAGCACTGGAGTAGACGTGATTCTAAGCCACGTCAAGGCTCGTACAACTAGGGAGTTGGACCCCTGGTTTACCGAATTCAGTACCCACGATGGTATGTACATCGGAATCAAGTATGCCGGTATCGTTAATGAGACACGAGCGAAGGCGTATAAATCAGGCAAACGCGATCCGCGAATCTTAGAACGCTGGATCAGCGATACCATCATCAACATCCCTGCCATGCAGGGTAGTACCGGTGCCCCTGGTCTACGTACTGCCCAACTACTAGCCACCCTAAAGTCTCTATGGACAGAGGGGTCGCCGCCATCTGATGCATCTATTCGTCGCCGGATTGATGCTCTAGTGGAAGAAGGGGCGCTTGTTATTCTGGAGGATGATCGTAAGCTAGGCACCCTATACCGGCTTGATCCTAGTGCAGAACGTGTAGTAGGTGGAGAAGTAGAGTAATGGCCCTCAGTGTTGCTGCCCGTAAGCGTAGGTATATTAATAGCCTACAAGCGTTGGTTTCTTTTGCCACCGAAGAAAGTGGCCGAATGTTAACTAATAACCCCACATCTGAGCCGGCCTCCTGGCAGGTAGTTCAAGATATGTTTGATACCGTAAGGCGATGTAGGTCTGCTTACGCTAAGGAGTTGACTCTAGATAATATCCTCAGAGATAAGGAGTAGCTTAGTGAGTAAGGGACCGTGGGAAAAGCGGGTAGGTCAGCTACTCAATCCCGCTAATTATTCCGAATTCGTGTGGGCTTACAAGCCGGTAGATTCTCCGCTACATGGGGGACCGGTTCGTATTGATTGGCTCGCATGTGATACCTGGGGGTTGATGTGGATGATTGAAGTGAAGCAGGCTACATTAGGTCGGCTTACCTTTAATCTTCTTACCGAAATTAGCCCTCTACAGCGACAAGCCCTGAGTAGCGTAGCCCTGTCAGCAAACGCTATGAGTATCCTAGCGATTGGGCAGGGCAGTACCCTGTATCTATTCGATTGGAGAACTGTGTGTCTACAGTGGAGAATCCGGGAACTACAGGGAATCAAGAAGCCGTATCTACTACCCCTGCATACCGCATTGGCAACCCTAACACATGGCCGAAAGGTTATCTGGGAGAAGTCCACGCGGCTCAGAGATATCTTCGCCAACAAAGCCCTGCGGTTGCGTCCAGAAGACGATACAGCACGGATTCTGATAAGGCTCGCCGGCTCCTTGCTAGGTTTGGAACATTGTCCTTCGACTACGAAACCAGAGGATTACATCCTCATGCGCGAGTTGATGCGGCAGTCGGGGCAATCATCTGTAGGATTGGGGAACAGAACTTCATCTTCCGGGAATTCCCGGACTGGTGGGATGAAGCGCTCGCGGACGCTAGCGTACGTAAGATAGGTGCAAACCTTAAGTTCGATCTAACCTGGAATATACACCGGTCTAAGATAGCCTATGCTCGTAACATCAATGACATAATGATTGAGTCACAGATGTATAACGACTACCGTACCGCTGATGGTGCGCGTAAAGCCGGTTATCCAGGTAAGTGGGTGCCCAATAATCTACAGGCTATCTTGAAGCGCATACTAGGGGTGGATATCGGCAAGAATATTCACCACGAGGATGTATACGAGAAGCCGTCCCCTAAGCAGATTAAGGCCGGAGTAAAACCTAAGCTACTCCATAAAGGTGTCAACTGGCTAGGGCATTGGTCTATCGAAATGGAAGACTACATGCTTGAAGACATTGAATACCTAGAGCCGGCGCATGATGAACTGATGCGGCTGCTAGTAGAGGATGGTCAAGAACGTGCGGTATGGATAGAAAACAACACCGTCTTCGCTGTTGCTTGGATGACGTACGCTGGAATTAAACCTGACGTTGCGGCGTGGCGGGCCTTTATTAAGCAACAGGAAGACGATGTACTAGCGATGGATAAGGAACTGAGGGAGCTGTTTCCAACAATACAGAACTTCAATTCACCGGTACAAGTGAAGAAGGGGTTGGAACATACTCTCGGTATCCCTATTAATAACACGCGCAAACAAACCCTTAAGATGCTCGCCAAAGATTTCACGCAAGTACAGCGGTTTCAGGACTACAAGAAACTACAGACCCGAGTAAAGAATTGGGGAGTGAAGTTTCTAGATCGTTATGTGTGCGTGGTATGCTCCAGGTTTCATCCGGACTGGAGACAGATAGGAGCGGAGACTTCTCGTTTCAGTTGTAGCCACCCTAACCTACAGCAGATACCGCGTGAAGTAGACTATAGAAAACTGTTCATCCCCTCACCCGGTAATATTATCGCTAGCTTAGATTACTCAGCTATCGAGGTATTAACCGCAGCCATCTTCGCGGAGGAACCTAACCTACTGAAAGCCTGCTCTACCGGCGATCCCCATAGGGCTACGGCCATTATGGTCAACGGATATACGGAGAAAGCATGGAGAAAACTGGAGAAGGAGAAGCCGGCTCTAGCGAAAGAATTGAGGCAGGGGGCGAAGATCACAAATTTCGGGCTACTCTTCGGTGGGGGTGCGGACGGGCTTGTTGCCCAAGCACGAGATATTTTCGATGTATATATTACAACCGAACAAGCGCAACAAATGATAAACGCCTACTTCAAGCTGTACCCCAAGCTACGGGAGACGAAGAATTACGCATACAACATGCTGAAATCTCCGGAACCTCGATTGGACATTCGGAATCTAGTAGGTTTCAGGAGATACTTGGAAGGGGCGAACAGAAAACCTACGAGTATTCTGAATACTATCATTCAAAGCACCGCTGGTCACGGGATGAAGTCTAGTTTCCGGTATCTCATGGAAGCGGGGTTGCTACCATACCTGTGTGTACAGGTACATGATGAAGTATTGTTCGAGTTTCCTGAAGACCCGGAAGTATACAAGCCTATGGTAGCCAAAGCTAAGCGGGCGATGGTACAGGGTATGCAGGAAGTACTAGGTCCGGTACCTGTCAATGTTGACGATAAAGCCGTAGGCTATTACTGGATGTGATGGTGCATCATGAATGCATTCCGGGGATTGGTGTTCGGATTCATGTTAAACATTCTACTCACAGCCTTAGTCATAGTTGTAACCTTTTTGATACTACTGTGGATGGGTGTATGACAGCCTTTGCTTTCGGTATAATCCTTGGGATAGGTTTGGCCCACGCGATTTATTCGGTGTATGAGTGGGCTGACGATCTAGATAGGTGGATGCAAGGTGAGTGACGAGTTTACCCTACGAGACACAGCCAAACGTATAGAGCGCAACAGAGAACTAGCGCGAGAAACCGGAGACTTGCGGTTCCTGAAAGGGGATCGCATGCCTCACTGGCATCACAGCTACAACGGTCAAGTAGCCGTTAATCATAAGTTCGACACCATCGGACAGGCATACGCCGCCGTAAAAAACATGGCTAACAAGAGTGAGCCAAACGTACAGTATTATGAAGAAGGTCCGGTAGAGATAGAAGCCAGGATTAGGGGGACGAATAAGCGGATGATGTTTATGGTAGCTGTTATTGAATGCTACCTAGATTGCAACCGGAAGATTAGGGAAGAAGATCAGAAAAGGATGGGGTGGCTGTAATGATTCTGTCTAACGTAACGCTATTGGAGGTTATACAGAGGGGGGACTTGCTGACCCCTAGTAACCCCGAAGATGTACAGCCTTGCTCTATTGATGTTCACTTGCATCCTAGACTACGTGTACATACAGGACCGTATATAGATGACTCGAATCCGGAATGGAACGATAAGTATTGGGTGGACGTTCCTACAGAGGATGATGAGCATGGACAGTTCTGGTTCTTGTACCCCGGAAAATTGTACCTGGGAGTGCTTAAAGAGTATATTAAAGTTCCTAGGTTTCTTTGTGGTGATCTACGCGGTGTATCTAGTCGCGCTCGTTCTGGTATTGTGGTGCATCAACAGGCTGGTCTTCTAGATCCCGGTTGGTCTGGATATGCTACCTGTGAGATTAGTGTGATTATGCCGACAAAGATGCGTCCGTTTGACAAGGAGGGTAATCCTCTACGAATCGGTCAGGTAGTATTCACATCCTTAAGCACACCGGCCAGTCCTGTTTATGAGGGTCGGTATAATGGCGATACTCAGCCACAGCCAGCCAAACCGGGAAACTAAAATGTACGATACATACCCAACAGGTAGGAAACCAGTTAGCGCTCAGGACTCATGGCTAGAGTACGGCCCTAAGGGATGTCTAGACAATAAATGCGTAGTGAAGATAGATACTAGTCCGTATTTAAAGATGTTTAAAATAACGCATGAAAACAGAACAACAGGAGTAATTACATACAAGGAACTACCCCTCCGGTTACTGAGTGATGCTACATATGACCTATGGAGCAATGATGTAAAACCCTGGATACTATCTCTTCATAATGAGTTTTCCGGACTGGAGATGAACGGATGACACGCTGGTCCGATAGAGCCTCACAGTTTATCGGTAAGCTACCCTTCACCGTGGATACGGTCTTGACTATGCTGGAGCGAGATAGCGGAGCCAAGACACTCAATCCTCCACTACTTAAATTGAAGGAAGAAGCTGAGAAACTTATCCTGGAGCATGAGCGTAATCTGAAGAAAAGGAGCCGGTAACATGGGTATCAAGGTACTGAATACCAAAAACACGGGGCCACGTACTAAGGTTCTACTAGAGATCACCCCACCCACGGAGATTAGGGACGGTAATAAAGTAGAAGTAGTTCGAAGCACGGATGAGTTTCATCGGATATCCCGGGAACTTATGAAGCATCTCGGCTACAGGTGGGTAGGGGGTGACTTCGCTGGAGAGATTTGGTTTATTCCCACGGACCGAGATAGCTTTGGACCTGATCCGGTATTGATTGAAGTCACCTACCGTTATGTGATTACAGCTATAACGCTAGGTAGGAGTATTGAATCTAGTATTGAACTTCCGGAAGGTGCTATCACTACTCTACCGAAACCCACCGTAAACGTACTACCGATGCCTATGTCGGAAGAACCGGAGGCAGCAGAATGAAGTACTTCTTCGATACCGAGTTTATGGAAGACGGACACAATATCGAATTGCTGAGTATCGGCATCGTATCGGAGGATGGTCGTAGCCTATATCTAGAAAACAACGAAGCTGATTATGAGCGTGCAAACGAGTGGGTGAAGGAACACGTTATTCCTAAACTACGGACCGGAGAATTCGAAGGTTATACTAGGGCTGATATCGCCGACATGATCCGAAAATTCTGTGATCCTGATAAGCACGGTAAGCCAGAATTTTGGGGGTACTACGCAGATTATGATTGGGTTGTTCTCTGCCAACTGTTTGGCCGGATGATTGATCTGCCTAAAGGTTGGCCTATGTACTGTATGGACTTGAAGCAGTTGTGCGTAATGATGGGGGATATGCGGCTGCCTCAACTGGCTCCCGAGTATGAGCATAATGCTCTGCACGATGCCGGATGGAACCGTCAGATGTATCACTATATCATTAACCATGGAGATAATCCGGCTATGTGGGTACGTAGTAGGCAAAGAAATAAGTAGACAATAAGAAAGGGGGTGGTCGAGCGACCACCCCCTTTCTTTATGCCTTAAAACTCAATGAGCCACACCGGAATAAACCATCATGTAGAACGCCTTATAGGGGTTGAGAATAGATGGGTTAGTAGTAGGATTTCCGGTATTACCGTTGGTGTAGTGATGGTGCCCCTCATCGTACACATAAAACTGATTACCGGTATCATCGATGTCGTGCCTACTAGACGTACCAGTCCCATTAGTGGAGTCTCCTGATTCAATAGAAACGGTGTGCAAGTGGTTGGGTAGCGTAGCAGAACCACCCGTGCTACCGGCTGCCTTCGTTCCTGATACACCGATGGGGAAGAAGTCCCTTAGGTCAGGTAGTGCGAAGTTACCGCCGGATACTCCACCGTGAATAGAAGAAGCGCCCCCGAACACGTTATAGAGTGCGGAATACGTGGTAGCACTAATAAGAGAACCGTCGCACACATGCCAACCGGCCGCAGCTTCCGCTGTAAGAGAAGCAGCGTTACCGGTAAACATCTTCATGTCGCCAACACGAGCGCCCCCTACACCCGCACCCAATTTGGCTGCGGTTACAGAAGCATCCGCTAGTTCAGACGTGCCTACGGCCCCGGCTGCAATCTTAGCAGCCGTAACTGCGTCGTCCTGAATAGACGCCGTGTCTACTGCGTTATCCGCTAGTTCAGCAGAACCGACTGCTCCGGCTACAATCTTAGCCGCCGTAACTGCGTCGTCCTGAATAGACGCCGTGTCTACTGCGTTATCCGCTAATTCAGCAGAACCGACGGCCCCGGTTGCGATCTTAGCAGCCGTAACTGCGTCGTCTGCCAGTTCAGCAGAACCGACGGCCCCGGTTGCGATCTTAGCAGCCGTAACTGCGTCGTCTGCCAGTTCAGACGTACCTACAGCACCGGCTGCGATCTTAGCAGCCGTAACTGCGTCGTCCTGAATAGCAGCCGTGTCTACTGCGTTATCTGCCAACTCCGAGGAACCTACGGCACCGGCCGCAATTTCTGAAGCTGTTACCGCATCAACCTCTATCTGCGCTGTACCTACGGAATCCGTAGCCATCTTAGCTTTAGTAATAGTGGCATCAGCAATCTTAGCCGCTGTTACTGCTAAGTCTTCGATTTTGGTTGAACTAACCGCACCATCTGCGATATTATCGGTATCAATACTACTATTAGCTACTCTGGTTACTGCCAAACCTTTTCCAGCGCTATGGTCATGCCCTTCTACGGCTAGTGATAGATAATACAAATCCAGAGTACGGAAGAATCTATCGGTTCCGGCTGTTGCCCACTGAAACTGAGTACCGGGTGTTGTGTAGTTAGACGAAGTTACTCTAGTCATATTAAATCAAAGCCTCTAGTTCATCAAACGTGTACTGCTCTAGCTGATCGTATGTAAGTCCGGTCTGCTCCGCTGAAGCAGAGAGCGTTCGTACCTGAATACAAGTAAGCCTGACTATATACTCTAAGTCTCGGCGTTTTTGTGTACTAGCTAACGCATCGTTGAAGTCAACAATCGCAACCTCTTCCGTCGTCCCATCGGGTAGGGTAACGGTAGTAAGTCCGATCTCTGAGGCAAGGTCGCGTAGACTGTTTCGGATAGAGACGCCCCTACGCCGGTCAACAGTACCGTCGCGCTTAGCAGCAAAGCTAGAAGCAATGATGTCAAATGTATATTCCAATTCAAGTGAGGGTCGGACGCTCTCATGAATAGCTACCGCCGTAACTACTGGTGTGAGGCTTAGGGGTGAAGATAATACATCCGGATCTTTTAGCAATTTGATTCTAAACTCAATCAATTTGGAGTAAGTAGGGGGACTGACGGGATAGTTTAGCCGCTGCCCATTAACGGTAAACTTAGACACGTCGTCTGAATTAGTAAGCGTCACCCAATCCTCAGCACTGTACTGAGTTGTCCTATATTCTACCTCTACCCACTCAGTTGTAGATAGATCAGTACCGTAAATACTCACCCCCTGCCACAACTTATTATCAGCTTGAAAGCCGGAATGGTGTAGAGGAAGGTATATGTAGCTGTCTTCGTCCGTAAATTCGCATGCTGCATCTTTAGAGGGATCGTAGCTAGTACGCGGAAGTACAAACCACTCTATTGTACCATCAGAGAATCCTACGTACATTCGATCATTACTAGCACTGTGAACACCGGGAATAACTTCCGCAGTAGTTACCCGCTTAGTCCACTGAGCAATAGCCCCATTATGTACATCGATATACTTAGCCTGTGCTTGCGCTGCTTGTTCCGGATCAGTAGCCCAAGCCCCATGCTTAATCATGTAGGTGACGTTATTTATTTCGTTGTAATGAAACTCATACATGAACCAAGCGTTATGTCCTGCACCGGCTACGTAAGTACCCCGAATAGGTGAGGTATTATCTACGAGGGTTTCTAGACCGTCTGCCTGAACAGAACCATCAGCCGACATGCGGTATAGCTGTCCACCGTAGGGTACCCACATCTGAGACAGCCATACCTTAGCTTGCTTACCGTTACTCGTACTCTTCTTTATGCGGAGATAGGGGAATAACTCCTGGTCGATACCTTCGGTACTGACCGTATACCACCCATCCTCTTTGAATATCTGTAGGGCGTTTTCAAGTTGCCGGAGATATGTGATCTTACTAGATTGATCGCCTATATAGATAGGAGCCGCCCACGATGCCCGGAGCATAGGGTCGGACTCCGCTTTCATTATCCAATAATCTCCAGCCACCCACAACTCATCGCCAACCTTCTCGATGAATCTAGCTTCTCCGGGATCAGCCGCCACACCCGGACCTTCCGTGCTAGCAACCTGTGTCCAGATAGGGGTAGACCCGTTGTACTGCCATAGGTAGCCACTGTCAGTAGCCACGTATAGTCCGTCAACTGCCGACGAGTAGCGCCCCTTAAAGCGCACGGCTTGTTGTGGGTTCTGTCCGGCAGGCAAGTTAGTGAGCGGAGTAGTCGCCACCGGAGCCAGCGAAGCGACCCAGGTTCCATCGCTACTACGCCTCCATACACCATTCTCACATACAGCGAAGAGAACATCTGAGCCTTGATGATTAGCTACGATAAACTGACGAATCTCACCGGCATCAGCATGAATGGTTTCCGCATGAGTAAGCGGCCCCTTCATACCTCGTCCATCGATAGAGTAGTCAGCCCACGTAGCGTAGTTATATCGACGAGGAGTTACGGCTCCGGCAATAGATAGGCCCATACCTCCGAACATGTCTTCATAAATACTTGTTCGTTCTTTGTATGGGTTAGCGGAAGAGTAGGCATAAGTAATAGGAGCCGTAGCCTCTAGAGTCTTACTCTTCTTACTATTAAGTTTACCGTCTTCCCCAGGTTGCAGCATAACACGTACATCACCGATGTATGCGTCATACGGCCAGGGTTTTTGTCTAGACATTGGTCCGGGCATTACGGTGCATTCCCTACCTGATTCAACTCAGCGGCGTCAGCTTCCCACTTAAGCATAGGAAACTCCGGCTGCTGATTGACTATCTGCCGAGACAACTCAGTGAATCGAGAAGCCGCCATAGTAGGAGTAATTCGCAAACCTTGTGCGGCTACAGGAATAAGTCGGTCTGTTAACTGCACCCAGGCTTCAGTGAGTGCTGCCATAGCCGGATAATCCGGGTTATCTAGATAGGTGAATACGTCCAAGTCATCATCAGGACCGGATAGTGTAGTCTCACCGTTCACAAAAGTAAAGTGAGAACGTAGGGCAGTGACATACAGGTAGCCCGCACCAATCCAGTTAGTCTGAATATAGGCGCTGCCCCCTCTAACAAACGGCTTGAACCACTTCATACGTGTAGTGGGAACCAGGGTAGACCCGGCTGGAGACGCCTGCTCAATGTTCTTAATTAGCGAATGATCTGTCAGCCAGGGGGCCGAGGCTGTAATGTTTACTTCGCGTAGTACCGTCTCCGATGTGATCTGAATTTCATCCCAGAAGTAACATCGCCGAAGTCCTGCTAGGACTACCGGCCTAATCTCTTGCTCCGGATCAAGATAATGTAGTTCAATTTGCTCATTACTAGCCGGAGCAAGGGACCATGCTCGATCAGGGGTTAGCGTACCCGTAGCATGTTCATAGGACGCTACCATACGTTGCCTGTCATCTTCTGGAAAGTCTTCAATTAGAGAACCGTCTCGCATGACTCCCCGACGTAGAATAAACATGTCCTCATAGCCACCCACATCTAGGGATGATATGAGTGATCGGATTACAAGGGCTGATGCGGAACCACCTGTATATGCGGTTAGCAGTCTAAAGGGGCCGGCTATCCTGGCAAAGCGTCTCTCGATATCTGCGAGCGTCACTCCATGAGTGAGGGCGATAGGCCCATCAACCACGAATGTACGAATAATAGTGTCATCAGGTTGACCGGTGTTAGAGAAAACCCAGGTAGCCGTATAAGTACCTGGGCTAAGATATCCGGCATCATAGCTGTACACCCCCTCAGAAGTAGGGGTGACGGCTTCATTTGTTACTACAGCGGCGCCGGTACTATCCGTGAGGGAGATGACAGCCCCCTCAGCACTGGTTAGTACTCCGGCTACTGTACGCTGTACTGAGAGGGTAGTCATGGGACTGTCCTTCCATCCTTGCCCGTCTTGTACTCAGTACCAGAATGTCGTTCTGAAGGTAGGTAGCTACCCCTACCTTCAGAGACACTAAACCGGTATTCAGTATTATTATCGTCGTTAATACTTACAGCGTAGGCCGGATAACTATACGGCCCTACTACAGTAGCTTTCCAGAATAGTAAGAGCATGCCGGCCTCCCTTCATCGTCTATTAGGGGGTGGGGTACAACAACTTAAGCGTACCATCTTCCTGTGGTTCTATAGTGGGGCGCGGTTGTGCCGGCTGACCCAACTCAATACTGCACTTGTCGATGGTCTTGTTGAGCGCCGTGACAGCAGCGTTGCGCACCTTCTCGTGCAACTTGGAGCCGGGGCGCGCGGCGACGTTCGCCTCGGCTTTCTCCAGAGCGTCGATGCGGGTCAGCAGTTCGTTGACCAGGATGGCGGGCGGGTCGAGCCTCATTAGAGGTTTCCTCCTAAGATCATGAGCATCGCTTCAAGAATCGGCTTCGTCTCGTCAACATCCGTCACGTCAGCGAGCAGGGACAGCAGGATTTCGGTGGGCGGCGTCTCAGGCTCCGGGGGAACGTGGGCGTCGATGACCGCCTGCGCCTTGGGCGGCAGGGCCGCGATCTCCCCCGTTTCGGAGTAGGTGTAGATCGTGACGACGCCTTCATCGTCCGTCATGCCGAGCGCCGTCGTGACGATGCCGGCCTCGGCCAGTTCGGACTGCAATCGGATCAGGTCGTACATCATCGCTTGAACTCC
>WBZN01000243.1_pt1 | contig 63839 bp, 47 predicted proteins | sample 5204281 | NCBI WGS metagenome assembly WBZN01 (sample SAMN12344347, study PRJNA552823) | activated sludge metagenome | biome: Activated sludge suspended growth; feature: Nitrification reactor; material: Wastewater; isolation source: activated sludge from nitrification reactor of wastewater... | reverse complement strand
GGCGGGCAACACGTCGATCTGCTCCTTCACGGTGACCGTGACCGACGATACCGATCCGGTGATCAGCGGATGCCCGGGCAACATCAGCCTGAGCGCCGGTGCCACCTGCACGGCCGTGGCCACCTGGACCGCCCCCACCGTCAGCGATAACTGCAGCGGCGCCACGATCAGCGGCGACCACAACAGCGGCGACGCCTTCCCCTTGGGCACCACCACGGTGACCTACACGGCCACCGATGCGGCGGGCAACACGTCGATCTGCTCCTTCACCGTGACCGTGACGGACAACACCGATCCCGTGATCAGCGGATGCCCCAGCGACATCAGCCTGAGCGCCGGTGCCACCTGCACGGCCGTGGCCACCTGGGCCGCTCCCACGGTGAGCGACAACTGCAGCGGGGCTTCGATCAGCGGCGACCACAACAGCGGCGACGCCTTCCCCTTGGGCACCACCACGGTGACCTACACCGCCACCGATGCGGCGGGCAACACGTCGATCTGCTCCTTCACGGTGACCGTGACGGACAACACACCCCCAAATGCCGTTTGCCAAAGCTTGACCGTGTACTTGGATGCCGCTGGCCAAGCCACGATCTCTCCAGCAGATCTGGACGGTGGCTCCTCCGACAACTGCAGCATTGCAGGCATGAGCATCAGTCAAACCACTTTCGACTGTACCGACCTAGGTATGAACACTGTGGCCTTGACCGTAACCGACCCAAGCGGCAATAGCGCAACCTGCACATCCACGGTAACCGTTGCGGACACCCTTTCGCCCACCATCATCTGTCCCACGAACCTCATCGTGAACAACGGCCCAGGCCTGTGCTCGGCAACCGTGAACTACCCCATGCCCGTGGTATCCGACAACTGCAGCAGCAACCTGGTCTTGACAGCCGGCTTGCCAAGCGGCAGCGTATTCCCCACCGGCACCACAACGGTCTCCTACCGTGCAACCGATCCTTCAGGCCTTTCAGACAGCTGCTCCTTCACCGTAACGGTGATCGATGCGGAAGCTCCGGTGATCTCCTGCCAGAACGTATCCGTCATCATGGATGCCAGTGGCCAGGCGAGCATCACCGCGGCCATGATCAATGGCGGCAGCACGGACAACTGCGGCATAGCAATCATCACTGCATCGCCCACCACCTTCACTGCCGCAGGAAACTTCCCTGTAACACTCACCGTGACCGACATCAACGGCAATACCTCAACCTGCACCTCCACCGTGACGGTGATCGACAACACGCCCCCCGTGATCCTCTGCCAACCCACCACCATTTACATCGACAACAACGGCACCGCCATCCTCAATGCCACCGACATTGACGCCGGCAGCTCGGACAATAGTGGAACGCTTAGCCTGTTCACCCTCCCAAGCACCTTCAACTGTGGCCAGCTCGGAAGCAATTCCACCTACTTGCTGGGCACCGATGCCTCCGGCAACATGGCCTTCTGTGCCACCACCGTCACGGTGCTGGACACCCTTGATCCCATAGCCGTTTGCCAGGATATCACGGTGAACCTGGGGGCCGGCGGAACGGTCACCATTACACCCGCCATGGTCGGGGCCAACAGCACGGACAATTGCGGCGGAAACCTCAACCTCGCATTGAGCCAAACGACCTTCAATGCAACGGGTACCTACACCGTGGTGCTCACCGTAACCGATGCCAGCGGCAATACCAGCACCTGCTCCTCAACGGTAACGGTGATCGACAATGAACCGCCCGTGGCCATTTGCCAGGATGCAACGATCTACCTGGACCAAAGCGGCAATGCCGCCCTCTACCCCGGAATGATCAATGCCGGCAGTTACGACCTGCAAGGTCCGGTAACACTGTCCACAAGCCAAAGCTCATTCGGCTGCAACCAGCTTGGGGTGAACAACGTGACCTTGATCGTAACGGACAACAGCGGGGGCCAATCATTCTGCTTGGCACAAGTAACCGTACTGGACACCATTGCCCCGGTGGCCGTGTGCCAAGACATCACGGTGAGCCTGGGCCCGGATGGCACCGCCACCATTACGGGCGCGATGATCGGTGCGAACAGCACGGACAACTGCGGCAGTGCATTGAACTACACCATCAGCCAAAGCACCTTTACGGGCACCGGCACGTACTCTGTGGTGTTCACGGTGACGGATGCCAGCGGCAACAGCAGTTCGTGCACCTCCACGGTCACCGTAGCGGACGATACGCCTCCGATCGCCATTTGCCAGAACGATACCATTTACTTGGACAACAGCGGTGCCGCCACCATTACGCCCGAAATGATCGATGCCGGCAGTTATGACATCGGCGGCACCATCACCCTTTCCGCCAGCCAGCTCAATTTCAACTGCAACAACCTGGGGGCGAACAACGTCACCCTGATCGTTACGGACAATACCGGCAACCAGACCTTCTGCCTCTCAACGGTTACCGTGCTGGACACCATTGCCCCGGCAGCAGCTTGCCAAAACATCACGGTGGGACTTGATCCCGATGGCACCGCCACCATCACCGGTGCGATGGTCGGTGGCAACAGCACCGACAACTGCGGCAACGCCCTTACGTACAGCCTCAGCCAGTACACCTTCAATTCCACCGGCGCCTACACCGTGGTGCTCACCGTGACCGATGCCAGCGGCAACAGCAGCACCTGCACCTCCACGGTTACCGTGAATGATGATGCGCCCCCCGTTGCCGTATGCCAGGACACCACCATTTACCTGGACCCCGACGGACATGCGGGCATCACGCCGGAAATGATCGACGGTGGCAGCTATGACGTGGGCGGCACCATCACGCTGGGCGCGAGCCAAACTGATTTCGGCTGCAACAACCTGGGGCCGAACAGCATCACCTTGATCGTGACGGACAATACAGGCAACCAGGCCTTCTGCATCGCCGTGGTCACTGTACTGGACACCATTGCCCCCGTGGCCTTGTGCCAGGACATCTCCGTGGTGCTGGACAACCAAGGCCAGGTGTCCATCACCGGGGCGACCATCGGTGCCAACAGCACGGACAACTGCCCGGGCGGCCTCAGCTACAGCCTGAGCCAATCCAACTTCAACGCCACCGGCACATACACCGTGGTGCTCACCGTAACCGATGCCAGCGGGAACAGCAGCACTTGCAGTTCCACGGTCACGGTGATCGACAACACTCCACCGGTGGCCCAATGCCAGAACACAACGATCTACCTGGATGGAAACGGCAACGCCAGCATCACGCCGCAACAGATCGACGGCGGCAGCTTTGACAATGCGGGCATCACCGCCATGACCGCCAGCCAAACCGTGTTCGGCTGCGCCGACCTGGGCACCAATCCCGTAACGCTCACCGTGTTCGACAACATGGGCAATACGGCCACTTGCGAAGCACTCGTGACCGTACTGGACACCCTTGCGCCCACGGCCATCTGCCAGGACATCACCGCTTACCTCGATCCTTCGGGACAAGTGACGATCAGTGCGGCGGACATCGGCGGAAGCAGCACCGACAATTGTGGAAGCGGTCCGCTAACCCTGCAACTTGACACCCTCCACTTTGTAGGGGAAGGCCAGTTCCAAGTGGTGCTCACCGTGACCGATGCCAGCGGCAACACCAGCACCTGCACGGCCATCGTGAACACGGTGAAACCACAGCCTCCCTTGGTGATCCCCGCCGGCTTCTCCCCGAACGACGACGGCATCGCCGACAATTGGGTGATCCAGGGGCTGGAATACTACCCGGCCAACGACGTGGCGATCTTCAACCGCTGGGGCAGCCTGCTCTACAAAGCCGCGCCATACCTGAACGATTGGCATGGCCAGCTGACCTCCGGCGGTGCCATGCCCGGTGAACTGCCCGCAGGCACCTATTTCTATCAGCTCTCCTTGGGCAACGGTGATGTCCGTACCGGTTACCTCCAACTGAACCGATGAGCACCACCCACGTACAAAACCGCGCCATGCGGATCTTGAGCGCCATAGTGGTTGCCTCGTTGGCCCTCACGGCCACGGCCCAACAGGACCCCATGTACAGCATGTACATGTGGAACATGATGGCCATACAACCGGCTTATGCAGGAAGCGCCGATGTGCTCAATGCCACAGCCTTGTCGCGCATCCAATGGGCGGCCATTGAAGGGGCTCCGACCACGCAGAGCTTGTCATTGCACAGTCCGTTGAACGCCCGAACGATCGGCCTGGGCGGCAACTTGGCGCACGACCGCATCGGCCGCACTTACACCACCAGCGCGTTCGCGGACATCGCCTACCGCATGCGCGTGAACCGGAACACCCGCCTGGCCCTGGGCTTGAACGCTGGCATCAACCACGCCTATGTGGCCAACAGCAAGGTGGAAAATACCGACCCCAACGACCCCACGTTCCAAGCGGACATCAGCGGGCGCATCTGCCCCAACTTCGGGTTCGGTGCCTACCTGTGGTCCAAAAAAGGCTATGTGGGCCTGTCCGTACCGAAGCTGCTGCGCAACTATCTGGGCCGCTACAGCCAGGACGGCATGAGCTCCCAGTTCATTCAAGAAGCCACGCACGTATTCCTCACCGCCGGATATGTATTCCCCATGGGCACGGTGAAGTTCAAGCCTTCGCTCATGATCAAAGCCTCCGAGGGCGCCCCGCTCAGCGGTGATGTTTCGGCCACCGTGTTCCTGCAGGACAAATTCATCCTGGGGGCGGCATACCGCTACGGGGACAGCTTCACCGGCATCCTCGCCCTGCAAGCCACCAACCAGATCCGTGTGGGCTACGCCTACGACATAGGCATCAGCCTGCTTAACCGCCGCGCCAACGGGGCGCATGAGGTGATGATCAGTTACGCCCCGGTGTTCACCCGCGACAAGATCCGTTCTCCCCGCTACTTCTGACCATGCGCGCCAGGCAGTTCTCCATCATCCTGTGCCTGCTCCTTCCCTGGGCGGCATTCCCTCAAGATGGTCTTTTGCGCCAAGCGGACAGGCTTTACGCGGATTACAGCTACCACGAAGCCATTGAACTGTACGAACAGGCCTTCCGCAAGGATGCCAGCAGCATCGAACATGCACGCCGGCTGGCCGATTGCTACTGGACCCTGCGCGATGCCGCCAATGCCGAACGCTGGTATGCCGTAGTGGCCGCCTCTTCCGAAGCCACTGGCGAGGATATGTACCGCTATGCCGAACTCCTCCGCACCAGTGGGCAATATGCCGATTCCGACATCTGGTTGAAGCGTTTCGGCAAGCTTGCCCCGGATGACAGCCGCGCCCGGCTCAAGGAGAATTCCGTGGAACAGGTCGCCGCCATCATGGAAAAAGAGGGCATCAGCCACAAGGTGGACCCGGTCAACATCAACAGCACGTACAGCGAAATATCCCCCTTCATCAAGGACCGCACGCTCTACTTCGCTTCAAACCGCCCGGAAAAACTATCCGTGAAGCACGTTCACAGCCTGAACGGCATGCCCTTCCTGGACCTCTTCCAAGGACGGGTGGACAATGACGGGAACGTGGCGGACGTGGTGCCCATGGCCGATGGGATCAACACCTCCTTCCACGAGAGCAATGCCATCATCAGTGCGGACGGGCGGGAGCTGTACTTCACCCGCAACAACGTCAATGCGGGCAAAAGCATAACAAGCAAGGACGGTGTGAACAACCTGCAGATCATCGTGCGTGAGCGGACTGCGGAGGGATGGGGCCGTGAACGCCCGTTCGCCTACAACGATCCCGCCTATTCCGTGGGGCACCCCGCCATGACGGCGGACGGACGCAGGCTGTACTTCGCCAGTGACAAACCCGGCGGCATCGGGGGAAAAGACATCTGGTACTGCGATCGCGAGGGCCTTGGAACACCGTGGAGCGAACCTGTGAATGCCGGGCCTGAAGTGAACACGGAAGGCGACGAGCTTTTTCCATTCGTCCATGGCAACACGCTCTTCTTCGCATCCGACGGGCACCTGGGCCTGGGCGGACTGGACCTCTTCCAATGCGCGATCCGTGGCAACGGCCATGGGATCGCGGAGAACACGGGGGCACCGGTGAACAGCACCGCGGATGACTTCGGACTGTGCGTGGACGAACAAGGCGGCCTGGGCATGTTCTCCTCAGACCGGGACGGTGCCTTGGGCGCCGAGAACCTGTACTTCTTCCACATGCACAGCAAGCCCGAGGAAAAGCGCAAGTGGGCCGGACGCGTGCTCGATATCGCCGACGGCAAGCCCGTGCCCTTCCTGCCGGTACGCCTGCTGAACCGCGAACGCAAGGAGATCGCCCGCACCACCACGAGCGAACAAGGCACCTACGAGCTGCAAGCCCCGTCCGAAGCCGCATCCGTTTCCATTTCCGTGTCCGGCGGCCCACAGGCTGAACTGGAGTATGATGAGATCACCATTGCGCCGTACAGCGACACGGAGCTGCCGGACATCTACCTGAACAGCGTGATGGACCTGCCGGTGAACGCGATCATCCGCGATGCCGCCACCGATGAATGGCTCGCCGGGGTGGACGTATCCATCCGCAACAAGCATACCGGCACACTGCTCTTCACCGGCACCACGGACGCCATGGGCATTACCAGGGGCCAGATCCCGTACCAACGCTACGGCGACGATGTATCCTACGAAGTGAAGTTCACCAAGCCGGGCTACCTGTCGCGCACGGTGGATGTGGATTTCCGGGTGCTCATGTTCCTGGAACAGGCGCTGATGGGCCCGCAAGGCACGAGCTTGAGCCCGGTGACCACCGGCTTGGACATGGCCAAGGCCATGAACCTGCGGCCCATCTACTTCGACTACCGCGAAGCCAAGATCAGGCCGGATGCGGCCATTGAGCTGGACCAGGTGGCGGAGATGATGCTCACCAACCCGTCCATCACCATCGACCTGCGCTCGCACACCGACAGTCGTGCGAGCACGGCCTACAACGATGCGCTTAGCCAGCGCCGCGCGGAAAGCTCGCGCCAATACTTGATCGGCAAGGGCATCGGTGCCAACCGCATCACCTGCAAGGGCTACGGCGAACGCCAATTGGTGAACCGCTGTGCCGATGGCGTGGAGTGCTCCGAGGAGGAACACCAGATGAACCGCCGCACGGAGTTCATCATCACCAGTTGCACGGGGTGTACACCTTCCGCAGCGGCCGGCCGCCCCTGAGCCTTTCCCAGTGTGAACAAGGAACTCGCCCCATCTTGCTTACGATCGGGCCTTGACCAGTTCAGCGCCCGCTTTTCCGCAGCACTTCCGCGAGGTCCTTCGCGCACAGTTCCGGGGTGAACCAGGTTTGCCCTTGCAGCTCGCGTTCCACGGCGGGCACCAGGTCCGTCAGGTACACGCTGCGGTGCCGCGCCTGCATTCCTTTCACCATGTCCTCCAAGCGCTTGATGCCGGTGGCATCGATCATCGGGACGTACTTCATGCGCAGCACCACCACGCGGTGCTTGTCGCTGACCTCCTTCATGACGTGCTGAAAGCGCAGCGCCGCTCCGAAGAACAGCGGTCCGGTGATCTCGAACACCAGCATCTCCTTGGGCAAGCCCTTGAGTTCGAGGTCCACCTTACGGGTGGAAGATGCATCGCCTTCGGCCAGCACCGGCCGCAGGTCGGTGACATCCGCCATACGTTTCATGAAGATGAAGGCCGCCAGCACCATGCCCACCTCAATGGCCAGCACCAGGTCGAAGATCACCGTGAGCAGGAAGGTCGCCATGAGTACGGCCAGGTCGTAACGGTTGCCCTTGATCGCACTGCGGAAGTAGCTCCATTCGCCCATGTTCCAGGCCACGGCCACCAGGATGCCCGCCAGGCAGGCCATGGGGATCAGCGCGGCCAAGGGTGCCGCCACCAGCATGATGATGAGCAGGGTGAGCGCATGCACGATGGCACTTACCGGGGTTCTCCCCCCATTGTTCACATTGGTGGCGGTGCGGGCAATGGCCCCGGTAACCGGGATGCCGCCAAAGAGTGCGCTGAGCATATTGGCCCCGCCTTGGGCCACCAGCTCCATGTTGCTGCGGTGGCGCCCGCCGATCATGCCGTCCGCCACCACGGCGGAGAGCAGGGATTCTATGCTGCCCAGCAACGCAATGGCAATGGCCGGGTTGATCAGCTCGCGCAAGGTGGCCAAGCTGGGCACTTGGAACGCGGGTGCGGGCAAAGACCCTGAAATGGCGCCGAAACGGCTGCCGATCGTTTCCACGGAAAGGTCAAGGAAATACACAGCGGCCGTACACACCAGTATTGCGGCCATGGGGCCGGGCAGCAGCTTGGTGAAGCGCCCTAGGAACAGTGAAAAGGCCAGGGAGATCACGCCCAGCGCAGTGGCGATGGGGTCAAGTGCATGCAGGTTCACGGCAAGCACGCCCCATTTCTCCAAGAAATCCGCAGGCACCTGTTGCACCGGCAAGCCCAACAGGTCCTTCACTTGGGTGGAAAAGATCACCACGGCAATACCGGCGGTAAAGCCCACGATCACCGTGTGGGGGAAGTACTTCAGCAGCTTGCCCGCCCGCAGGAAGCCCATGAGCATGATCAGCATGCCGGCGAGGAAGGTGGCCATGATCAACCCGTCCAGCCCGTGCTGGGCGATGATGCCTGCCACGATGATGATGAAAGCGCCAGTGGGTCCGCCGATCTGCACACGGCTACCGCCGAACACGGCGACCACCAGCCCCCCGATGATGGCCGTGATGAGGCCTTTCTCCGGGGTTACCCCCGAGGCGATGCCGAAAGCAATGGCCAAGGGCAATGCCACAATGCCGACCACGAGACCGGCCACAACATCCCGCCTCAGTTGTGCAGCACTGATCCCCTCCCGCAGGAGGGAAAAGAACTTGGGCACCAAACTTTCCTCCGTTGGCGGCTTCCCGTCGTTGGATCGCCCAAGGAAGAAAGTTGCCATCAGTTCTTGCCGAAGAGGCTCTCCACGAACGCCGTCTTGTCGAACACTTGCAAGTCGCCCATGCCTTCACCGGTGCCGAGGTACTTGATGGGCACTTGGAACTGGTCGCTGATGCCGATGGCCACGCCGCCCTTGGCAGTGCCGTCGAGCTTGGTAAGCGCCAGCGCGGTGACCTGGGTGGCCTTGGTGAATTCGCGTGCCTGCTCAATGGCGTTCTGGCCGGTGCTGGCATCGAGCACCAGCAGCACCTCGTGCGGGGCATCGGGCACCACCTTGCGCATCACCTGTTTCACCTTGGTGAGCTCGTTCATCAGGTTCACCTTGTTGTGCAGGCGCCCGGCGGTGTCGATGATCACCACGTCCGTGCCTTTCGCCTTGGCGCTTTCCACGCTGTCGTATGCCACGGCGGCGGGATCCGCGCCCATGCCCTGCTGCACCAGCGGCACGCCCACGCGCTCGCTCCAGATCTTCAGCTGGTCCACGGCGGCGGCGCGGAAGGTGTCCGCCGCCCCGAGCAGCACGCTGTTCCCGGCCTGTTTGTAGGCATGGGCCAGTTTGCCGATGGTGGTGGTCTTGCCCACCCCGTTCACGCCCACCACCATGATCACGTGCGGTTTGGGGCCTGGAACGGTGAACGGATGGGCGCTTCCGTCCGCATCGCGCATCAATTCCGCGATCTCCGCCCGCAGGATGCCGTTAAGCTCGGCCGTGCCCATGTAGCCGTCGCGCTTCACACGGGCCTGGATGCGATCGATGATCTTCAGGGTGGTCTCCACCCCCACGTCACTGGTCACGAGTGTTTCCTCCAAAGCGTCCAGTACCTCGTCATCCACCGTGTTCTTGCCCGCAATGGCGCGGGTGAGCTTACTGAAGAGCGAGGTGCGCGAGCGGTCCAGCCCCGCATCGAGCTGCTGCTTCTTTTCCTTGGTGCCGAATAATCCGAAGAGGGCCATGGCCTTTGAAGCGAAAAGGCCTCCGCCTTTCAGGGGAAGCCTTTCTTCGCTGTTAAGCGGGATCGATCACTTCTTGGCGGCCAGGGCCTTGTCCACCTCCTCGGCGGGCATCACCTGTTCGTTGAACTGATAGCCTCCGGTCTGGGCGTTCTTCACCATGCGGATGACCTTGACGAACACCTTGGCGTCGGCCTTCTTGAGCGATGCAACGGTTTTCTTTGCCATGGCTTACTTGATCTCTTTGTGAACGGTCATCTTGCGCATGATGGGGTTGTATTTCTTCAACTCCAGCCGCTCGGACGTGTTCTTGCGGTTCTTCGTGGTGATGTAGCGCGAAGTGCCCGGCAGCCCCGAGTTCTTGTGCTCGGTGCACTCCATGATCACTTGTACGCGGTTTCCTTTCTTGGCCATCGCTTATTGGAATGGGGCGCGAAAGTAATATGTTTCGCTTCAACTGCCAAATTCAGCGCTGATCCTCCCCCAAGACCGGCACGATGTGCGGCGAACGCGGGGCCCGGACATGGGCGGCCACGGCCGCTCCCACCTGCTGGTGAAGCAGCCCCAGCAACTTGTGCTTGGCGCTATGGCGCCATGCCACCACGCCGATCTCGCGCACGGGCACGGGCGACCTGAACTCGCGCAGCCGCGCCCGCTGGGCGGGCCCCATGCCCACGGTGGCCAGTTCCGGCACCACGGTAAGGCCGCCCTGTGCATCCACCATGCGCATCAAGGCCTCGATGCTGCCGGACACGTAAGCGAAGCGGCCACCGGCCTGTCCCTGCTCCCGCAGGTGGCACAGGTCCACCACCTGACTGCGCAGGCAGTGGCCCTCTTCCAACAGCCATAGCCGTTCCGCATCGATCTCCGACGGAAGGACATAGCGCTTTCTACCGATCGCTTCCCCCGGCGATACGTACAGCAGGAACCGCTCGTTGAACAGCGGCTGCTCCTTCAGGCCCGCAATGCCCAGCGGCGTTGCCAGAATGCCCGCATCCAGCCGCCCCTGCCGCAGGCGCTCCACGATCACCGCCGTGGTGAGCTCCTCCACGCTGATGTTCAAGGCCGGGTGCTGGCGCAGCAACTCCCCAAGGAAAAGCGGCAACAGGTACGGGGCCAAGGTGGGGATCATGCCGATCCGCAGTTCCCCGGCCAGATCATCGCGGCTTGCATCGGCCATTTCCCGCAGCACCTGCACTTCCTTGAGCACCGCCCGCGCCTGTTCCACCAACTGCTGCCCTTCCGCGGTGGGCACCACCGGCACCTTGCTCCGGTCGAACAGCACCACGCCCAGCTCCTCCTCGAGCTTCTTCACCAGGTTGCTCAAGGTGGGCTGGGTCACAAAGCAGGCTTCCGCCGCGCGCCCGAAGTGCCGGTGGGTGTCGATCGCCACGATATACTGGAGCTGCTGGAGCGTCATGGCGCCAAGTTAATCATTCACACGATCTATTCAATCATTGAAACAATCAGTTTGATAAATGAAATCGGAAAGGCGACCTTTGCGCCGAAATAACCGGGCCATGAGGCCCATGTAAAAAAGCAGGAACAAATGGAAGTTAAAGGACAGGTACAACTGGCCCCCCAGCGCATGGTGGGCTTGGGCAGCAAGTTCCCCATCTTCAAGAAGAAGGCTTGCGTGAGCATTGAGAAAGGCAAGGAATTCGCCCAGATCAGCAGCGACGACCTCACCAACACCCCCGGCCGTTGGACGGTGATGTTCTGGTGGCCGAAGGACTTCACCTTCGTTTGCCCCACGGAGATCGCCGCCTTCAACAAGGCCCACGGTGAATTCAAGGACCGCAACACCCAACTGATCGGCGCCAGCACGGACAGTGAATTCGTGCATGCGGCTTGGCGCCGTGATCACGCCGACCTGAAGGACCTGAAGTTCCCCATGCTGGCCGACACCAGCAAGAGCCTCTCCGAGGAACTGGGCATCCTCACGGCCGACGAGAAGGTGGCCTACCGCGCCACCTACATCATCGACCCCGAGGGCATGGTGCGCTGGGTGAGCGCCTACGACCTGAGCGTGGGCCGCAGCGTGGACGAAGTGCTGCGCGTGCTGGACGCCCTGCAAACCGACGAACTCTGCCCCTGCAACTGGACCAAGGGCGAAGCCACCCTGAACTGACCATGGAACAGACCATGGCTGCTTATGAGGAAGGCACCGCCGCCTTGTTGGAAGAGGTGGGAGCCCCTGCGGAACATGCCAACGCCGCCCTGCTGTTGCTGGGCGGCACGGCATCCCGCTATGCCCGCGACCTGAGGCTGAACCTGAAGGCCGTGTTGAAGAGCGCGCACCTCAGTGAAAAGGAAACCGCCCTTTTGGCTCTGAGCATTGCCGCCAACCAGAAGAACGGCCTGCTCACGGGCCACTTTCGCACCCAGGCTGAACAGGCCGGTGCCACTGCGGAGGAAACCGCCGAAGCCACAGCCTGTGCCAGTCTTTTGGCCGCCAACAACGTGCTGTACCGGTTCCGCCACTTCGCGGCAAAGGACAAGTACCAAGAGCTGCGCCCCGGGCTGCGCATGAACATCATGATGAACCCGGCGACGGGAAAGCACCTGTTTGAGCTGATGAGCCTGGCCGTGAGCGCGGTGAACGGCTGCGAACAATGCGTGAAGAGCCATGAGGCCTCCCTGATCGGCCTCGGCGCAACCGAGGAGCAGGTCTGGGACGCGATCCGCATTGCCTCCGTGGTGGCCAGCTACGACCGCGTGGTGTACTGACCGCCATCGCCACAACAGGGAAAAGCCGCCTGATCAGGCGGCTTTTCCATTGTTGATCACGGCCCCCCGATCACGGCAACTGCTGCGTGCGCACCGTGAGCGGGTTGCTGCCTCCGATGTTCAACAGGATCAAGTCGCGATCGTTCCACAGCCCGGTGTAGCGCACAAATCCGTCCATGTTATGGTCGGCCAGGAAATACCCTGCAGCCTGGTCGGTGGGCACGCCGGTGCCGATCTGCAGCAACACTTGGTCGCGATCATTGCCGGGGCCGGTGTACTTCAGCTCAGCATCGGCCACCCCGTTTCCCGACCATAAGGTCATCCGGCCTGGCGCCGCCGTTCTGCGGGCCCCTGAACCATAGGTGGCCAGCTCCGGCTTGGTGAAATCCACCATGGTTCCATACTTGTCCACGCGCACCAAGGCGCTGGCCATGGCGCCCAAGTGGTTCCGGTGCCGCACCGCAACATAGTAGTCGCCTGCGGATACGTTCAGGACCAGCTTGCCATATCCACCGGTGTCCACCACATCCCCATCTCGCTGCACCAAGGCGCACATGGTGGCTTCCAGCTCGGCGGGGTCTTCAATGTCGCGCAATTCCACCAGCACCCAATCCACCGGTGCATTCTTGCCTGATTGGCTGAGCCGGCTTGGTGCAACAGTTTCCCCTCCGCCATCACCGGCTTGAGCGTAGCCCAGGGCGGTATAGGGTTCCAGCAGGGGAATCAGCCCTTGTGCCCGCAGGTCATCGCGCATCAAGCCCGTGGCCGGGTCGTCCGCTCCGTCCAATACCACACGCAGGCTCAGGTTGGCCTTGCAATCGGCCCAGCGGGCCACATTGCTGCCACCGACCACCGAAAGGGCGGGGTTGCCCGGCTGCGTCCACCGCACGGTAACATGATCGCCGCCGCTCCCCTCCTTCTGCAGCACCTCGAAATAGTAGTACTTCCCGGCAACCAGGGTGATGTTGCCGCTTTGCTGCGAGGGATACTTGCCATACTCGGTATCGCCGGTATAGCCGGGCACCTCGCAGGTGAGCTGCTTGAGCATGGGCTCCGCGTTGGGGCTGAGGTAGAACAGGCCGGCATCATCGGAAGTGAGGTTGAAGGTGTGATCGCCGGAAACAGAGGGGATGATATAGCCCCGGATGCGCGTACCAAAATTGTTGCCATTGTTCACCGGCCCGCGGATGCTGGTGGGATAAGTGGTCCCCGAAGGATCGTCCGGATATTCCGGCGCACTGAGCAGGTTGCTGATGGCTGTGCCCGAAATGTTGTTCCAATACTCCCTCAACACGCTCCCCGAGGCTCCCACGCACTGCGGCGGATCCATGTTGTAGCCCCGGATGACCGCCACTGTGGAAGCCGATAGTCCGTCGTTGTCGGTCACGGTGAGCTTTACCTGATATTCTCCGGTCTCGGTGAAGGTTTTGTTCACCACCGCACCGGTTGCCGTGGTGCCGTCGCCGAAGTCCCACTGGTAGCTCACCACGGTGCCGTTGTCCATGCTTTGGGTGCCGTCCAAGCTGCTGCTGAAGGGCACCAGGCCTTGTTGAACGGAGGCGATGACCACTGCCGTGGGCCTAATGGCGGTGCAGTGCGGCAACAACTGATGCACCACGGTGGTGCTCAGGCCGCCGGGATCCGTTACAGTAAGGATCACTTCATAGTGGTAATCCTCCCCATAGCAGCCAACGCCGGAGATCACCGTGCTGCTGCTCGCCGCCGTATCCACCGGTTCGGGATGGGCGTGGTTGTTGTGGTGCAGCACGGTTTGCCAGCCATAGGCCAACTGCCCGTTGCTGCTCTGCGCATCGCTCACGCTGGCCACCAGGGCAAATGTGGAATCGACGCCGACCGGATAGTACTGGCCATCGGGGAAGCTGGTGATGGCCACCGTGGGCGGTGTATTGTTCACGCTGACGAGGAGGGAGGCGGTATTGGGCTGGTTCTGGTCATCGCGCACGGTAAGGGAAACGGAGTAGGTGGTTGGCACCCCAGGCGGGGCGGTGAATTGGTGCAAAGGGTTGGCACTGGTGCTGTTGCCGCCATCGCCGAAATCCCAGTAATAGGTAAGCGGCCCGTTCTCCGGGTCGGTGCTGTTGGTGCCCGTGAACTGCACGTTGAGCGGCCCGGGCCCGAATTGCAGGTCTTGGCCGGCCACGGCAACGGGCGGCAGGTTGGTGTAGCCCAAGGGGGATACTTTTCTCACCTGCCCGGTTTCGTAGCGCACATACCACAAGGCGCCATCAGGGCCTTCGCGGGCAAAGACCAGGGCACCCATGTTGGTGCCGAAATCGAAGACCTGCTGCGCTTGATCCCCGGCGGACATGGTAACCCTGCGCAACCAGGCACCGCCGTAATCGGCCATGAAATAGCTGTTCTGATAGCCCACCGGCCAGCCGTTGCCTTGGATGAAGGTGCCTCCCACGGAGGCATTGCCACCGAAACGCGGGCCCGGTACCGGTGAGGCAATATCGTCCAGGTCGTATGCCACAGCCGAGCCGCCGTTGAATGCACTGCAGCGCGACTGGAAGCCATGGGCCCAGTCGAGCACTGGGCGGCTGTGCATGAAGACGGCAATGTTCGGCGGTATGAGCTGGTCGGGGTCGCAGGGATTGGGCAGGCCCGCCGGGTGCGTGGGCGTTTCCTGCACGATCAGGTCCTGGAAATCAAAGTAGGCCTTGGAGCACCCACCCTGCCCGTAAAGCGGATTGGGGGCATCCTGGTTCTGTGTGAGGGCCGCGACATAGCCGGCCTGTGCATCCATGCCTTCAAAAAGGGGCCACCCGAAATTCTGCCGGCCGGTGTAGCACACGTTCATCTCCTCATAGGTGCTCCAACCTACATCGCCGATGTAGAACACGCCGGGATCGGCCGCCGCGGGATCGGTGCTGCCGGTGCCGGGCCTGCGGGTGAAGCGGAACGGATTGCGCAGGCCCAAAGCCCACACCCGGCTTTGCGGGGAGCGGGGCGCGGAGGCGTTGTAGAACGGGTTGCTGGGCACGCCATTGCCTGTGGCGGGGTCCACGCGCAGGATCTTGCCGTTCATGCTGCCGAGCAATTGGGAACGCATGGCGCCCACGTTCTCCTCCGGCCGCATGATGCTGTCCGTCAGCGCCTGTGCATAGTAGGTCTGTGGATCGCTGCCCACATCCACCGCATTGTAGCTCGCCCCATCGCCCACGGTAAGCAACAAGGTGCCGTCGCTCCCGAAGGCGAGCATGCCCGTGCTGTGCGACTCATGCAGCAGCGGAATGCCCGTTTGCCGGGTTTCGCCGATCAGCACCAAACGGCTTGCCGGCGACACACTGTTGAAGGCGGGCCCGATGGCCGTGTAGCGTGCCAGGCGCATGATGGTGGCGTTGTAGTACTCATTGGTCGCCGCATTGTAGGAGCCCGTGCCGTAGTTCATCAGGTAGTGGCGGTCCACCGTGTAGAAGAGGTAGATATACCCGTTCGTCAGGAAGTTGGGGTCCAAGGCAAATCCCAAGCAGCCGTGGTCGCGCCAATTGCCCACCTCTTCGCTGATGTCGATCAAGGGAGCAGGCAGTTTCACCCCGTTCTCCACGATCCACACCTTGCCCGCCTTTTCCCACACATAAGCCCGCCCATTGGCATCGAAAGTGAACCCCACCGGTTCACTGAACCCGCTCACCACCACGGCATCGTTGAACTCAGGAGGTACGGATTGTGCAATGGCATAACCTGCTGCAAGCATGATCGCCACCCCTGACACACACATCCGTAAGCATAATGGCACTTGCGGCATCGGATATCGTTTATCGGGCCAAACCACCAATTCGCCCCACGAAATTGGACATTCGTCGGCAATTCGTCAACTTTTACTTAAACCGCCCTTACCGTCTTTCCACCTTTTGTCGGCAACTATCCCATCGCAGCTTGCCCGGAATCCGCCGACCATGGGAATAGCTGGCCCTGCCACAGGGCCGAGTTGTTGCTGCATTCCCGCGTGGACTTGCCCAACCCTGACAAATGAGCGCCCATGGTGGGTAATTTCGCGCCCCAATTCAGACCATGAACAAAGCCATCGCCCTTCTCCCCTTGCTCGCGCTCTTCGGCTGCGGCACCACGCCAACCCCTGAAACCACGTCACCTGCACCTGTGGATACCACGGTGGCCACCGGCCCCGACAGTGCCTTCTGGAATGCTGATGCACTGATCGACAGTGCCGAGCGCAAACACTTCGAGCACTTGCGCCAGATCAGCTTCGGTGGAGACAATGCCGAGGCCTACTGGAGCTTCGACGGGCAGAAGCTGGTCTTTCAGGCCAACGTGCCCGCATGGGGAGAATCCTGCGACCAGATCTACACCTTCAACCCGTTCACCGACGATTTGAAGGCCAACAAGCCCGTGCAATTGAGCCTCAACGGCGGGCGCACCACCTGCAGCTACTACCTGCCCGGCGACAGCCTGGTGCTCTTCGCCAGCACCCACTTGGGCGATACCGCCTGTCCTCCTGTGCCTCCCCATGTTCCCGGCGGCAAGTACATCTGGCCCATCTACCCGAGCTTCGACATCTTCGTGAGCGACATGAAGGGAAACATCCGCAAGCAGCTCACCAACACCCCTGGCTATGACGCCGAGGCCACCGTTTCGCCCAAGGGCGACCGCATCGTGTTCACCAGCATGCGCAACGGCGACATGGACATGTACACCATGAACATCGACGGCAGCGACGTGAAGCAGGTGACCACCGAACTGGGCTACGACGGCGGCGCCTTCTTCAGCCCCGACGGCACTAAACTGGTGTGGCGTGCCTCCCGTCCTAAAACCCCGGCCGAGGTGAAGGAATACAAGGACCTGCTGAAGATCGGCCAGGTGCAGCCCACGCAAATGGAGGTCTTCATCGCCAATGCCGACGGCAGCAACGCCAAGCAGATCACTTCATTGGGCCAGGCCAACTGGGCGCCCTACTGGCACCCGGACGGCAAGCACATCATCTTCGCCAGCAACCACAAGAGCGAGCGCGGCTTCCCCTTCAACCTGTTCATGGTGGATACCGCCGGGCAGAACCTGGAGCGCCTGACGAACTCCGACATGTTCGATGCCTTCCCCGTGTTCAGCAAGGATGGCAAGTACCTTGTGTTCAGCAGCAACCGCGGCAGCACGGGCCGCGAGACCAACCTGTTCATCGCCAAGTGGAAGGAATAACCGCCACGTGACCATCGGTTTTGCAGGAAGGGCGAAGGGAAACTTTCGCCCTTCCTGCTATCCGGCCCCGGGGGCCCAATGCAGGGCAAACGCATCAAAATTGTAGGCCACCCGTGCCGTAGGCAACTATTGCTGCAAGCGGCTTGTGAGTGATCATCGTTGGGGCTTCGGCTCCTCGGATGCGGTGCATCCTGCTGAGCGGAGCCGAAGCGGGAGTGCCGCTACGCTTATGCTCAGCCCAGTTTCTCATTTCAATTGCCGTTAAAGTGCACACTGGGCTGAGCAGGGCCGAAGCCCCATTCAACAAGATCCCATGAGCAATTCCTTCTACAAACTTCAGATAAATACAGTGACTTGGATGCGTTTGCCCTTGGGCCCAATGTCCGTCATTCAGGCCCATGCACGAACTTCGCCGCTTCCATGAACGAAACACCATCAACACCCCGGCCCGGATGGATGGAGCGCTTGGGCAAGCGCTGGGGCGTAGGGCCCATGCGTGTCATCCTGATCCTGGTGGTATTCACCTGCACCGGCTTCACCGTAATGTTCCTGAAGCGCCCGGTGGTGGCGCTGTTCACCGAAAACGGCGAGCAGCCCCTCTTGTTTTCGGTACTGTACTACATCCTGATCCTGCCGGTGTACAACGTGATCCTGCTGGTGTACGGCACCTTGCTGGGGCAGTTCCGGTTCTTTTGGGATTTTGAGAAGCGCTTCCTCGGGCGGATCATCGGAAAGCGCAAGTAACCGGTACGCTCCCGGGCCAGGCGGCAGGGGCTCCCCGGCTGGCAAGACCATGCCCTCCCCGGGTCTCACCGGTAGCGTGCAGGCACCGGATCAGGTACTGCTGCCGCGCTCCAGGGCACGCATCACGCGGCGCACCATGCTTAGCGGATGTTTGCGCATGCAGCATTCCCAAATGGTGACCACCCGCCAACCAGCCTTGCGCAACGCACGTGCGTTGCGTTTGTCGCGCACAACGTTGCGATCCAGCTTCTTCTCCCAGAAGTCTTTGTGCGTCTTTGGCCGCGGCGGTTGGCAGTGTGGGCAACAGTGCCAGAAACAGCCGTGGATGAATACGGCCACCCGCAGGCCCACGAAGGCCACATCGGGCGTGCCCGGCACCTTGGCGTAGTGGAGCCGATAGCCCCGGAGGCCAGCACCGGACAAAGCAGTGCGCAACATGCGCTCCGGACCGGTGTGCTTGGCCCGGATGCGGCTCATCTGCTCGCTGACGCGGGCGTCCACGGGCAATGGTGCACGCCCGTCGCGGAGGTAACTGCGCATGGCCATGGGGCATACAAAGCTCGGCATCCTTCCTTTGCAGCATGAATTGGGTCCTGCTGATCATCGGTGGCCTCTTTGAAGTGGGCTTCACCACCTGCTTGGGCAAAGCGAAGGCAAGCGCCGGCAATACGGCCATGCTCTGGTGGGGCGGCTTCGCGGTTTGTCTATTCCTGAGCATGTACTTGCTGTACCGCGCCAGTTTATCCCTGCCCATCGGCACGGCCTATGCGGTATGGACCGGCATCGGGGCCATCGGTACCGCCATGGTGGGCATCTTGCTCTTCAAGGAGCCAGCCGACTTCTGGCGCGTGTTTTTCCTGTTCACCTTGATCGCGAGCATCGCAGGGCTGAAGCTGGTAAGCCGGTGATGTCCCTTGGTAACTGCCCTGAAGGTTTGGGTGACATGGGTACACCACGGCCTTGCGAGCAGTTGAGTGCCACCGGTGCGGGGCATCAGGGGAGCCTCGCCGGTACAAGCAGCACTGATCAACAGCAGCGGGCAATGCGTAAGGACCTTGAAGCTGAACCCCGGAACGAACGCGGTCGGTTTGAGTGGTGTGGAACCGGGCCTGTACCTCTTGCGCACGGCGGATGGCCGGACGGTGAGGGTGGTGGTGGAGTAGCGATCAGTACACCAACCGGAAGTTCAGGAACGCCTTGTTCCGCTCGTAGGTCTCGATCAAGGCCTGCCGGAGCTCGGGTAGTTGGGCCATGCCATTGTAAATCCGTTGTTCCACTTCAAGGATCCGTGCCTCGGTGGGCGGCTTTTTCTTGAACTCCTTGGAGTACGGGGCCTTCACCTTGTCCAAGAGTTTGAAGTGGTCCTCCAGGCCCCAGATGGTCTGGTAACAGAAAGCCGCGTGGTACGGGTGCGCTGCTTCGGACGAAAGCATCTTCACCTTGTTGATCCCCACGCAGATGTGTACCACCGGCTTCCCTTTGTCGCTGTGCAGGTAGAAGAAGTGCGCAGCGATCTTCAAGGCGCTGTCGATCGGCAGGTCGGCCACCGGCTCTTTGGCCAGGACCCGGTCGTACAGCTGTGTGAACGCCGTGTCGGCGGTGAAGGCGGAATCGATCCGGGCTTGTATCAATATGGTATCCGGCAGTAGAGGCACCAGCTCCCAGACATACGCAGCGGTGTTCGCATAGTTCTCGAACAGGTACATGTGGTGCCAGAACAATGCGGCGCATTGCGCATCCAAGGGAGCGTTGCCTGTAGCGCTGTCCGGCTCCAGGTTGATGTAGCGGTCCTCGCCGGTGCCAACGACCTGCATGGCGAACAGATCCTTGGTGGGTGGGATCAGGACCAGTGCTTGTGCGCTGATCGTGCTTGGCAGGAGCAGGCTCGATACCAGCAGGATGGTTGAAATACGCGAGCACATGCGGAGGGAGATCGACCTGGGGGTGAATGTAGTACGCTCCACGTGAGGGGGCGCAGCGGCAGCCTGGGGGATTTATCTTTGGTCATCTTTCCACATCAACATGACCGCCATCGACCTCCGTGCCGAGATCCTGCAACTGCTCCAGAAGGAGGAGAGCACCGGCTTGTTGGAACGCATCCGGTCGCTACTGAAGCGGCAACAGGATGCCGACCAGCTGAACGAGGAAGAACTCGCGGAGCTGCGTGAGATCGAGCGCCGCCAGGAAAGTGGTGAGGATGACTACGTGAGCATGGAGGAGGCCATGCGCATGGCACGCGGGGCCTTGAAGGGATGACGTACCGGTTGCGTGTCCGGGCCATCGCGGTGCGTGAGTTCACGGCAGTGGCCATCTGGTATGAGCGCCGCAGCACTGGCTTGGGCCACCGTTTCCTGAACGAGTTGCAGAACTGCTTTCAGTGCATCGCCCGGAACCCCCATGGCTTCCAGCTCCGGGAAGGGGCGTACCGCCATGCTGTGTTGGAGGGCTTTCCCTATCGGGTGGTATACAAGATCAAGGAGGGCGATGTGTTTGTTTACCAAGTGCGCCACACCAGCCGAAAGCCCAGCAAACACTTTGGCCCGTAGAACGGATCGGTAGTACGTGCGTGAGGGGGCGCAGCGGCAGCTCCCGGCCAAGAAGGCCAGTGCGGATGCCGCAACGAGGAGGCGCCCTTCGAGGGCCTCAGGGCGAGGGAGCCCCCGCAGTGCGTGCAGCCGCTGGCCGCTTGGCCGGGACTACAGCGGAGCACCCGGCCCCGCGCGTTGGGCTTGTGCGCGGGAAGGGGACACGCCCACCCGGTACGAATGCCAGCGAACGTTGTGTGCCTCTACTTGTCCGTGAGGATCTTCGGCGGTATCAACTTGTACACCACCGGCGTCACCAAGCGGCTCAGCAAGGTGCTGCTGATCAGCCCGCCGATGAGCACGATGGCCAGGGGCGAGATCAGCGGATTGGTGCTGTAGGCAATGGGCAGCAGGCCGCCGATGGCCGTAAGGCTGGTGAGCACGATCGGCAAGAAGCGCATCTCGCCCGCCTCGCGGATGGCCTGCTCCAGCGTGCGTCCTTCCGCGCGCAACTGGTTGGTGAAGTCCACCAGCAGGATGGTGTTCTTCACCTCGATGCCGGCCAGCGCGATCAAGCCCACGATGGCCACGAAGCTCAGGCTGTTGCCCGTGGCCCAGAGCGCCAGCACCGCCCCCACGATGCCCAGCGGGATCACGCTCAGCACGATCAAGGTGCTCTTGAAGGTGCCGAACTCCAGCACCAGCACGGCGATGAAGAGGAAGATCGTCGCAAGGATGACCGTGCCGAAACCGCCGAAGCTGTCCTGCCGCGTTTCGATCTCCCCGCCCATGGTGTAGCTGTATCCGTTGGGCAGATTCATGTTGTCCATGGCCTTGATCGTGGCATTCAGGGCATCATCAACGAGGAAGCCTTGCTGCACGAAGCTGCTCACGGCCACGTACCGGCGCTTGCCCAGGTGCTTGATGGTCTGCGGCGAGGTCTCCAGTTGCAGGTCTGCCACATGGCGCAAGGGGATGCTCTCGCCGCTGCGGCTGGTGACGTACAGGTCGTCGAACACATGCAGGTCGGCGCGCTGGCCCTTGGGCACGGTGATCACCACCTCGCGTTCGGTGCCTTGCGGATCGTTGAAGGTGCCCAGGCCCAGGCCGGCCACCGCCAGGCGCACGGTGCGATCAATGTCAACCGTGGCAATGCCGAGCATGCTGGCCTTGTCGCGATCGATCCGCACGCGCAGGTCGCTCTTCAGGTTGGCCATGGGGTCGTCCACATAAAGGCTGCCGGGCATGGCCTTCAGCATCGCGGCCACTTCGGCGCTGATGCGCCGCAGGGTGTCCAGGTCCTCGCCGAAGATGCGCACCTCCACGGGCGCCAGTTGCGGGGGGCCTTGCTCGAAGTCCTTCACCTCGATCTGTGCGCCGGGCACCTGCGCGAAGGTGCTGCGCAGCTGGTCGATCAGGCGCAGCTTGTCCTTGGTGCCCGTGTGCTGCTGCAGCTGCACGAAGACCTGGGCGTAGTCCGTGCGCTCATGCTCGGGCTGCACGTTGTAGTACACCTGCGGGTTGCCCTTGCCCACGTTGGTGGTGTAGTACTGCACCTGCGGGAACTGCGCCAGTTGGCGCTCCACCAGCCGCGCCAGGCTGTCGGTCTGCGCCATGTTGCTCTGCAAGGGCGCCACCACGTTCACCATGAACTGCGGTTTTTCGCTCGCCGGGAACAGGCTGAAGCCGATCGCCCGCATCAGCCCCACGGATGCGATGAAGATGGCCAGCGCCACCAGCAGCGTGGTGCGCGGGTTGCGCAAGGAGCGCTCCAACAGCGGCGCGTAGGTGGCGTGGATCCCGCGTTTCAGGGCGCGCAGCACGGCGTTGCCCTCGGCATGCGCGTGCGGCTTCAGCAGGTGCAGCGAGATGAAGGGCACGATCGTGAGCGACACGAACATGCTGGAGACCACCGCGAAGATCACGGCCAGCGGCAGGCTGCGGATGAAGTCGCCGCTCGACTCGGGCATCAGCGCCAGCGGCATGAAGGCGATGCACAACGTCACGGTGCAGCCGATCACCGCCACGCCGATCTCCTTCACCGCGCCCAGCACGGCGTCCACCGGTTTCTTGCCTTCGCGCAACCAGCGCTCGATGTTCTCCACCACCACGATGCTGTCGTCCACCAGCAACCCCAGCGCCACCACCAGGCCCACGATGCTCAGTTGGTTCAACGAGAAGCCCAGCGCGTTCAGCATGATCACGCCCATGGCCAGCGAGAGCGGGATGGAGATCATCACCACCAGCGAGGCGCGGTTGCCCAGCGGCAGCAAGGTCAAGAGCACCAGGAAGATCGCGATCGCGAAGTCGCGCCCCAAATGGCCCAGCCTGTAGTTCACCGCCTCGGCCTGGTCGAAGTGCTGCTCCAGTGCGATGTTCTCCGGCAACTGGGCGCGGAACTTCTCCAGCACCGGCAGGTATGCCTGCTGCGCCGTGCTGATGTTCATGCCGCTCTTCAGCGCCGCATTCACCACCACGCTGCGGTGGCCGTTCAGCCGCGTGATGTGCCTGTCCTCGTGGTACGCGTCGGTCACCTGCGCCACATCGCGCAGCAGGGTGTTGCGGCCGTCGGCCGTGGCCACCACGATGCGTGCCAGATCGGCCGCATCCACCACGCTGCCGCTGGTCTTCACGTTCAGCGCCTTCGTGCCTGCATCCACGCTGCCGCCGGGTATGTTGGCCATCTCGCTCTGCACCGCGCCGACCACTTGGGCCAGCGGGATCCGCAACCGCGCCAGCTTCTCCAACTGCAGGTCGATCCGTACCGTTGCGCCGGGCAGTCCGTTCACCTCCACCTTCTTCAGCATCGGCAGGGCTTCCAGCGCCTCCTGCAGGTGCTCAGCCTGTTCCTTCAGGGCACGGCGCGGGGCGTTCTCGCTCACCAGCGCCACCTGCAGCACGTTCACGCTGCTGGGCGTGGCCTTCTGCACCTCCATGCTGTGGATGTCGGCGGGCAGCTCGGCGCGCAGCGCGTTGATCTCCTGCACCAGCTCCTGGTGCTTGCGGTCCACGTCCACACCGTAAAGCGCATCCACGCGGATCACCGCCACGCCGTCCTTGATGGTGGCATACACCCGCTTGATGTCGTCCAGCTCGGCCACGCGCTTCTCGATCGGGTCCACCACCAGCTTCTCCATGTCCTCGGGGCTGGTGCCCGGGTAAACCGCCACGATCGGATAGATCGGCGCGTTCATCTCCGGGTCCTCCGCGCGCGGCATGCCCAGCAGCGTGCTGATGCCCACCACCACGATCATCAAGAAGATGACCAGCGTGAACGGACTGTTCTTAACGGCGTATCGGGTGATCCACATGGGTCGAATGCGCTAATGCGGTGAATGGGAATGGGTGATCGGCGAATGGTGGATGGTGAATAGCGAATGGGACAAGCGTGGCGTACCATTCACCAACTCCCGTTCGCCATTCACCGTATTCGGTATTGGGGCGTGTCCCTTTCCCGCACACAATGCCCACGCACGGGCCGCGTGCTCCGCTGTAGTTGCCTCGCTCCGGCCCGCATCGCATCCGGCTCCGGGGTCTGCTCCTTCGTCGCAGCCTCCTCGCCGGGTGCGCTGCTGGGCCGCTGCTTCGGCAAGCTGCCGCTGCGCCCGCTCACGCGGTGCGATCGTTCCTGCGATCCGCAACATCGTCCACCCGACAACCTCCGGCTGGGCAACCAGGGACGGCTTGCCCGTGGGGCATGCCGACCTCCGGGCGTTGCCACCATGTTCCCGGGCGAACCATGGTTCGCCCCTACAGGTACTGTCCGCCGGTATGCGCATTCCTCCGTGTCCTCTGTGTCTCTGTGGTGAATTATCGAACCACCACCGCGGTGCCTTCCGTCAAATACGGCCCGCCCTTCACGATCAAGGCCTTCGTACTGTCCAGGCCGTTCACCAATACGTGCGTACCCGTGATGCCGCGCACGACAACCGGCATTTTATGCGCTTTCCCGTTCTCCACGATGAAGACAACGCCTTGGTCCCCGTTGCCGTCCAGCAGCGCCTCGTAAGGGATCGCGACGGCATCACTGCGGCCTTGCGTGCGGATCACGGCCTTGCCGTACAGTCCGCTGGCCAGTTGGCCCAAGGGGTCCACGATCCGCAACTCCACCTGGAACAGGCCCGATCGCGGATCGGCACCGGCGCTCTTGCTGTTCACCACTGCCTGCATCGTTCGGCCCGGATAGGCGTCCGCCACCACCGCCGCGCTGTCGCCCGTGTTCACCTGGGCCCAATCCTTGTCGCTCAGCCCGGCCTTCAGCAACCACTTGCCTTTGCCCGCGCCGTTCACCATCAGCACGGGGCTGCCCGCTCCGACCAGTTGCCCCTCGTTCACGAACTTCCGCAGCACGAAGCCGTCGCTGCTTGCACGGATCTCCGCATGCCGGCGGCCGTACTGCGCGCTGGTCAACTGCTCCTTGGCCACGGCTGCTGCTGTCCGCGCGTTCTGGAGCATCTCCAGGCTGATCACACTGTCCTTGTACAAGGCCTCGGCACGTTGCCGGTCGCGTTCGGCCTTCTCGGACCCGAGTTGCGCCTGTTGCACTTGCGCATCGATGTTCGTGGGCTCCAACGTGGCCAGCAGTTGGCCGGCCTTCACCGGCTCGCCTTCCTTCACCAGCACGCTGCGCACGATGCCGCCGCTCAGGAAGCTCAAGGCCGTTTCATCGTCGGTGGTGAAGAGGCCGGGCACGCTGACCGTGGCCGCTGTCCGCGATGGACGCACGTTCATAATGGTCACTGGTGTGGCGCCATTTTCCGTGGTCCCGTTGGTCGCATCGGCGGAGCCGCATGCGCTAAGGAGGGTGAGCAGGGTGAGAATGGAGAAAAGGGTAAGAAAGTGAATGCCGCCCCACCTTATCACTTTCTCTCCACCCTCACTACTCTCACCACTCTCACCAAAGAATTTCGTTGTGCTCATTTGCTCAAGGGGTATGTAGCATGCTGTCTTTCCATCTCGGCCAGCTTTTGCAGCACGGTGGTGCGGGCCACGGCCAGTTGCACCTCGGCACCGGTCAGTTGGTTGCGGGCATCGAGGTATTCGATCTGGGTGTTCACGCCCTCGTTGAATCCCTTTTCGATCAGGTTGAAGTAACTGGCCGCAGCGGCGGCACGTGCATTGGCGCTGCGCAGCACGGCCTGGGCGGTGGCCAGTTCGGTGCGGGCCTGCATGGCCCCGAGCAGCAGTTGTTGGGTGGAGTTACGCTCGGTGAGCTCGGCGAAGTCGCGATCGGACCGGGCGCGGTGCTGCTTGAAGCGGTTACGCCCGCCATTGAAGAGGGGCACGTCCAATTGCACCCCGAAGAGGTAGTAATCGGCGTACCGGTCGGTGCTCCAGTCGAGGCCCTGGTAGCCCAGGTCCACGAAGGTGCTCAACTTGGGCACCCAGTAGTTGCTGGTCAATTTGGTCTGGCTGTCGCGCAGGCCCACGGCGGTGCGCAGGGCTTGCAGTTCCTCGCGCCTGCTGATGTCCGCGGCCATCGTCCGCGCGGTATCGCCCAGCGCGGCGTTCACATCGAGGCTTTCATCCACCGGGGCATCGAGGTCCGTGTTCAACAGGAAGTTGAAGAAGCGTTCGGCATTCGCGTACTGGTTCGTGGCTTGCGCCAGTTGCGCGGTGATCTGCTCCTGTTCGGCCTGTGCACGCAGCACCTGAGCGGGCACACCGGAGCCGTGGCGATGCAACGAACGGGTCACCTCCACGTTGCGCTCCAGCAGTTGCAGGGCACTGGTGTAGCTGCGCACCGCCTGTGCGGCCATCAATACGTTGTAGTAGGCCACCTTGATGTCCTTCACCAGCTCGCGGCGGTAGATGTCCACCTCGTACTCCTGCAACTGCACCGCGTGCTGTTGGATGCGCCGGTTATGGATGATGTCCGTGTTCAGCAGCGGCATGCTGGCGCGCACATGGGCATCGTAGTAGTTGTTGGGGTTCAGGTAGGCCTGCACATTGTCCACCTGGGGGAAACGCTCCTGCCCGATGAACTGGTTGAGGGTGGTGTACACGGGGTTCACCAGGTCGCCCACGGGAAAGTCGAAGTAGCGGCCTCCTTCGCCGCTGAGGTAGCTGGCGTTCAAGTTCACCGAGGGCAGGAAGAGCGACTTCGCCTCCTTGAGGTCCTGCATGGCCCGGTCCAAGGCGATGTGCTTCTGCTGCAGCACCACGTTGTTGGCCAGTCCTTGGGCGATGTAATTATCCAAGGGGGGCTGGGCGGACAGGGAGAGCGCGAGGGTGAGAGGGTGCAAGAGTGCGAGGGAGCGTGCAGGAATACCCTCGCACCTTCGCACCCTTTCGCCCTTCATCAGGCATCTACTGAACATCGTTCAATGTATTTACAACGTTAACCACAGGGTCCCAAAAAAGCGAACGGCACGCGGTGTGGCACATCACGGTTTGAGGGATTGCAGCCACTGGGCAAAGACATCCAGGCTGTCCTTGACCAGGTTGGGGTGCTTGCAGGGGTCGATCACCTGGTAACAGCGGTCGCGCACCAGCAGGGCGGCCATGCCATGCACGGTGCTCCACACCAGCAGGCTGGTGACCTCCACGTCGCTTTGGCGGAGCAGCTTCTTGTTCATGGCCTCCTCCACGGTAGCCTTGAGCACGGCGAACACGCGGTCGCCCTCCTCCCAAAGGTGGTGCATCTCATCGACGGCATGCACCGGTGCCTTCATGATGAACATGAGGTCGTACAGGCCGGGATTCTGCTCGGCGAACTCGAGATACACCTTGCCCATGGCCGTGAGCCGTTCCATGGGGTTTTCCACGTGCGCGAGCGGTGCCAGCCTGGCCCCGAGCTGCTGAAAAGCCTCCACATGCAGGGCGTGGAAGATCGCGTTCTTGTCCTTGAAGTAGATGTAGATGGTGGTGGGGCTGTACGCGATGCGCTGCGCGATCATGCGCATGCTGGTGCGGTCATAGCCCCGTTCCAGGAAGAGCTCGCGCGCGGCGTTCAGGATGGCCCGTTTCAGGTCTTCCTTCTCTTGGGCTTTTCGCGCCGCGATGTTCATGAGGGCGCAAATATAGTTAACGGTGTTAATTCCGCAAATGGAAGTTGGTGGGCCATGTGCTGCATCCAGCTGCACGCACCACATGGCGCTCGCCAAATCGCCTTGAAAACCAATGCCAAGCCGTTGCTACTCCCCTTTCCGTTCGCTCCACGCTTGGTTGAGCGCTGCCAGAAAGTGCCCACTGGGCTGTGCACCGCTCACGGCATACCGGTTGTCCAATACGAAAAATGGTACGCCGCGCACGCCGATCTGTTGCGCTTCGTATTCATCGGCTTCCACCGCCTCGGTAAATGCATCACCGGCCAACATTTCCGCAGCCTCAACGCGGTCCAAGCCGATCTCTTCCGCAATGGCCTGCAACACGGTTTTGTCGCCGATGTGCTCGCCCAGCACAAAATGGGCCTTGAACAAGCGCTCCTCGGCAACATCACCCAAGTCCTTGGTCTTGGCAAGCTGGATCAGGCGGTGCGCATCGAAGGAGCTGCCCATGACGGCTTTCTCCATGTTGTATTCCAAGCCCACGGTGCGTGCGCGCTCCACCACGCCGGCCACCATTTCCTTGGCCTGTTCACGGGTGCGCCCGTACTTCTTGGCCAGGTGGTCGTACATGTCATCGGGGCTGCGCACGGGAGCCTCGCGGTCCAGCTCAAAACTCTTCCATTCCACCTCCACATGTTCCTTGTGCGGGAACAGTTCCAAGGCCCGCTCAAGCTCCCGCTTGCCGATGTAGCAATACGGACACACCACGTCGGACCAGATCTGGATCGTCATCGGGCAAAGGTGGGCATCCTGGCGCTCAAAGCACGGTCACTTCGGTCCTTCTGTTCTGTGCGCGGCCCTCGTCGGTGTCGTTGGTGGCCACGGGCCTTGTTTCGCCGTAGCCCTTGGCCAGCACGCGGGCGGCATCAATGCCCTGGTTGATCAGGAATTCGCGCACGGCGTTGGCGCGCTGTTCGCTGAGCTGCTGATTGGCGGCATCGTTGCCCACGTTGTCGGTGTGGCCGCCCACCTCAATGCGCAGGGCCGGCGTGGCCTTCATGAGCCCCAGCAGGTTGTTGAGCTCCACCGTGGAAGCGGGCAGCAACGCATAGCTGGCCGTTTCGAAAAAGATGTTGCGCAGGGCGAAGGTTTGGCCGCTCTCCGCCTTGGACAGCTGCACATTGAGCTGGAAAGGCGTGTTGCCGTCCACTGCGCTGAAGCTGTAGTTGCGCGAGAAGAAGAGGTAGCCTTCGGCCGTGGCGTTGAGCGCATGGTCTACCCCAATGGGCAGGCACACGAGGAATTCGCCCGTTTCGGGATCGCTGTATGCCGCGGTGGCCAGCTTGCCCGTGGCCAGGTCATACAGTTTCACATCGGCCTCCAAGGGCTTGCCGGTGGCCTTGTCGGTAACGCGGCCGCGGATATAGGTGACCGGGGTGGGCCGAGCTTCCTGGTAGAGTTCAAAGCCGTAGAGGTCCAGGTCGCCGAAGCCGCCCTCCCGGTCGCTGGCGAAGTAGGCCAGGCTGCCGTTGGCATCCACCAGTACGCTGTTCTCATCGCCGCCGGTGTTGATGGGCCAGCCCAGGTTCATGGCTTCGCCCCAGGAGCCGTCGGGCTTCATGCGGCTCATGTAGATGTCCAGGCCGCCCATGCCGGGCCGCCCGTCGCTGCTGAAGTAGAGCGTTTTGCCGTCGGGGTGTATCTGCACGCTTTCCTCCTTACCCGCACTGTTCACGTTGGGGCCGAGCAGCTCGGGCTTGCCGAAGGTGCCGTCTTCGCCCATGCGGCTCACATAGATGTCGGTGTTCTGCTGGCCGTCGCGGCTTCTGGCGCCCCGCAGGAAGTAGAGGGTGCGCCCGTCACTTCCCATGGATGGCTGGCTTTCCCAACCGCCGGTGTTCACGGGCGGGCCCATGTTCTGCGGCTTGCTCCAGCGGTCGCCCACGCGCCGGCTGATGAAGAGGTCGCAGCTGCCCAGGCCTTTGAGGCCTCCGCCGTAGGAGCCGTCCATGCCGGCGCACTGGGTGAAGATGATGAAGCGCCCGTCCGGCGTGAGGGTGCCTGCTCCTTGGTTGTCCACCGTATTCACCGTGGTGATGGGCTGGGCCTTGCCCCAGGTGCCATCCTGCTGCTTGTGGCTCACAAAGAAGTCTTCCTGCACGCCGTAGGGGGAGCGCTGGTCCTTGACCAGGCGGGTGAGCATCAAGGTGCTGTCATCCACAGTGACCGCCGGGAAATACTCGGGCTCTGCCGTGTTCACGCCGGGCCCCAGGTTCACCGGTTCGAACGGTACGGGCAGCTTCATGGCGTGCTCCGCGAAGTCGGCATTGGCGATGCCGCGCGTGGCGCGTTGCCGCCGTTGCGGGTCGTTGTCGTGCTGCTTGGCCAGGTTGAAGTGCTTTCGCGCCTCGTCGTACAGCCCTTGGCCCATCTCGAGCTCCGCCAAGTGCAGCGCGGCTGGCGGGAAATAGGCGGGGTTGATGGCCAGCACTTCGCGATACACGGCCATGGCCTCCTTGGCCAGTTTGCGCTCCTCATACATCTCGGCGAGGTAGATGCGCGGCTCCAGGAAACGCGGGTCTTCGGCCGCTGCCTTTTTCAAATTGCCCTCGGCGCAATCCCACTTGCGTTGGCGCATGCACTCCGCCCCGCTCTCGTACAGTTTGATGGCTTTGCCATTGGTGGTGGTGTAACGGGCGGGCTGGGCCAGCAGGCCCGTGGCCAGGCCCATTGCACACACACCGGCCAGTGCCGCCCGCAGGTGGTTGCCTGCTAGGCGCCATGCGGCGTTGATCATGGAATGTTCAGGTATTTGTGTGTTTGCAGGGAGATGCGCCAGCGCGGCCGGGCCAGGGAGTAATTCACCACCAAGGGGACCATGGTATCGCGCTTGCTCCATTCGGGCTGGAGGTAGCAGCTGCAGTCCGCCCGCACCAAGGCGGCATGGCTTTCGGCCCATTGCAGATCGTGCTTGTTGAAGACCACCACCTTGAGCTCATCGGCCAGCTGGTGGAAGCCCGGCACCGGCGGTTTGAATTTTTTCGGGCTGAAGCAGATGTGGTGCCAATGGCCGCTGAGCGGCGAGGTGCCGCTGGTTTCCAAATGGGTGCGGAAGCCCGCATGGCGCAAGGCTGCGGTGAGCGGGCCCAGTTCATGCAGCAGCGGTTCACCGCCGGTGACCACGGCAATGCGGGCCGGGTGGCGGAGGGCTTCGGCCACGATCGCCTCCACGGCCACCACCGGGTGCCGGGCGGCATCCCAGCTCTCCTTCACGTCGCACCAGGAGCAGCCCACATCGCAGCCCGCCAGGCGGATGAAGTATGCGGCTTGGCCGGTGTAAGCACCCTCCCCTTGCAAGGTGAGGAAGGCTTCCATCACGGGCAGGAGGCTACCGTCGTTGGTCATGGGCGGGAAAGCAGGCAAAGGAAGTGCCGAAGCGGCGGGACAAAAAAAGCCCACACAGGACCGAGTTCAGAAAACCCATGGATCACATGAGCGGGTCGGACAGAAAGAGTTCAGTAATCCTCGATGTTCCCGAAGGATACCACCCGCAGGTGGCGAGGCCCGCCTTTGCTCCTTGGATCTTCCGACCCTGAGGTAGAAATGTTGGTTTTGAGAACCTATGGCCTGTGTGGGCTGGCTGTTGATCAGCTCACGGCTGAGAAAGAACGCTTCCGTGGTCCGAAGGTACGTTCTTTTTTCCGGAATGGGGAATGAGTTGTGAACGATCGGGAGCAGGAGGCAGCAGAAACTGGAGGAAGCAGGCAGAGGCAGTGGGCAAAGTATCACCTGCGGTGCAGCACGAACAGCTTCGCCTTGCGCTCCACGAACTACCCCTCCCCTTTCTGGCCCACGAACTGGTCCTCCTTGTCTTCGAAGAGGATGTTGAAGGTGGTGAGACTGCCGTAGCAGCGGGTGATATACTGCTGGAGTTCCACCTTGTCCTGCTCGCTGATGCCGGTATGGGCATTGATCTTCTGTTCCAGCACCCGGAACCGGTCGCGGATCATCACGATCTTGTGAAAGAAATCTTCGATGGGCACCTCCTTGCTCTTCAGGGAGGCGTCGCGCGGTTTGATCTCCATGGTGCCGCCAGCGTAGCGCCGGGCCATTTCCACCGGGCGCTGCGGCGTTTGCAGCTCTTCGAGCACTTCGCGCAGCGCGTCGCGCACATGGTCCAGGTCCAGTGGTTCGGGTTCCACCTCCACGCCGGGGGCGATCACCCGCAGGCCTTCGAAACTGCGGCTCACCGGCTGTTCGCCGTGGTCCTTGAAGAAGATGTGCACGGTGCGCGGATCGAGGTCGAACACCACACCGGTGCCCAGAGTGGGGTGCGCCACGCGTGCACCAATGCCCAGGTCGTTCAATTCCATGCTTGTTGCCGGGTTATGCCGCAATGATACACGTGCTGCTCAATCCACCACGCGCAACACGGGATGTTTGCGATAGCCCGGTTCCATCCACGGCGAGCGGCGGTAGATCCAGGTGAGCTGCGCCCAAGGGTCCTGTGCGAAGACGGGATCCACGGCACGCTTGCGCATGAACGCCTCACGCAGCACGGGGTCTTCTTCCAGCAGGCCTGCCGCACGATCTTCGAATACGTAAGGGTCGAACCACTCCTTCTGCTGCAGGATGCCGTCGAAGAAGTTCCAGGCGAAGAAGCCGTCATCGGCGCGGGGCTCCAGGGCCTCCATGACGTAGCGGTCGGTGGCGCGGCCCATGGGTATGCGCCAAGCTCCGGCCGGCACCACCATGTTCACCTGCCTTCGTTCGGTCAGCACGTCCCGGTGCAGGTAGTGCCCTTCATAGGCCATGGGCACGGTGGTGAAGGCCCCGATGCTGTCCTGCTCCACGGTGAGCAGGGTGTCGTGGTCCAGTGCTTCCATGTACACACCGTTCAGACGCAACCGCTCGACCACCTCCTGCCATTGGCGGGGCACGATGTAGGCTTGGGGCTTTTTCACCGTGATCGCGGGCCGGCAGGTATCGCGCCAAGGCACCCGGATGTCGGTGGGTGCGGAGCGGTCGTAGCGCAGGCGCTGCATGCCGGTGACCTTGCTGGCTTCCCGGCGGGCGGCATATCCCTGCCAGGGCAGTTGTTCCACCACGGCCGTGTCCAGCCGCCAGTTCAGGCCAAAGGCTGTTGCCTGCGCCGTGGCTGCTTTGGCAGCGGTGCGCGCGGCACGCAATTCCCCCGGGTGTTCGTTCATTACGGCCAGGGTGCCGAAGAGCAGTTGCAAGGTGGCATTCACCCGATCGGCGAACGGCTTGAGCACATGGGACTCGCTGATGATGCCGATGCGGTCGAACAGGGCGGCGTGCCCGCTGCTGTACCGGGGGCCGTCGTTGAAGCCTTGCAACCCTTCTTCGGGGATCTCGTGCGTGGTTTCGAAGTAGGGGCACATCCGCATGCCTTTGCGCTCCATCCACGCATACTGGCCGGGAATGAGGGTGCCCGTCATGAACGCGGAGAGGGGCTTGGCCAGTTTGTCCTTTTGGGTGGCCATCAGCGCCATGATGTACTGGTGATCGGCACCATCGCTCACATGCGTCTCGAAGTAGATGTCGGGGTCCCACGCGGTGAGCGCAGCAACCAAGGTGCGTGCATTTTCGGAATCCATCTTCATGAAATCCCGGTTGAGGTCGAGGTATTTGGCGTTACCGCGAAATCCGTATGCCGCAGGGCCGTTCTGGTTGGCGCGGCTGAAACTGCCCCGGTTCAGTGCCCCGCCCACGTTGTACACCGGCACGATGCACACGGCGGTGTTGGCCAGCAGGCCCATGAGCTGGTCGCTTTCCAGCAGGGCTTGGGCCAGGAGCAGGCTGGCGTCGATGCCGTCGGGTTCGCCGGGGTGGATGCCGTTGGTGACCCACAGGATGTTTTTGCCTGCCGCACGGATGCTGTCCGGTGTGAACCCGCTGCCGTCGCTCAGGATAAAGAGGTGGATGGGATGCCCGCCGTCATCGCGCCCGATGGGGATGAGCTTGGCCCCGGCGTGGAGCGAATCGAACCGGGCGTAGCGCGCCACGGCCTGCTGCCAAGTGGCGGAGGTGTCGCCGGTGAATGCCCACTGGGCAAAGGAGTCCTTCGCCCCCATCATCGCTGCGGCCACCAGCAGCCACGGCACCAATTTGGATCGCGCCATGCGCAAAGATCGCCTTGCCGGCCACTAAGAGCTTGTTTGGGATCTCTTCAAGGTCGTCCTCCGGTCTCTTTTCCGCCCATGCTTCGCAGAGAAAATGATCCCATAGACCCCGCTACGCGATGATCTTCAGGCTGCACCTGAACGAAAATTAGCCTCGGAGTCCTTCGTTCAACAGGTCCCGAACAGGCACTAAAAATGGAAAACCCCGACGCAGCAAGGAGCGTCAGGGTTTCCGGGCATCCGGCAACTTGCGCCGCCGGCGGGTGGCATCAGCAATCTTCGGCAGGCTCCTCCGGCCATGCCGCACAGGTTTCCTCGGGCCGCAGCGCCGGAGCCTCTGCCTCTTCCGCCTGCGGTTGCACCACGGGTGCAGCCTGCTGGGCGAAGAGTTGTTCTTCGTGCGTGAGCTGAAGCAACAGGGTGAGGGTCAGTACGGGCCACATGGGAAATGGATTGATGCCGCAAGTTGCACCACCAAGGGGTCGTTTGTCAAGACGAATCTCCCTTTTTCATCGATGAACGTCGTGTTATTTCATCCAAACACTTGAACATCCATGGGTTGCCCCCCCTCGAGCCGGGGTGTATTTGGGGAACGATGGGATGAAACTCGCAACTTCACACCCGCCATGAAATGCCTTGATCGCCCTGCTTCGTTGCTGTTCGTACTGCTATGCCCCCTGCTGATGGCCGCACAGGAATCGCGCAACGGCCCCAAACTGGGCGTGGGCATCGCCACGCAAACGGCCGGTCAATTCCTGGCTTGGGCCGGCTTGCCCAAGGTGGGCCCGGTGGCTGGCTGGAGCTTCGAGGCACCCATCACCGGGCAGGTTTCCCTGTTGATCGAACCGATGTACATCGGCAAGGGCAGTGTTACGGTGAACAGTGTGTACAAAACACGCACCTCGATCGCGCTGAACTACCTGGAAATGCCGCTGTTGCTGAAGGTAAGCACCAACCCCGACCCGCAGGGCCTGTACCTGAGCGGCGGCCTGATGTACGGCTACTTGCTCTTCGGAAAACAGAAAGTGTTCGACCACGGCAACCTGGTATCGGAGATCGAGTTCAGCCCTTCAGGCCATACCAACCGCGGGCAATGGAGCGCGGCAGTGGGGCTGGGCCAAGAGGTGGGCAGCTGGCTGATCGAGCTGCGCGGCCAGAGCAGCCTGAACACGTTCGACATACTGGTGCGCTCGCACAACGTGGTGTACTCGCTGCAAGTGGCCTGGCGCTTCCCTACGCAGGAGGAGAAGGAACGCAAACGGGCAAGGGAGCACCAGGAGTAGGGGCCCTGCCCTCGCCTTGGATACGTGTTGCCGGGGCGTTCACTGGCCCTCGTCGCGGAAGAAATCGAGGTTCTGGAGCTTCACCAGGTGCACACTGGAGAAGTAGTGGTGCAGGATATCGGAGTAGCTGTAGCCGTGGCGCGCCATGTGCATGGCGCCTTCCTGGCAGAGGCCCACACCGTGGCCGAATCCGCGGCCGGAAAGCACGACCATGTCCCCTTCGGGCCGCACGCTGAAGAATGCCGACCGCAGGTGCAGGTCCTTACGCAGCTGTGTGAGGGGAACGGCCGGGCTGATGTTGGCCAGGAAGTTGTCGCGGCAGGCGGGGCTGTAGTTGGTTACGCGGGCCACTACATTGTTGTCATCCGTATCCACACCGAACTCCCGCTTGAGGTAGCCCAGCCATTTGGTGCGCGGCAGGTTCTTTTGCCATACCGCGTGCGGTTCACGCAGGCAGAAGGTATCCACGGTGCCCAGCAAATACGGCTCGCTTTTGCTCCACACATCCTCGGCATTCATGGTTTCACCGCCGCAGTTGCTGTGGAAGGTGGCGTGGATCAGGCGGATGTCCGAGTCCACCACCACCAGGTCCCGCGTGAGGGCCACGGCTTGGCGGATGCTATCTTGGCGGTTGCGGCCGTGGAACACTTGGCAGTGCACGGCATCACACACCTCGAACCCATCGCCGGCATGACGGCGCTTGTTGGCCAAGGCGTAGGTGCGGCAGCATACGGCCTGCAGTTTGTAGTACTCCAGCCATTGGTCCTTTCCGGCTTCGGCCTGCACCACGCCGGCCACATAATCCTCCAAGGGCACAGTGGCCACCAGGCGGAAGCCGCCTCCGGTCTTGGCGACCTCCAGATCACCGGGATAGGCGCGCTCCGCCGACTTGGGCGCCATGTTCCGCAAGCGGAAGCCGCGGCCTACCGGCGATCGGAACACGAGGGAATTGCTGGCGGTGAGGTCCAGCAGGAGCGAACGCGCATGGATGCCTTGTTCCGTGGCCTTGATCACCAGTCCATCCGTGGAGGAGAGCTCGGCAGCCTGTTTGCCGTCCACCCAGATGGTCAACGGCCCGCCGTCGCCCATCACCATCACCTGGCGGCCGGGGTGCTCGCGGAAGAGGCCCACGCGCATGCTGGCGTATTGGGCGGAAGCCGTGCCGGCAATGACCGCAATGATGAACAGGAGCACTCCCCGGAGCATGACGGCGCGAAACTATCCTTGGCCTTCGGGGCAGATCGGCGCGGTTCACAGACTTTTCCACACCCGATCGGCCACATGTGCCGATGCCCCGGCACCGCCCAACCGGGTGCGCAGTTCCGAGAAGTCGTGCTGCATGCGCCGCCGGTACGCTGCATCGTGCAGCAAGCGCTCCAACTCCTGCCGCAATGCCGCAGGCCGCATGTCGCGCTGGATCAGTTCCCGCACCACTTCACGCCCCATGATCAGGTTCACCAGGGAGATGAACGGCACTTGGATGAAACGTTTGGCCAACCAGATGTTGAGCGCGCCACCGCTGTAGCACACGGCCTCGGGCGTGCCGATGAGGGCCGTTTCGAGCGTGGCGGTGCCGCTGGTCACCAGGGCTGCTTCGGCCTGGCGAAGCAGCCCGTAGGTGCCGCCGGCCACCAGCTGCACCGGTGCCGCGCCGATGAGGGCATGGTAAACTTCCGGAGGCACCGAAGGAGCGGCGGCCACCACAAAGCGGTGATCGGGAAGATCCTTGACCACGGCGAGCATGGCGGGCAGCATGCGGCGGATCTCCTGCAGGCGGCTGCCCGGCAACAGGGCCACCACCGGGCGGGCATCCTCAACGCTGGATACCGCGGGGGCGAGATCGTCCTGTTCCAAGGCATCCAGCAGGGGGTGCCCAACGAACTCCACCTCCATGCCGCGCGCGGCATACCAATCCTTCTCGAAGGGCAGGATCACGAACATGCGGTCCACGTCGCGGCGAATGGCTTTGATGCGGCCGGCCTTCCAAGCCCAGAGCTGCGGACTGATGTAGTAGAACACCTTGATCCCCTTGGCCCGGGCGAAGCGGGCGATGCGCAGGTTGAAACCGGGGTAGTCGATGAGCACCACCGCATCGGGCTTGAAGCGCAACAGGTCCTCCTGGCAGGCCTTGATGTTGCGCAGGATGGTGCGCAGGTGCAGCAGTACCTGGGTGAAGCCCATGAAGGCCAGTTCGCGGTAATGCTTCACCACTTCGGCCCCGGCCGCCTGCATGCGATCGCCTCCCCAGGCACGTACGGCGATGCCCTGCGCTCCTGCGCGCTGCTTGAGCGCACGGATGAGGTTGGCGCCATGGAGGTCGCCACTGGCCTCCCCGGCGATCACATAAAGTCTCTTCCCCATAGCAGCAGCAGCAGTACGATCACCGCCCCGTAGGTGAGCATGGCCCCGATGACCCCGCGCATGGCCTTGAGCATGCGCCGGCGGTCCAGCGCAAAGAAGCACACCACATCGGCCAGCAGGCTCAGCGACAGGGTGGGCGCAATGTTCCCGCGGATGCCGAAGAGCATGTTGCGCAACAGGAAATCCAGCTCCAGCTCGGGCCGAAGCACGGTGACCGCGAAGGCCGAGTAGCCCAGCAGGCCCGCAAAGGGCAGCACCAGTCCCAGTGCGTAGCCGAACCACACCTTGTCAAAGCGCATGGTCCCAGGTGGCAATGTGTTGCAGCTCGTGGTGGGCGGTCATGTCGAATTGTACCGGCACCACGCTGGCAAAGCCATTGCCGGTGGCCCACACGTCGGTGTCCTCTGCCTGGTCCTTGGCGAGGAATTCGCCCTTGAGCCAGTGGTATTCATGGCCGGCGGGATCGCGCCGGGTCTCCACCGCATCGGCCCAATGACCGGGGGCCTGCCGGCACACATGGATGCCTTTGAGCGGCCCGCAAGCGGCCGGCGGGATGTTCACGTTCAGGCAGCAGCCCTGGCGCAAGCCGTGCTTGAGCACATTGGCGGTAACGGAGCGCACCACCGGCAGGGTGTGCGCGAAGGAGGCGTCGATGCCGTATTCCATCAGCGAGAAGCCAATGCTGGGAATGCCTTCCAACGCCCCTTCCACGGCCGCGCTCATGGTACCGCTGTACAGCACGTTGATGCTGAGGTTGCTGCCGTGGTTGATGCCGCTGACCAACAGCGACGGGCGCCCCTTGATGATGTGGTAGACCGCCAGCTTCACGCAGTCCACCGGGGTGCCACTGCAGCTGTAGGCGGCGATGCCGTCGGCAAACTCCACCTGGCGCAAGCGCAGGAAGTTGTGGATCGTGATGGCATGGCCCATGGCGCTTTGCGGCTTGTCCGGTGCCACCACAAGTACGTCGCCGAACGCCGCCATTTCCTGCGCGAGGTGCTGTATGCCCGGGGCGAAGATGCCGTCGTCATTGGTAACGAGGATCAACGGTCGGTCTGTTTTCTTCATCGGGGCGCAAAGCTAAGCCGGTGCCATGCGCCGCTGGTGTTCCGGCCCGCAAGCGGTCGGCAGCGGGTCGCGGCCATACCGGAGGTTCACGCCCGCCGCTGACCAACATCAGCATCGGCGGTGGCCGGCGTGCGATCTTTGGCCGCATGAAAAAGCCAATTTTCCCCGCCGGTGCCGCCAAGCCGCTGGCCCCCTACTCCCCTGCCGTGGAAGCCAACGGCCTGGTGTTCCTCAGCGGCCAGATCGCGCTGATCGGCGATACCGGGCAGCTGCGCATGGACTCCATCGCTGCGGAGACCGAGCAGGTGATGGAGAACCTCGGCATGCTGCTCCGGGCGGCGGGCCTGGATTTCGGCCACCTGGTGAAGTGCACCATTTTCATGAGCAGCATGGAGCATTACGGCGCGGTGAACGAGGTGTACGGCAAGTACTTCACCGATGCGCCGCCCGCACGGGAAGCCGTGGCGGTGAAGGGACTGCCGCGCGGGGTGAACGTGGAGATCAGCGGGATCGCCTGCCGGTGAGCGGCCAAGCCCAAGCTATCGCAAGGCCTTGCGGTGGATGAAGTAGAGGTAGCACCAGTTGAGGGCCAGGATGAACCCCACGAAGCTGAGGGTGACCGGCCCGGCGATGAGGATGGGCACCAACATGCCCAGCAATTGTGCGCTGGTGTAGATGTGAAAGCCGTCCTTCCGCCCCTGCCACATGCGCAGGGTGCCGATGAACCGGGCCAGGGTGCGCAGGGCGAAGATGCCCATCAGTGCGGGGCCGTGGGCCTTCATCAGGCCGATGTAGGCCGTCAACATTTCCTGCTGTTCCGGTTGCATGAAGGCGGCATAGGCCTGCTCCACCATGGTGCGCAGCTCCTCCTCCGGCATGGTGCGCATGGCATAGGCCACGGGGATGCCCAGCAGGTACAACGGGAATACCAGGCCTTGGTTGATGAAGCTGGCCGTGCACAGCCAGGTGAGCGTGCGCGGCCGCGTCACCGGTGCGGGAGAAGAAGATGTTTGCGGATCCACGGCGCGAAGCAACAAAAAAGCCCCCGGACCGGCCGGAGGCTTTTGAAAAAGGAGTTGGGCCGATCAGTGCATGTGCTTGAGATTCACTGCGTAAAGAACAATGAACACCAGCGAGAAGAACCCCACGAACCCCACGGAGAACAGGGCGATCATGCTGCCGCCGAGGAAATAGACGGTGGTGACCAGCCCCCCCACCGATGCGAGCACGTACAGCCAGAAGCCGCTCTTGCGCAGGTTCCACATTTGCCAAACGCCGAACAGGCTGAGCAGCGAAAGCACGATGTTGCTGATGCCGATGGGCTTGGCATTGGCGGCAGACCGCTCGGCCAAATTCATGGCCGAATCGAGCATTTGCCCGGGCAGCCCGCTCGCCTGGTCGCCCAGATCGGCCCGCGCTTGTTCCATTTCCACACGGGCCTTTTCCAACGCGGCGGCTTGGTCCACGGTGAGGTTTTGGATCCCGCTGAACACGCCCCACGCGCCCATGATGAAGCTGAGTATACAGATCACGGTAAGCAAGGTGGGCCGGGCGGGCATGGTTTGGGTAGCGTCACTCATGGTTTAGTGCATGTTTGGTTGCGCCGAATGTAAGCGCCCCCGGCGATCAACCGCAGCCCCGGTGAAAGGATCCTGCCCGATCGATCGTTGAAAACAGCGCAAGTGCCCGCCCGGCATGCCCGTACTGCGGTACCGGGCCGGGGGCGGCTTCCGCGCTTCACCCCGTACAGCTACCTTCGCGCCGCGCAATACCACGGGCAAGCACGAAAGCCTGCCACCATCCATACCAATCCCCATCACCAGCAGATGAGCTATGACCTGATCGTTCTCGGCAGCGGCCCCGGCGGCTATGTGGCTGCCATCCGTGCCAGCCAACTGGGCCTGAAGACCGCCGTAGTGGAAAAAGAATCCCTGGGAGGCATCTGCCTCAACTGGGGCTGCATCCCCACCAAGGCCCTGCTGAAGAGCGCCAACGTGTTCGAGTACATCAACCACGCCAAAGACTATGGCATCAATGTGGGCACGCCCACAGCAGACTTCAAGGGCGTGGTGCAACGCAGCCGCGACGTGGCCAAGGGCATGAGCAACGGCGTGCAGTTCCTGATGAAGAAGAACAAGATCGACGTGGTGATGGGCACCGGCGTGCTCAAGCCCGGCAAGAAGCTGGAGGTGACCGGCGCCGACGGTAAAAAGCAGGTGCTCGAGGCCAAGCACATCATCATCGCCACGGGTGCCCGCAGCCGTGAACTGCCCGCCTTGAAGCAGGACGGCAAAAAGGTGATCGGCTACCGCGAGGCCATGGTGCTGCCCGAGATGCCCAAGAGCATGGTGGTGGTGGGCAGCGGCGCCATTGGCAGCGAGTTCGCCTATTTCTACAATGCCATGGGGACCAAGGTGACCTTGGTGGAATTCATGCCCAATGTGGTGCCGGTGGAAGATGAAGAAGTGAGCAAACAGCTGGAAAGGAGCTTCAAGAAACAGGGCATCGACGTGATGACCTCCAGCGAGGTGACCAAGGTGGACACCAGCGGCAAGGGCTGCAAGGTGACCATGAAGAACGCCAAGGGCGAACAGGTGATCGAGTGCGACATCGTGCTGAGCGCCGTGGGCATCGCCTCCAACATCGAAGGCATCGGCCTGGAAGAAACGGGCATCATCACCGACAAGGGCAAGATCAAGGTGGACCCGTTCTATGCCACCAACATCCCGGGCTACTATGCCATTGGCGATGTGGTGCCCGGCCAAGCCTTGGCGCACGTGGCCAGCGCGGAGGGCATCATCTGCGTGGAAAAGATCGCCGGGCACAGCCCCGAACCGCTGGATTACAACAATATCCCGGGCTGCACCTACTGCTCGCCCGAGGTGGCCAGCGTGGGCTACACCGAGAAGGCCGCCAAGGAAAAAGGCTACGCCCTGAAAGTGGGCAAGTTCCCCTTCAGCGCCAGTGGCAAGGCCAGTGCGGCCGGTGCCAAGGACGGTTTCATCAAGCTGATCTTCGATGCGAAATACGGCGAGCTGCTGGGGGCGCACATGATCGGCATGAACGTTACGGAAATGATCGCCGAGTGCGTGGCCTTGCGCAAGCTGGAGACCACCGGCCACGAGATCATTAAAACGGTGCACCCCCACCCCACCATGAGCGAGGCCGTGATGGAAGCGGCCGCTGCGGCCTACGGCGAAGTGATCCACCTCTAGGAAGGACACCGGCGGCGATGGTGGCCCGGCGCCGCCCCCGCCGCCTGCAACGGCACAGATGTGCGGGATCATCGGCACCTTCCGGACCGGCCCTGGGCCGGCCTTCCCGGACGGACAGTTCGCTGCCGCCCTGGGATCCTTGGCGCACCGCGGGCCGGATGATGCCGGCCAGTATGCCCAAGGGCGCGCCCTGCTGGGCCACCGCCGCCTGAGCATCACCGACACCAGTGCCGCCGGCCACCAGCCCTTTACCGACGCGGGCGGGCGCTATACCATCGTCTTCAATGGGGAAGTGTTCAACTTCCGCGAGCTGCGCAGCCGCCTGGAGCAGCAGGGCCACGGCTTCCGCAGCCACACGGACACCGAGGTGGTGCTGCGGCTGTTCCTTGAAAAGGGCCCCGGCTTTCTGCACGACCTCAACGGTTTTTTCGCCTTGGCCATCCATGATGCGCAGGAAGACCGCCTGTTCCTGGCGCGCGACCGCTACGGCGTGAAGCCCCTGCTGTGGGCCGTGCATGCAGGGCATTTCATGTTCGCCAGCGAGCTGCGGGCCTTGCTGGCCCTGGGGGTTCCCGCCATTCCCGACCCGGATTCGGCCCGCCAGTTCCTCACCTTCTTCTTCACGCCCGCCCCGCACACCACGGTGGCAGGCATCCACAAGCTGCTGCCCGGCCACGCCATGCAGGTGGATGCCGATGGGGTACGGGTTGAACAATGGTATGACCTGGCCGATGCCGCCAAGCGCACCGCAGCTCCGGCGAACCCCGGGCAGCAACTGTTCAACCTGCTCGATGATGCCGTGAAGCTCCGCCTGGAGGCCGATGTGCCCGTGGGCGCCTTCCTCAGCGGCGGGGTGGACAGCAGCATCATCAGCGCCCTGGCCGCACGCCACCACCGGCATTTGCACACCTTCAGCATCGGTTATGCCGATGATCCCTTCTTCGATGAAACGCGCTACGCCGAGGAAGTGGCGCAGCACATCGGCAGTGAACACCACACCTTCAAACTGGGCCGGGAAGAACTTGCCGACGGCTATGTACGGCTGCTGAAGGCCTTGGACGAGCCCTTCGCGGACAGCTCGGCACTGCCTTCCTTCATCCTGTGCGAGCGCACGCGCAAGCAGGTCACCGTGGCCCTGAGCGGCGACGGGGCCGACGAGGTGTTCGGCGGCTACCAGAAGCACCAGGCCGAACTGCGCTGGCGCACGCCCGGTGCCGCCGAGCGCGCCGCAACCTTGTTGGCACCGCTCTGGAGCACGCTGCCCAAGTCGCGCAACAGCGCCTGGCAGAACCGCATCCGGCAACTGGACCGGTTTGCCCGCATGGCCGGACAAAGCGGCGCCGAGCGCTTTCTCCAGCTGGCAGCCTTCACCCCGGCCCCGGAAGCCGAAGCCTTCGTGGCCATGCCCAACCCCGCCGACGTGCTCGCCGGGCGCACCGCCCTCCTGGCCGCCCCGCTTGCACGGCTGGACGGCCTCAACGGCGTGCTGCTCGCCGATATGGCCTCCACCCTGCCCAACGACATGCTGCACAAGGTGGACCTTACCAGCATGGCCCACGGCATGGAAGTGCGCCCCCCCTTCCTGGACCGCCGCGTGGTGGAGCTCGCCTTCGCACTGCCCGCAGAACTGAAGTTGCGCAAGGGATCGGGCAAGCACATCCTGCGGCAAACCTTTGGGCACCTGCTGCCGCCCACCGTGATGCAGCGATCCAAAAAAGGATTTGAAGTACCCCTGCGCGACCTGCTGCGCGGCCCCCTGGCCGCCTTGGTGGACGAGGTGCTGAGGCCCGATGCCGTGGCCGCTGCCGGACTGGACCCCGGCCGCACGGCCGGCCTGGTGCGCCAGCTGCGATCGGCAAGCCCCGGCAGCGCACAGGCAACCATTCACGCACTGGTCGTTTATGTATGGTGGTGGACCCATCGGTCCGGCACGCAGTAGCCGCATTCACGCCCAAGCCCTTACCTTCCTTTCCGCAATCCCGCCTTATGCCACGCGTACTGCGCATCATCAACCGGTTCAACCTGGGCGGGCCTACGCACAACGCGGCCTACCTTACCCGCTACCTGCCGGAGGAATTCACCACCCTGCTGGTAGGAGGGCCCGAAGGCCCGCATGAGGAAGGCAGCGGCCACATCCTGCGCTCCTTGGGCGTGGAAGCCATGGTGCTGCCCGAAATGCGCCGGGAGATCTCCCCGTGGAAAGACCGCACGGCCTACCGCCGCATCAAACAACTGATCAAGGAATTCAAGCCCGACGTGGTGCACACCCATGCGGCCAAAGCCGGCGGAGTGGGGCGCTTGGCGGCCCATGAACTTGGCGTGAAGGCCGTGGTGCACACCTTCCATGGCCACGTGTTCCACAGCTATTTCGGCCCGGTGCACACCGCACTATTCAAGAACATGGAGCGGTTCCTGGCGCAGCGCACCTCGCGGATCATCGCCATCAGCGAGAAGCAGAAGCAGGAACTCGTGGAGGAGCACCGGATCTGCCGGGCGGAGAAGGTCTCCGTGGTCCCTTTGGGCTTCGACCTGACCAAGTTCCGGGCAGACCAGCAGGCCAAGAGGAGCCTGTTCCGCAGGGTATACGGCCTGGCCGAGGACGAGCTGGCCGTGGCCATCGTGGGCCGGCTGGTACCGGTGAAGAACCATGCCTTGTTCCTCAAAGGCATCAAGCAAGTGCAGGATCGCACCGGCAAACGCATCAGGGCCTTCATTGTGGGGGACGGCGAAGAGCGCCTGCGCCTGCAACGCGAAGTGGAAAGCCTGGGGTTGACCCAGGTCCAAGCCCCGGGGTTCAACGGCCACGGGTTCGGGCACGGCGTGAACGGCAAGCCGGTGGTGGGCCCTGCGCAGGTCACCTTCACCAGCTGGATCAAGGAGATCGATATTGCTTACGCCGGTGCGGACATCGTGGCGCTCACGAGCTTCAATGAAGGCACCCCGGTGAGCCTGATCGAGGCCCAAGCTGCCGGCAAGCCCGTGGTAAGCACGCGCGTGGGCGGCATTGAGAATGTGGTGCACGAAGGGGTTACCGGGCTGCTGTGCGACAACAACGATGCGCAGGGCTTTGCCGACCGGCTGATGGAGCTGGTGGAAAACGACCGCTTGCGGACCAACTTTTCCAACGCCGGATGGGACCAGGTGGGCGCCCGCTACCACTACGCCCGCCTGGTGGACGACATGGCCGCGCTGTATACCGAACTGCTGGCCTGAACCGGCCGGTGCCGATGGTTACTTTTGCGCGAAATCCGTAGCGAATGGGGAAATTGTCGATCGTAATGGGCTTGGCTGCGCTGATGCTCGGCGGTTGTGCGATCAACCGGGACATCATGTTCAAAACCCCGCGGGACTACCAGTTCGATACCGCCTCGGACACCTTGGAGCGCCAGTTCAAGATCCAACCGGACGACATCCTCACCTTCCGGATGTACGCCAACGACGGGTTCAAGATGGTGGACATGGTGAACGAGGAGAACCTCTCCATGACCAATGCCAACCGCATCCAATTCTCCTACTTGGTGTATCCGGACGGACACGCCAAGCTGCCCGTGGTGGGCAACGTGCCCGTGGGCGGCCTCACCATCCGCGAGGCGGAGCAGCTGCTGGAGCAGCGCTACGCCACCTACTACCAGAAACCCTTCGTGCTGCTCTCGGTGAGCAACCGGCGCGTGGTGGTCTTCCCCGGCGGCGGCGGCGACGCCAAGGTGGTGATGCTGGAGAACAACAACACCTCCCTGCTGGAAGTGCTGGCCCGGGCCGGCGGCATTGCCAAACGGGGCGATGCCCGCCGCGTGAAATTGTTCCGCAAGGATGGCGACAAGCGCAAGGTGATGCAGTTCGACCTTTCGGACATCGAGAACCTGAAATATGCCGACGTGGTGCTCCAGGCGGACGACATCGTGTATGTGCAGCCCAATGCCGAGATCGCCCGGGGCATCCTCTCCGAGGTCACACCGTTGGTCACATTGCTCACCAGTGCCGTACTGGTGCTGGGGATCATCCAGACCTTCAAGTAATTTGCCGGCATGTTGAACGATGAGGTGAGCAACCGGGCTGCCCAGCTGGACAGCTACCGCGACCGCATCACCAATTTCAGCAACGAGTTCGATCTCGGCCTGTTCGTCTATATCGTCAAGCGCACGCTGGTATGGATCGTGATGTGCCTGCTGCTGGCCTTCGGCGCGGCCCAGTTGTACCTGCGCTACACCGCCCCCACCTACGCCAGCAACGTCATGCTCCAGCTGGGCCAGACCAACAACGCCCGCACGGTGCTGATGGTGAACACCCCGCTGCTGGAAGACAACAACCTGCAGGCCGACGTGCAGCTGCTGCGATCGAGGTTCTTCATCAGCAAGGCCGTGGAATTGCTCCCGTTGCAGGTGCGCTATTTCTTCCGCGGCCAGATCCTCACCGAGGAACGCTACAAACAATCCTTCTACAAGGTGGACCAGGTGGAGATCACCGACGCTTCCATTCTGGGCCGGCCCATCACCCTGGAGAAAACCGAGGATGGGCGCATCGTGCTGTCATATACCGCAGGGCCTAACACCACCACCCTGCCCATTGCCTTGGGCGAGGCGTTCAGCACCCCCCACTTCAAGGCGGTCATCACCTACACCGGAAGGCTGGCCTGGCCTGCCGACCAAGATCGCGGCACGCACTATTTCACCTTGAACAACACCGGCAATTTGACCGCCGAGTTCGCCGGGCAGATCAGTGTGGCCATCGCCGACCCCAGTGCCAAGACCCTGCAGATCGGCACCCGTGACCACAACGCCATGCTGGCCCGCGACCTGTGCCAGGCCATGGCCGATGCGTTCATCACCTACGATGTGCAGCGCAAGTCGGAAAGCGCCGAAAGCATCCTCCGGTTCATCGAAACCCAGAAGGACACCGTGTTTGCCGAGCTCCGGGCCAGCGAGCTGCAACTGGGCGTCTTCAAGCGGGACAACCGCGTGTCCAACATGCAGCAGCTTACCCCGCTGCTGCTGGCCCGTTCCGACGAGTACGAGAACGAGGTGCTCCAACTGCGCATGGAGGACAACCTGTTGCAGGAGATCGAACACGCCGCCAAGCAGGATGCCGGCCACATGGACGTGTACCAGCTCAGGCCGTTGCTGGCGGGAACACAGTTCGCCGGCACCCTCGAGGAAGCGATCACCGTGCTGGGCAAACTGCTCCAAGAGCGCGAACTGATGGCCTTTGAGGCCACTTCACAGAACGAGAGCCTGCGCCTGCTGGACCGCCAGATCGAGCAGCAGCAGCAGCTGATCATGCAGAGCATCGGGGTAATGCGCGAACGCATCGCCTCCCGCATGGCCGACTTTGACCGGAAACTGCGCGAGTATGAAAGCCGCTTCGTGGAACTGCCCGAGCAGGAACTGGCCTACGCGCGGATCGAGCGGCTGTTCAACATCAACGAGAAATACTATACCCAGCTGCTGGACAAGGACATGGAGTACCGCATCAGCAAGGCGGGATTCGTTCCGGAGAACAGGGTGCTGGAATCCGCCGTACTGCCTTCACAGCCCATATCGCCCAACCGCGGCATGGTGATGCTCACCTACATCCTCACCGGGCTGATCATCGGCGCGCTGATCGTGGTGGTGAGGTACGTCCTGCACAACAACATCACCTCCTTGAACGACATCGCCAAGGCCAGCAACTCCTCGGTGGGCATCCTGGGCATGGTGCCCAAATACAAGAAGGAGATACCCGTGAGCCAGCTGCTGGTGGACAAGCACCCCAAATCGCTCATCGCCGAAAGTTTCCGCAGCGTGCGCACCAACCTGCAATTCGTGGACAATTCACCGGGGCCGAAGATGATCGCCGTGACCAGCACCATCTCCGGCGAAGGCAAGACCTTCGTGGCCATCAACCTGGGCGGCATCATCTGCTTCAGCGACAAACGCGTGGTGATCTTGGACCTGGACATGCGCAAGCCCAAGATCCACCTGGGCTTCGGGGCGGAAAACCTCCACGGCATGAGCACCCTGCTGATCGGCAAGCACGACCTGGACGCCTGCATCCAAAAGAGCAATCTGCCCGGCCTGGACTTCATCACCGCAGGCCCCACCCCGCCCAACCCCAGCGAGCTCATCATCAGCCCGGCCATGGACCACATCCTGGAGCAGCTCAAGCAGCGCTACGACGTGGTGCTGATCGACACCCCGCCCGTGGGCTTGGTAACGGACGGCATTTCCATCATTCAAAAGGCGGACATCCCCATCTACATCTTCCGCGCGGACTATTCCAAGAAGACCTTCGTGCAGAATGTGGACCGCCTGATCAATGAGAACCACATCAAGCGCATGAGCACCGTGCTCAACGGGGTGGACGTGGACCGCAACAAATACGGCTACTCTTACGGCTACGGCTATGGTTACGGCTACGGCTACGGCTATGGCCAAGGCTATTACGAAGACCGCTCCGGCGCCAAGCGGAAGGAAAGCTGGCTTACCCGCATCCTGCAGCACCTATGACCGAGGTTTTTCCCACGCCCATCAACGGCCTGCTGCGCTTGCGCCCCAAGGTGTTCGGCGATGCCCGGGGCCAATTCATGGAAGCGTTCAATGCCGCACGCTTCGCGCAGGCCACCGGGCTGGACACCGTGTTTGTTCAAGACAATGAAAGCCGTTCCAGCGCGGGAGTGCTGCGCGGCCTGCACCTGCAGCTGGCCCCCTACGCGCAGGCCAAGCTGGTGCGGGTGGTGCGGGGGGCGGTGCTGGATGTTTGCGTGGATGTCCGGCCGGACAGCCCCACCTTCGGGCAACACCTCAGCTTCCGCTTGGACGACCGACTGCACGAAATGCTCTATATCCCGCAAGGAATGGCCCATGGATTCCTGGCCTTGGAAGAGAACACCATCTTCTCCTACAAGTGTTCCGACTATTATGCGCCCGGTGCCGAGCGCACCATCCTGTGGAACGATCCGGACCTGGCCATTGATTGGGGCATCCAACACCCGGTGATCAGCGGCAAGGACCTTGCGGGCCACCCCTTTGCGGGCCGGGCCTGGAGCCATTGAAGCATGTACTCCACCGAACAGCTCTTCTTCCTGCTCACCGGCCTGTTCCTGCTGGCGCTGTGCTTCACCCTGCTGGTGAACTCCCTCTTCATGCGCTTCTTCCGCACGTTCGGCATCCGGGAGAACGCCCCCGGCCTGGTGCGCTGGAACGCATCATCCAAGCCTGCCTTCGGAGGCATCGGCTTCTTTATCGTGTTCCTCTTCGCCTTTGCCGCATTCAACGTGCTGTTCCCCCAGGCTTCAGACCCCTTCCGGCCGGAGCTCCTGGGGCTGCTCGCCGCCACCGGCCTGGGTTTTCTCATGGGCCTGGCCGACGATGCCTACGACACCCGGCCCGTGCTGAAGTTCCTGGTGCAAGTGGCCTGCGGCCTGCTGCTGCTGGCCACCGGCACCGCAGTGGACCTCTTCCACGTGCCCCTGTTGGACCAGATCTTCACTGTGCTTTGGGTGGTGGGCATGATGAACGCCATCAACATGCTGGACAACATGGACGCCATCACCAGCGTGGTTTCATTGGCCATTCTGGCGGCAGCCCTGCTCATGCAGCTGCTCACCGGCGCCGCTGCCGACATGAACGCGGTGGTGATGATCGCCGTGTGCGGGGCCTTGGGCGGTTTCCTGTTCTTCAACTGGTACCCTTCGCGCATGTACATGGGCGACACCGGCAGCCAGTTCCTGGGCGTACTGCTGGCCTACCTGGGCATCCGCTATTTCTGGAACGCCCCTTCGCCCAACGGCGCGGCCGAGACCTGGCGCCAGATCTCGGTGGCCACCGTGGTGTTCATCCTGCCGCTGGCCGATACCACCACCGTTTCCATCAACCGCCTGCTCAAGGGCGGCTCCCCCTTCGTGGGCGGCAAGGACCACACCACCCATTACTTGAGCTATGCCGGCCTCACCGACCCGCAGGTGGCCATGGTGTTCGGCGCTCTCGGTCTGCTCTCCGCCCTGCTCAGCTTTATTGCCGGGGTATTCATTCCGCGTTGGGAACCGGTGCACACCGCGCTGTACCTGGGATATGCCCTGCTCGTGTTCGGCACCTTGTTCGCAATGACGAAAAGGCCGCAGATCGCCCGACCTTTGTAGCGCCATGCGCAACTTCAGCACGCTCACGGGCAAAAGCTTGGTCATGCTCCTGCTCCTTGCCGGCGGGTCCATTGCCCTGCAAACCCTTTGCTTCAGCACCAGCGGGGAGGACACGGACCTGGCCCACCAGCGGCGCTTCAACGAGCAATACAACATCTTCAGCCTCAACCTGCCCAATGCGCTCGACTTCTGCGGCGAGCCCGTGCCATTGGAACTGCTGGACGTGCGCGAACGGCTTGACCGTGAACTGCTGGTGAACACCTACTGGCAAAGCAACTCGTTGCTGGCGCACAAGCGGGCCAACCGCTGGTTCCCGGTGATCGAACCCATTCTGCGGCGGGAAGGCGTGCCCGACGACCTCAAGTACATCCCCTTGGTGGAAAGCGGCTTCGCCAACGTGGTGAGCCCCGCCGGCGCCGCAGGCTTTTGGCAGTTCATGGACGGCACTGCCAAACAGGCCGGCCTGGAGGTGAACGGCGAGGTGGACGAACGCTACAACGTGGTGCGCAGCACCGAGGCCGCCTGCGCCTACCTCAAGGAAGCCCATGCCCGTTACGGCTCCTGGGCCATGGCCGCTGCCAGTTACAACCTGGGCCACGGCAACCTGCAGCTGCAGCTGGGCCGGCAAAAGCAGGACGACTACTTCGCCCTGCTGCTGCCCGAGGAAACCTCGCGCTACGTGTTCCGCATCCTGGCCATGAAATCCATCCTCACCGATCCCGAACGCTACGGCTTCCACCTGCGGCCCAAGGACCTGTACGAACCCTACCGCACGCGCACCCTTTCCCTGACCACCCCGGTGGCCAACCTCAACGACTTCGCCGCGGCCAACGGCACCAACTACAAGGTGCTCAAACTGCTCAACCCTTGGCTGCGCGACAATACGCTCACCGGCCGGCCCGGCAAGACCTATACGGTGCTGTTGCCGGCGGAAGACTTTGACAAGGCCTTGCCCGAGGATGAGTGACCAGGGCCGGAACCTGCTGCAAGGCAGCATGGAAACGCACACCGCCAACGAGACCGGTGAGCACATCGAAGTGTATGGCGCGCGCGTGCACAACCTGCGCAACATCGACGTGCGCATCCCGCGCGACCAACTGGTGGTAGTGACCGGCTTGAGCGGCAGCGGCAAAAGCTCCTTGGCCTTCGACACCATCCACGCCGAAGGCCAACGGCGCTACATCGAAACCTTCAATGCCTATGCCCGGCAATTCCTCGGCGGCATTGAACGGCCCGATGTGGACCAGATCAACGGCCTGAGCCCGGTGATCGCCATCGAGCAGAAGACCATCAGCCGCAACCCGCGCAGCACCGTGGGCACCATCACCGAGATCTACGACCTGCTGCGCCTGCTTTACGCCCGGGCGGGCGAAGCCTACAGCCATGTTACCGGCCAGCCCATGGTGCGGTACACCGACCAGCAGATCGTGGACCTGTTGCTGCGGGAATACAACGGCAAGGAGCTCTTGATATTGGCGCCCCTGGTGCGCGGCCGCAAGGGCCACTACCGCGAACTTTTCGAGCAGCTGCTGCGGCAGGGCTTCCTGCGGGCCCGCGTGGACGGCAACGTGCTGGACCTTACCGGCAGGCCCCGGCTGGACCGCTACAAGGCGCACGACATTGAGCTGGTGGTGGACCGCCTGAAGATCGCCGACAGCCAGGCCAAACGCCTGCGCGACAGCTGCGCCATGGCCTTGAAGCACGGCAAGGGCAACCTGATCGCGCTGGCCCCCAAGGGTACCGATGCACCGCGCTACCTCAGCCGGCACCTCATGGACCCGGTAAGCGGGATCGCCTACGAAGAGCCGGAGCCCAACCTGTTCAGCTTCAACAGCCCCTACGGGGCATGCCCCCGTTGCGGCGGCTTGGGCGAAGTGACCGAGGCCGCCCCGGAAAAGATCATCCCCGACCGCACGAAAAGCCTCAAACGCGGGGCCATTCCGGCCTTGGGCACCTACAAGCCCTCCGGCATCTTCAAACAGGTGGAAGCCGTGCTGGAGCACCACGGGCATGATGCCAACACCGCGTTCGAGGAAGTGGAAGAGGATGTGCTGGCCATCCTGCTCAACGGCATGGACGAACCCTTGCGCGTGCCGAGCAAGGCGGGGCTGAGCGCGCGCTCCATGCAGTTCGACGGCATCATTCCCCACATTCTGGAGCAGGCGCAGGAAGGCACCTACAGTGCGCGCAAGTGGGCCGAGCAATTCACCCGCATGGTGCAATGCCCCCTGTGCGAAGGCAGCCGCCTGAAGCTCACCTCACGCTGTTTCCGCATCGCGGGCAAGGACATCACCCAATTGGCGCGCATGCCCATCAGCCAGTTGCATGCCCACATGCTGGCCCTGCCCGGGCAGCTGGATGAACGCCGCGCATTGATCGCGCACGAAGTGGTGAAGGAGATCGCGGCCCGCAGCAAGTTCCTGCTGGACGTGGGCCTGGAATACCTCACCCTCGATCGCAGCGCCCGCACCCTCAGCGGGGGCGAAGCCCAGCGCATCCGCCTGGCCACCCAGATCGGCAGCCAGCTTACCGGCGTGCTCTACATCCTGGACGAACCCAGCATCGGCCTGCACATGCGCGACGACCACCGCCTGATCGCCAGCTTGCGCGAGCTGCGCGACGCCGGAAACAGCGTGCTGGTGGTGGAGCACGACAAGGAAATGATGATCCATGCCGACCACCTCATCGACATGGGGCCGGGCGCCGGCATCCATGGCGGACAAGTGGTGGCGCAGGGAACCCCCGGGGAGGTGCTGGCCGGCAGCTCGCTTACCGCGCAGTACCTCAGCGGCACCAAACGCATCGGCGTGCCCCCCCAGCGGCGCAAGGGCAACGGCCACCAGCTGCTGCTCAAGGGTGCAACAGGCAACAACCTCAAGGGCGTTGACCTGCAGTTGCCCCTGGGCACCTTCATCTGCATCACCGGCGTGAGCGGCAGCGGCAAGAGCACCTTGATCGACGACACCCTCTTCCCCATTCTCAGCAAGGCCTTCCACCATGCCCAACGGCATCCCTTGCCCTATGCGGGGATCACCGGCCTGAAACACCTGGACAAGGTGATCGAGGTGGACCAAACCCCCATTGGCCGAACCCCGCGCAGCAACCCCGCCACCTACACCGGCCTGTTCGACCACATCCGCCAGCTCTTCGCCGCGCTGCCCAGCGCCAAGATCCGCGGCTACAAGATCGGCCGCTTCAGCTTCAACACCCCCGGCGGGCGCTGCGAAACGTGCAAGGGCGCGGGCGTGCGCACCATCGCCATGAACTTCCTGCCCGATGTGGACGTGCCCTGCGAAACCTGCCGCGGCAAACGCTACGACCGGGAAACGCTCGAGGTGCGCTTCAAGGGAAAAAACATCGCCGACGTGCTGGCCATGAGCGTGGAACAGGCCATGGACCTCTTCAGCGAGATCCCCGCCATCCACGCCAAGCTGGCCACGCTGATGGACGTGGGGCTGGGCTACATCACCCTGGGCCAGGGAAGCACCACCCTCAGCGGAGGTGAAGCGCAGCGCATCAAGCTCGCCGCCGAATTGGGCAAACGCCAAACGGGCAACACCTTCTACATCCTGGATGAGCCCACCACCGGCCTGCATTTCGAGGATATACGCCAGCTCGTGCACGTGCTCAACCGCTTGGTGGAGCAAGGCAACACGGTGCTTACCATTGAGCACAACATGGACATCATCAAGGTGGCCGACCACCTGATCGACCTGGGCCCGGAAGGCGGCGAAGGCGGCGGCCGCATCATGGCCAAGGGCACCCCGGAAGAAGTGGCTTTGTCCGCGCGCGGCCACACCGCCAATTTCCTCGCCAAGGAGCTCTTCGGCTGAGCCGGCCTGGCCTGCATACGCCAGGACCGGACCGCGATCCTGCGGCTCATTGCGGCACCGCCGCAGGCCCTGTCCTTCAACACGGCGCTGTTGGAAGATGCCAACGGCCTGCGGGTGCTCCGCCTGTGCACCCGGATAGTTTTGCCCGTGTAGCATAAGCCCCCATTGCGCCCCCCGAACCATGATCAAACTATTCACCCTCTTCAATCTCGCCGGCCTGCTGCTGTTCAACCTCCTCTTTTCCGGGGGGGTCAGCATATCACAGGACCTGCCCGCCCGGATGGACCCGGGCACTGAAGTACGCGTGACCGTGACGGTGAACAAGGAGCAGATCAGCGGCTTTGCCAAATTGCAGATCGACCTGCCCCCCGGTATGCGGGCCACGGCCATCGAAACGCGCGGCGCTTCCTTCACCTTCGCCGACGGCAAGGCCAAATTCATCTGGATGGCCTTGCCCGCGCAACCCTCCTTCAAGGTGAGCTACACCTTGTCGGCAGATGCCGGCATCAATGGCTCCTTCCCGATCGGCGGACGCATCTCCTACATTGAAGACAACGAGCGCAAAACCGCCGATATGCCCCCTTCCACGATCACCGTGGGCAACGCCGCTTTGGCCGCAGCCACGGCCCCCGCCGCCACACCCGATGCCACGGCCGCCCCCGCTGAAGCCCAAGCGCCCGCCCCGGCCCCTGAAGCCGGTACGCCTGCGGATGTCGCCGCCTCCATCATTCCGGACGGGGCCGTGACCGATACCCCCGGCCTGCCCGCCAAACAAGGGCCGGGCCAGGTGGGCGGCAGCCGCACCATTACCCCGGTGAGCAACACCGAGGTGCTCGTGGAGGTCACCATCAACAAAGGCCTGCTGCGCGGCTTCGGCAAATTGCAGGAGAACCTGCCCGCAGGATTCACCGCCGTGGCCACCGCCAACGATGAAGCCATCTTCAGCACGGGCGGCCGGATGGCCAAATTCGTATGGCTGAACCTGCCCTCGAAGAGCGAACTGAAAGTGGCCTACCGCCTGCTGGCACCCGCCGGTTCCGATGGCAGCTTCACCATCAACGGCGATTTCGGTTACTTGTTGAACGACCTTACCCAGCGCGCCGTGATCGGCAGCAGCACGTTCCAGCTGGACGCCCAAGCCGCCGTGGCCGTGGCCGCCCCTGCGGTGAAAGCCCCAGAACCCGAACCGGCCCAACCCGAACCTGCCGCCACGGCCACCGCGCAGCAAAAGGATCCGCAACCCGCCGCTGTCCACGAACCCGCCCCCAAGATCACCGCCGCCCTGGCACCGGAAACCGGTATCACCTACAAGGTACAGATCACCGCAGCACACCGCGAAGTGGGCAAACCCTACTTCGTACAGCGCCACCGCTTCAACGGCGACTTCAGCATCGAGCACCACGAGGGCTGGATCAAATACGTCACCGGCCGCTTCGACCGCTACGGCAATGCCCGCGATCAGCGCCAAGCCTACATCGATGCCGGGCACAATTTCCCGGGCCCTTTCGTGACCGCCTATAACAATGGCGACCGGATCACAGTACAAGAGGCCTTGATGATCGCCAAACAAAGCTCGGTGCAGTGAACTGAGCCGCACCCCACCGCCAACGGATGCACGGGCCCGCCTTCTTCCGCTTCAGCCGCACCCTCGCGTTGGGTGCGGCTTTGGTGTTCGGCACCACCGCCAGCGTACAGGCCCAGCAGGACAGCAGCCGCATCCAGATCAAGCCCTCCTTCTCCCTGGGCACCGGCATGCTGGGCTTCTACGGCGACATCGGCCTGCGCAGCAAGGACTACAGCCCCTTGGTATCACGCATCGGCTACGAGCTCCGGGCCTCCTCCCCCATCAATGAGTGGTTGGAGGTAAGCCTCTTCGCCCTCCACGGACAGCTCAGTTCCAATGAACGCGGCATCGACCGCAACCTGAACTTTGAATCGCGCATCACCAGCGGCGGCGTACAGCTCTACTACAACTTCCACCAGCTGCTCAACCCGGGGCGGGTGGTGGAGCCGTGGGTGAGCATCGGCCTCGAAAGCTTGGAGTTCCTCAGCAAGACCGACCTGAAGGATGCCCAAGGGCGCTACTATCACTACTGGAGCGACGGCAGCATCCGCGACATCGCCGAGGATGCCGCCAATGCCGCCGATGCCGTGGAGATCCAGCGGGACTACAGCTATGAGAGCGATGTGCGCGAATCCAACCTCGACGGATTCGGCAAGTACCGCGAGCAAAGCTGGGCCGTTCCCTTGGGCGTTGGCGCCCGCATGAACCTGGGCCATGGCTTCGATGCCCGCGTGGGCACCACCCTGCATTTCACCGCCACCGACCTGATCGACGGGGTGACCGGCCAAAGCGTGGAGCAGCGCAAAGGAGACGGGGTTAACGACCGCTTCCTGTTCACTTCCTTCAGCGTGGGCTATGCCATCAGCCCCAAAGCCAAGAAGGACAAATTCAAGCCCACGCTCTCCCCCGAACAAATGGACGCCATTGCGCTCGAGGGGGATGAGGACGGCGATGGCGTGTTGGATTGGGCCGACCGCTGCCCCCATACGCCCAGCGGCGTGGCCGTGGATGAAGCCGGTTGCCCGCTGGACGGCGACGGCGACGGCGTGCCCGACCATGAGGACGATGAGCCCGGCACCCTGCCCGGTGCACCGGTGGACCTGCGCGGGGTGACCCTCACCGATGATGATATCCTGCGCGGATACCTCAACTACAAGGATTCCGGCAACGTGACCTTGGTGGCCAGCCGGGTGGAATCCTTCGGCCCGGTGGGCAAGCCCAAGGTGACCCGCCCGCCCATGCCCGCCAAGAGCACCTACATGGTGAAGGTGGGGGCGCAGGTGGAAGGCATCTCCGAGGAAATGATCCAGCGCATCCTCAGCCTGCCCGACGTGCGCACCATGGTCCGCGGTGATACCACCTTCTACGTGGTGGGCAACTACCAAGGCCTGCCCGATGCCATCAAACGCCAACTGCAGCTCAAGGGCCAGGGTTTTGAAACCACCGTGATGATGGAACAGGACGGCAAACTGCTGGACCTGCCCGGTGGCGGCATCACCCCGCGGGAAGAAGAAGTGCTTACCAGCCTGGCACCGGCAGCCCCGGAAAAACCCGGGAAAAGCGTGGTGCGCGTGCAATTGGGCGCGTTCCGCCACCGCTTGTCGGAGAATATCTTCAAGGACATCAACGACCTGGTGACCCTCAAGGACAAGGACGGATTGACCCGCTACTACACGGGTTCCTTCGCGGACATCAATGAAGCGGCCAAGCACAAGGTGAACATGCTGCTCAACGGCTTCGAGGGCGCTTTCCTGGTGGCCTTCAAGGAGGGCAAGCGTGTTTCCATTGCCGAGGCCGGAGGCCAGCTCAGCGGACCCGAAGACCTTTCCAGCCTGCCCCTGGGCAGCGTGGACACAGAGCACCTCAAGTTCAAGGTGCAGGTGGGCACCTTTGCCGGCAACGTGCCCATGGAAACCATGAGCAAATACGTGGACCTGGGCAACGTAAAACCCGTGGCCGGAGCCAATGCCGTGCGCTACCTCTACGGCGAATACCCCACGCGCGCCGCAGCCGAACTGGCCCGCAAGGAGCTCCAGAACCTGGGCTTCAACGATGCCTTTGTAGTGGGCGACCTGAACGGGCGCATCATCCTCGCCGAGGATGCCGAACGGTTGCAACAGGGCCGTTGAGCAAGAAGCAAGCCTGCCGGCCCCGCTCCCGGGCCATCCCATGGGGCGCGCATGGCCGCGAACTCCGGATCGCCGCCCTTTCTGCCCGGAGCGCAAACCCTTCCGGTGAACAGGTGTTGAACGGCGAAGTGCGGCACGGGCCCGGATCAAGGGCCAATGCAGTCCATATCCCGTTGCGGCACCTCCTGTTATTTTACAGGCCTGATCCACCCAAGCATGTACCGTACCCTGCGTTCCATTCCGCTGTTGGCCTTGCTCTCCCTGCTCGCATGTACGCAGCGCAACACCGGCGAGCGCCCCGGCGATGCCTTCATCCCCTATGTAAAGGCTTTCACTTCCGGCCACATTTCCGCGCGCTCCCCGGTGCGCGTGCGCATCGCGGAGGGCCTCAACCTGAAGGACACCGGCCATGCCGCGCTGCAAGGCTTGTTCTCCCTGAGCCCTTCCGCCGAAGGCACCGTGGACTGGATGGACGACCGCACATTGGCCTTTACGCCGGCCAAGCGCTTTGAACAGAACACGGAGTACACCGTGACCTTCCGCCTCGGCAAGCTCACCGAAGTGCCCGACCAACTGAAGGACTTCAAATTCTCCTTCACCACGTTCGCGCAGCAGATCGACCTGCGGGTGGAGGACTTCGTGCCCGTCAGCCCTGCGGACCTCACCTGGCAACGCGTGGTGGTGGGCGTGTTCACCAGCGATGACGCCACCGGCCAAGACCTGGAAGGCGGCGTGAAAGCCACGCAGGACGGGCGCCTGCTGAAGATGACCTGGGAACACGAACCCGGCGGCACGCTGCACCGCGCCGTGGCCGACAGCGTGCTGCGGGGCGCCAAGGCCAGCACCGTCGAATTCACCTGGGATGCCGGCCGCATCGGAGGCAAGGGATCCGGCAGCCAAACCTTCCACGTGCCCGCCATCGGCGACTTCAGCCTCATCTCCTCCTCCACTTCCACCGAGGGCGAACAGTGCGCCACGCTCCTCTTCAGCGACCCGCTGGATCCCGCGCAGGACCTCAGCGGCTTGGCGGGCATTGCCGGCGCGGACAAGGTGCGCCTGGCAGCTACCGGCAACAAGCTCCTGCTCTACCCGGAGCAGCGCCTCACCGGCGACCAAAGCGCCTTCGTGGCCGCGGGCCTCAAGAACATCAACGGCTTTGCCCTCGGCAAGGACCTCACCGTGGACCTGCTCTTCGAGGAAGTGAAGCCCAATGTGCGCGCGGTGGGCAACGGCACCATCCTGCCAAGCACCGACGGCCTGCTCTTCCCCTTCGATGCAGTGAACCTCAATGCAGTGGATGTGCGCATTGTGCGCATTTATGAGGACAACATCCCGCAATTCCTGCAAGTGAACAACCTCGACGGCGAACGCGAACTCGCCCGCACCGGCCGCTTGGTGCTGAAGCGCACCGTGCCGCTCAACGCCAAGGAGGCCGCGCGGCCCGGGGCATGGAACCGCTACTACCTCGACCTGGACAAATTGATCAAGGCCGAACCCGGCGCCATCTACCGCATCCTCATCGGCTTCCGCCAGGCATACAGCACCTACCCCTGCGGAAAGGCACCTGCCCCAGCGCCCTTGGTGGAGCAAGAGCCGGAACCAACGGATGAGGCGCAATGGGACGAGCCGGAGCAGTACTACTACAACGACTACTACTACGAGGAATACGATGAGGGCGAATACAACTGGAACGACCGTGGAAACCCCTGCACCGCCAGCTACTTCCGCGACAAGGGCAGCGTGTTGCAGCGCAACATCCTCGCCTCCGACCTGGGAATGATCGCCAAGCGCGCGAACGACGGATCCCTGCTGATCGCCGTGAGCGACCTGCGCACCACGGAACCCGTGAAGGGCGTGGAGATCAAGGTACTGGACCTGCAACAGCGCGCCATGGCCACGGTAACCACCGAACGCGACGGCATGGCCATGGTAACCTCCACGGCGCACAAGCCGTTCCTGCTGGTGGCCTCCAAGGGCCCGCAGCGCGGCTACCTGAAACTGGACGACGGCAGCGCGCTCAGCGTAAGCAACTTCGACGTGGGCGGGGAACAAGTGGACAAGGGCGTCAAGGGTTTCCTCTATGGCGAGCGCGGCGTGTGGCGGCCGGGGGATCCGCTCTACCTCACCTTCATTCTGCACAAAGCGCAACAGGCGTTGCCCAAGGACATTCCGGTGACGCTCGAACTCAGCGATCCCCAAGGCCGCCTGGACCAGCGCATGGTGCGCACCAGCGGCGTGGACGGCACCTACTCCTTCCACTGCTCCACTTCCGCGGATGCGCCCACGGGCGTGTGGGGTGCGCGCGTCACCGTGGGCGGCACTTCCTTTTACAAGCCGCTGCGCATTGAAACCGTGAAGCCCAACCGCCTGAAGATCCTGCTGGACCTCGGCGGCGACAAACGTTTTACCGGTGATGGAAAACCCGTGCAGCTGCAGGGGAACTGGCTGCACGGCGCCCCCGCCAGCGGCCTGAAGGCCCGTGTCTCGGCCACCATCACGCGGTCCAGCGCCGAGTTTGCCGGGTATACGAAGTACACCTTCAACGACCTGCGCAACGACCTGAGCACGGAGGAAATGCCCTTGTTCGACGGCACGCTGGACGCCAACGGCCACGCCTCCTTCCCCTTTACGCCGGACCTGAACGCCAATGCCCCCGCAGCCGTGCGGGCCAACGTGGTCACGCGCATCTTCGAGGCCGGCGGCGATGCCAGCATGGACCGCACGGACCTGCTCTACTACCCCTACACCAGCTATGCCGGGCTGCTGCCCGCCGAGCCTTCAAGCGAATGGGGCGGCTACTTCACCGACACCACATACGCCTTCGGGGCCGTGGCCGTGGCGCCCGAGGGCAAGCCCCTCGCGAAGCACACGCTGAAAGTGCAGGTGGTAAAGCTGGGCTCAAATTGGTGGTGGAGCGGTGACATGGACGATCCCGCCAACTACATGTCCGCGCCCAGCACCCGCGTGCTGAAGGAGGAAGAGATCACCACCGATGCCCAAGGCAAGGCCCGCTTCAACTTCCGCGTGGACCGCCCGTTGTGGGGCGTCTTTCTCGTGCGGCTCAGCGACCCGGCCAGCGGCCACGTGGCCGCAACGGAACTGTATGTGGACTGGCCCGGCTACGGCGGACGCAGCCGCCGCGAAAATGGCAAGGCCGCAGCCATGCTCACCTTCAACACGGACAAGGCGAAATACGCCGTGGGCGACCCATGCACGCTCACCATCCCCAGCTCCGGAAAGGGCCGGGCACTGGTGAGCCTGGAAAGCGGCAGCCGCATCCTCCAAGCCAACTGGATCGAGCTCAAGGAGAAAGAAACCAAATACAGCTTCGCCATCACCAAGGACATGGTGCCGAACATCTACGCGCACGTCACCCTGGTGCAGCCGCACGCGCTCACCGCCCCGGCCGACAGCAGTGGCGGCAATGCCGGCAATGACCTGCCCATCCGCATGTACGGCGTGGTCCCCGTAATGGTGGAAGATGCGGCCACGCACCTTTCCCCGATCATCGGTACCGCCGCGGAATTCAAGACCGACAAGCCCTTCACGGTGGAGGTGGCCGAGAAGGACGGCAAGGCCATGACCTACACCTTGGCCATCGTGGATGAAGGTTTGCTGGACCTCACCCGTTTCAAAACGCCCGACCCATGGGGCTACTTCCTGGCGCGCGAAGCGCTGGGCGTGCGCACCTGGGACCTGTACGACCAGGTGATCGGCGCCTTCGGGCAGCGGCTGCGCCGCGTGCTTGCGCTCGGCGGCAGCGACCAGGTCGACCCCGCCGCAGCGGCCAAGGCGCAACGCTTCAAGCCGGTGGTGCATTTCGTGGGCCCGTTCAAGCTGGCCAAGGGCGCCAAGGCAAAGCACACCTTCACCATCAGCAACTACGTGGGCAGCGTGCGCGTGATGGTGGTGGCTAACAACCCCGGCGGAGCCTACGGCAGCGCGGAGAAGGCGGTGCCCGTGCGCAACCCGTTGATGCTGCTGGCCACCCTGCCGCGCGTGGCCGGCCCCGGCGAAACCGTGGACCTGCCCGTCACCGTGTTTGCCATGGACCCCAAGGTGAAAAACGTGCGGCTCAAGCTTGCCGCCAACGAACTCTTCAACGTGGTAGGCGGGTTGGAACAGGCGCTCACCTTCACCAAAACCGGCGAACAGACCGTCACCTTCCGTGTAACGCTGAAAGACCGCATCGGCGTGGGCAAGGTGACACTGACCGCCGAAGGTGCCGGTGAAAAGGCCGCACAAAGCATCGAGATCGACGTGCGCCAAGCCGGCCAGCCGGAAACGAACGTCACCGAAACCGTGGTGGAGCCCGGCGCCAAATGGGAAGGCGCCCCGGAAGCCATCGGCATCGCCGGCACCAACAGCGCCTACCTCGAATTGAGCACCCTGCCACCGGTGGACATGGGCCGCCGCCTGCAATACCTCATCGACTACCCGCACGGCTGCCTGGAGCAGACCACCAGCAAGGCGTTCCCGCAGCTCTTCCTGGCAGATGTGATGGACATGAGCGACGCAGGGCGTGACGAGATGCGCCGCAACGTGCAGGCCGGCCTGGGCAAGCTGAAGCAATTCCAAGTGGCGGGCGGCGGGTTCAGCTACTGGCCCGGCAACCGCGACGCCGATGATTGGAGCTCCACCTACGCGGGACACTTTATGGTGGAAGCCGAACGCAAGGGTTTCACGGCCCCGCCGGGGGTGAAGGATACTTGGCTCACCTTTATGCGCAACCAGGCGCGCAACTGGGCGCCCGGCGAACGCGATACGTGGAGCCGCGCCAGCAGTGAACTGGCCCAGGCCTACCGCCTTTACGTGCTGGCACTGAACAACACGGCCGAAGCCGGGGCCATGAACCGGTTGCGCACCACACCAGGCATCTCCGCGCAGTCGCGCTGGATGCTCGCCGCAGCCTACGCCCTCAACAACCGCAACGACGTGGCCCGCGAGATCGCCAAGAACCTCACCACCAGCGTGCAGCCCTACCGCGAATTGGGCTGGACCTACGGCAGCGGCCTGCGCGACCAGGCCGTGATCGCAGAGGCCCTGATGCGCATGGACGACAAGGCCGCAGCGGCGGGCGTGGTGCGCGACATCTCCGCGAAGCTCAGCAGCGGCGAATGGTACAGCACCCAAAGCACCGCCTGGGGCCTGCTCGCCGTGAGCCGGTTCGCCGCCGGACAAGACCTGGACAAGACCATGCACTTCACCTCCATGGTGAACGGTAAAACGGAAAACCGCGTAAGTGCAAAAGCCATCGTGCGCCTGGACCTCCCCGCCCCCAACGGCCAGCGCAAGATCTCCATCGCCAACACCGGCAAGAACCTGATCTACCTGCGCCTGGTGCGCACCGGCACCCCCTTGGCCGGGCAGGAAACGCCCGCCAGCCAAGGCCTGGCCATGGAAGTATCCTACCGCACCATGGACGGCAACGCGATCGATCCCGCCAAGCTGGACCAAGGCACCGACTTCCAGGCCGTGGTAACGGTGCGCAACCCCGGCACGCGCGGCAACTACCAGGAACTGGCCTTGACGCAAGTGTTCCCCAGTGGCTGGGAGATCCGCAACAGCCGCCTGGAGGGCACCGGGAACGCCATCGTAAACGGTCCCTACAACTACCAGGACATCCGCGACGACCGCGTGCTCACCTACTTCAACCTGGGCGCCGGTGAAAGCGTGACCTACCGCGTGCTGCTCAACGCCGCCTACACCGGCCGCTTCCATTTGCCCGGCACCACCTGCGCCGCGATGTACGACAACACGGTGAACGCCCGCAACGGTGGCCAATGGGTGGAGGTAAGGGCTCCCGGGCGGTAGGCAACGACCTCACCTACGATCACGCCACGCACTACAGTTACGACATCCACGGCAACGTGAAGGAACTGGTGCAGGACAACCCCCAACTGGCCCTGGATGCAGGTGCCACCACGCCGGACGACCCCGCCTTTGCCTGGCACCGCTACAAGCACATCGCTTACACCTACGACCTGATCAGCGGCAACGTGAAACAAGTGGACTACCAGGAGGACCGCCCGGACCAGTTCCACCACCGTTACGAGTACGATGCCGATAACCGCATCTCCCGCGCCGGCACCAGTGCCGACGGCCTGCTCTGGTACAAGGACGCCGAGTATTTCTACTATCCCCACGGC
>WBZN01000242.1_pt1 | contig 64144 bp, 53 predicted proteins | sample 5204281 | NCBI WGS metagenome assembly WBZN01 (sample SAMN12344347, study PRJNA552823) | activated sludge metagenome | biome: Activated sludge suspended growth; feature: Nitrification reactor; material: Wastewater; isolation source: activated sludge from nitrification reactor of wastewater... | reverse complement strand
AAGGCTGGGTTCAGCGTCTATACGTCAACACAACCGGCCAGAAGATCAAAAAGGGCGATGCACTGATGGACATTTACAGTCCCGAGCTGATCAGCGCTCAGCAAGAATACCTCATCGCAGCAAAAGGACTGCAGACAGTCTCCACCGCCGATTCTGAAATTCGGTCCTCCATGCAACGACTAGTGAATGCCGCGCTGCAGAAATTGCGTAACTGGGATATCGCGGAGTCAGAAATACGGCGACTGCAACACAGCGGCACGGTGCAGCAGTATCTGACTTTGCGTGCCCAGGCCGATGGAATTGTAATGGAAAAAAAAGCCGTGGCAGGGCAACGCTTCATGCCAGGTGACATGCTGTACCAAATTGCCGATCTATCAAACATATGGTTGATGGCCGATGTATTCGAACAGGACCTTGGTTTGATCCACACCGGTCAAATCGCCACCATTCGCATCGATGCCTATCCGGACAAAATTTTTACAGGCACCGTCGCCTTCGTTTACCCGTCGATAACCCCGGAAACACGTACTGCCATCGTCCGCATCGAACTCACCAACCCCGATTACCTGCTCAAACCCGCCATGTATGCACACATCGAACTTACCTCATGGCACAGCAAAGGCAAGGTACTGACGGTCCCGGATTCCGCCGTTCTCGATAGCGGCACCCGTCGGGTGGTATTGGTCGATCTGGGCGAAGGGCGTTTTGAACCACGAAGTGTCAAGCCGGGTCTGCATGCCGACGGCTTTACAGAAATACTGGGCGGTTTACGTGCTGGTGAATCTGTCGTAGTCAAAGCAAATTTTCTGCTTGATGCGGAAAGCAATTTCAGAAATGCCTTGAGCAGCTTCTCACATTCCACCCCAAGCCAGCAAATTGAAGATCGGGATCTCCCTCCTGTTCCTGCAGCACAACATCATGGCGATGGACGCATTGAAGCCATTGACCTATCACATGCAAGCCTCACCATAGCCCATGGGCCAATCGACAGTTTGCGCTGGCCTGCAATGACAATGGATTTTCAGGTTAACGATGCACAGCTGCTGCAATCGTTGAAACCCGGCCAAGATATCCATTTTGCAATGACTGAAAACTCCGCTGGTGAATTCGTCATTGTCCAGATCCAGCCAGCCTTTTCCACGAACAAACGCTGAGGGAGCACAGCATGCTGAAACATATCATCGCATGGTCTATCCGGCACACCTTTCTGGTATTGCTATGCAGTGTCTTTATCGCTGGCTGGGGAATTCATGCATTATGGAAAATGCCGATCGACGCAATCCCCGATTTATCGGATGTGCAAGTCATCATTTATACCGAATATCCCGGTCAAGCTCCGCAAGTCGTTGAAGACCAGGTTACCTACCCGCTCACCACAGCCATGCTGGCAGTACCCCGCGCTAAAGTGGTACGTGGCGTATCGGCATTTGGCGTATCGTTCATTTATGTCATTTTTGCCGATGGCACCGATATTTACTGGGCTCGCTCGCGCGTACTGGAATACCTGAATTTTGCCGCCAATCAATTACCGCGTGATGTGAGGCCCGCACTGGGTCCGGATGCAACTGGCGTTGGCTGGATCTATCAATATGTCATCACGGCTAAAAATCGCGCTCTGGATGAATTGCGCGCCATTCAGGACTGGTTCCTGCGTTATCAGTTAACCACCGTAGCAGGCATATCGGAAGTCGCCAGTGTCGGTGGCTTTGTCAAAACATACCAGATCACAGTCGACCCGCGTCGCTTGCAGGCCTATGATATTCCGCTGAAGCGGATCACCGAAGTCATTGCTGCCAGTAATCGTGACGTTGGTGGTCGCGTCATCGAATTGGCGGAAACAGAGTATATGGTCCGCGGCCGCGGCTACCTGAACAGTCCAGACGACCTGGAAAATCTTGTCGTCAGAACGCATGTCGGCAAGCCTGTCCTGTTACGCGATGTGGCCCGTGTGGAACTGGTTCCCGGAGAGCGCCGCGGCATCGCTGAACTGAATGGCGAGGGTGAAGTGGTATCCGGTGTTGCTGTGGCCCGCTACGGCGAAAATGCGCTCGAGGTCATACACGATCTGGAAGCCAAAATCGATCAAGTCAAAACCGGATTGCCACAGGATGTCGCCGTGACTCCGGTTTACAATCGTGCCGACCTGATCCATCGCGCCATTGCGACGCTACAGGAAGTCTTCATCGAGCAAATCGTCATCGTGGCATTGGTCTGTGCTCTATTCCTCATGCATGTTCGCAGTGCCCTGGTCGCCATCATCATGCTGCCAATCGGAGTATTGATCGCTTTTATCGCCATGGCGCAGCTCGGCATCAATTCCAATATCATGAGTCTCGCCGGAATTGCGCTGGCAATTGCGGAGATGACGGATGCCGCGATCGTCATGGTGGAAAATGCACACAAGCATCTAGCACGCTTGAAGCCTGGCGATTCGCGTATCGATGCAGTCATCGCCGCCTGTCAGGAAGTCGGTCCATCGCTATTTTTCAGCCTGTTGATCATCACCGTGTCGTTTCTACCGGTTTTTGCGCTGGAAGCACAAGAGGGACGCATGTTCCAGCCGCTTGCCTATACCAAGACCTTTGCGATGTCCGGTGCCGCCATCCTATCCATCACCCTGGTTCCGGTATTGATTCTGGTCTTGATCCGCGGTCATGTTCCACGTGAAGAAGACAATCCATTAGGACGCTGGATGATCCGCTGGTACCGGCCGTTGATTGAATGGGTAATGCAATGGAAAAAATCCATTCTCGCCATTGCACTGGGCATATTGCTTGCCACCCTTTATCCCGCTTCGAAACTGGGCAAGGAATTCATGCCCACCCTAAACGAAGGCACGTTACTGTATATGCCTGTCACCTTGCCAGGACTGTCCGTAACGCAGGCTGCAGAAATCTTGCAGACACAAAACAAAATCATCATGACTTTCCCGGAAGTAGCATCGGTATTCGGCAAGGCCGGAAGGGCAAATACGGCAACCGATCCAGCTCCATTGGAAATGACTGAAACCATCATCAATCTGAAACCGGAAAAGACATGGCGCCCCGATATGACAATTGACAAGCTGATTGCGGAAATGGATCAGGCCTTGCAAATTCCGGGGATTGCCAATGCCTGGACCATGCCGATCAAGAATCGCATCGACATGCTGGCTACCGGCATCCGTACACCCATCGGCATCAAAGTTTTCGGCAGTAACCTGAATGAAATCGAAACCCTTGCCAAGCAAATCGAGGCAGTGATCAAAAATGTACCTGGCACCACGAGCGTCTATGCCGAACGCATCACCGGCGGCTTCTATCTTGATATCGAGCCTGACCGTTTGGCGTTGGCACGATATGGTCTGGCTGTAGGCGATCTGCTTGAAGTTGTCACCGTCGCCTTGGGTGGAAATGTAATCACGACCACTGTCGAAGGACGTGAGCGCTTTGATGTCGCCATTCGCTACCCCCGTGAGCTGCGAACGGATCCACAGACCATTGCCACACAAGTGCTGGTGCCAGCTGCCGGCGGCACCATGATCCCACTGGGACAACTGGCACAGATCAAACTCGTACAAGGTCCCCCCAGTATCCGTACGGAGAATGCCTTGCTCGCGGCTTATGTCTTCGTGGATATCCGCGATCGCGATATCGGCAGCTATATCGCGGATGCGCAACAAGCAGTAAGTGAACAGGTGTCATTCCCCCCCGGCTACTATGCCACCTGGAGCGGTCAGTTTGAATACATGCAGCGCGCCACCGAAAAATTGAAGCTGGTCATACCGCTCACCATTTTGATGGTTTTCTTGCTGGTATACCTGAATTTTGGCCGCCTGACCGAAACACTGATCGTCATGCTGTCCGTACCGTTTTCATTAGTCGGCGGTATCTGGTTGATGTATTGGCTCGACTACAACCTGAGCATCGCAGCTGTGGTCGGATTCATCGGACTGATCGGCATCGCTGCAGAATCCGGTATGGTCATGCTCACCTTTATCGATCAATCACTGACCACCATGATCCGACAGCGCAATGTAGTCGCACAAAATCTCATGCTTTCCGATTTGTACGAAGCGGTCGTGCAGGGCGCAGTGTATCGCATTCGCCCGGTCATGATGACCATCGCGGGCAGCGTCATGGGATTGCTTCCAGTCATGCTCAGCAGCGGCACCGGCTCCGAGATCATGCGTCGCATCGCTGCTCCGATGGTGGGTGGAATGATCTCGGCAACCATTCTGACACTCATCATTTTCCCTGCACTCTATGCGATGGTGAAGGAAATACCGCTACGGCAAACCCGCCGACAAAATGCAAATTTGGATAGTGATAGTTTATGAGAGAGCATGGCGCCAATTTCACTGGAGCACGATGGATGGCATACGTAATGCGAATGACCTAAACTGAATGTTTCGAACCATTGGCAGTCATCGGCCCCATGTCCACTAACAAAAAGCCAAACTTTACACCAGCGCTGCATTTTCATTGGTTGACGCGTTGGTATGATCCGCTGATGCGATGTCTGTTTCCCGAATCGGCTATCAGAACGGCACTGATTGCACAAGCTAAACTACAAGCCGGGCAAATGGTGCTGGACACCGGTTGTGGCACCGGCACGCTGACATTGCAGATCAAGCAAAGCCATCCAGATGTGGTTGTATGTGGTGTGGATATTGATCCCCAAGTGCTGGCCATCGCTCGTACAAAAGCCGAACTGACGACCAAAACCATCAACTGGCAGCTCGGATCCGCGACCCGTTTGCCCTATGCCAATGATAGCTTCGATCATCTCTTTGCCAGTCTGTTGCTGCATCATCTAACCCAAACGGAAAAGATGGAAATGCTGCAGGAAGCCCTGCGCGTGCTGAAACCTGGTGGCGAACTGCATATTGCCGATTTCGGTCAGCCACACGATGGCTGGATGTGGTTGATCTCCCTGTTCACCCGCTGGTTTGAGGAAATTTACGATCATATCCTTGGACGCTTACCCCAGCATGCCCTTGCCGCAGGATTTTGTTCGGTGGAAGTGCCATCCCGTCACCGCACCATCATGGGTACGATCAGCTTATTTTGCGCTCGCAAACCATCCAATCAGACTGATTGATCGCTTGGCATCAACCAACCATTTCGCGCTTCAAACCCGCTGTGATTTAAATCACGGCAATAGAATCCCCGTTGCTCTACGCTATGACTCAGCAATCCCAAATCGGGTCAGTGAAAACCTCTGTAAGCAAGTCATTGGGTGCTATGCTGTACTTGCACCGGCTCAAGGCATTTATCCCTGTCCAATTCATTAGCAGTTTTTTCAAGAAACTATTTTGTTAACAGGAGTCGATCCATGAAAAAGATCTACCGTATTTATCCTGCCATCGGCGTGGCCCGTATCGGCAACAGTGACAGTGAATTTTTTTTAGGCCCGGAAGCTCCGGGAGTCGTTCCAGACGGCCCTTATCGTGACCAGGCGATTCCGGGAAAAATCAAGCCGCAAGCAGTTCGCTTCCGAATTTACGAATTTGAACGCGATGACAGTGGTAACGAGAACCTGATCCGCGAAGTGGTAACCGACAGCACCACACAGATAAGCTGGCAGGTTCATCTAGTCAACAGCAAGGCCGCTGGTGGCGCTTTTCCGCCAGGCGGTCCGACAGCTTCACCCCGCAATGCCGGTTATGATCGCGCAGGTCTGGTCATCGATGGTGGATTGCGCACATTATCCGGAATCAACCAGCAAAACGATCCGGTCATCGGAGAAATCAATTTCATCCGTAACGGTAACCTGGAGGGCAGCGCACAAGTCGAATTGGGACGATTACTGACCGACGAGCAAGGTCGATTGATCGCCATTGGCGGCCCGGGCAAATCAGCTTCCCCACTGCATGGCGCTTTATCGAATTACGCCAATAACGACGGCTGGTACGATGGCGTGTCCGATGGTCCTGTTACGGCCATGATTCAAACCGCTGATGCTCCGCCAGTTGCCGCGGAAGGTGGTGCATGGCTGGTGGTGGCGCCACCTTCCTATGCACCCGGCATCGAGCATGTCACCACATGGTACGATCAGGCTGTCAATGTGGCCGCCAAAGTGTTTTCCCCTCATCTGGTAAAAACCGTACCCTCCTTTACCCAGGATATCTATCCGATCCTGAAACGTACGGTTATGCTGCATTGGGTTGTAGAGCGCGAAAACCGTCATCATGGCGGAGCCGGAAACTTTCTGTCATCGCAACGGTTTACACAGCTTTATGACAATAGCGATGCGGCAAAACCCGCGCGCCAACGCATTTTTGGCTGGCTGATGAAACCCAATACTCCAGTCGATCCCAATACTTTGCCACCAACCATGCCACCCAGCATGCCCAAACTGAACAGCGGACTCGATCCCGACGATCCCAGCAACGGAGAGTTTGCGGCACTGACCGAATACCAATACACCATGATGGAAAAGTGGGCGAATGGCAACTTCAATGCTGATTGGAATGGCGCACCCGCAGCCGTGGCATTCGACGATCTACCACTGAATGAACAACCTGATGCGCTGACCCGGGCTGCACTGGAAGGCTGTATCGGCGCCCCTTTCTTTCCCGGCATTGAGGTCACCTATGTCATTGCCCAAGCTGCAACTTATGATTCACCCTTCCGCATCAAGTCAACCTTGCCGCCTGGTTTTCTGACTGAACGCATGGCCTTACCCTGGCAAGCCGATTTTCTCGCTTGCGGTGAGCTCTGGTGGCCAGCGCAACGGCCTGTTGAAGTCATAACCGCAACAGGTCAGATTGAGCCATTTTCCCGAGGTATGAGCAGTTATGGCGATATGGTTCAGTGGTGGACCGAACTGGGATTCGTCATCCAGCAAGGCGAACAGTATGTCGAGAGTGAACGCAATCCGATCAATGGGCAAAGCTGATTACCATTATCCGGTCGTTGTCATTGGTGGCGGGCCGTGCGGGCTCGCCGCCGCTCTCGGTATACTGAATCAGGAATTAGGCGTAGCCGTCATCGAGAAAACGGACTACAACCAGAAACGGATAGGCGAACATCTACCGCCATCGGCACTGGGTATTTTTGCCGAATTGGGGATTCCAGATCATCTCGTTGAACGGAATCATTTACCGTGCGCGGGCGTCATGTCGTGGTGGGGACGCCAGGCGCCTGTGCATACCGTGGATTACTACTTTCATCCCATGCAGCATGGCATCAATCTGTCTCGCCCCCGATTCGACAGGGATCTGGCCGATTTTGTGCGTCAACGCGGCGCAACTATTCACGAGCAGACAACCATTCACTCCATACAACGTCACGGCGGTCTGTGGCACATCGCGCTGAGCACCAATGGACACCAACGGATTATGACCACACCGTTTGTCATCGATGCCAGCGGCAAATCTGCCAGTTTTGCCCGCACCCAGGGCAGCCGCATACTGGCCGGTGACTCGCAAGTCGCCATTATCCGTTACGGCTCGACCGATCAAGCACCCGCACAGGATCATAAAAACCATATCGTCATTGAATCCTGCCCAACCGGATGGTGGTATTTTGCGCCACTCGCGGCTGGTCAGGCAGTCGCGATGTTCATGACCGATGCCGATGTCACCCCCCTGCACAAATCAACATTACTCACGCACTGGAACATTGCATTACAGTCAACCAACCATATCGCGGATCGGCTGCAACCTTATGTACATCTTCAGAAACCCGTCGTTTGTCTATCCAGATCGCAACGGCTCGACTGTTTTCAAGGTGAAAACTGGCTGGCTGCCGGTGATGCCGCCATGACTTTCGATCCGCTGTCGTCGCATGGTATCAGCAAGGGGTTGCGGCATGGCTGGATGGCTGGGAAAGCGGTTGCAACTTTCATTCAACAGGGAGACCGGCGCGCACTCGAACGTTTCGATCGGGATCTGGAATACATCTTCTCCGAATACCTCAAAACCAGAACCGGATATTACGCCACCGAACAACGCTGGCCCGAATCCCGATTCTGGAGCCGGCGACACGCAATCGATTCGCTATCCGGTCAATTCGATATTGACTCAACGTTCCGGCAAGCGGTCTGAAACGATATGCGCATCCATGAATCGACCCAATGATTTTATCCAAACCGGTTGCATGAAAACAAAACCGATGTTGTGCCCGCCCTCGAGCTGCAAAAACTGCTTGGGTTCAGATGCCGCCTGAAACAGGCGTTGTCCGTGATCAAATGGAATGATTTCATCTTCAGGACTATGTGCGATCAATACCGGACAAGTAACGGACTGCAACGATGTCAGCGTGTCATACTGAAACCGGCTGATCCAGCGCACCGGTAAAAGGGGATAAAGCCCGGCAGCCAGATCGGGAACCGAAGTAAATGTCGATGCCAGTACCAGCAGCCCCGGTTTTTCCTGTGCTGCCAGCCACGCGGACACAGCACCACCCAGCGATTCGCCAAACAAAACAATTTGTGCCGGAGAAATTCCAAGCGTTTCCGTCGCATATAGCCATACCGCCTGCGCATCGCGATACATGCCAGACTCCGACGGTGAACCGCTGCTCTGCCCGTAACCCCGGTAATCCAGCAGCAGTGTGTTGTAACCCAGGCGCCTGAACATGCTGGCGTAATTGATGCGATGTGAGATATTGCCGGCATTGCCATGAAACAACAGCACCGTCCCTTTCGCCACAGGGGCAGCGATCCACCAGCCATGCAGCATTTCACCGTCAGCTGTGGGAATGTGTACCGATGTGTAATCCAGGCCGATATCACGTGGCGTATCGGTAAGATTGCGCTGCGGAAAATAAATGAGTCGCGATTGCCCCCAATACACCATCAGCACCAAAGCCAAGTAGGCGACTACAAAAAATAGGATGAGCGTGAGCAGCATGCGCATGCTTGCCAGTGTCAGGGCTGACGCAGATTGATGACGATATCCGCTCCCTTGCTATCCACGCTGAAAGCGGAATCACTGAATTTTGGAAACATATCCACTCGTGCAGGATTGTTGGATAGTCCGGAAGGTTCATCAGGCATCATATTCCAGCGCAGCTTCAGTTTACGGTCGGCATTCCGGTCATGATAAGCCGCCACGGCATATGTACCGGGTTGATCGAGGTTCATGCACACCGTCTGCTGACCCTCCGTGGCCGGAACACGCACGGTCCGCTTGCGTCCCTTCTTGAACAGGAAATGTTCCGGATCATCGTACAATCCGACATTCAGCACACCACCCGCACCAATGTTGTTAACGGTGACACGGATCTGTGCCACTTCCCGATTGCAGGTATCGGGTACTTCATGGGGTTTGATCTTGAACGGTCCAGTCACCGGTTTGGGCTGTAATTCGGCCATAACAGGCAAGCCACTGGTCAAACATAATGCCCCAAAAAGCAGATAGGACAAGCAACGAACATCTCTTTTATTTATTATCATTCTATTCAGATCAATCTTTATCATGGCGAGACTCAAAATCAAAAAACGTAATCATTGGACCCCAAAATGGGCATTCTGTGCCTGAATCCGTACAACTCGCAGCACGGGATGATGTTAAACCGTATAATGCCTGAGACCAACATGCCACCATTTTAACTCACGCTGCCATTTTCCAGATTCCCGATGCATTCCGATTCTGATCATTCGCCGGAAGAACCGGTCATACACTGGACCGAAGCCGGGATCGAACAGTCGGCACACTGGCAATCCGAAAAAGGGTTACCGCCACCGCAGCGCGTCCAGGTCATCAACGACACGATGTCAGCCGATACCGCTTACCGTCTGGCCTGCGAGGGCACCGCATTGTTGTGGCGGGGTGATTTTCAGAACGCCCGGTTGTTGCTGCAAGCCATGGCGCGGCGCATTGATAAAAAAAAACCGCAACGTCAGTCCGCGTCTACATCCACTGAACCTGCACAAGCTTTTCATCGCTATCGACTGACACAATCGCAACGCGCACGTACCCTGGACAAACTCCTGATTCCCTGCCAAGCCGATCATTCCATCCCCCTGCGACGCGCTCCCGACATGCGAGAAGCCTGTCTGCAAGCCTATGGTCCGCGCACGCAGGCCTATGTGGCTTCGCTGCGGGAATTGCAGGGTCTGGTGGGAGCATACGAATGGCGCAAGCGCGGTATCGACATTCCTGCGCTTGATTTACGCGTCCATCCACATTATGGGGTGTTTGCACCGATTCGCAGCGAGTATGTCAAACTGGTGACACTGGCACCGCCGCCAAAACTGCTGACCACGCAATCGCTGGCCTTTGACATTGGTACCGGCACCGGCGTACTGGCTGCCGCACTGGCCCTGCGTGGCATCCAACACATCACGGCAACCGATCTGGATCCACGGGCGCTGGATTGCGCTCGGGAAAATCTGACGCGGCTCGGCTTGATCGACCGCATCAATGTGGTGCAAGCCGATCTTTTCCCACCGGGGCAGGCAGCATTGATAGTGTGCAATCCACCCTGGATACCGGCACGACCCAGTTCTCCGCTGGAACAGGCCATTTACGATCCGGACAGCCGCATGCTGCGTGGTTTCTTGCAAGGTCTCGGCGCCCATCTGCTACCGGGCGGCGAGGGCTGGCTGATCCTGTCAGACTTTGCCGAACACCTCGGATTGCGTACCCGCGCCGAATTACTCGCCGAATTCGATGCCGCAAACTTGCTGGTATTGGGAAAAAACGACATAAAGCCTGTCCATCCGAAGGTTTCCGACAGCACCGATCCTTTACATGCGGCCCGCGCTGCAGAAACGACCTCGCTGTGGCGTCTTGCAGCCAGATAGGCTCGACAGCATTACAATTCGGTATATTTTTTGGCACTGCCTCTGGATTTTTCCACAGGGTATTTAAGAGCATTCCGCGCCATTTTCTCCAGCACGATCTGCTTCACGTCAAAACCGTATCGATCAGCCAGCAAAAAGGCAAAGGCCAGGACATCGGCCAGTTCTTCAGCCACCCGGTCAACATCAGCCTGCTCGGGATTCTTCCACAGATAGACTTCCAGCAGTTCTCCAGCCTCAACATTCAACGCCAATGCCAGATCCTTGGCGTTATGAAATTGCGCCCAATCTCGCTCATCGCGAAAATGACGCAGGGTTTCGATGATTTCTTTGATTTCGCTCAAAACACCGCCTTTCCAATCAGCAAGAATGATCTATTAAAATGTATATGAATCTATAGGATAACTTATTGCCCTCACATTGCAAAACGGAGTACATTGGTTTATTTTAAAATGCATGCAATAAATTCCTTGCCTGTCAATACTTAATCAAATCGGGCTAATGCAAACTAAATGATCAACAAATCCATGCGTGATCCGGATTTTCTCAATGCCATCATTGAGAATGTCGGTGCACTGGTCGTCGTATTAAATCATGAAGGTCGCATTCATCGTTTCAATTCCGCATGCGAAAAATTGAGCGGCTTCACATTTGATGAAGTCGTTGGAAAATTTCTCTGGGATACGGTGTTGCCTGCTGAAAGCGCGCAAACCATCCGTCAGGAAGCATTCGAATTCGTGACAAAAAATCCACAAGTTTCCGTCAGTCAATACACCAATCACTGGCGCACCAAATCGGGGGAATTGCGGCTGATCGAATGGACCAACACATTGCTGCGCGATGCGGAAGGACATACCGAATTCATGATCAGTATCGGTATGGACATTACCGAACGCAAGCAGATGGAAGAAAATTTGCGCAAGAGCGAAGAACGCCTGCACATGGCAGTGAGCGCTGTCAACGATGGTATCTGGGATTGGAATCCCATGACCCACGAATGCTATCTGTCGCCACGCTGGAAGGAAATCCTGGGTTATACCGACGAGGAATTACCAAATAACGACAGCTCTTTTTTCACTCGACTGCATCCCGATGACAGAGCTGCTGTCGACCAGGCCGTCACCAATCATTTGGTTCATCATCTACCCTATCATGTCGAAACACGGCTGCGCCACAAGGATGGCAGTTATCGCTGGATTTTGTCGCGTGGCCAAGTTGTGCATGATGAAAATGGACAACCCGTGCGCATGGTGGGTTCGATTACCGATATTTCCGACCGCAAGCAAGCCGAAGAAAATCTCCGAGCACTGAATGAAGAACTCGAATCCCGTGTCAAACACCGCACAGCCGAATTAACTGAAGCACGCGATCAGGCAGAGCGCGCCAGCCGGGCCAAAAGTGAATTTCTGTCACGCATGAGTCATGAGTTGCGTACACCGATGAATGCCATCCTGGGATTTTCGCATTTACTGGAGTTTCAGGATCTACCGTCAAAACAGCTCGCCTACGTGCAGGAAATTCACCGTGCGGGCGATTATCTGCTGGATCTCATCAACGAGCTGCTAGATCTGGCGCGTATCGAAGCCGGCAAGATGTCCATTCTGCTCCAGGCGGTGGAAGTCAATCACGCCGTCAGCACCGCCATCGAGATCGTGCGGCCGCTGTGTGGCAAGCGACAGATTCGCTTGATCAATCGATGCGATGAGCCCGGTTCGGTTTTAGCCGATCCGACACGGTTGCGGCAAATTCTGGTGAACCTGCTGTCGAATGCCATCAAATACAATCGTCAGGAGGGAAGCATCGAAGTCGCATGCCAGCGAATGGAAAAAAATCTGCTTCGATTATCGGTTACGGACACCGGCCGGGGCATTCCGATAGACAAACAAATCGACCTGTTCAAACCTTTCGAGCGACTGGGCGCCGAACTCACCGAAGTGGAAGGAACGGGAATCGGACTGGCCATCTCCAAACAGGTTGCGGAATTAATGGGCGCCAAACTTGGCTTCATCAGCGAACCGGAAAAAGGATCCACTTTTTGGATCGATTTATCTCTGGCACCCCCAAAAACCCAGTCCGATGTGCTGCCACTGCAACGCAAAAAAGCACAGACAATCCATCACAACCATCTGGTTCTATATATCGAGGATAATGCAGCCAACCTGCGCGTTGTTGAGGCCATGTTTCAACACATGCCGCACCTGAAGCTGATCTCGGCGCCACGAGGCGAATTCGGACTGGAACTGGCGCGGCGCTACAAACCGGATATCATTTTGCTCGATATTCATCTGCCGGGGATCGATGGCTATGCGGTACTGGAAACACTCAAAAACGATCCGATCACTTGTGACATTCCGGTTTTCGCCCTATCGGCTGACGCCATGACCGTGGATATCGAACGCGGACTGCGCGCCGGTTTTGTCAAATATCTGACCAAACCGGTAAAAATGAACGTGCTGCAAGATGCGATCGGCAGCTATCTGAATGGCACCAATCTGAGCGCGTAAATTTTCAACTGCGAAAAGCCCTTCCGCACCGCATACTTCGTCAATTCGTGCCCGTGTTTGCTGCCATTCTGGGTTATGATGGCGAACGATCCAGCACAGGAGCATGTCATGCAGAATCTTTCCATGAGTCAATCCGGCATCACGTTGCTGATGTCCATCGAATCATTCCGGGGTACTCCCTATGACGATCAAAACGGTAAAGCGATTACGAGCTGGGTCAAAGGCGCAACCATCGGTTATGGACACCTGATCAGTCAGGACGAATGGAACCGCGCAGGCAACGCATACGTCAAGGGTATTTCGCAGCAGCAAGCCGAAGCATTATTCCAGCAGGACCTAGCACCGTTTGTGCAGGGCGTCAGTACCAAACTGACGGCAGCCGTCTCGCAAAACCAGTTCGATGCATTGGTCATCCTGGCCTATAACATCGGTCTGGCCAACTTCTCAAACTCTTCCGTGCTCAAACTCGTCAACGATCCCCAAGCACAAACGAACTATCCTAGCCTCGAAGCCGCCTGGAAATCCTGGAACAAGTCGCAGGGTAAGGTCATGGAGGGCCTGAACAAGCGACGCAATGCGGAATGGAATATTTACGCACAAAATGTCTACGCCCGCTGGTAACCCAAATTGAATCGGCTGCAAAAAAAGTGTCACGTCTGGATGCTTGCCGTGTGCCTGCTGGCTTCGACACTGACCCATGCCATCGACAATCCCGATGCACCGGATCATGTCAGCGCATTCCAGCAACGTGCCCAAACCCATGAGCAGGGCATTGCACAAACGCCTCACACGACACAAAGCTATGGCGATGCCTACGCTGCCTATGAAGCTTTTCTCGACCAGGAGCTCAATGCCGCCTACACCCAGTTATTGTCGCACCTGAACGCCGAATCTGGAAAAGCACTGAAACAGGCGCAACGCCAATGGCTCAACTATCGCGATCAGGAATTCGAATGGATTGCACGCAACTGGACCCAGGAAAATTTCGGCAGCTCGACCATCATCTCGCGTGGCGATTTCCGTACCAAGATCATCAGGGATAGAGTGATAACACTGCTGCACTATCTAGGAAATTATTGAATCAAGCGATATAAGACGCATTGCACGGTAAGCCCCACAATGGTTTGAAGTCGCGCATTATCACAAACGGCATCCACAATCAGATGTTGTTTTGGTTAACCTCGTGATAATCTGCATTCCGCCATGCGTAAAAATCGGCAGGCTGGTTCCCACTCCGCAGCACCTTGCGCTGAAAAGGAAAATGACATGGACAAATTGGGACTTCCCATTGTTTTATTGGCGGCATTATGGGGCGCCGTCAACACGACACTCAGTTTCTTTCAGACCATCAACGCCCGGCGTGACATGATGTTCGATCTGATCGATAAATGTGGCTATTGCCCCGGGCAAACGCTCGGTCCAATCGAAATTTATTTAACCAATCTGCTGCCGCTATCCCTCGGCAATATCATTTTCCTTACCTTGATCAGTTACGTGATTCTCTCCATACCGCGCCACATGAAAATCGAAGACATCGCTGAAGCCAAACGGCTGAAAACCGCTTGCGTCGTGATCGCCATACTGCCGATTTTTGGAGCGATTTCATTTGCGGTAGGTGGAATATTCGATATGGTCATGCTGATTCGATCACTCAAATGAAAAGTCATTTCCTGGGCAAAATACTTGTGCTTATGGCTTTGGTGGCCGGGTTGGCCTTGAGCGGCTGCGCCGTCATGGACAAGAACATCCCGGGCTGGGCGCAGTATCGCACCTCGGATCAATCCCATGAACTTCGACTGGCGTCCAGCAGCACTGGCACGGGTGAACCTGTTCTACTGATCCACGGCTTTGGCGCCAGCAGCTATAGCTGGCGGCATATCATCGAGCCACTGGCGCAGAAGTACCAAGTCATCACCATTGATCTGAAAGGTTTTGGCGACTCCCCCAAACCCCGCGATGAGGCCTATTCTGTTTACGAACAGGCCAGATTGGTTCGTAACTTCATTCTCGAAAATGATCTCAAGAATCTCCATATCGTTGGCCATTCCTATGGCGGTGGCGTGGCGCTGGCCGTGTCCATCTATCTGGCGGCATCTCACCCGGATGTACAGAAAAGCCTGGTGCTGATGGACAATATCGCCTATCCACAAGAATTGCCGGAATTCGTCAAAGTTCTCGCCACCCCGGTTCTCGGCCCGTTGCTCATTCACACGCTTCCCGACACCCTTCAGGTCAAGGCGCTGCTAAAAAAGGTCTATTTCGATGACGAGCTGATTCCTCAAAGCGCCATCGACCATTACGCCGCCAATCTGGCCAAACCCAACGCCAAGTACGCCACGCTCACCACGGCGCGGCAAATCCTGCCTGCTGATTTGCAGGAATTTTCAAATAACTACGCCAACCTGAAAATTCCAACCCTGATCGTCTGGAGCCGAGAAGACGAAATCGTGCCCGTAGCCATCGGACAGCGGCTACATGAAGACCTGCCCAATTCCAAACTCGTCGTCCTGAGCGATGTTGGTCATGCCGTACAAGAAGAAAAACCGGCACTGCTGTTACCGCATTTGCGCAGTTTTCTTGAAGCGGAATCGAACCGCGCTGCAGTCAGCCCATAAATAATGATCATGCTGGAAATCGACAAAATCTGTCGCATGTGCTGTTCTGCAAAAAACGATCTGGACAAAAGAATCGGCAATCGGTGTGTTGCTACTACCTGCCGTTGCTGGCATTGAAGCGGAATGCCCGGAGTATCAGGTCATTTACAAGCTAAGCCGGCTGTAAAGCGGTATCGGCTTGAATGAATTTCCGACCGCTCGCCTCTCAGCCACGAAATGCTGCTTCGATGGCGGCAATGTCGATTTTCTTCATCGTCATCATCGCGTCGAATGCCCGTTTGGCCGCTACGCGATCCGAACTGGTGAATGCTTTCGTCAGGGCAACTGGCGTGATCTGCCAGGAAATACCCCACTTGTCCTTGCACCAGCCGCACTCGCTCTCCTGACCGCCGTTGCCGACGATTGCGCTCCAATAGCGGTCCGTTTCACTTTGATCTTCGGTCGCTACCTGAAACGAAAACGCTTCGCTATGCGTGAACGCCGGTCCGCCGTTGAGTCCGAGGCACGGGATACCCATGACGGTAAACTCGACCGTCAACACATTACCTTCTTTCCCCGACGGATAATCCCCGGGCGCACGATGCACCGCGCCAACCGATGAATCGGGAAAAGTCTGAGCATAAAATCGCGCCGCACCCTCGGCGTCGTTGTCGTACCAGAGGCAGATCGTGTTCTTTGCAGTCTTGGTCATGTTCTATCTCCTTTGGGTTGTGGGGTTACACGGTTCCGCACGGCTTTGATGTGTTTCGCATTACGGTATAACGTGAAGGTCAAAAGCGCTTGCAGGCACTCCGAACGCAAGATTAATTAATGGATACATTCTCCCACCGCAATCTTCGAATTTCGGCAAGGGATGCCTGTCGTTCGTGTTTGTAATCGAAACTCTCGTCTAGCATCGCAACATACCTAGAACGGCCAAGTGACCACTTGTAGCTATTGCCATCAGAGTCCACGAAAAAGTCACCGACTGCGTAATCGGGAACTGAATGAGCAATGTACACGAAAGCCGTTGATAGTACCCGTAAGAGCAGCTCATTTAAGCGTGAAACTTCTTCTGGCGTTTCATCACCATGTGTACGTCCGCTCTCGACTTGAGTAAGTCGATCTTTCAATTGACTGAATGTAAGATGAACGTAATTTGACGTAGCGCCATAAACACGCCCTGTTTCTTCGAGGAACGTAGCGCGCTCGGCCACAGGAAGCAACGAGAGATCTATGTTGTTCTTGATCGAAATGTTCGGCGAATTGAGTTGCTCCCGAAATGCGGCGAGCTTCTCTTCGGCAGGCAGGCGATAGTTCTGTTGTTGAATGAAGCATAACTTCAGTGAAAGCTCGAGTAGGAATCGCAGCTCGCGGAAACAAACATTGTGAATCCCTTCTCGGACCATAAACGGAATAGCGACAGCACTTTCAAAATAGTCTTCGGCCACGTATGCAAGAAAGTGACAATCAGAAAATTCCGGATCGCGGGCAGTGTCGCTCGCCAAGAACATCACACCACGCAGGAAGTCCATGCAGAGTAATTCCGTATGCGCAACTTCGTTGGCGACAGCGGGTGGAACTTTTTGGCTCGGGATCAACTTTGCCCTCCTAATTACAATTAAACTTCCTAAATGACGTGATCTATTTCGTCAAGGGAAATAGCTAAACCGGTAACATGCATTCAATCTCCTTATAGATTGTCACCACTCTGAGTTTCATCGTCCGAAAGTTTTAGGTCCATATCTAAAAACTCTATCCTCGCAAAGCATACCCCTCAACCACCGCTTCATGCAATGAATCGAATCAACACCCACCATACCCCAGCAAACCCCTTGAAAAACGGTTAGAATGTGCGCCCTTTCTTGCAATAATCTTCCCTAGGATTCGCTTTGATTACAACCGCCAATATCACCATGCAATTCGGCGCCAAGCCGCTGTTTGAAAATGTTTCCGTTAAATTCGGCGGAGGTAACCGCTACGGGTTGATCGGCGCAAATGGTTGCGGCAAGTCGACGTTCATGAAGATTCTCGGCGGTGATCTGGAGCCGACTTCCGGCAATGTCTCGGTCGACAGCGGCGAACGGGTCGGCAAACTGCGCCAGGATCAATTCGCGTTTGAAGATTGTCTGGTAATCGATACGGTGATGATGGGACACGCAGACTTATGGCGCATCAAGCAGGAGCGCGACGCCATTTACGCCAATCTGGATGCTACTGAAGACGATTACATGCGTGCCGCCGAATTGGAATCCGAGTTCGCCGAGTTAGATGGTTATTCCGCGGAAGCGCGCGCCGGAGAGTTGTTGCTCGGTGTCGGCATCCCGACTGCCCAGCACCAGGGATTGATGAGCGCCATCGCGCCGGGTTACAAACTGCGTGTGTTGCTGGCGCAGGCGTTGTTTTCCAACCCCGACATCCTGCTGCTGGACGAGCCGACCAATAACCTCGACATCAATACCATCCGCTGGCTGGAGGATGTGATCAACACCAGCAAGAACACCATTATCATCATCTCGCACGATCGGCATTTCTTGAACAGCGTGTGCACGCACATGGCCGATCTGGATTACGGTGAACTACGCATCTATCCCGGCAACTACGACGAGTACATGACCGCTTCGACTCAGGCGCGCGAACGCATGCTGGCCGACAACGCCAAGAAGAAAGCGCAGATCGCCGACTTGCAATCGTTTGTCAGCCGATTTTCCGCCAACGCATCCAAAGCCCGGCAGGCCACCAGCCGCGCGCGGCAAATCGAGAAAATCAAGCTGGAAGACGTCAAACCGTCCAGCCGCCAGTACCCTTTCATCCGCTTTGAATTTCACGACAAGGAAAAACTGCATCGCCTGGCTGTTTCCAGCCTGAGCATCGGCAAGCACTTTCCCGGCATGGATAAGCCACTGTTCAAGGATTTGAGTTTGAGCATCGAAGCCGGTGAGAAAGTCGCCATCATCGGCCCGAACGGTATCGGCAAGACCACGCTGCTGCGTTGCCTGGCCGGTGACCTTGCAGTGGATTCCGGCGAGATCAAATGGGCCGAGAAAGCCCGTCCCGGCTTTTTCCCGCAGGACCATGCGGCCGATTTCGCGCAAGAAATGTCATTGATGGAATGGATGGATCAGTGGCGGCGAGGCAGCGACGACGATCAAACGATACGCGGTACACTCGGCCGATTATTGTTTTCTGGTGATGACATCAAAAAATCCACGAAAGTCATTTCCGGGGGAGAACAAGGCCGCATGCTGTTTGGCAAGCTGATCCTGCAGAAACCGAATGTATTGCTGATGGACGAGCCGACCAATCACCTCGACATGGAATCCATCGAATCGCTGAATAGCGCGTTGGAACGATATACCGGCACGCTGATTTTCATCTCCCACGACCGCGAATTCGTCTCCTCGCTGGCTACCCGCATTCTCGAAATGACGCCGGAAGGTATCAATGACTTTAAAGGCAATTATGACGATTACCTGCGCTTCCAGGGCATTGAACTATAATCATCTGACGACTAGGTATCATGACTGAGAAAGAATTCAAATTATTGGGCATGGATGTTGAAAAAGGCCGCTGGATACTGGTCGTGATCGGATTATTGATCAATGTTTGCTTAGGGTCGATATACGCCTTCAGCATTTTCAGAAAACCGCTGGAGTCGTTATGGGGAATCACGTCGAGCCAAAGCGGGTATCCCTTCATGGTTTTCCTAGCAGTATTTGCTTTGACGATGCCGATCGCAGGAAATTTAATGGCCAAATGGGGTCCCAGATATACCGCTCTGCTGGGCGGTTTATTGGTCGGGGGAGGGTGGATGGCCGCCAGTTTCTCTGCGGATATTACGACCCTGACCCTTTTATATGGCGTAATAGGTGGAGCTGGGACTGGCATCGTCTATGGATGCCCCATTGCGGTCGTAGCCAAATGGTTCCCGCAAAAAAGTGGGTTGGCCATTGGCCTGACCGTGATGGGTTTTGGCATATCCGCTCTGGCCGTGGCTCCATTCCTGAAAGCAATGATCAATAACCCCGACATTGGAATCCTGAACACATTTCTTTATTCCGGCATGGTCTTTCTTGCGCTGATAACGCTGCTGGCACAGTTCTTGAGTTTTCCACCCGCCAACTGGCAGCCCGCGGGAATCAACTCCGAAATGGTCACGGTCGCTGCGACACCGGCAGCATCCAGCTTGAGCCGGCAAGAAATGCTGAAGACACGTCATTTCTATGCATTATGGACGACCTACACGATCGGATGCCTGGCGGGGCTCATGGCCATCGGCATTGCATCCCCCATGGGGACGGAAGTAGCCAAGCTGGATGCGGACATGGCAACGCTTGCCGTTTCATTGTTCGCCATATTCAATGGATTGGGACGGCCCCTGTTTGGAACCATCACCGACAAGCTTGGCCCGCGGCATACCGCCATGGCTTCATTTACGATGATACTGAGCGTGTCTTTGCTGGTATTTTTCTTCGGGCACGGCAACGCCGTGCTGTACTTATTCACCTTCTGCATATTATGGATGTGCCTGGGAGGATGGCTGGCGCTAGCACCTACATCGACGGGAATTTTCTTCGGAAAAAAACATTACGCGCAAAACTATGGGCTTGTCTATACTGCCTATGGCGCTGGCGCCATCCTGGGAACCTTGATATCCGGAAACATCAAGGATATGACCGGCAGCTATCTGGACGTATTTCCCATCGTTGCCACACTGGCTACGGTCGGCATAATTGTCGCCGCCATTGGACTAAAACCTGAAAAAGTTGTGAAAACGGGTTAAATCCGGGTTTCAATCCCGCCCGGCTTTGAGGGCGGGGTGCTACGACGTTTTATAACCGCGCCGAAACCATCGGCTGGCATGTTGATTCCCTCTAATCCTTCATATCGAAAGCTTGACGATGCTTCCTGTGATCGCAACACGACATCACATTGGCATCCGAGTTTTTACCGGCTAATCGGCTTGTAGCGAATCCGTTTCGGTTTGGCACCTTCTTCACCCAAGCGTTTTTTCTTGTCGGCTTCGTATTCCTGATAGTTACCGCTGAAGAAAGTCCACTGCGATTCACCTTCGGCGGCGAGAATATGTGTGGCGATACGATCTAATAACCAGCGGTCGTGCGAGATCACCAGCACGCAACCGGCAAATTCCTGCAGCGCATCTTCCAGCGCACGTAGCGTTTCCACGTCGAGATCGTTGGATGGTTCGTCGAGCAGTAGCACATTGCCACCGGCAATCAATGTTTGCGCCAGATGCAGACGACCGCGTTCACCACCGGAAAGCTGACCGACATTTTTTTGCTGGTCGCTGCCCTTGAAGTTGAAACGACCAAGATAGGCACGAGCCGGCGTGGTGTACTTGCCGACCACGAGGTTGTCGTTGCCACCGGAAATGGCGTCGAACACGGTTTTATTGTTCTCTAGCGTGTCACGCGCCTGATCGACATGCGCGATTTGGACCGTGGGCCCGATCTTGACGTCCCCAGAATCCGCTTGTTCCTTGCCATTGATCAGCTTGAACAGCGTCGACTTACCGGCACCGTTGGGACCGATGATACCGACGATTGCACCCGGTGGAACCTTGAAGCTCAGATTATCGATCAGCAGACGATCTCCAAAGGATTTCGATACGCCGTCGAATTCGATCACTTCGTTGCCCAGACGCTCGCCCACGGGAATGAAAATTTCCTGGGTTTCATTGCGTTTCTGATATTCTTGCGAGTTCAGTTCCTCGAAGCGGGCAAGACGCGCCTTTGATTTGGCCTGACGGCCTTTGGGATTTTGCCGCACCCATTCCAGTTCCTGTTTCATGGCCTTCATGTGTGCATCGACCTGCTTCTGCTCCTGCTCCAGTCGTGCTTCCTTTTGTTCCAGCCAACTGGAATAATTGCCCTTCCAAGGAATGCCATGGCCACGGTCAAGTTCCAGAATCCATTCAGCGGCATTGTCGAGAAAGTAGCGATCATGCGTTACTGCCACGACCGTACCGGGAAAGCGTACCAGAAACTGCTCCAGCCACTCCACCGATTCCGCATCCAGATGGTTGGTCGGTTCGTCCAGCAGCAGCATGTCCGGCTTTTCCAGCAGCAGCTTGCACAGCGCCACGCGACGCTTTTCACCCCCAGACAGATTTTTAATCTCGGCTTCCCATGGCGGCAGACGCAGCGCATCGGCTGCGATTTCCATCTGATTGGCCGTATCGCTGCCACTGGTAGCGATGATTGCTTCCAACCGTGCCTGTTCCTCGGCCAGCGCATCGAAATCGGCACCTTCTTCGGCGTAAGCGGCATACACTTCCTCGAGTTTTTTCTGCGCCTGCATCACTTCACCCATGGCTTCCTCCACCTCCTGGCGCACGGTATGTTCCAGATTCAGTTGCGGCTCCTGCGGCAGATAACCCACGCGGATATTCGGCAAACGCTGCACTTCACCATCAAACTCCTTGTCTACACCGGCCATGATGCGCAACACAGTCGATTTGCCGGAACCATTCAGCCCGAGCAGGCCAATTTTTGCGCCGGGGAAAAAACTGAGCGAAATGTCTTTGATGATCTGACGCTTGGGAGGAACCATTTTGCTCACACGGAGCATTGACATTACATATTGAGCCATGAATTTAGAGTAGTTTATGTTGGATTGGAAAAAGGATTATCGGGTGAGACAAAATGAAGCCAGTTTAACGCACCGAGCTTATGGCAGCAATGAAGCAGGATGCAAAATCATGCCTCAGATGTCAATGCGCTGGATGGACACAAATTTGTTGCGACCATCGAACACCAGCTCGAATGTGCCATACACCCCTTGACTCTGTACGACAGTACGCAACACATTGGCCGGAAAGCGAATGATGCGTCCGTCAGTGGCTTCCGCCACGACGGTGTCGACTTCCCCCTGATAATACGCGACCAGCCGGTGGGCCGGAATATTCAGTTTGACCTGTACGCGCTGATGTTTCACCCCCGCACTCCTGTCAGAATCGTTCAGCCGCTGTCAGGTAGCGCCACTGTCCCTCGGGCAAGTCGCCCAGCCTGACCTGGCCGATACGCACGCGCTTCAAACCGGTCACTTTCAGATTAACCAGTTCGCACATGCGGCGGATCTGGCGCTTCTTGCCTTCACGCAAAATGAAACGCAACTGGTCCTGATTCAGCCAATTCACTTTCGCCGGTTTCAACGGCTGACCATCCAGACTCAGGCCGTGATTCAGCAAGGCCAGTTTGGCCTTGGGCAATGTTCCCGAAACCCGCACCAGATATTCTTTTTCGATGGTGGAATCGTCACCGATCAGTTGCCGGGCGATCCGTCCATCCTGCGTCAGTATCAGCAAACCCTGTGAATCGATATCCAGCCGTCCCGCAGGCGCCAGATTTTTCAAATGCATTGGCTGAAAGCGCTTTTCCGATGACTGATCCCGACCACAATACTGGTTCTCCGGTTTGATCAACACGACCGCTGGCTGATAACCCGGCTCCGGCTGCCCGGATACATAACCGACGGGCTTGTTCAACAAAATCGTCACCTGCTGCGATTGCTGCACTTGTGCTGCCTTGTTCAAGGTGATTTTTTGGTTCGGAAAAATTTTGGTACCCAGCTCGGAAATCCGTTCGCCGTCGACAAACACCCAACCGAGTTCGATAAATCGATCGGCCTCGCGGCGCGAGCAGATTCCTTGCTCCGACATCAGTTTGGATAAGCGGATTTTTTCCATGAGACGCTATAATAGGGGCAAAAAAGGAATGAAAAGTTGGTTTTACCGGCATTATAAAGGTAATCGCTCGAACATTTTTACATTTCATCGCTAGGATTATTCATGGAAACTCTCACAGCAATACTGGAAAAAGCGCAGCAGCGTGCGCAAGAACTCGGACTTCCCTACAAAGGCGCCTTGCTTCCAATGGAAGCATATCGTGTGCTACAGGAGCATGCGCAGGCACAACTGATCGATGTACGGTCACGTGCTGAACTGGATTGGGTTGGGCGTATCCCCGGCGCGACAGAAATTGAGTTGCGCTCGTACCCCGGCATGCAACCCAATCCTCGATTTCTCGATCAATTGGCCTCACAAGTCGACAAAAATCTGCCCGTACTGTTCATTTGCCGCAGTGGTGCTCGCTCGAATCAGGCGGCGGCCATGGCTACGGATATGGATTTTGCCGAATGTTATAACGTCCTCGAAGGTTTCGAGGGTGATCGGGATGAAAGCGGCCAGAGAGGCAAGGCCTCCGGTTGGAAAGCGGCAGGTCTGCCATGGGAGCAGAGCTAAATAGCAGCGTGATTGCAAACGAGTAGAAAAAAGAGACGGTATGACCGTCTCTTACATGAAATTTCCTGAATTAATTTGCGAAAATGAAATCGTCCAAGCCCAAAGTTGTACCCACAACCTTGATGGCCATATCGACATCGCCACTACCGTTGCCGTCGTAGTCCACCTCGACGAATTGGGTGACTCCGTCACTGGTTACCCGAATCTCCGTAATTCCAGTACCCGTAAAAGCGCTGTTACCGAGAAAAGCACGAGTAGCCGTTATATTCCACGATTGCAGACTGATGAGATCCTCTGCACCGTCGAAATCGAGAATTTGATCGGGAGCCAAGACAGAAGAATCAAACTCCCCGGAAAAAGCAAACAAATCCGCTCCGGCTCCCCCAGACAATTGATCACTGGCCCACGATCCAGCCAGGCGGTCATCACCTATTCCACCTGTCAGTGTATCGTTTCCAAAACCGCCTTGAAGCTTATCGTTACCACTTCCGCCATCCAGACTATCACCTGCGGTATCAATGGGATCACTGAACAATAAATCGTTGCCACCCGCTCCAGACAAGCTATCACTGCCCTTGCTGGCATGCATCCAATTATCGCCTTCCGTCCCGATAATGACATCGTTGAAATTGGAACCATAGATTTGCTCGATATTGAGGATTGTATCGATTCCCGCACCCTTGGTATCTTGTGCGCCAATTAAACGCAAATCGAGCTGAACCCCTTGGCTTCCTCCCAAACTCCGATAATCGACCGTATCAATACCATCCCCGCCATTTACAACATCATTTCCAATTCCACCATTGTCAGGCGCTAGTCTGTCATTTCCGATACCACCGCTAAGGGTATCATTACCGCCTCCTCCTTCGAGGCTATCGAGGCCATCGCCGCCATCCAGATTATCGCTACCTTCACCGCCCGAAAGAACATTGGCGATACTTGAACCGATAATCGTGTCATTAAACTTGGTACCAATAACGTTTTCGACATTGATGATCGTATCTCTGCCAGCCCCGCGAGTATCCTGTGCCGTCAAAACGCGTAAATCCACTTTCACACCGCGAGTCGCACCGGATACACCATAATCGACAGTATCAAGACTATCGCCACCATCCATGAAATCAGCAGCGATCAATCCATTATCCGGGCGTAGCAGATCATCTCCGGTACCCCCAAACAGTCGGTCGTTACCTGACCCACCGTCCAGCAGGTCATTTCCGCCCAAGCCATTCAATGTATCTCTTCCAGTCCCACCGACCAGAGTATCGCTGCCATCAAGTCCCGTAATGATGTCATCACCTGCCAATCCATCGATCAGATCACCCAATAGATATTGCGCATTGATGATGTCATTCCCGTTGGTACCATAAGTATAAGTTGTTGCTTTTGCATTAATTGTCATTTTTATTTCCTCGTTATCAGAACGATATAATTTTTTGCCACCCCTTTGATGATTATTTTACTCTCTACTAAAACATAGATTATTTAATCATGATCAAATAACTCTGCATTACGGAGAAGCGAGGTCGAGCTTAGCGCTCGGAGAAAATACAAGGATCAATCAGAATGGTCTGTCCAGACGTTCCATTAGGTAGCACAGACAATCCTGACGAATGATGCGGATATCGCGCGTCAGCATAGCCGGCATGACGCGCCGCCTGGTCAATAACTGGCCATCCTGATTTTCAAAATAGTGGTCACCGACATCCAGAGCTTCATCGTTACGCACATGCAAAGGCATAGTGTCGCCGGCTGCAATCGTTCCCAACTGCGTTCCTGGATCCAGCAAGCGAAAATTGTAATAGTCGATTTGCTCGATCAGGCAAAGATCCGCCGCTGGATCACCGATGCTCAAGCTGACCCTTTCCGGGACTTTGACGACGGCTACCGACTGAAATAACTCCAAATCCTGACTTGCCACCGGATGGACCGGAAAATCCGACAGATGCAGCGCACCTTCGACAAACAAAGCAGCATGCTCCACACCACCCATTCCGCCCGGCTTGCCACACTCCAGCGTAACGGCGGGACAAAGCTGCGCGAACGCTTCCGACTGAACGCCCTTGGGATGGGTGAAATAGACGACGATACGCGAAAACATCGTGGCCAGATGCAGAAAAGGCTCATCCAGACGATTGAGACAGGCATAGTGGGGATTCAAGCCGGTATTGTTGTGAATGTCGATGCTGGCAAAAACACCGCGCTTGGACATGATGGCAATTACGGACTGCATCATGCGATGCTCTTCCGTAACAAGCGAATCCGCATCCCAAGACCACACACGATTGTAATCCACCTGACCTGGCAGGCGCCGCACCCCCGCCCCCGCGGCCTCGACGTTGCCGACAAACAATGACAACGCCCGGGGCAAGGGTTGATGCTGATATTTACGTAACACGGCCTGCATCGCCTTCAGGCCGGTATCTTCATTGCCATGCAGCAGAATCGATACAAACAGTGGCACTTCGCGCCTGCCAGGCAAATGTATCAGGGTCGGACCTGGCAAGATAGTATGTAATTCGCTGGCTTCGACATGCAGGAATTTTTCCGGCAAATGATCCCATTCCGTGAGCATGCTTACAGCTCCCACTCATGCACCGGGGCGCCACTGCGTTGTCTTTCGAGATAGGCTGCAACCAGATGCAAACCGTCGCACCGATACTTTTCACGGTAAGCCCGCTGCCATGACGCACCGGTTTGTCCGCATTTGATCCGGGACTCCAGGATGCCGAGATACAGATCGCTGTCATTTCCATCGATTCCCAGTGTATTCAAACCTTGTCGCGCCATCGGCAAAATAGTCTCCAATAACAGTGTACGCGCCTCGCTGGTACTGCCATCGAGCCAGACAAGCTGCGATTGCAGCCCATCACGTGCAGCACGGTAGAAATTGTCGCGGGCGTCGTCAAAACTAAAAACCGATTCCGGCGCCTCGGGCAAATCGGAGAGATAGCGAGCCACACCATAGAACAAGGCAGCATTGGCGATCATGTCGGTAATCGTCGGACCGGCTGGCAACACACGCTGCTCGATACGCAAGTGCGGCGTGCCATCGGAATCGAAACCGACCAGCGGTCGAATCCAGCGCCAGATGGTTCCATTATGCAATCTGAGGTGCGCAAATTGCTGTGGTGCGACATCCATCAGAATGGGTAGTAACACCGCATGATGAGCCAGATTATCCGCAAAGCATTCAAACAGCGACTCACGCGCATAGCCGCAACCAAAGCTGACCCGGTGACGCGCCAGTTGCTGTTGATCATCAATCTCGACCGATTGCTCGAACAGCGGAATGCGCGTTTCATCCCACAAATCCGTGCCAAATAGCAGTGGCGAATTTCCTGCCACCGCAACCAGCGGCCCGGCTGCGATGATCGACGCATTGAAGTAGCGAACTGCATCGCCTTGCGCACTTTGCAAATGCACCTGGAATGACGTGGTGGCTGCTTCCAGCATCACATCGGGATGATCGAGATCCAGCAGCTCACGCCTATCGATATGAATGTGCAGTGGTCTCCCACAACGCCGCTTCAACACCTGCTCGTTCAAAGCACGATAACGCTTGAGATCGGACATATTGGCCAGGCACAGATCGGATTGCCGCACGGTCGGCAGGATGCCGATCATCATCAGTACACTATCCATGCCATGTGCCACCTCCTGGCACGCTTGCCAGTTATGATTCAATTCAAGCGACATGGCCGACAACGCATCTCCCCTGAGCGGCATTGGTGCACCATTCAACTCGACATTGAAACGCGAAAGCTCATGCACGACCAGTGGATTGTTCAGGCAATCAAGAAACCGCTGATTGATTGGCGATGGAAAATAATTATGATCTACTAGCCAGGACTCGAGTTCGTAACCGCCAACCTCACCCTTGCAAGAAAAACAGCCTGCGGCAAGCTGCTCGCCCAGAAGCTCGGTTTCCGTCTTCAAACGGTATTGATATTCCTTGAAAATCTCATCGTTGAATTTCGTCTGATTGATTTCTTGGCCCATTTCCATCACCCGAATCGTTATGCGAACTCGTTTGTAGCCACACCTCAATGCGCTCTAATTAGGGACGCACAGGAAGACCGGAAGGTTCAAATTATCCAATCAATCTGTAAACGCAGGGAACCCATATCAAGCCATTCTGCTGCTTTGGCAGCGTATCATCACAGCAATAATACCCAGTCCAAGCAACATGAGCACTGCTGCTACCGGCTCAGGTACAGGGGTAAGTATGTAGGCGCGCGTTCTGCCATCGATGCTGTTGACGGCGGTGCCTGTGATCCAACCGTTGTCGTTAATACCGGCCGCATCGCGCAAATACCAGCCGGCATTGACTGTGGTCGTATCGAGAAATTCATTCAAATTACTACCAGTACCATGATCCCACAGCCAGGCAGCAAAATCCCGCGTCCCCACGACTTGCCCATTATTATTGATGTCCGCAGCAAAGCCTTGCCCGAGATCAGTTACAGAAGCACCATTCCACAGGATGACATGCTGAATTCCACTGGAATCCACTTCGATGCCGCCGATGACTTGCTGTCTGTTATTGATATCGCTTGCAAAGCTGAAATGCGATGGCCCGGCGAGTGCGCCCAAATCGGTTAGAGATGTACCATCCCACAAGGTAGCATGGGAAATCTCATCCCCGGAAAGTCTGCTTTCGCCAACAATCTGGCCGGCGTCGTTGATACCGTATGCAAAACTGGATGTTCCACCCAGTGTGCCCAGATCGATAGCGTCGTCTCCCTGCCACAAGGTAGCATGAATGGTGGCGTTATCACTCGCACTACTGTTACCAACCACACTCCCAGCATTATTGATCGCGTTGGCCCAACTGGCACCACCGTCAAGCGGTTTCAGAAATGCAGGCAGGTGAACGCCATCCGACAATAGGGCACGCGTATCTCCCGATGACGGGGCACCATGACCCCAACCAACGACTTGTCCGCTATCATTGATATCGGTTGCCTGGCTAACTGCTCCATTCAGGGGATGTAAATCGATCGGAAACCGACCATCCCATTTGACAGCATGGTCATATTCCGGACCGGGAGTATAGCCGGCAACTTGCCCGAAATTATTGATAGCCGAAGCTATGCCATAGGGCCCGCCCAGTGTATCGAGCACAGTAAATTTGTATGTGCTTGCAGACACCGCACCGCTCATTAGGGAAATGGCGAATACGCACAACAACAGCGAAACAGCAAAAATGCTGCCTTTCGATGATGTCATGCCTGTCTGCCGACAGGTTCGATTCCGGTATTGAAGAATAATTTCCTGATGATATAAAACGGCGCTCACATTTGCTCCTTGGGGCTATGCCATCGAATGGATTCGTTCAGCAGGCTTTTCGACAGGTTGAATTCAAACGGGCTTTGATCAATTTGACGCCTATTCAATACTCAAACGATCGAAGCGCCATTGAGCCGGATCAATGTTTACGAATTTAGAATGGCACGCTACTCAAATTATTGGAACTCCGTTGTAGTGCTCAATCGTCGGTGCTACTGCGACTGTCTACCTTTTTAACAAGCTGCAATGCAGCCGGTATTAAATGGAAAATGAACCACGCTCTACTGACTGTCGATACTAATCACAGCATGGACTTATGCTTCTGACCAGGCAATCACTCCCGTATACGCCGTCGCCAGGATGACGAGACCAAAGACAATGCGATACCACGCAAACACCGTAAAATCGTGCTGGCTGATGAAGCGCAGCAGCCCACGAACGGCCAGCAAGGCACTTAAAAAAGCCGAGATAAAGCCGACGGCAAACATGCCCAAATCGTCCGCATGCAAAAACTCGCGGTGCTTGTAGACATCGTAAAACGTGGCAGCAAACATGATCGGTATCGCCAGGAAAAACGAAAACTCCGTGGCCGCCTTGCGCGACAGTCCGAAAAACAGACCGCCGATAATCGTGGCACCGGAGCGTGAAGTACCTGGAATCAGTGCCAGACATTGCGCCAAGCCCACTTTCAGAGCGTGTTTCCAGTTCATGTCATCGACCTGCTCGACTTCGATGACATGTTGCCGGCGTTCCGCCCATAAAATCAACAATCCGCCGATAATCAGCGCCAGAGCAACCGGTACCGGATGAAATAGGTAAAGCTTGATAGTTTTGATGAATAGCAATCCCATGATTGCTGCGGGCAGAAAGGCAATCAGCAGATTGATGATAAAACGGTGAGCGGCAGCACTGGAACCGATACCGCGCACAACATCGAAAATCCTGCCGCGATATTCCCAGCACACCGCCAGGATGGCACCGAGCTGAATTGCAATGGTGAATACCATGCCACGTTCATCGTTGAAATCGAGTAAATCGCCAACCAGAATCAAATGACCGGTGGACGACACCGGCAGGAACTCGGTTAATCCTTCCACTATTCCCAGGATTAACGCTTTCAACAATAAAATGATATCCATCACACTGCCAGTATGCCTTAATTAAATGTTTGTAAGTGCGGTTACAACTTGCTGTAGATCTCCGCGCCTTTTTCCTTGAATTCCGCCGATTTCTGCGCCATACCCACAGACAACGCTTCAGCTTCTGCCACGCCCTGATTGGCGGCATAGTCACGTACATCTTGGGTGATTTTCATCGAACAGAAATGTGGACCACACATGGAACAGAAATGCGCCACCTTGGCACCTTCCTGCGGCAGGGTTTCGTCGTGGAATTGCTGTGCCTTGTCGGGATCGAGACTCAGATTGAACTGATCCTCCCAGCGGAACTCGAAGCGCGCCTTGGACAAGGCGTTATCGCGGATCTGTGCTCCGGGATGACCTTTGGCCAGATCAGCAGCATGCGCCGCAATCTTGTAAGTGATAATGCCATCCTTGACATCATCCTTGTCCGGCAGCCCGAGATGTTCCTTGGGTGTCACATAACATAGCATCGCCGTGCCGTACCAGCCGATCATCGCCGCACCGATCGCCGAGGTGATGTGATCATAGCCCGGTGCAATGTCGGTAGTCAGCGGCCCCAAGGTATAAAAAGGTGCTTCGTCGCAATGTTTCAACTGCAATTCCATGTTTTCCTTGATCAGGTGCATCGGCACGTGGCCCGGACCTTCGATCATCGTCTGCACATCGTGTTTCCACGCAATTTTCGTTAATTCACCCAGCGTTTTCAGCTCGGCAAACTGCGCTTCGTCGTTGGCGTCATAGATCGAACCGGGACGCAAACCGTCTCCAAGCGAGAAACTGACATCGTACGCCTTCATGATTTCGCAGATTTCCTCGAAATGCGTGTACAGGAAGCTTTCCTTGTGATGCGCCAAACACCATTTGGCCATGATCGAGCCACCGCGCGACACGATGCCGGTCATACGCTTCGCGGTCATCGGCACGTAGGCGAGACGCACTCCAGCGTGTATCGTGAAATAATCCACACCCTGTTCGGCCTGTTCGATCAAGGTGTCGCGGAAGATTTCCCAGGTCAGTTCTTCGGACTTGCCGTCGACTTTTTCCAGTGCCTGATAAATTGGCACCGTGCCGATCGGCACAGGGCTGTTGCGGATGATCCATTCGCGTGTTTCGTGGATGTTTTTACCGGTGGATAAATCCATCACCGTATCGCCACCCCAGCGGATCGCCCAGGTCATTTTTTCCACTTCTTCCTGTATGCTCGACCCCAGTGCGGAATTACCGATATTGGCGTTGATTTTCACCAGAAAATTGCGCCCGATGATCATTGGTTCTGATTCCGGGTGGTTGATGTTGGCCGGAATGATGGCACGTCCGCGAGCCACTTCGTCGCGCACGAACTCCGGCGTGATCATTTTCGGTAGTGCTGCGCCGAAATCCTGTCCCGGATGCTGCCGCGTCAACAGCTCATAATGTGTGCTGCCTAGCATTTCCACGCGCTGATTTTCCCGGATGGCAATGTATTCCATTTCCGGCGTGATGATACCGCGACGGGCATAGTGCATTTGCGTAACATTCAAACCGGTTAAGGCGCGGCGCGGCTGACGCTGCAAATTGAAACGCATATCGGCCAGTTTTGGATCGTTCAAGCGCGCCTGGCTGTAGGCCGAATTATGTCCGGGTAATATTTCGGTATCGTTACGCTCGGTAATCCATTGCTCGCGCACTGCCGGCAGACCGGAGCGGATATCGATCTTGACGGTGGGATCGGTGTAAGGACCAGAAGTATCGTACACCCAGATCGGCGGATTCTTTTCACCGCCTGAACTGGTATGCGTGTCAGTCTGGCGAATTTCGCGCATCGGTACGCGGATGTCAGCGCGCGAGCCCTGCACGTGAATTTTGCGGGAATTCGGTAGCGGCTTGATGGCCGCTTCGTCGACTTGCGCCGTAGCGCTGGAAAAACTTTTTTGGTTTAAAACTGTAATGCTCATAAAATGGTAGCTCCTTAAGAAAATGCCATAAAGAGCGGGATGATGATTCCCAGCTTCCCTACGGCGGCATTATCCGCGTCAGGTATGAAGGGACTCTCTCACCGGTTTATCAGAACATTCTGCAAACGGACCCCTAGCTGATGCTGTGAAGCTAATGGAAATATGAAATAATTGCAAGCCTTACCTTTATCGAAGATTACGGAAAAGATAGAAATGGATATTGAACAAACACGGCTTAATATGGTGGTCCAGCAAATTCGTCCCTGGTATGTCCTGGACGACAACGTTCTGGATTTGTTGTACAGGCTGAAACGCGAGGAATTCGTACCGGCTGAAAGCCGCGAAATGGCTTTTGTCGACATGGAAATTCCACTCGGTCACGATCAGATCATGCTAACGCCTAAAATGGAAGCGCGCATCGTGCAGGAACTTCACATCAGAAAAACAGACAAAATTCTCGAAGTCGGCACTGGCAGTGGCTACATGACTGCACTGATGGCGGAACGCGGAGCACATGTCTACAGCGTTGAAATCATACCGGAACTGAAATCCATGGCGGAAAACAATCTCAAGGCGCACAACATTACCAACGTCACGCTGGAACTGGGCGACGCCGCTCGTGGCTGGAACCAGCACCAACCTTATGACGCCATCGTACTGACAGCATCGACACCGGTATTACCTTCGGCTTTTCAAAACAGTCTGAAACCTGGCGGACGATTATTTGCGATCGTGGGTGAAGATCCGGTCATGGAAGCCTTGCTGATAACCTGTCATGCCCCGGGAGAATTCACGACAACCAAGATTTTTGAAACCAGCACGGCACCGCTGATCAATGCACAGCAACCCACAAGGTTCTCATTTTGAACACCAACGGTGGATTACGTTTTTTTTCCATAACAGGATTCATGTGGTCAAGGCATCCATCATCTCGAACCCCCTTTTAAAGTTGTCATGAAATCACTGCGTATCATCGTTATTGCATTGATGGGGGTTACTGCACCCGCTTTCCTGCAAGCCGCAGATCTGATGGCCATCTATCAGGAAGCTTTGTCGCATGACGCGCAATATCGCTCTGCGCGTTCGGCCTATGAGGCTGCTCAGGAAAAATTGCCGCAAGGGCGGGCGGGATTTCTGCCTAATATCAACTTCGCAGTCACCCGTCAGGTACAGGAAGTCGATACCACTTTCAGTTCCAATGTCATCCAGAGTCGTGGCATGGTGCTTTCAGCGACGCAACCACTGTTTCGCATGCAAAACATCATTATCTACCAGCAATCGAAAATCGAGGTCAGCAAGGCGGATGCGCAGTTCATTTCTGCCGGGCAGGATTTGATTTTGCGGGTGTCGCAGGCCTATTTTGACGTGCTGGATGCGCAGATAGACGTCGAAGTGGTCGAAGCGCAGAAAAAAGCCATACTGATCCAGCTCGAACAGGCCAAACGTAATTTCGAGGTCGGTGTTGCAACCATCGTCGACACCAATGAAGCACAAGCACGGTACGACTTGACAGTGTCGCAGGAAATCGCTGCACGCAATGCGCTGGAAATCAGAAAAAGGACATTGCAAAGCATCATCGATCGTTTACCCGATCATCTCTCGGGCGCGCGTGAAATAGCCAGCGATCTGACCAACCTGAAATATGCCAATATGGACGAATGGGTCCAGGTTGCGGAAGAAAAAAACTATACGCTGAAAACCCAGCAGGCTACTTACGAATCCGCGCAACAGAACGTCAAGAAAATCTGGGCGCAACACTATCCGACAGTCGATCTGGTTGCCCAGTACAGCGATCAGACCGGTGTCGGTGCGGCCATTACCGGTCGCGGTATCGATCTGACATCGAAATCAATCGGTATCCAGTTCAATTTGCCCGTCTTTCAGGGTTTCTCCGTGCAATCCCAGGTACGTGAAGCCCTGGCACAGCAGAATCAGGCCCTGCATGACCTAGAAAATACCCGACGCAACATCATGCTGCAAGTGCGCCAGCAATATCTGAATGTCACCAACGGCATCGCACAGGTGACCGCGCTCAAGCAGGCGCTAAAATCCAGCCAGACCCAGCTGGACTCAACCGTACTGGGACAGAAAGTCGGTGTCAGGACCGAGGTCGATGTCCTCAATGCACAACAGCAAATGTATGCCGCCAAACGCGATCTGTCCAAAGCCTATCATGGCTATTTGCTGGCACGACTGCGACTGAGTGCTGAAGCCGGCGAGCTGGATGAGGACATGCTGACACAAGTCAATACCATGCTGGTCAAATGAGCGTGTAGCAAAACAGCGGGCGTTCGCATCAACTACCGGAGACCGCACCCATTTCAATGCCATGCTCGGCAAAGATTCGGGTGATCTGGGTATTGAGCGCATTCTGCACTTCCATGCGCTCACCCACAGCACTCACATAAACTCGCAGTTCAAGCTCTTGTGATTCCTTGCCAAAAGCCACAAACCAGCACGAAGGTTCGGGCTCCGTCAGTACTCGCTGATCCTTTTTGGCTATCTGCAGCAGCAACGCCCGTACCGCATCGATATCGGTACCATAGGCCACGCCAATCCGGATGACGATACGCGTAATCGTGTCGGTCAGGGTCCAATTGGTCAGTTGACCGGTGATGAAGGTTTTGTTCGGAATCACGATTTCCTTGTTGTCAAAATCCAGCACTGTTGTGGCACGAGTACGAATCTTGGTGACACGGCCGGAAAAACCGCCGACCGTGATCACATCGCCAACCCGGAAGGGACGCTCGAACAGCAAAATGATGCCGGAGACAAAATTGGCAAAAATTTCCTGCAAACCAAACCCCAGCCCCACCGACAGAGCAGCCGCCATCCATTGCAATTGAGACCAGCGCATACCCAGCAATCCCAGACCCACCAAGGTGCCACCGATCACGATGGCATACCGCAATACACTGGTAATGGCATAGCGCGACGCCGCGTCGATGCGGATATGCGACAACAAGCTGATTTCGATCAATCCTGGCAAATTACGCGCTGCGGCTGTAGTCAGCGCCAGCGCGAAAACACCCAGCAGCACCGCCATTAACGTCACTGGCTGCTGCGTGGTAGCACCATCGGCACCGATATCGCTGATCTGCCATAGTACGATTTCGTCCAGACGGGTCATCGCCGGCAATAGGGTCACCCATACCGCTATCAGACCTACTGCCAGCAGACTCAGTCGCAAAGCCCGCAACAATCGCTGTGTCTGCGTATTGACCTGTTCCAAGGTGATATTTTCATCCGGCTCGGGTATCACTTCACCGGACTCACCGGCAGCCTGCACCTCTGCCTGGCGGCGTTCCTCCAGCCGACGCAATGCCAGACGACGTTCACCAAGCAAAAACCAGCGCGCCAGCATGCCCATGGCAATCACCACGGCAACAATCACGATGAAACTGGCCAGCATGGACTGCAAAATCATACCAGCAGAAAAAACATAACCTGCCAACGCCAACCCAGCCACAGACAGCAGCATTGCCGGCAACACGATACGCAGGGATTTACGCAACAACGACGGTTCGCTGGACACCCCGCGTATCACCCATAATCGCCCCACATCAAGCAAATGCCATAACACCCAGGCCAAAATCACACAACTCAACACAATGGCCAATCGTGCCTGCACATCGACAGCCAGGTCATGCTTGCGGATGAACGCCAGAGAGCTGATGAAATAAAGCGGTAAGATACTCATCGCAACCGGTAGCCACTGACGCAACGCCGTACGACGCTGCTTGGTCCAGCGAAAATGTGCATGTCCCAAACCTCGCTCGATACTGGCCCAGCGCAAAAATTGCACCGCCAACAACGGCAATACCACTAGCACGCAGGCCTGACCAAATGAATGACTGAAGCGACCAGGACTTCCCACCTGCTGCAATAATTGTCCGGAAAAGGCAAACATCACCGGCAGTGGCAACGCTGCCAGAAAAGTCCACCACAGTGCTTTGACCGTCATCTGATAACTATCCTTGCGGATCTGGTAAGTATCCATGGCCAGACCCTCGATACGCGCACGTGCTCTATAACGCAGTTGCAGCAGGAGCGATACGAACAACAGGCTGATCAACCATGGCAGGGGCTGTTGAGAAAAATTGTTCAAACCCAGCTCACTCAGGGTGATAAAGCGCGAAAATTTGATCAAATCCTGCATGCCATCCGGCAAGCGCTGCAACCAGTCGCCATCAATGACACCATGACCCGGTATCCACAACAATCGACGATCCAGCAGTTGCTGCAACTCCTGCGAGATCTGGATCTGTTCCTGCATGGCCTGCTCGCTCCTCTCCAGAGTGGCAATCCGCCGCTGTAACATGGATTCCAATAAAAACAGCAATTCAACGCGCTTCTGCAGCAACGGCATCAACTGTTTCTTTGCACCGTCACCGAGCTGGTGTTCCTTCGTGGCATCGAAATGTGCATCGATCAACGCTTGTGTTACGGTATCGATATCCAGCAAATCCCTTTGCTGCTCGTTGAGCATGACCCGCTCCAGGCGCATTTCGGCCAGATTATCTCGAATCAGCTTCAGGCGCTGCTGAAAGTGCGCAATCGGTTTCAAGCGTCGTCGCTCGCTCCACAACCACCGACCGACACGCTCATTGGCACTTCCCATGTCCAGACGGGTTCTGCTGTCCTGCAAATTGACCGCAATCTGTTCCCGCTCCTGTTCATTCGTAGCCAATGCCTCGCGATCACGAGCCAACAACTCGTTGTGCTTTATCAATTCCTCACCGATGGCACGATTGGTCCTTGCTGCCGAAGAAAACACGATTCCGAGTTCTGCCAGTTCCTGTTCCTGCAACAACAATTGCTCATTCAATACCTCCAGCTCGCGCCGACCCCGGCTGGTGATTCGCTGTTGCAGGAGTTCCACTCGCTTTTCATGCAAACCGGTGCGATAACGCAATTCGTGCAATACCAGCTCATTCTGGCTTTGCCGTTGTGTAGCCGTATCCAGCTCGGCCAAACGTAGCTCCAGCAGTGCTTGCAGTCGCCGCTGCTCGCTACTGCGGCGCAGGCTTCGTGCTTCATGCAATGCAGCAGGCTCATCCTTGGATACAACCAGTGGTACGGACAAGTCTTCGATACGGCGATGCAATGTGGCAATCTCCTCTTCCGCCTGGGCTGGTCGCGATAGCGTCAGTACCAGATCCTCGCCAGTTGACTGAATCTGTGCACGCAGATCGGCAATAATGGTGCGTTCCCGCTCCAGAATTTGCTCCAGCGTTTCACCGTCGGCATTGGTCGGCAAACGCTTCGACCACTCTTGCAGCTCCTGCTCGTGATTCGTTGCCAATGCTTTTTGCAGTTGATCCATGCGTTTCGGATGATCAGCGGTTTCAGCCCGTAGTTCGATCAGACGTTCCTTCAAGGTCTGTACCTCGCGCTCATCTGCACGGGCAGCTTCCAGATATTCCAGAGCGGATTGCCGCTGGCTGTCATTCATTTTGCTGCGATCGACCGCCACCCGTGCAGCTTCAATGGACTTGAACACCGATGGCTCGCCTTTAGATTTAGAGTATGCGTTACCCGACAACATTACGAGTATCAGGAAACAGCTTAACCAAAAGAAAAAAAACAGCGATTTGTCATTCAGCTGGAACATAGGCAATCTGGGATAAATTGTGATGGAAAAAGATACTGCTTTTAGGGAAACTCATGACCATGGCATTCGATCATGCGGTGCAGAAAGCAATTTACTGCTGGATAAACCAGTTTTTCCTCTGATTGTACCTTCCTGACCGCTGCTCGTTACCTGGTTCAGTGTTTCCTGAACAATTTTCTGTCCGCCCGATGAACGTCATATTCATCCGGGTGCGACAATTTGACACATTGATCTTTAATGTTTTTGAAACAAAATGCGCGATGGCCTTTAGCGTATCCGCATGAAGTGCAACTTGGCTATTTTAAGCAACGCACTATTTCGAGGATAGCGCCATTATCGGCATTTTTCATCATGAAAATATGAAATCACCAGTAAATAAAACACATTTTTTCAAAATAATTAACTACAAAGAAAATATTCATCAACTGCTTACAAATACGGCCAGCATTTTTATGCTGCACTTAAATTTGATTAACCACCGAACTACACAACAATGGTGTAACGCTCTTACAATGCAAATTTGTCATCTCCCTACTCAATATATTGATAAAATGGCCGATGAAGCTGGCCAGGCAGTCGCTGCCTGTATTCTTAGTGAATACAGGGAGAGGAAAGTCCGGGCTCCACAGAGCAGGATGACGGTTAATGACCGTCCGCCGCGAGGCGAGGAACAGGGCCACAGAGACGAGCGTATTCAGTTACGGTGAAACGCGGTAACCTCCATCCGGAGCAAGACCAAATAGGCAGGCGTTGACGTTGCTCGCAGAGCCTGCGGGTAGGTTGCTTGAGTGCTCGGGTAACCGCGCATCTAGAGGAATGACTGTCCACGACAGAACCCGGCTTATCGGTCAGCTTCATCAAACTCTGGGTTTACAAAATTTTGATAAGGATCGGTTTTTTTGATGCACAATGGTTATTCGCTGCAATTGAGCAATTGATACAGGATCTCTCATACAGACGCAATGATCCGTAAATTTCTTCGCAAGGTTTTCAATCGCACATCGGCGGTTCCCGCATCTACTGCAGTGCCCGATACTATTCCATTCAAGCAGCACGGTATCCGTCGCAACCAGATCACTCCGTGCGCACTGAAAACCGCCATGCAAATCCAGCAAGCAGGCTATTCGGCATATATCGTCGGTGGAGCAGTCCGTGATTTGCTGATGGGTTTGACACCGAAGGATTTCGATATTGCCACGAATGCCACTCCCGAAGAAGTGCATAAGATATTCCGGCGCTCGCGCATCATCGGACGGCGTTTTCGTCTGGTACACGTCATGTGCGGTGCGGAAATCATCGAAGTCTCTACTTTTCGTGGGAATACACCCTCAAACGATGAGGACGAATCATTCACCCAGACTGACGAGCATGGTCGTCTACTGAACGACAATGTCTTTGGCAACCAGGAAGAAGACGCCGTACGCCGCGATTTTACCGTCAACGCCCTGTATTACGATCCTGCCCGGGAAGAAATCCTGGATTACTTGCAGGGCTATGAAGACATCAAGACCAAAACGTTACGTATCATCGGCGATCCGACTCAACGCTACCGTGAGGATCCCGTGCGACTGCTGCGTGCCGTGCGCTTGGCATGCAAGCTGCAAATGCAGATCGATTCCGCAACGGCACACCCCATTGCCGATCTGGCACCATTATTGCAAAACGTTCCACCGTCCCGGTTATTCGATGAAATGCTGAAACTGCTGCTATCCGGTCATGCGCTGTCCTGTGTGGTCGAGTTGCGCAGCCAGGGTTTGCACCATGGATTACTTCCCATGCTGGATGTAATTCTTGAACAACCGCTGGGTGAACGTTTCATCACCATTGCCCTGAAAAATACCGACGAAAGAGTTCGTCAGAATAAGCCGGTTTCACCCGGATTCCTGTTTGCCATCCTGCTCTGGCATGAAGTTCTGTCGAGCTGGAACACCTTGCAGACCAAGGGTGAAAAGCCCATGCCAGCACTCTTTGATGCCATCGACAAGGTTCTTTCGCTACAACATGAAAAACTGGCCATTCCGCGTCGTTTTGATGCGACCATACAGGAAATCTGGTCGATGCAACCCCGTTTTGAGATCCGAATCGGACGCAAGCCATTTCGCCTGATCACCCATCCGCGCTTCCGTGCGGCTTATGATTTTATGCTGTTGCGTTGCGAGAGCGGTGAATTGAGTCCGGAGCTGGGTGAATGGTGGAAAACTTTTCTGACTTCGGATGCGGAAAAACGTGAAAAAATGCTGTCCACGCAAGGTCCCATCCAAAAAAAACGTAAAAGACGCACTCGAAAAAAATCCGCCGTCCGTACAACTGGTGAAACCGAGACACCGATTCAATCCGATCAATCGTAAGATCAAGAATGATGGATATCAAACCCGTTCTGGCCTTCATTGCGCTGGGCAGTAATCTGGAAAACCCCATTTTGCAATTGCAACAGGCCCTGGTCGAACTCGAGCAATTGCCGCAAAGTCGACTTGTCAGCCGATCGTCATTGTATCGCACCGCACCGATCGGTAAATTGGATCAACCGGATTTCATCAATGCCGTGGCATGCCTGGAAACAACGCTTGCACCCCACGATCTACTACACGCCATTCTGGCTATCGAACAACGCCACGGACGGGTTCGAGAGTCATTGAATGCACCTCGTACCCTTGATCTCGACATCTTGCTGTATGATGACCTAGAATGCCATGAAGAAAAACTCATCATTCCTCATCCCCGTATGACGCAACGTGCTTTTGTTCTACAGCCGCTACATGAAATTGCACCGGACTGCACGATTCCAGGATGTGGGGCAATTCTGCCCTTATTGTCTGCCTGTAGCGGGCAATCCCTGGAAAAAATCAGTGCGTAGATTCTTCTGGATCAAATCATGAGAACGACTTTGGCTACTTTGCAGGAAATGTCACGAAACAATGACAAATTTACCGTGTTGACCTGCTACGATGCCACTTTTGCCCATATCCTAGAACAAGCCGGGGTCGATGCGCTATTGATTGGGGATTCACTGGGTAATGTATTACATGGTGAAGCCACAACCCTGGCTGTCACACTTGATAACATCGTTTACCATACTCGTTGTGTTGCACGCGGCGCCAGCAAGGCATTCATCATGGCCGACATGCCATTTGGCAGCTACCAAGGTTCACCCGAACAAGCCTATGCCAATGCAGTCAGAATCATGGCTGCCGGTGCGCATATGGTCAAAATAGAAGGTGGACAACTCATGGCAGAAACAGTCACGTTTCTTACCCGGCGTGGTATTCCGGTTTGCGCACATATTGGTTTGACGCCGCAGTCTGTTCATCAACTGGGTGGTTACAAGGTTCAAGGAAATACCGATGGCTCGGCCCAACAACTACTTACCGATGCCAAAATCCTAGAAAACGCCGGTGCAGGATTACTCGTTCTCGAATTGATTCCAGCTAGGCTGGCCAACACGATTACACAAAGTATTTCCATTCCGACCATCGGGATTGGCGCAGGTGCAGGCTGTTCTGCACAAGTTTTGGTGCTGCATGATTTACTGGGATTGTTTAGAGGAAAGAAACCCCGTTTCGTCAGGGATTTCATGGCTGGAAATGGCAATATCCGTCAGGCAGTGGAAGATTTTGTCCAGGCTGTCAAAACCAATCGCTTTCCAGATCAAGAACACGAATTTTAACGGCTGTTCGTCGCATGAAAATCTACCGTGAAATAACCGAGTTACGTCGTAACTTGAAAAGCTGTTCCACTATTGCTTTCGTGCCCACCATGGGCAACCTGCATGCTGGACATCTTGCTCTGGTGAAACAAGCACAGCAGCAGGCTGATCATGTCGTTGTCAGTATTTTTGTCAATCGCTTGCAGTTCCTTCCACATGAGGATTTTGATCGCTATCCTCGCACTTTCGAGGAAGATTGCAGTGTACTATCTGAGTTAAATGTCAATACCCTTTTTGCACCTGACGAGAAAATTCTTTTCCCAACGCAACAGGATTTCTTGTTAGCATTACCACCTGTAGCAGATACCCTCGAAGGTGAATTTCGTCCTGGCTTTTTTCGTGGCGTTGCAACAATAGTACTGAAATTATTCAATATTATTCAACCTGATATAGCTATATTTGGCAAAAAGGATTACCAGCAATTGCACATCGTACGCGAAATGGTTAAACAGCTGAACATACCGGTTGCAGTGCAGGCCGGTGAAACAGTTCGTGCTGCCGACGGTCTGGCACTCAGTTCACGAAATCGATATCTGAATACTTCACAGCGCACAGAAGCCTGTCACCTGTATCAGGCTCTTCTTCATACCAAACAAAAAATAATTTCCGGTCAGAAAAATTTTCCGGAATTGCAGCAACAAGCCAAGACATGGCTGGAAAATCGCGGGTGGAAAGTCGATTATCTGCGTATTCACAATCGTTTGTCCTTTATGCCTGCGCAAACTGGCGACCAAGACTTGATCCTTTTAGGTGCAGCCTGGTTGGACAAGACCCGTTTGATCGACAACCTAGAAATTTAAGATCAACAATTTTTTGTAATGTGAAATCCAGCCATCAGTGGCTGTGAATTCTCAAGCAGAGAAGAACAAAAAATGATGCAATCACTCAATACTTTCTGGTTATCTTGCCTTGATCATTTTCAAAAAGAGTTAAATGCGCAGCAATTCAATACCTGGATCAGACCGCTGCAAATCGATCCCGAATTCAACGATGATCACGACGTAGTATTGATTGCTCCCAATCGTTTTGTATCGCAGTGGGTCAAGGACAACTTCATTACGCATATCGAAACCATGGCACAGGGTTATTTTGCCCAAAAAGTGCAGTTTCATATCAAACTGGCCGAACAAGCTGAAGCAAATAATCCTCCTCCTGTTCCGATCATACCTCAGGTTCAGGAGCCGCTTGTGGTGGAATCGACACTGGTGCAACCAGTCGCCAAGAAAAATCCCACTCGACTGAATCCCAATTTCACCTTCGACAATTTCGTGACTGGTAAAGCCAATCAACTGGCGCGCGCAGGTGCCATTCAGGTCGCCGAATCCCCAGGTACCGCATACAATCCTTTATTCATCTACGGTGGCGTGGGATTGGGGAAAACACATCTGATTCAGGCTATTGGCAATTACGTGCACCAAAACAACAGACATGCCAAGATCCGCTATGTCCATGCAGAAAAGTATGTATCCGATGTCGTTAGCGCCTATCAACACAAGGCCTTCGACAAATTCAAGCTGTACTATCACTCGCTGGATCTACTGCTGGTTGATGATGTGCAGTTTTTCGGTGGAAAAAACCGCACTCAGGAAGAATTCTTTTATGCTTTCAATGCGCTAATTGAAACTCACAAACAGGTCATCATCACCTGTGACTCATATCCAAAAGAAATATCCGGACTGGAAGAACGTCTGGTGTCCCGTTTCGGATGGGGATTGACGGTTGCCATCGAACCGCCGGAACTGGAAATGCGTGTAGCCATCCTGCTCAAAAAAGCCGAAATGGAAAAAATCCGCCTGGATGAAAATGTCGCTTTCTTCATTGCCAAACATATTCGGTCCAACGTCCGTGAACTGGAAGGTGCCCTGAAGCGTGTCATGGCCTTTTCTCGCTTCATCAGTCAGGACATCTCACTCGATCTGGCCAAGGAAGCCCTCAAGGATCTCCTGGCCGTACAAAGCCGCCAGATTTCGATTGAGAACATTCAGAAAACGGTAGCTGATTATTACAAAATCAAAGTATCGGACATGTATTCAAAAAAACGCACTCGGGTTGTCGCAAGACCGCGCCAAATGGCGATGGCCATCGCCAAAGAATTGACTTCACTGAGCTTGCCCGATATCGGTGAAGCGTTTGGAGGTAGGGATCACACCACCGTACTGCATGGTTATCGAAAAATAAACGAATTACGCAATTCAGATCCTGTAGTGAGCCGGGATTTTAATGCCCTGATCCTGATTTTACGCGGTTAATAACAATTGAATAACTTGTGCATAACAGGTGAAAATAAAAATCCGTCATTTTTATCCACAATTTATCCCGTCGTTATACCGGCATCATACCGTTCAAAAATTTTCAGTATCTTGTTGATATTCATGAATTGTTGGAAAATATACAAGAAAACAGGCTACATTATCTAACTATCATTAATTTTTTATATCAATGCTTCTATTAAAAACAAACCGTGATTTACTGTTGAAACCTTTGCAAACGGTTACCGGAATCGTAGAACGTCGTCAGACTTTACCCATTCTATCCAATGTTCTGTTACAGCAAAAAGCAGAAAAGCTGACCTTTTTGACCTCTGATCTGGAAATACAAATCCAGACATCGACGATCAGCGATACTGAATCGCAGCAAAACTACGCACTAACGGTTTCGGCCAAAAAGCTCCAGGATATTCTGCGTTCGCTGAATAGCAATGCCGAAGTATCGTTGACACGACAGGACGATCATCTGCATGTCAGATCGGCTAAAAGCGCGTTCAATCTGCAAATATTGCCCGCAGAAGATTTTCCGGAAATGGCCGAGGAAGGAAAATCGGATGTAACGGTTACACTCAAACAAAGTGACTTGAAGAAACTTCTGCATCATGTGCAGTTTGCCGTGGCGCAGCAGGACATTCGCTATTATCTGAATGGCTTGTTGTTACTGGTTGAAGATCAGAGGTTGATTGGAGTCGGTACGGACGGACATCGTCTGTCTTATCTCGCCATCACCCTGGATGAAGCCCAGAAGAAACAGGAAATCATTCTGCCACGCAAAGCCGTATTTGAATTGTCGAAACTGCTCAATGATAGTGACGACACAGTGAGCATCGAATATTTTCAGAACAAGGCGCGTTTCACCTTTTCTGATATTGTTCTCACTTCCAAGATCATTGATGGAAAATTTCCCGATTACAATCGGGTTATTCCGACCAAGAACACGAAATTTTTCGAAATCGGGCGCCAGACATTTTTACAAGCTTTACAAAGGGTATCGATCCTGTCCAATCAAAGTGAAAAATTTCGTGGCGTGCGCCTGATACTCGGACAAAACAACCTGTGCATCGTGTGCAAGAACAACGAGCAGGAAGAAGCCCAGGAAGAGCTGGAAATCCAGTATGACAGCGAACCCATCGATATCAGTCTGAACATTACCTATCTACTCGATCTGCTGAATCACATCAATAGCGACACGGTGCTGTGTGCACTGGAAAACGCCAACAGCAGCGTACTGATGACGATACCAGGAAATGATGCATTCAAATACATAGTCATGCCCATGCGCATCTGATTGCAGAATGCGAAAACCCACAAAGTTTCATCACGCTACGGTTCATTTACATTTCATCATCATACAAACACCATAACTCATGAGTGATCACAACACGAATCCACCGAACACAAGTCAAAGTGACTACGATTCCGAGAGCATCAAAATTTTGAAAGGACTCGATGCCGTACGTAAACGGCCGGGTATGTATATTGGTGATACCAGTGATGGCACCGGATTGCATCACATGGTGTTCGAGGTTGTCGACAATGCCATCGATGAGGCACTGGCAGGGCATTGTGATGAAATCACCGTAACCCTGCATCCGGATAATTCAGTCAGCGTGCTCGACAATGGCCGGGGTATTCCAACCGGTATCAAGCATGACGATGAAATGAAACGCTCAGCTGCGGAAATCGTCATGACCGAGCTGCATGCAGGCGGAAAATTTGACGACAATTCCTACAAGGTATCCGGCGGTTTGCACGGTGTTGGCGTGTCGGTGGTCAATGCGCTGTCGGAATGGCTCAAGCTGACCATTCGCCGCGATGGCAAGGTGCATCACATGGAGTTTCGCATGGGTGTGCCACTCAAGCCGCTGGAAGTCATTGGTGAAAGTGAGCGTCACGGCACCGAAGTGCATTTCCTGGCCAGCAAGGACATTTTCGGCCTGGTTGAATATCACTATGACATTTTTGCCAAACGCCTGCGCGAATTGTCCTTCCTGAATAACGGTGTGAAAATTCATCTGATCGACCAGCGTACCGGCAAGGAAGAAAAATTCGCGTTTACCGGTGGTATCAAGAATTTCGTCGAATATATCAATCGCAGCAAGACCGTTTTGCATCCAGCGATCTTTTACACCGTTGGAAGCAAGGACAACATCGCTGTCGAAGTGGCAATGCAGTGGAACGACAGTTATACCGAGCAGGTGCTGTGCTTCACCAACAATATTCCACAGAAGGATGGTGGTACTCACCTGACCGGTCTGCGTGCTGCGATGACGCGTACACTGAATAACTATATCGAAAAAAACGAACTGGCGAAAAAAGCCAAGGTGGAAACCTCCGGCGACGACATGCGCGAAGGTCTATCGTGCGTGCTGTCGGTCAAATTGTTCGAGCCCAAGTTTTCATCGCAAACCAAGGAAAAACTGGTGTCCTCGGAAGTACGCCCAGTAGTCGAGGAGGTCGTGGCGCAAAAACTGACTGAGTATCTGCTGGAAAATCCGGTGGATGCCAAAACCATATGCAACAAGATCATCGAAGCAGCCCGAGCACGCGAGGCAGCACGCAAGGCACGTGAACTGACGCGCAGAAAAGGGGTGCTCGACAGCATGGGATTGCCAGGAAAACTGGCCGATTGCCAGGAAAAAAATCCGGAATTGTGCGAACTGTATCTGGTCGAGGGTGATTCCGCCGGTGGTTCCGCCAAGCAGGGGCGCGACCGCAAATTTCAAGCGATCATGCCACTCAAGGGTAAGATTCTGAATGTGGAAAAAGCCCGTTTCGATAAATTGATCTCGTCACAGGAAATCATTTCGCTGATCACTGCGCTCGGTACTGGCATCGGCAAGGACGAATACAATCCGGACAAGCTGCGTTATCACCGCATCATCATCATGACCGACGCTGATGTCGACGGTTCGCATATCCGCACATTATTGCTGACCTTTTTCTATCGCCAGATGCCGGAACTGATCGAACGCGGCCATGTGTACATTGCACAACCGCCGCTGTACAAGATCAAGCATGGTAAAAAGGAGCGCTACGTCAAGGACGATCATGAGCTGAAGCAATATATGCTCAGCCTGGCACTCGACGGCGCAGAACTGCACACCGGCGAAGCCAAGCCGCCATTGAGCGGTGAAACGCTGGCGCAAATTGCCAACGAATACATCCTCGCCGAGGCGGTGATCGAGCGCATGAGCCAGGCCATCGACAGCACCGTCATGCACGAATTGCTGCGTCAGCCCGATGTCGATCTGAGCAATCCCCAAGCAGCCAGCGGCAGCGCGCAACGGCTGGTAAGCCGCGTCAAGGACGTGGAAATCGCCGCCGAATTCGACGAAATCCACGAGCGCTACCGCCTCAAAATCATGCGCATGATGCACGGCAACATCGTCACTAGCTACCTTGATAGCGATTTCCTCGATAGCGGCGACTACGAACAAATCCGCAAAACCGCGCAGGTATTTGACGGCCTGATCGGCCAAGGTGCTCACGTGCAACGCGGCGAACGCAAGCAAACCGTCAGCGAGTTCAAACAAGCACTGGAATGGCTGCTGGACGAAGCCAAAAAAGGCGTCAACATCCAGCGTTACAAAGGCCTCGGAGAAATGAACCCAAGCCAACTCTGGGAAACCACCATGGATCCGCAAAACCGCCGCCTGCTGCGCGCACAAATCGAAGACAGTATCCTGACTGACGAAATCTTTACCACATTGATGGGCGACGTGGTCGAACCGCGCCGGGCGTTTATTGAGAAGAATGCGTTGCGGGCTACGAATATTGATATTTAAAGCAGACTGCTCCTGAAAATAATTGGTTGCTGACCCGCCTGCGCAGTGTGTTACGTCGTGAGTTATTTTCCCGATAGAACGAAATCGAAACTCTGCATAACGTGCTCATCGATTAATTGGAGATACAACTCCAGCAGTAGGTTTAAGAAAATACGCTGTTCATCGTAACGTGGGAGCTGCTATGAAATTCGAGGAATTCCAGGCGGGCAGATGGCAGCCACGCTACCAGTACAAAAGCTTCGAACCGGTTCTGGTCAATCATGAATGGACCTGGGAAGACTCCGCTATTCATTGCTTGCTGGAAAAAGCCAACCGGGCGCTGGGGGAACTCAACGCTTTTTCGCTGATCGTGCCGGACATCGACTTATTCATCGAAATGCACGTGGTCAAGGAAGCACAGACCTCCAGCCGCATTGAAGGCACGCAAACCGGTATTGATGAAGCTTTAATGCCCATCGAACAAATCAGCCCGGAAAAGCGCGATGACTGGCGTGAAGTGCGGAACTATATCGATGCAGTGAACAGCGCCACAGCAGAACTAAAGAACCTGCCGCTTTCCAACCGGTTGCTGAAGCAGACGCACGCCATACTAATGCAAGGTGTGCGCGGCGAGCACAAGCAACCGGGCGAATTCCGCATGAGTCAGAACTGGATCGGCGGCTCCAGCTTGATGGATGCCGCCTTCATTCCGCCGCATCAGGACGGTGTGCCTGAATTGATGAGCGATCTCGAACAGTTCTGGCATGACGAAAACATCACGGTGCCGCATTTGATCCGCATCGCCATCAGTCACTATCAGTTTGAAACCATTCACCCGTTTCTGGATGGCAACGGACGCATCGGCCGCTTGCTCATTCCGCTTTATTTGGTCAGCCACGGCTTGCTGGCCAAGCCTTCGTTGTATTTGTCCGATTTTTTCGAGCGTAACCGTGCTAGCTACTACGACGCCCTGATGCGGGTGCGCATCTCCAATGACATGATTCACTGGGTGCGTTTTTTTCTGCAAGGCATGGCCGAAACCGCCACCAAGGGGCGCGATGTGTTCCGGCAAGTTTTGAACATGCGTAACGAAGTGGAACAACGGATTCTGAGTCTCGGCAAGCGCGCGCCGAATGCCCGCCAAGCGCTCAACCTGCTGTACCGCAAGCCGATGATTGCCGCCGCCGACTTGGAGCAAAGCCTCGGCATCACCCACCCTACCGCCAATGCCTTGTTGAAAGACTTCATGCGGCTCGATATTCTGCGCGAAATCACCGGATCGGAACGCTATCGCTTGTATGTTTTCGAAACTTACCTTAATCTGTTCTTAAGGTAAATAAAATCTGTTTTGTTTACATTAATGCTCAATTAAAGAAAAGTTGAAACACTGCTAATGAGCAATCAAAAACTTAAAGTCGCTTGGATCGGCAAAGATAAGCGACCCAAGTTGGAGCTATCCATTCTAAACATCCTATTGCGGAATCTTATAATGAACTTTTCTTATCTGGATAGATGAAATGAAGAAAACTGAACGGCTGGTGTTCTACTACGATCTTTCTATTCGTGCCGAATCTCGTACTTTTGAGGCACCAAAACCAATTTCTGTGAGAAAAGCGTTTCAGCTGATGGAGTTAGTGCCAATGGAGAAACGCTTTAAGGATGAATCTAAGGGACGAGAGCAATTTTATATATCTGATTGGAAATGGGAGGGTGATCTCATCAGCATCCTTGTAAACAAATCGGACAAAGGAATATCGGATCCGGTTTTTACAATTCCCCAAAAAAAGCAGCGCCGCACAGCAGAAAAACGGGAAGAAGAAGGACAGGATTTTTCGGTGCATATAGTAGTTCAACTCCCTCAAGATGACCAACAAGTGGCACTTATCTTGATTGAATATTGCGCAGGACTTGGGGTCGTTGTGGTTCAAAGGTTGTTAAACCAGATTCTTCATGAGGCTAAGCAATATGAACCTCAATACTATGCGCAACCTCATCCGGATGGTGCTGTTGACAATAAAGGTAATCCCAAGAAATACAATGTAGCTTTCAAGTGCGAATTTGAAGGGCATATTTCTGACGATTTCAAGTACGATCTTGAAAATGGAAAAATTCGGTCTATCGAACTCATTACAGAGAAAGCGAAACACACAAGTATTGATGAGGATGGTTATATCCAAGAAAAATGCAAAACGTTAGTTTTAACTTTAAAAGATGAAGGAAATCCGATTAAAGATAAGTTTAATAGAATAATAAATGCCATTACCAAAAAGAAAGATGACTATAGTCGCGCTCGTATTAAATTTAAGACTCCGACAGGTCTTGATAGAACAGTAGAAACAGATACAAATGCTATTTCAGTACAAGGATATGTAAAAAAAGAAAAACTGGATAGTTTTGAGGTTGATCTGAAATCTTCTTATGAAAAGTTTTGCGATGCAATTCTCAATAAGATGAAAAACCTTCTGTAGTTGGGGAAATAATGTTTAGGCATTTACTACGACCACTTTCCTATTTATCCATTAAGCATAAGCAAAAATGGATAGTGGATTGGGTTTACCCTGTGATTCTAGCCGTTTTATCAACGGTTTTTTTGTTTTGTCTAAAAACGATTGGAAGCATTCCACTATATGCAGATGGAGCACTAGTTGCCAAAATTTTAGGTTTCGTTCAAGGTCTTCCAGGATTTTATATAGCAGCATTGGCAGCAATTGCTACTTTCAATAAGACAGACATAGACAAAACGATGCCTGCACCAGCTCCCAAATTAGATATTATGGTGCGTGGCCAAAGTGTTGCGATAGAACTGACACGAAGGCGGTTTCTTTGCTCAATGTTTGCTTTTTTAACAGCTGAAAGCCTTATTCTTATTGTTCTTGCTATCTTTGGGCAAACAATCTATCTGCCTGTTAAAGAAATTATTAGCGCACAATATCATCAATGGGTTTCTGCGGTATACATGCTGGTTTTTTTGTTTGTTTTTTGGCAGATGTTGGTTACCAGTTTCTGGGGCTTGTTCTATCTTGGTGATCGACTGCATCAACCAGATCAATAAAACGGCAAGCGCATTACGACGACGGGCTGGAGCATTCGATCCGGCTGGGACTGATGCGCGCCGGCTGGATATTATCAAGTGGTTGCTATCCGAGGATGGTTCGTTGTGGATCACGATCGATGACAACGAGGCGCATTATTTGAAGGTGATATGAATACACAAGAAGTTCAAGCCAAGTGGTGTAAGCACGCATCGGATTACGCAGCAACCATCGGTGCTAAGACATGGAAGTATCTGCTTGTGCCGCATGACGAGATTACCGAATCAATACAGTTGAGTGGTTTCTTGCGGTTTGAAAAGATGAGTTAAGATAAGAGCCGAGCAATCAATTTACGTGGATTGGAAATAAAACATATTTGCTGAAACAGGGGATCAATCAATGAAAAAGCAATTTATCAATCTAAAACTTTTATCCGTACCGTTGGCATTCGTTTTGACATACAACGTTTCTTACGCCATGCCAGGCATGCACGATTCCGGCGGCGGCTCGGCGACGGAGCATCCGCGGGTGTCCAACAGCATCGGCGGGAAAATCAATACATCTGGGTCGGAGATGGAGATTACTTATAGCGCTGACGGCAAGACGGCGATTTTTGTGTCGACGCGCGAGGGCAGCATTCCGTCGCCCGGCGGTCATTACAGTTTCGATATCTGGATGTCGCAGCAGGTCAATGGCGAGTGGCAGGAGCCGATTCATTTGGGACCGGAAATCGATCCTAAAGTGGGACCGAACATCAATACCTCGGCGTGGGAGCTGGAGCCGAGTTTTTCCGACGACGGCAACGTGATTTATTTCACTCGCTACGAAGCTGGCAATATGCTGTCAGGTGATTTGTACGTGGTGCAGAAAGTCGATGGGGTATGGCAAGCGGCCAGAAACTGGAATGACGTACCGGAGTTGCCAAGTATCAACACCTCGACTGGCGAGGAGCATTGCCCGATCATCGCATCCGACAGCCTGATTTATTTCAGCTATCACCAGCCGGGGGTGACGCAGGACAGCGACATATGGAAAGTCGAGAAAAAAGATGGCGAGTGGCAAAAGCCGGTCAGTTTGGGACCGAAGATCAATTCCCCGCAGCGCGATCACATGCACTGGACTGGGCTGTCGAAAGATGGCAAGAGCTTGGTCATCACCAGCATGCGGACTGATTTGGGGTCACGCGGCGGGCATGATGAGTGGATTGCACGGCAAAATGCTGCTGGCGAATGGCAGGAACCTGTGAATCTAGGCGATGCTATCAATACCGGTGGTGAGGATATGTGCTGGACATTTACGCCAGACGGTAAGCAATTTACCGGCAGCTGGGGACCGCACGGCACCTACGACATGGATATCCGTTCGATCAACAAGAACGACGTGCCCTTGTTAAAACAGTTCGAGCCAATCGGTCCACCACCCAATTTGCTGAAAAGCAGTAAAGCTCGAATAAACTGACAGACCGTTGAAGTGGCAAGTACGGGGTGCGTCGGTAGGATTAAACCGACGCACTGGTTTGACGTTCAGGGATTAGGCAGCCGTTCGCGAAGCACGCTTGCGTTCGTGTTCCAGCAAGTAGCGTTTGCGGATGCGGATGGTTTTGGGGGTGATTTCGACCAGTTCATCGTCGGCAATAAACTCGATCGCGGATTCCAGTGTGAGCTGAATCGGTGGTGTTAAAGTTACCGCTTCATCAGTACCGGATGCACGAATGTTGGTCAATTGCTTACCCTTGATCGGGTTGACCACCAGATCGTTGTCGCGGGTATGGATGCCGATTACCATGCCTTCGTACAGGCGGTCGCCCGGACTAACGAACATGCGACCGCGATCCTGCAATTTCCATAGCGCATATGCAACGGCTTCACCATGTTCCGAAGAAATCAGCACGCCGTTGCGACGCGGTGGAATTTCCGGACGCATAGGTGCAAATTCGTCGAATACGTGACTCATCAATCCAGTGCCGCGTGTCATGGTCATGAATTCCGATTGAAAGCCGATCAAACCGCGTGCCGGGATACGATAATCCAAGCGCACACGCCCCTTGGCATCCGATACCATATCCTGCAAATCACCACGACGAGCACCCAGTGCTTCCATGACGGCGCCTTGATTGGATTCGTCAACATCGACTGTCAGCATTTCAAACGGCTCGCATTTGACGCCGTCAATTTCGCGGATGACTACGTGCGGACGGGAAACTGCGAGTTCATAACCTTCACGGCGCATGTTCTCGAGCAAAATGGTCAGATGCAGCTCGCCGCGGCCGGAGATCAGGAACGAATCAGTTTCATTGGTTTCTTCCATGCGCAAAGCGACGTTGGTCAGCAGTTCCTTTTCCAGGCGTTCGCGCAACTGTCGGCTGGTGACGAATTTGCCTTCCTGTCCGGCAAACGGGGAAGTGTTGACCTGGAATGTCATGCTCAGTGTCGGTTCATCCACGGCCAGCATCGGCAGCGCCTCGGGTTTGTCGATATCGGCCAGCGTGGCACCGATGCTCAGTTCTTCCACACCGTTGATCAGCACGATGTCGCCCGCCAAGGCTTCTTTCATTTGTATCCGTTCCAGACCCTGAAAACCGAGAACCTGGTTTACTTTTGCTTTTTTGCCGGGTTTGTCACCTGACAGTATCATCACTTCCTGAGCGGGTTTTAGTCTGCCACGGTGTATGCGGCCAATGCCGATGCGACCGACAAAACTGGAATAATCCAGCGCACTGATCTGTAGTTGCAATGGTTCATCAGGATTGCCGGTGGGCGCTGGTACATGTTTTAGGACGGTATCGAATAGCGGACGCATGTCCTTGCCATGATTTTCCAGATCCAGTGAGGCGAAACCGTTGAGTGCCGAAGCGTATACCACGGGAAAATCCAATTGTTCGTCGCTGGCGCCCAGTTTGTCGAACAAATCGAAAGTTTGATCGACCACCCAGCTGGCGCGCGCACCTGGACGATCGATCTTGTTGATGACGACGATCGGACGCAAGCCTTGCGCCAGTGCTTTTTTCGTGACGAAACGGGTTTGCGGCATTGGGCCTTCGACTGCGTCGACCAGTAGCAATACACCGTCGACCATCGACAATACACGCTCCACTTCACCACCGAAATCGGCGTGGCCGGGGGTATCAACGATATTGATATGGATGCCTTCGTAATCGATGGCACAATTTTTAGCTAAAATGGTGATGCCGCGCTCGCGCTCGATATCATTGGAATCCATCACACGCTCTGAAATTTGCTGATGCGCGGCGAAAGTACCGGCCTGGTGCAAAAGTTTATCGACCATGGTGGTTTTACCATGGTCGACATGAGCGATGATTGCGATATTGCGGATCGGGCGAGACATAAAATAATTCCTCAAAAAATAAGCTGTTAGTTGTGGTGCAGAGGGGGCGTCATTATAGCAGTCGATTGTTGTTATGGCTAATTTTCATCTTGACTGGGGTAGCTATGAATGCTGATATACGATCCACCAATCTGCAGGAAATTCAGTATTTATCGCAGGCTGCATTGCAAGACCTGCATGTGTCGACACTGGATGTTGTTGCTCGTATCGAGCATCTGATTCATGGCAAACAGCAGCAACAAGCCTGGAATGCACCCAAAGCTGTGATCACTCCACCGGATGGCCGATACATGATGGCTACACTGGCTGCTGCAGATGATCCGCCATATCTTGCGGTCAAAGCACTGGTACTAAATCCGGATAATCCACATCAGGGTCTGGCGAGCATCAATTCATTGGTAACTTTGTTGGATAGTCGAAGCGGATTGCCATTGGCAGTAATCGACGGTAATTGGGTAACAGCGGTGCGTACGGCAGGTTTGAGTGCGGTTGCCGCTAAGCGACTTGCTCGTCCGGATGCAAGCGTGGCGGCATTCATTGGTTGCGGGGTTCAGGCGCGCAGTCACTTGCAAGCGCTGATTGAATTGTTGCCGATCAGGCATGTATGCGCTTTTGCTCGCAGTTCCGCCAGTCGCGGGGCGTTTTGTGGCTTTTCGGAAAGTTTGGGATTGACGGCCATGAACTGTACATCAGCGAAAAAGGCAATAAGTGACGCGGATATCGTGGTGACATCGGTAACGCTTTCGCCGCAACTGGTTCCCTTTCTTGATGCGTGTTGGTTAAAACCGGGAGTGTTTGTAACCATGACTGACTTGGCTGCACCTTGGTTAGCTGAAAGCTTGTTCGTGTTTGATCGAATTTATGTGGATGATCGCGATCAGGAAGCCAGCATGTCCAAACCGCTAGTCAATCCAGAGCTGGTACAGGGCGATTTGTCCGATTTGGTGACTGGAAAAGTGATGGAAAGAGAAACTGCGCATGAACGGACTGCATTTGTGTTTCGTGGACTTGCCCTGGGAGATCTGGCAGTGGCTGGTTTGGCTTACCAGCGCGCACTTCTGTAGCAAGTCACGCTGGTCGGGGATAATGTGGAATTATTGGATCGATAATCGGGTTTACATTCCAAGTATCTTAGAATTCTTCCCAATCACCGCCGCCACCGGCTGCAACCTTGCGAGATTGCTCCGATGCTGATGCGGATTTCATTTCAGTTTTTGCCATCGCTTTTTTGGTTGCTGGTCCGCGATTGGGCAGGTGTGTGACCGGGCGGGTATGTTGTTTTTTGCTTACCCGTGCTGGGGTTGCATAGCTATCGGACAATTTGAAGTAGCTAATTGCTTGTGTCAGGGCTTGTGCCTGTTCCTTCATGGATTCGGTTGCTGCTGCCGCTTCTTCCACCAATGCAGCATTCTGCTGTGTTACTTCGTCCATTTGCGTTACAGCTTGATTGATTTGAGATATGCCGGAACTTTGTTCCTGCGATGCCGTGGAGATTTCCCCCATGATGTCGGTAACGCGTTTGACCGCACTGACGATTTCATTCATCGTGGCACCGGCTTCATCGACCAGGCGCGTGCCTTCTTCGACTTTGGTGACGGAGTCATTGATGAGTTCCTTGATTTCCTTGGCTGCTGCTGCGGAACGTTGAGCCAAAGTACGAACTTCGGTTGCGACGACAGCAAATCCACGCCCTTGCTCTCCAGCGCGTGCAGCTTCCACTGCAGCGTTCAGAGCCAGAATGTTGGTTTGAAAAGCAATACCGTCAATAACGCTGATGATGTCAACGATTTTGTTTGAACTTTCATTGATCGCACTCATGGTATGCACGACCTGACTGACGACTGCTCCACCTTTCATAGCGACTTCCGATGCGCCTACGGCCAGTTGGTTGGCTTGGCGTGCATTGTCTGCATTTTGTTTGACGGTGGAATTGAGTTCTTCCATCGACGATGCGGTTTCTTCTATGCTGGAAGCTTGTTCTTCGGTGCGATGACTCAAATCCGAATTACCCGAAGCAATTTCACCCGACGCTGTCAGAATCTGATCGGTACCGGTGTGCACTTTGCTGACTAGGTCGATCAGGTTGTCGTTCATGGTCTTGAGTGCACGCAATAAATATCCGGTTTCATTGGTTGATTCGATTTCGATGTGGCTGGTGAGATCGCCTGCAGCCACAGCATCCGCGATCGCGATAGCTTTTTTAACCGGTAGCGTAATGCTGCGTACGATCAAGATCGATAGAATAATGGCGAATATCATCGCTGAGATCATTACACCCGCCATGATGAAAAGGGTTTGCTGCAAATCCGTAGCCCTGTCTTTGAGTGCTTGAATCAGGTTTTCATTGGCTATGGTGTTGTACGCAAAAATGTTGTCAATCGTTCGGGTATATTCGGTGAAATATTCACTGGACAGCATTTTGAGTTCTTTTGCCTGAATCAGGTTTTGGGTGGTCATGAGCAGGGTTTTATCAATCATCATTTTCAATTCCTGATCTTTGGTGCCCAAAGCAGCCTTTAAACTGGCATCGGATTGCGTGGCTTTTTCCACATAGCGTATGAATTCTGTAAAAAACATATTGACGTTATTCATCAGTCCGGTGAGCTTGGCGCGGCCTTCATCGGTCATGTTGCCACTTGCGAGATAATTGGCGCCGACGGCACGCATTTGCCCCATGTATTCAGTCAGCTTTGGTGCATTGATCATGGTGGCATTCATCAGGAAATAAGTTCCAATGACGGGGTCCAGCAATAGATCGGATGCTTCCAGAAGTTCGTCGCTAGTTTGCATCAGATCGGCAATCAGCATAGTGTGTTGTGCAAAACTATCAGCCGGCTTGAGTTGGCGCGCGATGACAGCTTGCTTGATATTGCCGATACGTTGTTTTTGGGTGGACCAGCGTAATACGATTTGCGATGAGGAATTGGCTTCCTTCAATTTGGCATCGGTCGTTTCGATGGCTTTATCGAGTTCGCCTTGAATTTCCGATAAGCGGGCGGCCATCAAATCATTGCCATTCAATAGCGCTGCCGAAGTGCCTCGGTGCTGTTGCAAAAATTGCATGACTTTTTGCAAGGCGATAATTGGCGGAGTACCGACTACTTCACGTTGTACAAAGTCGAGATCGGAATTGACTTTATGGATATAGAGTGACATTGGTACAGCTGCAATGAGCACCAATATCAAAGTCAGGATGGTCAATTTATGTGACATATTCATGCGATCTAGTAATGTCATGGATCTCTCCGCGGTAAAAATTTTCTTATTTAAATAGGCTATTGATTATTTGCAGATTCAGTAAATAAATAGCTTGTTTACAGTTTGTGTGGTTATCGTTTGTAGGAATTGATAACGAACGAACCGAAATTTTCTTAATAGCGATTCACCAAATCTTATGATCCTTGCCTGAATGACGAGCTGTGATAAATCTGGAACAGCATGAATAAAAAATATAAAAATTTTAAGCGGGCATAACCGGTTTTTTTTGCTGACTTACAATATTTCCGAATGGGCAAAGCCAAATATTGCCGTCTTTAAGGTGTATGTTAAACCTGTCGGAATCGGATCGATTGGCGGAATTTGAAGTGAAAAGGTGAATAGATTGGCTTATTGAAATGGAGTTTTTACTGAGCGACTGTCAGCCACCCAGGCTATCCGGAGTTATTTGACATACAGAAATCGCAGACAGTCATTTTTCGCTATGGTTTTACTATTTTTTATTTGTTTCGACACCGGACATGAGAAATTTAACAAGCAGAGCGAAAATCAATGGAACAAAACTCAAGGCGGTGACCATGTAATGTTCGGTAGTAAACTGATCACCTTCATCCATGATGATGTAACCCAGAAAGATCGAAATCGGTGTGATGATCGATAGTGCAATAACCAGATTGAAAAGTCCTTTCATAATTTGAATCCCCATTTGTCATGATTTGTTTGTAACAAGTATAAGCTGATTGCCATGGCATTCACAGCCTGTTCGGCATGACCGCTGTTGTTTGTCCACCATGCTGGATGGCAGTGGTAAAATTGCAATTTGAATATCAATGCGTAACGCATATGGAAGCAATATTGATTATTTCCAATCTACCCGACAAGAAGTCGGCCATGGCCTTGGCTGAAGCCTTGACTGATCAGCGGCTCGCAGCCTGTGTCAATATCCTGGGCGCCTGTACTTCGGTTTATCGCTGGCAGGGTACCGTCGAGTCAACAGAGGAAATTCCTGTTCTGATCAAAACCCAGCGCCAGCATTTTGAACGGGTTGAACAGTTGATCAAGTTAATGCATCCTTATGAACTTCCGGAAGTGATCATGGTTCCTATATCCGGTGGACTGCCAGCTTATTTGCAGTGGATCTCCGATGAAACTTCCCTTTCTGATTAAATAGTACTGAATACCGATGCGATCTATCCAATTATTGTTATTGATTTTATGTCTAGTGAATACGCCAGCCTTTGCACAGGAAGGCGGATCATCCAGCTTGTTCAAGAAACTGCAAGGGCTGGGTATCAGCCTTGGACAAAGTAATCCGCAGGAGCTTTTACCACCGGATGAAGCGTTTAAAATCGCCGTGGAAGCACGAGATGGTAATACGCTGATTGCAACTTTGACACCCGCTCAGGACTACTACCTGTATCGCGATAAAATTGCTTTTGAGCCCAAACAGGCTGGTGCCGTGATCGAGAAAATCGTTCTGCCGCCCGGGAAAATGAAGGAAGATCAAACATTTGGTCAAACTGAAGTCTATTATAGTCCGGTTCAGGCTGTCATTTCACTCAAGCGCGATGATCCTGGAACCGAGGAAGCACTTTCTTTATCAGCAAGTTATCAGGGTTGCAATGAGCCAGTTGGTGTATGTTACGCCCCGATTAGTAAAGTGATTGATTTGACCTTGCCGGCTGTCAAAGCAGCACTAGATACTGTGGCCGATGCGGTGAGTGGTAAGGCAGTGGCGGCAGAAGCCGATGCCACCAATGAATTGTTTCAGATGTCATCCAAAGCCCCGGCCATTGAAACCGAAGCCTACAAGATCGACCAGATGTTCAAAACTGGTGATTACGTCATGATTCTGAGCGGATTTTTTGGTATCGGTTTGTTATTGGCTTTTACACCCTGTGTGTTTCCGATGTTTCCTATTCTGTCCGGGATCATTGCCAATCGCGGCAAAAAAGTTACCAAAGGCCATGGTTTCATTCTGGCACTGGCTTATGTCATGGGCATGGCGATTACTTATGCACTTGCCGGTGTAGCGGCTGGTTTATCCGGTGCAATGCTGTCCGCTGCACTGCAGAATGCCTGGGTATTGGGAACATTCGCCGTGATTTTTGTTTTGCTGTCTTTTTCAATGTTTGGTTTTTATGAACTACAATTGCCGGGTTCATTGCAAACCAAGCTATCCGAGGAAGCAGGACAGATAAAGGGCGGGCATCTAACCAGTGTCTTTGGCATGGGCGCCTTGTCAGCATTGATTGTCGGTCCCTGTGTTGCTGCTCCTCTAGCCGGTGCATTGCTGTACATCAGTCAAACCCGTGATGTAGTGTTGGGTGGATCCGCATTGTTTGTGATGGCTCTGGGAATGGGGGTGCCATTACTGTTGCTCGGTACTTCAGCAGGTGCCTTGCTACCCCGGGCCGGCGCATGGATGGAATCCATCAAGCGGTTTTTTGGAGCGCTGCTACTGGGTGTGGCCATCTGGATCATTTCTCCGGTGATCAATGAGGTGGTGCATATGCTGTTATGGGCGGCATTACTCATTATTTCGGCAATCTATCTGCACGCAATCGATCCTTTACCTGAGCGTGCCTCGGGATTGCAGAAATTTCTAAAAGGAATTGGTGTCATTGCGCTGCTTCTGGGTGTTGCTTTGCTGATCGGTGTATTGTCCGGTAGTCGCGATGTTCTGCAACCGTTGTCCAAGATCAGTATGGCTAGTGTGGAAGGTCCTGCTACCGGTGCTGGAATGGCTACCGATATTGAGCCATTACCTTTCCAACGTATTAGAACGGTTGCTGAGCTGGATCAACAGATCCAGCAGTCCAGAGATAAGTACATCATGGTCAAGTTTTATGCGGACTGGTGTATTTCGTGCAAGGAAATGGACCGATTCACGTTGTCCGACGCCAAAGTGCGTTCGCGTTTGAAGGATGTCGTGCTGTTGCATATCGATGTAACTGAGGGTACGGCAGATGACACGGCTTTGCTCAAACGTTTTAAGTTATTTGGTCCGCCGGGAATTTTATTTATCGATCGTCAGGGTAATGATGTTCCGGATATCAAGGTCATTGGTTTTATGAATAAAATTGATTTTCTAACCGTATTGAATGCGGTAATGATTTAATATTTATCCAGGGTGATCCAAGCCAAGAAACTGATTCATCAGTAATTTTCAAATCAAGGGTGTAACAATGTCAAAATTCAAACAGATTCTGATCTTCGTCGGTATAGCGGCTCTCGCAATCTCTGCTGGTTTTTATTTTCGTACTCAATTGCAGGAAGGAGTTCAAAGTGAAATGGCCAGTGAAGCAAAGAAACTAAGTGCAGAATCGCTTTTCTCGGCGAGCTTGCCCGATGTACAGGGACAGAATCAAGCTATTTCTCAGTGGCAGGGAAAAGTCATGGTTGTGAATTTTTGGGCTACCTGGTGTACACCATGTCAGGAAGAAATTCCGGAATTTATCGAGTCACAGAATAAATTTCACGATCAGGGTTTGGTCTATCTGGGGATTGCTCTGGATCAAGCCAACAAGGTGAAAATGTTCAGCGAAGAATTCGGCATTAACTATCCAATACTGGTTGGGGGATTGAATGCTTGGTCACTGGCCGAAGCAACAGGTAACAAGATGTCGGTTTTGCCTTATACGGTTGTGATCAATCGCTCTGGCGCGATCGTTGAAACCTATGTCGGCCGAGTGAACCTGAAAAAGCTTGAGAAACTGGTCATACCCTTGTTGAAAGAACAACCGCAAACGCAACCTGCTACATAAATTCGACCGGTATTTCACTTGTTGTCTCGCTTGAAGATAATCAGGTAATATCGCCGATAGGAATGGAATGCTTTGTATTGGCATACAAACACACGAGCTACTCTGTCCTTGTTAATGCCACATTCTGTTTTTGCTAATACTGACCAAAAAAATCAATGACATCATGAACATTTGAATGACGTATTCAAGGTAGTCAAGCAAAAGCTCTTCTATGAATGTGGTGAATTTATTTTTCCATCTAACATTGGGAGAGATTTATCATGACAGAATTGAATAGCCGTTTCATTGCCACACTGATTGCACTTGCTCTTTTCTCGGGTTGCGCAACCAAGGGGGCGCAGCAAGTTGATATGCGAGCACAATATGATGACATTCTGATAACTACACAGGTGCATGATGCCATTCTGGATGAGCCGGCTCTGAGACCTTTCGACATTAATGTACGAACCACAAAAGGTGTCGTGGAATTAAGCGGAATCGTCAATTCACGCGATGATATGGATAGAGCCATCTCGATAGCCCGATCCATCCGGGGAATCAAGTTCATCAGAAATGATATGCGTACACCAGGCACCGGAGACTACAATTAGGACGGATAATTAGGAAAAAGGCGGGTTGAGTGGTGCCGACTGATCTGCACTATTCAACTTGCAAGTCAATCGCGGCAAAGTGAGGTTCTGAGAATGTTTCTGTTACGAAATCGTTTTTTTCAGGCAGGCACGATAATCGTCCTTATAACGGGATGCATTGCTACTCACAAGCCGGGTGGAATGGAAGAACCGTACAATGATATTGCCATTTCTACCCGAATTCATGAGGCCATATTGGATGTAGCGGCGCTGAGAACCTACGAGATCAATGTCAATACCCTACAGGGCAATGTTGAGTTAAGCGGGTTTGTGAGTTCCCGGGACGATATGGAAAAGGCAATGGCGATTGTGCGACGTAACATTACCGCCACTAAGCTGGTGCGAAATCGTCTGGTGATTCATCCCGCAGGGGGCGATTATTGAGATTGTTTGGTTGATTTAGTTGCAATGGGGTGTGAGCGAAGAATAAAGCGGTTAAAGATGACATGTTACTAGCAGATGTAATCCTTATCGTGCATTTTCTCTATGTCATGTTTGTCGTTGGCAGTTTACCGTTGATCTGGCTTGGGGCAAGGCTGGGGTGGGCATTTGTAAGAAATCGATGGTTTCGCTATTTGCATTTTGGTGCGATTTTAGTCGTTGTAATCGAATCCTCAATGGGGATCGTTTGTCCGCTAACCCGATGGGAGAATGCCTTACGTCAAACAGGAAGCGATGCCAGTTTCGTACAGCGCGGACTGCATGCAATCATGTTCTACACCGTGCCCGAAGTGGTTTTAACGTTTATTTATGTTGTTTTTGCTGCATTAGTTGTGGTGACATTTAAGTGGGTTCCATTGATACCGCGAACTAGAAATCACTGATCATCCCGCTGCAAAACGACTTTCGTCAGTATCCTCGGAAATGGGAGCAAGCATTTCTTCGACATTGGGTTCAAAAGTTTCCTCATCGAATGCGATGTCACCATCAAGTACGGGTTGGTCTTGTGTTTTTAGATTGTAAAAATCATAACGAGCCGGATCAGCGAGGTGTGATAGCTGCACATTCTGCAGCGCGCGAAACATAGTTTCCAGACGCCCCGGGAATTTTTTATCCCAAAGTTGCATCATTTCTTTTATGACCTGGCGTTGTAGATTTTTTTGCGATCCACACAGATTGCAGGGAATGATTGGAAAATCGGCAACCGCTGCGTAAGCTTCCAGATCCTTTTCTTTGCAATAGGCTAGAGGCCGGATAACGATATGCTGGCCATCGTCACTGACCAGTTTGGGTGGCATCGCTTTGAGTTTGCCGCCATAGAACATGTTCAAGAATAATGTTTCCAGAATATCATCACGATGATGACCCAACGCAATTTTGGTGGCACCGAGTTCTTTCGCGACGCGGTACAATACTCCCCGGCGTAATCTGGAACATAGACTGCAAGTGGTTTTTCCCTCGGCAATGACCCGTTTCACGACACTGTACGTATCCTGTTCAACGATACGAAAGGGCATACCAATGCGAGTCAGGTATTCGGGTAATACTTGTTCTGGAAAACCAGGTTGTTTTTGATCCAAATTCATGGCAATTAACTCAAATTGCAGCGGTGCATGGGATTGGAGGTTACGCAAGATATCTAATAATGTATAACTGTCTTTGCCTCCGGATAGGCATACCATGACCTTATCTCCGGCCTCGATCATGTTGAAATCCGCAATGGCTGTTCCTACTTGGCGCCGCAAGCGCTTTTGCAGCTTGTTAGCGTTGTATTGATCCTTTTTCTGCATGGTTTACTGGATTGAGTTATCGAGAATAGTTTGAATTGCCCAGCCTGAGGTCATTACTTGTGCGTAAAATTAATTTACACAAGTTCTTTGGAACAATTTAGCACGGTGGAATTCTAAAGATTTGTGGTTAAGACTCGGAATTTTTTCGGGAGAATCCTATGCGTAAATTCGCTACGATTATATCACTTGTGTCATTGATCTTGCTTTCCTCGAATGTATACTCGGACCCCAAGAACTCAAATGAAGTAGGGGCTATGGGTCAACCAGGTGATGACAGTCAGGTATCCCGTACGGTCAAATTGACGCAAGTGGATAACCTATTTTTACCCAATGAAATTACTGTCAGGGAGGGTGAGACCATACGGTTTGTCGTCAAAAATGCCGGTGACAAAAAACATGAAATGCTTGTAGGGTCGCAGGAGAATCTCAAAAAAGCTGCACATGTCCGGCGAATATATCCAGATAGGGAACATACTGAATCTCACCTGTTACAACTTGAGCCGGGTGAGCAGAAAGAGTTAATATGGCATTTTGAACAGGCGGGAACGATTGAGTATGCCTGTCCATTGCCAGGTCATTTTAAAAAGATGCGCGGAACAATTATTGTGGAG